>FLOH01000465.1_pt1 | contig 87724 bp, 89 predicted proteins | sample 756751 | NCBI WGS metagenome assembly FLOH01 (sample SAMEA4026879, study PRJEB14308) | marine metagenome | biome: coastal water; material: water | depth 74 m
TCCTCAGTACAAATCCTCGAACCTTTTCGGTTCGCATCTATTCCCTTCGGGAATTAAAAAAATATGACACTATCCCTTAGGGACAGAATCATATTTTTTTGGTTGCGGGGACAGGATTCTCGCCCCTTCGTCCCGCCAAGCGGGACTCGGTAGAGGGATTTGTATTATCGTCGCCTTGCTCCTCAGTACAAATCCTCGAACCTTTTCGGTTCGCATCTATTCCCTTCGGGAATTAAAAAAACATGGCATTACCCCTTTGGGGCAATTCCATATTTTTTTGGTTGCGGGGACAGGATTCGAACCTGTGACCTTCGGGTTATGAGCCCGACGAGCTACCGCTGCTCTACCCCGCGTTGTCGTCGCTGGATCACTTCGCTGGCTTCGTTCACCTTTGGCGAACTCGCACTACTCCGTGATCACTCCTCTTGCTCGCTCGGAGGTCCTCGGACTCATTTACGAGATTTCTCGATACACTCGAAATCTCTATTCGTCCTCAGCTACCCCGCGCTCGCGGCAAAACTTTTTTCCATGCAAAGCATGGTGCACGAGAGAGGACTTGAACCTCCACGAGAAAAAAATTCTCACAAGCCCCTCAAGCTTGCGCGTCTACCAATTCCGCCACTCGTGCGTTGTCGCTAGGACACTTCGCTTGCCTCGTCCCGATTTCATCGGGACATCGGATTACTTCGTGTCCGCTCCGCATTGCTCACACGGAGGTCTTCATACTCGTTTAACGCCATTGGCTCGCTACACTTGCCAATAGCTACTCGTATTCAGCTACCCCATGTTCGCAGTTATCAAGGAACCTTGTTTAACAACACGAGGAGAATTCACAAAAGAAATCAATGCTAGTTTCTATTTCTAAAAGAACGGGCAGATTCTAGTGTGGAAGAATGGTTTGTCAACTCGGCAGGAAGAAGAAAAGAGTCATTCATTGCTTTTTTCTCTAAAATCTGGAAAAATTTGTCCGAAGAAAAACGCATGAAAAAAGCCACAAACACTATTTTACGAATGTCAGTACCGAAACTCAACGAAAGAGGGCCCATTGCCTTTGAACAAATTTTAGCGAGCTTGCATGGTCTTTTGACAAAAACAGCCAAGAAAACAGGAAAAGAAGCGGTTAGTTTTGAAATTGTGCGGAGCGAGGGAAGAATTTATTTTTATGCAACAGTTCCCTCTCACCTACGAACCCTAATTTCTTCTCAGTTTTATGCTCAATATCCAGAAGTGGAAATAGAGTCCGTGCCTGAATTTTTTACTAAAAAACTAATTGCTAACAAAAATATTTTATCAGCGGAACTTGTTCCAGCAGAACCTTGGTTTTTTACTTTTAAGAGACATCCTCAATTTGAAGATCGCACTAGTCGAGTGTTAGAGGACCCGATTGGGCCCATTACCGGAGCACTGTCTCAATTACACCACAAAGACGATGTTGCCATAATTCAGTTTGTGGTTGCCCCGATTGATCCCGAGTGGAACGAAGTTGCTCAGCCAACGCTGAAGAGATTTTTTAAGCCTGGTCCGTGGAGTTGGAGATGGTTTCGGAAACTTTATCAATGGGCAAGATTACACCCCAAACAACATATAAGGATTTTAAGGTCCCCTGTTTGGATATTAATGTTAATGCTTTTTAGTTGGGGTGGCATTAGAAAATTAGTCATGCCAGATGATTTTTCCGAAGAGAGCAAAACTAGAGACTTAGATAGAGAAGAACAAACATCTGGGAAACATGACCGAGAAACGGTTTTTTCTGCTGCGTATGACAAAATTACCAGGCTTAATTTTGCGACGAACATTAGAGCTATTTATATCCACACAGATAAAGACGAACTCCATGCCGAAGCAAAAATCCGAGAAATTGCAGGGACTTTCCAGCAATTTTCTATGCCCCAAATGAATCACTTCAAAATCTCTAGGTTACAAAAAGGAGAACATTCTAGAGTTTTCCACGACGCAGTTAACCGGAATACAAAAAACCAGTTTGCCCTTTCACAAGAAGAGCTGGCGACCATGTTTCACTTGCCAACCGTAACGGTAACAAGTTCTCGGATTCAGTGGGTATTGTCTCAAAAATTAGAACCACCAGCAGACTTGCCAGATGATACAGAAAAAGATGTTACCTTAATTGGAGAAACTAATTTTAGAGACCAGAATTCCAAATACGGTATCAGGATAGATGACCGAAGAAGGCATGTTTATATTATTGGTAAAACAGGAATGGGGAAATCTACCTTGCTAGAGAATATGATTTTTTCTGATATTAAAGAAGGTAAAGGGGTTGCGGTAATAGATCCGCACGGGGATTTAGCAGAAGCCGTAATGCGATTTGTTCCTAAGAATAGAACTAACGATGTAGTTCTTTTCGATCCATCTGACGGGGGCTTTCCCGTGGCTTTTAATATGTTAGAAGGAAGAAATGCAGAACAACGATCACTGGTTGCTTCGGGTCTTTTGGGCGTAATTAAGAAGTTGAATATAGATTCTTGGGGACCCAGACTAGAACATTTTCTCCGTAATACAATTTTGGCACTAGTAGAAGCTCCAGACACAACCATGTTGGGAATTACGAGAATGCTAGTAGATAAAGTTTATCGGGAAAAGATTTTGCATTATGTAAAAGACCCAATGGTTTTGAGTTTTTGGCGGACAGAATTTTGTGCCCTTGCGCCACAGAGGTTGGCAGAAGCGGTTGGGCCCATTCAAAACAAAGTAGGACAATTCCTTTCTACTCCCGTCATTCGTAATATTGTCGGGCAACCAAAATCTACCTTGGATTTAAGATTTGCTATGGATACGGGGAAAATTGTGATTATTAATCTTTCTAAAGGGAAAATAGGAGAAGACAATTCTTCCATGCTTGGTTCTTTGCTTATTACCAAATTTCAGTTAGATGCTATGAGCAGGGCAGATGTACCAGAAAAACAGAGAAGGGATTTCTATCTCTATGTAGATGAGTTTCAGAATTTTGCGACAGACTCCTTTGCGACGATCTTGTCAGAAGCTAGGAAATACCATCTCAACCTTACCATGGCCAATCAGTATGTAGCCCAGATGTCAGAAGAAGTACAAGCGGCGGTTTTTGGAAATGTAGGAAGTCTTATTTCTTTTCAGATTGGGATAGATGATGCCAAGGTTTTTTCAGAACAGTTTGACGAAGAAACAATAGACCCAATAGATTTAGCCTCTTTGCCAAAATACTGTGTTTATAATCGAGTTATGGTCAACGGATTAACTTCGCCTGTTTTTTCCGGGAAAACCCTCGCTCCTCCAAAAATTATAGACGAGGAAGATCCAGAAGTTAGGTTTGAGAAGATTAAAAAATTCTCTAGACAACGCTATGCCCACCCCCGAGAAGAAGTAGAAGACAAGATTAATCGTTGGGCGAGGCCAGAAGAAGAAAAAAGAAAAACCCAGAAAGACGAGGGAGGAAAAAAAGCAGAAAAAAAAGCGGAACCTAAAAAAGAAAAAGAGCAGAACAAGAAAAAATAATATTATATTATAATATAACAAATGAATTTCTCGGAAAAATTGGAGGCGGCGGTAAAAGAAAAAAATTCTTGTTTAATTCTTGGTTTAGATCCCAATCCAGACAAGTTTCCAGCCAAGTTTTCCAAGGATGCGAAAGGGGCTCAAGAGTTTTGTGAGGCAATCATGGAGGCAACACATGATTTAATCTGTGGAGTAAAGATCCAGATGGCTTATTTTGAAGTCTTTGGATCTGCTGGAATAAAAGCCGTAGAAAATCTTCTAAAGAAAGCTAAAGAAAAAAATCTCGTAACTATTATAGACGGGAAAAGGAATGATATTGGTTCTACGGTTGAAGCTTACGGGAAAGCATATTTGGCAGATGGTCCGCTTAGTTGTGACGCTATGACCGTGAACCCACTATTAGGGACAGATGGAATACAACCTTTAATTGATAAATGCGAAAAAAACGACCGAGGTCTTTTTGTTTTAGTTAGAACTTCCAATCCTTCTGCTCAAGAATTTCAGGGAGGACAAGCAGAAATTTCTCTGCGTATTGCAGAGAAGGTAGAAGAATGGAACATAACTACCCAGTCTCCAGAGAATCAGTTTTCTGCTATTGGGGCAGTGATTGGTGCCACTGTTCCAGAAAAGATGTTAGCTTTCTTTAGAGAAGAAATGCCCCATGCTTGGTTTCTTTGTCCAGGAGTAGGAGCACAAGGGGGCTCTCTGGGAGAAGTTTTGAATGTTAGAAGAAACGGAATAGGGGTTTTAATTCCTGTTTCTAGGTCGGTACTTTATGCCAGCAGTGGAGATGACTTCTGCGAGGCGGCAAGAAAAGAAATGCAGAAGATGTTTGAGATGCAGAAGAAATAGTCTTGAATAAATAATATTTTTGTGTTACAATACTAAGATTTATAATATAATTAAAAAAAATGAATAAAGATTTGAACAAAGACTTTTCTGGTGGAGAACTAGAACCCGGGGGAGATGCAGAGCTGTTTCAACAGCTTAAAGAAGTAGATGAAAATTTTGCTACTAATTTTCAGATGTTGACGAGTAGCGGAGAGAAATATGATGATCTAATGCGTCTCTTGAGAGGAATTGGGAACCCAGAAAAAGGAGCACAAACAATCAATCTTTTAGCAGAGGAAATAATGGAGGGAGTTCGGGAAAACACAGAAGCTGCGGCAACTGAAACAGCGCTAAGAGTGGCAGAAGAAGCAGAAAGAACCCCAGACGAATGGGTGGATTTTTATAGAAACGAAACTGGTGCCCAAGTTGCTGTAGCAACAGAAGAAGCAGAAATAGGGGGAGATATTGGCTCTATAAGAGAGAGAATACAAAGAATTAAGAACGGGGAAGGAGATCCAAGGGAATTAGAAAGCCTCGGTCAGCAGTTGCAGGCAATTGGTGAGAAGATTAATAATGGAAGAGATTTAGACAGTGTCTTAAGGGGCATGGAAAACCCAGAGCCAGAAAAAGCAGTCTTTACTTGGAAACGCGGATTGGATGCATTAAAATTCCATATCGTTTCTAACAAAAACAAAGTAATAGATGATAAGCTAAAACGAAGGATAATTACGATTATAAACAAATTATCACAGTTTTTAGAAGTAAATAAAGATGAATATTTGACCAGCTTTATGTTTCTTCGTCCCATGAACGGAAAAGATCATATAAAAAATTGGTTTAACGAAGATTGGTGGTCAGAAGATATTAAAAAGGCATTTAAAAATGCAATCAAAGATTTTGTTAAACAAAAATAGTTATTTTAACACTGCTTTTATCCTCCTTACCCCCCGAGAAGAAGCTTCTTCTTTTTTAATTTTAAATTTTCCTAGTTTTCCAGTTTTTTCAGCATGTGGTCCGCCACAGATTTCTTTGGAGAATTCTCCCATGGTGTAGACTTTTACTTTATCGCCGTATTTGTGCTCAAAAAGGCCAATAGCATTTTTAGATTTGGCATCATCTACGGACATTTCTTCAAATTCGATAATAATGTCGGCTTGAATTGCTTGATTAACAAAATCTTCTACTTCTTTTAGTTGTTCGGGGGTTACTTTCTCGGGATGAGAGAAATCAAAGCGCAATCTTTCTGGGGTTATATTGGATCCACGTTGTTCGACATGGTCGCCAAGTACTTTTCTAAGTCCGGCATGTAGAAGGTGGGTAGCGGTGTGTAGGGCGGTGGTGGTTTCGGAGTGGTCCCCCAATCCTCCTTTAAATTTCTTTTCCGAACCAGAGCGAGATAGTTTTTGGTGGCACTCAAAAGATCTACAGAACCCTTTTTCGTCTACAGTGAATCCTTGTTCGTGAGCCAATTCTGCCGTCATTTCCAAAGGAAACCCGTAAGTCTCATAGAGATTAAAGGCTTCTTCGCCACAGATTTTTTTGTCCCGACACTTTTGGACAAGTTTATTAAATTCTTTTTCCCCTTTTTCTAATGTTTTAGAAAACTGTTCCTCTTCTCGTTCTAATTCTTCCAAAATGAATTTTTCATTTTGCTTAATTTCTGGATAAGCAGGACTGAGTTTCTCGATCACAACTTTTGCAACACTCTTGCAAAAACTTCCGGAGACATTGATTTTACGGGCATGACGAATCGCGCGACGGAGCAATCTTCGCAAAATATATCCTTGGTCTAGGTTAGAGGGGGCGATTTTGTCCGCCAGAATCACCACGGCGGTTCTTAGGTGGTCAGCAATAATTCGTTTAGATGGAGAATCGTTGTTGCTATCAGATAGTTCTGAGAGTTTTTGCAAGATACTTGCAAAAGCATCCGTTTCATAAACAGAAGAAAAACCATTAAGAGCGGCGACGGTTCGTTCTAGTCCCAGTCCAGTGTCTATGTTTTTTTGAGGAAGTGGGGTTAGCTTTCCGTTACCATCTTTATTGAATTGCATAAAGACATCGTTCCAAATTTCTACCCATCGCTTGTCTTCGCAGGTTTCTTGGAAGTTTTTAGGAGCAGGTTCTTTTCCAGTCCAAAAAAACATTTCTGTGTCTGGCCCACAAGGACCAGTGTCTCCCTTGGCCCACCAGTTATGTTTTTTATCTAAGTAGGCAATCCGCTCTTTAGGGATTCCTTGCTTCTGCCAAAATTCGGCAGATTCTTCATCTCGTGGAGCATTTTCGTCTCCCGCAAATACAGAAACAGCTATTTTTTCTACCGGAAGCTTTAAAATTTTCGTAAGAAATTCAAAGGACCAGGCAATTTGTTCTTTCTTGAAGTAATCTCCCAATGACCAGTTCCCCAGCATTTCAAAAAAGGTGAGATGAATATCGTCGCCTACTTCATCAATATCAATAGTGCGGATGCATTTCTGGGCATTGGCGAGCCTAATTCCGGCGGGATGTTTTTCTCCCATTAGGAAGGGGACTAGAGGATGCATTCCGGCATTATGGAAAAGGGCGGTGGGATCATTGTCTGGAATAACTCCGGCGCTTGGAATAACAACATGATTTTTGGATTTCCAAAAATCAAGCCATTTAGTTCGCAAATCGTCGGTTGTATATTTCATGAAAAAGATTACAAGATTACTCATTCGACCTGTTCGGCAGGCGCAAGGCTTACAACAAGCTTAGGGCAGGCGAGATAACAAGATCACGAGTAGCTATATCTTATAGAAAGTTTGTAAATTTGTCCCTTGTAGTCTTGTCCCTTGTTATCTATTTATGATGAACTCTTACAGCTCGATCTAATCCTTCACCAACAGAATCAGTAGTTAGGTCTGGATATTTTTCGGCAATCCAGAGATGTACTAGACGACGAATGAAAGGACGCATCGGATCTAGTTTAATTTCCGATAAATTTCGTTCTTTCATGAGTTCGATGGTTTGTCCGACTTTAGAGTAAACTCGGTCGTATTGTTCTTGGCGGTAACCGTCAATATCAATAGTAACAAAGACTTTTTCTTCGCTCTGATGCCATAATACATTCTTTAAGACGACCTGAAGGGCATTAAGAATTGCCCCATTACGACCAATAAGCTTAGCGGTATCTGGTGTCTCAATACTGGCTCGATAATGACCATTTTCTTCTATAACAGTTATGCAATCATAACTTGCTCCATATTTATCAAGCAAAAGCCGGAGTGCTTTTTGAATAATTGTCTCCATGTAGAGCAAATATAGAAATTTTTTCTCTGCCGTCAAGATTAATTGGGAGTAGTTTTTGTACTTTGCAATTGCATACCTAATTGTTGGATGTGGGTTTTAGCACATTAATATTTAAAGTATTATGTATAGAGTATCAGGTATTATGTATAAATTAAAAAAATTATAAGTTGAAAATTATTTATAAATCAAAGATTTTCGATGGCGGGTTGAACATTAAAAATCAAAAGTTTCTTGAATCTTTCCGAATTCGCTACTAATTTCTGATACAAAATACTTAATACATACTACTTAATACATATTATTTAATACATTCTTTAAATTCACAGATTTTCTCTTTAGCATTATAAGAAACTTTTAGAACAGAGCCGTCTTTAATTTTCCCATCTAGCAGTGCTTCGGCGAGAGGGTTTTCTAATTTATCGGCGAGAACTCGACGGACTTGTCTGGCGCCAGATTCCGGATGATAAGATTCTTTTGCAAGAGCACTCAAGACAGATCCTCCTAGATTAAGGGTGATTTTTTTCTCCCTTAGCCGGTCTTGGAATTCATCAATTTGGAGCTGACAGATTTTTTTAATAGATTCTCGGTCGAGCGGATGGAAAATAACGACAGAATCCAAACGATTAATGAATTCAGGAGAAAATTCTTGTTTAAGATCCTTTTGAACATCTCCAGAAGCTAAATCAAATTCGTGTTCGTGTTCGGCAATATCCTTTTCGCTATCAGCAAATCCAATAGCATTTGCAGTTTTTTGGAATCTAGCCGCTCCAATATTGGAAGTCATAACAATAATAGTATTGCGGAAAGAGATCTGTCTTCCTTTACCATCTGTTAAATGACCGTCTTCAAAAATTTGCAGAAGCATGTTGTGGATTTCTTTGTGTGCCTTTTCTATTTCATCAAAAAGAACGATAGAATAAGGTTTTCGGCGAACTTTTTCGGTAAGCTCCCCGCCATCTTCGTGACCAATATATCCCGCTGGGGCACCAACAAGCCTAGAGCCAGTGTGCCCAGAAGAGAATTCTGACATATCCATTTTGATCAAGGCTTTTTCGTCGTGATAAACTTCTTTAGCGAGTTGTTTTACTAGTTCGGTTTTTCCAACTCCTGTCGGACCAAGAAACATAAAGACCCCTAAGGGGCGGTTGGGGTTTTGGATTCCTACTCGAGATCGGCGAATGGCTTTGGAGATTTCAAAAACCCCCTTACTTTGACCAATAATCTTTTTTTCCATTGTTTTTTCTAGGTTCTGGAGGTGTTTGACATCGGAATCAAGTAGAGCAGACACGGGGATATTGGTCATCTGTTCCAACATTTTGGCGATATCATAGGCGGTTATTTTTTGCGGAATTTTTCCTGCGGATTTCTTAGCCTTTAGAGTTTGGATTGCGAGTTGTAATTTTTGTTCCTCCTGATGAAGAGCATTTGCTTTTTCGTAATTTTGGGCGATTACCGCTTCTTCTTTTTGTTTTTGGATTTGAGATAATTTTTTTCGTAAATCCTGAATTTCTTTGCAATTTTCTCGGTCAACAACAGACTTAGAAGCACATGCTTCGTCTAAAAGATCCAAGGCTTTGTCTGGCAAAAAGCGATCGTTAATGTAACGAGCAGACAATTTTACAGCCGCTTTAATAGCATCTTCTTCAATAGCTACGACATGATATTTTTCGTAACGGTTCGCCAACCCTTGTAGTATTTGGATTGCTTCATCAACAGTTGGCTCAGGAACATCTATGGGTTGAAATCGACGAGCAAGTGCTGCATCTTTTTCTACATATTTACGGTATTCTTCCACTGTTGTTGCGCCAATCATTTGGATTGTGCCACGAGAAAGAGCCGGCTTTAAAATGTTGGCGGCATCCAAAGACCCTTCCGCACTTCCGGCACCAATAATAGTATGTAGTTCGTCAATAAACAGAATGACTTCATTTTCTGCGGCAGAGGCTTCGTCTAATATTCTTTTCAACCGCTCTTCGAATTCGCCACGATACTTCGTTCCGGCAACTAAGTTGGACATCGATAAACACAAAACTCGTTTATCAACAAGCGAATCGGGGACTTCTCCATCTATAATTTTTTGGGCCAAACCTTCGGCAATAGCAGTTTTTCCTACTCCCGGATCGCCCAGGAGCACGGGGTTATTCTTTGTTTTACGGGAAAGAATTTGGACAACTCGTAGAATTTCTTTATCTCGACCAATAATTTTTTCTAATTTTCCACTAGAAGCAAGTTCGGTAAAATCAGTACAGAAATAGTCTAATGCCAACTTTTTTTTGCGAGCTCCTCTTTGGGCAGGATTATTTGTCATAGAGTCTTCCATATCTGCGGCACCAAATTGTCCACCAGCACCATTTTCTGCATCATGAGGATTGATACTCATTCCTACCAAAATTCCATGTAGGCCATTTAAAAATTGCTCTATTTGGGGCATTTGAACAGAGGCGCTATTTTGCCCAGAAACATCATTTTGTGTTTTGCGAAATAAATTTTCTAAATCTTCAATAATTTGGTCAGGTTTAATCATCAGGGTTTCTAGAATTTGAACAGCGCCACAATCTTTTTGGCGCAAAAGGGCGTATAAAATATGTTCAGAATCAACCATGGAATGACCAAAATCGAGAGCTGTTTGTGCAGAAAATTCGATTACTTTTTGAGAAAAGGCTGAAAAAATGTTGCCATCAGAATCATTGGGATGAGGGGTTGAAACATTTTTTAAGTCTTCTGCAATACGGAAGGCGTTTTCATAAGTAACGCCAAAATTACGGAGAATTGAACCACCAACGGCTTTTGGTTGACGAAGGATCCCGAGAAGCAGGTGTTGGGTTTGGACTTGGTTTTCTCCAAGTCGTCGCATTTCTTCTTGGGCGAGAATTAAAGTGTTCTTGGCAAAGTGAGTGAAGGAATCAAAGTGAGACATGAACTAGATCGTTATAAATTAGATTATTTGTTTGTGAAATCAAAATATTCTATCAGAATGTATATGTAGATGACAAAGAAGTTCTCTTGATTTTTTAGGCAAAACATGGAGAAAGGTTCATTTTTGAGCAGTAAAAACATCTTTGATAACCACAAATCTTTGCCAACCCCGAAGAATCATGGCATTTTTCTGGCTCATTTTGGCGATGTATCCCCCTGCTTGATGGCGAGCAATTTCGGCATCGATCTGTTCTAAATTACTAGACAATTCGGAGTGTTTTTCGGTAGTTTTGCTTAAGACATACCCCTGCATTCCAACTTTATTTAACCAAAAAAGATAAGAACAGGCTAGCAGTAACGCTATCCCAGACAACAACCAAAACAGAAATCTTTCTGTTCTAGCCACCAAAAAGGAGATACGAACTCTTTTTTTAGAAGACATGGGGTTTTGTTGGGTTTTGCGAAGACAGAACAATGTTAGGATTATTATCACAAGGGGTCAAAGAGATTTTTAAACTCGTTATATTATAATGTAGTAGATCACAAGATTACGAGATCACAAGTTTTTTGTATAAATATCTTTAATTAGTTTTTGGCTAATAGCTAATGACTAACTACTAATAGCTATTTTACCCTATCAATTAGAGTCCGTTTTTCAGGAATAATTTCATTTCCATACCAATCTTCGACGCCCCTTATTTCTAAATAAAATCGTTCATTGAGCTGTTTTTGTTTTTGGAAAAAACCAAGAATTAGGGTTCGACCGTCTTTTAACAATACGGCGTTAATTGGTTCTGGGTCATCAGAGATGTCTTTGTTTTCAAAATTTCGATCGACCAAAATTACAAATAATTTATCAGTTAGTTTTATTTTTTCATTAAAATGAATTTCGGCGAATAAATTGGCTGATGCAAATTTCTCTCTAGCCTCTAAGGCTAGATCCATAGAATCTAAATTCGTTTTAGGAATTGTTTCATGAAGGGTTATGAAGGGGGGAGAAAGGTCTGGGCGGATTGCCCAACGAAATATTTTTCTGAAATTTTTAATTTCTCCTACAAAATAACCAACATTTTCGTGTTGAGAAAAAGTAGCCTTGGAGAATGCTTTTTGAGGGAAAAGAGAGACGGTAACATTAGCAAACATATTATGTCCCCTGGGGCGAAAGATAGAGAATTCTTTGAATTCGCCAGTGTATTCAAACATCATTACTTTTCTAAAACTCCGCCCTGGTTCTATTTCTGCTTCAATAAAAACTGGTTCAGTCCCTAATATTTTTGGAGTAATAATCTCAAAAACACCTTTCCATGTTTGAGAAAGTGGCTCGTCATAATCACCCAAGTGATTTACTTCTAACTCCAAAAAGAAGCCCCATTTGTCGGGAGCAGTTTCTCGGATACTAATATTTAAAACTTTATGAAGGAAACGAGAACTCTTCCCTCCGCCCAAATTCCATTCGATAACCCCAAAATCAGTTCTTTCTGGTCTAATTTCTGGAGAAATCTCGGGAGAGAATATCTGCCCATTTTGAGAATTTTTGGCCAAGATTCTGGTCGCTTGGGGCAAGACTGTTGGCTTCCAAATAGTGCGCCAAATAAGGCTTTTGCCAAGTCTTGCCAGTGGAGACTTGCGTTCGGCAAGCTCTTTTTCATCATGGCGATCGACATTGGCTACGGCCCTAGATAATTCAGCAAAGATGTTTTTGGTAAAAATGGATTTTCCCCCAAAAGGAAGTTTCCCAAACAAATCAAAGATTTCTTCGGCTGTTCCAAAATCAAAAAGGAGGACGCGGTCTATAGTTTCAGTAGTAGCTTCTTCATAGGCACTACGAAATTCTTCAGTGCAAATTTGAAGATCGCTTGATGTCCCGAGATCCCAAAAGTTTTTAGTCTCAGAAATTCTATTCAAGGGAGGAGTCGCCGGACCAAAGGTTTTTTCAGAAAGAGCATAAGAATTTTTAAATACTATTTTTGGTGGAAAAAATTCTACGGTTCCAAAGGCGGTTACGAATCCCCCACAAGGACGAGCTTCCGCTTCATTCGTAAACAATATTAAAGTGTGTCCACTCAGGAATCCATTAGAGATAAAATTTCGTAACGGCCAAGCGACAACAAGGAGATATACTATCAAAACAAAAACAACAACCTCCCAAAGTTTTATAGGAGATTCTTTTTGGAGTGCTTTGCTCCAGGAAAAAAAATTCCATTTTGTTTGTTTTTTTTTCTTGAGAGATAGGAAATTCCACCAAGGCTTCTTCATCGGGTCAAATTTTGGCTAAAAATTAGCTTTTTGCCAAGTGGAAAGTGGTAAAAAAGTTTTAAAGTTAAAAAGTTACTTGAGAATGGCTTTGCTTCTTTTTGTTGTCTCGTGATCCGTTATATTATAATATGCTGGTCAAAAATTCATCAGTAGCTTCGTGCCAATCTCTTAAATTTTCGGATAATTTGGTATTTTTTAGGACAGAGTTTTTAGGACGAGAGGCTTTATTAACAAAGCTATCAGAAGAGATTTTTTTTATTTCTCCAGACCAACCTTTTTTGTCTAAAAAGTATTGAGCAAATTCCGCCCAACTAACAGGATCACCAGAATTTTGTAAATGGAAATGCCCGGCTGGTTGATTTTTAAGTAAGAAATTTTGAACTACGAATTCTGCTAGATCTTTTTTAGAAGTTGGTCGTCCAATTTGGTCATTAACGATCTCCAAAACATCTTTTTCTTGGCTTAGTTTAATAATTTTAGTAATAAAATTTTCTTTGTTTTTGCCGAATAGCCAAGAGGGTCGGATATTCCAGAAAGGAACGCCAGAGTTTTCTAATAATATTTCTGCTTGTAATTTGCTTTGACCGTAAAAATTAAGAGGATTTCTTTCATAATTTTCTGGAACAGAAAGGTTGGGGGGAGCGTTAAAGACATAATCTGTAGAAAAATGAATTATTGGTCGCCGATGAGTAAGAACATTTTCCAAAGCTTTTACATTCATTCTTTCACAAAGACCCCGTTCTTTTTCTGCTTGATCTACATCAGTATAAGCAGCGCAATACAGAATTTTATCGAAAAAATTCCCGGCCAGAAATTGATCTACTTTTGCAAAATCTAGCAAATCTAATTCGTGATGAGCGGGGGCAAAAAAATCTATTTGGGTCTTTTCCAGAATTTCTGGAAATTCTGACCCAAGTAAACCAGTTTTTCCCAAGAGGAGAATTTTCATAGTTTTTTTGTACCTTAAAGTTGCAACTTTGCAAAGTTGCAACGGTAAGAAAATACTCTTTTTAGTAAGCCGAGTTTTGTTATTGTTGTCATTTATCTGATCACTAGCATTACTGCCAGTTGTCATCGGCAGGACAAATTTTGCCTCAGAGTGGAAAAAATACCACCAGACAAGATTTGGCCCCCTGCTTCTCCGCCAGAAGAGTTTAGCACTGCGAAGTGTTGCCACAACGCAGACCGAAAGAATCACCTTTCGAATATTTCACTAGGGCCCAAAAAAATTGGGATACATAATTTCTGTGCCACATAATTCCTCTTTGTTTCTTGCGAAATAAAGGATCGCCTGTGAGGCGTTTCTGTATTTTTTGTGCGGCTCGGACTTTCCTCCCCACATTGTGGGGCGACAACTTTAAAAAGAGCAGTTGCTTTTTTGCACAAAAAATGAGAAAAAGCAACTAGAAAAATGTCAGATAGATTCCTTGAAGATCTCAAAAACAGAATCGACATAGTCGAACTTGTTCGCAAATACGCGGAATTAAAGAAGGCGGGGAAGAATTTTATGTGTCGTTCTCCGTTTAGGAACGAAAGAACTCCTAGTTTTTGCGTTAGTCCTGACAAACAATTTTGGTATGACTTTGGTAATTCAGAAGGAGGAGATGCCATTTCTTTTATAGAACGAATTGAAAATTTGAGTTTTAGAGAAGCGGTAGAAATGCTTTCAGAGTCTGCTGGATTAGAAATTCCAGCTTCTTTTGGAGAAAAGAAAGGACCATCTATGGCGGAAAAGAAAGATATTTTTGCACTGCACAACAAGGCTGTAGAGTTTTTTGTTAAACAGCTAGAAGGAGCAGAGGAAGCAAGGGAATATTTAAAGAAACGAAAAATTTCTGACGAAGTTATTAAGGACTGGAAGCTTGGTTATGGTGGAGATAGCATGGATGGTTTAAATAAGTTTCTGTTAGAACAAGGGTTTTCAGAAAAAGATATTACCGGTTCCGGGGTGGCCTTTGTCCGAGAATTTGGTGCTAAAAAAATGGGAGATCGTTTTTGGAGCAGAATTATAATTCCTATTAACGATTCCAAAGACGGAAGAGTTATTGCGTTTACTGGTCGAGATCTATCTGGAAAAAAAGATACGGCTAAGTATTTGAACTCTCCAGAAAATCCTGTTTATCACAAGTCATCAACTCTTTTTGGATTAGATAGAGCCAGAAAAGATATTAGAGAAAAAAATGCGGTAATTTTGGTAGAAGGTAATTTTGATGTTATTTCAACTCACACTGCCGGATTTACTAATTCCGTAGCCACCTGTGGGACATCTTTAACAGAGGATCATTTGCGGATATTAAAAAGACTGACAACAAATATTTATTTGGCTTTTGATTCTGATATAGCAGGAAAAAAAGCAACTCTTCGGGCAGTAGAAATGATTCTTAGGATGGAGATGAATCCATTTATTATAGAAATTTTAGAGGGAAAAGATTTAGATGATTTGGCCAGAAAAAACGAGGAAGCGTTAAAGAAAACAATTGATAATGCTAAAAATGCCATGCTCTTTCTTTTTGATAAATTTGCAGAGAAATATCTGAATGAAACAATTGAAGGAGAAAAGAAATTTCTGGACATGGTTTTTTATTTTCTTCAGTTTGTGTATCGACCAATTGAGAGAGACGAAATATTAACTCGTCTAACAAAAAGAACTAAACGAGCCAAGGCGGTAATAGAAGAAGAGTTTGGAAAATTTATTGTTCGTCAAAAGAAATACAATAAACCGGCATTAGAGGAAACAAGACAAAGGGTTCTTACAAGAGAAGAATGTTTCGTGGGATTTTTAAGTTCTAATTGGGAATTTTTCAGAGAGAAAGTTTCTGAAAAAACTTTAGATATTTTGTCTGGTCTTCCAAAAGAAATTTTAGAAAAAAAACTAATTGGCGAAGAATTAAAAGAAGATGAACAAAAAATCCTTCTTTCTTGGGAGATGCATGAAGAAAATTTATACGGGGACAATATTTCAGAAGAGGTTCTAGAAAGGGATGCAAAGGTTTTTGCAAGTATGTTGCAAAAAGAACAAGACAAAAAAGATAGAACCGCAAATGCTAAAAAAGTAGGAGTTCAATTAAAAACCTAGTGCTATATTATAATATAATGAAAAAAATTTGTGCAATTTCTGGAAAAGAGTTTGAAATTTCTGATGCAGAAATTGCTTTACGTAAAAAAGGGAATTTGGAATGTTTACCAAAAATTGCTCCCAAATATAGAATTAGGCATATAGGAGCTTTTTGGCCACATTGGAATTTATATAAAAGAAAGTGTGAGAGAACAGAAAGGGGAATCATTTCTGTTTTTAGCGAAAAATGTCCTTATCCGGTTTGGAACAAAGATGAATGGATGAGAGAAGCAACGCCTCCTGGACTAAATTTTGACGAAACTAAAGATGTTTTCCCTCAGATGTGGGAGTTTTTCCAAAAAAGCCCTATTCCGCATAGTATAGGGACGGGTAGTGATAATTGTGAATATACTGATGATGGTTGGTATTCCAAGGATTGCTATTTAACGCATTCTTTCTTTGAATGTGAAAATCTTAAATACAGTTATCGACAGGTAAAAGTGAAAGATTCTCAGTTCGCAGTTTTTTCTTTTTCGTCTGAACTTTGTGCTGATATTGTTAATTGTCGTGAATGTTTCGAACTTATTTATGCGGTAAATTGTCGGAATTGTTCTAATTCTGTTTTCTTATATGATTGTCGCAATTGTCAGAACTGTCTTTTTTGTTTCAACCTGAGAAATAAGAGCTATTGCATTGGGAACAAGCAATTAACAAAAGATCAATACGAAATAGAAAAAAAGAAATGGAATTTTTCTTCTCGAAAAATTTACGATCAGGGAAAAAGGTATTTTGTAGAGATGATGGAAAAACTGGCTTGGCATAGATCCTTGTTTATAGATAAATGCGAAAATTCTCAGGGAACATATCTAGAACACACAAAAAATTGTACGAATAGTTTTTTCTTAGCAGACTCAGAGGATTGTGTGAATTTTGTACGAGGATATCAGGCGAAAGATTGTGTGGATTGTTTGGGAACGGGGATTAACAATTCACAGTTAATATTTTATTCCTGCCAGGCTAATGATCGTAATTATGATGTTAAATTTTCTCACAATATAACGCGTTGTCGTTTTGTAGAATATTGTGGTTTCTGTTTTCAATGTGAACATTGTTTTGGCTGTTTGGGATTAGTAGGGAAAAAATTCTACATTTTTAATAAACCTTATTCAGAGGTAGATTATAAAGGTTTGAAAGACAAAATTGTTAAAAAAATGAAACAGACGGGAGAGTATGGAGAATTTTTTCCAGGATATTTTTCTCCTGTTCCGTACGAAGAAAGTTGGTCTAATATTCACTTCCCTTTAAGCAGGGAAGAACAGGAAAAATTTAATTTTCGATTGCAAGAAATGTTCGCTAAAAAAAACGAGAATTATTCATCTCCAGGCGAAATTTCTGATTCATTAAAAGAAGTAAATCAATCCATAACGAAAAAGGTTTTTTGGGACACAAAAGCAAAAAAACCTTTTCAAATTCAAGTAGATGATATTGAATTTTGTCAGAAATTGGGAGTTCCACTACCTAATGAATTCTATATTTCTCGAATAGCAGAAAATTTCAGTTGGTTGCCTTTCAACGGAGAGCTAAGAAAAACTATGTGTGGGAAATGTAATGTAGAAATAGAAACTGCTTGGTCAGAAAAATTAGACATTCGAATTTTATGTGAAAAATGCTATCTTGGGGTTGTAAAATGATTCTTCTAGAAAATAAACGACTTCGATTTGATTATGAAATCATAGATACCTATGAGGCGGGAATGTATCTTGAGGGGTGGGAAGTAAAATCTATTAGAGCAAAACACGGTAATCTGAAATCTGCTTGGGTAAAAATAATAAACGGAGAAGTTTTTTTAGAAAACTTTCAGGTTCCCCCTTGGCCATATGCTAGTGGAGAGCAAGATCGAGATCGACCAAAAAAACTTTTGCTAAAGAAGGGCGAAATAGAAAAAATTCAAACAAAACTTAATGAAAAAGGTCGTACCGTTGCTCCGATAAAAATATTTACCAGCGGGAAACATTTAAAGTGCGAAATTATCGTTGGAAAGGGGCGAAAGAAGTACGAAAAAAGACAAGTTCTCAAGGAACGGTCTATGGACAGGGAAGCCGAAAAAGCTATTAAAATGATTAATGGATAATGATTAATAAGTGGAGTTCGTGTTTTCATAAAAAATATATTTTTCGACGAATTGGTATATATTTATACAATAGAATAAAGGAATTTTTTTATTCGTCATTACTCATTATTCATTAATCATTATTATGAAGTGTCCCAGCTGTAGCCACGAAAACTCTAAAGTTATTGATTCTCGGGTGACCGATGGAGGTATCGCTATTCGTCGGAGACGAGAATGTGAGAAGTGTGAATTTAGGTTTACTACTTTTGAAAGAATGCAGACGACGAATTTAATGATCGAAAAGAAAGACGGACTAATGGAAGCATATGATCGAGAAAAATTAGAAAAAGGAATTTTAATGGCTTGTGGGAAGCGTCCGATTTCTATAGAAAAAATAAGAGAAAAGATTTCAGAGTTGGAAGAAAGATGGGGCAAGGAAAAAATAGTAAGGTCGGATAAGATTGGAGAAGATGTTATAGAAATGCTTAGAGATATAGACGAAGTGGCTTTTATCAGGTTTGCTTCTGTTTACAGGCAGTTTCAAGACATGGAGACTTTTAAGCGAGAACTTGAAAAGATTTTTCAACAGGGGGGATAAGCAAGAGACAAGATTACAAGGGACGAGGGACAAGTAATTCAATTCTCAATTATAAATTTTAAATTTTAAATACAGCGTACTACGCGAACAGGAAAAAATTATTTTGGATTTTTTATTTCGTATTTAGAATTTATTTGAGATTTGTTATTTGAAGTTTTTTTTATACTTAATACTATATACGCAATACTATATACAATATTATGAACGATCTTATTTTGGTTGGTATACAGGGTTCCGGGAAAGGGACTCAAGCTAGAATTTTAGCAGAAAAATTTGGTTACCAGCTTTTTGAAACTGGTGGAGAACTTAGGTCTATGGCCAAAGAAGAATCAGAATTAGGAAAGAAGGTTAAAGAAATTACAGAACGAGGAGACCTTGTTCCGAACGAAATTGTTATGGAGATTGTGGAGAATTTTTTATCTAAAACTCCTAACGCCATCCCGGTTATTTTTGACGGAATTCCCAGATCTGATTTTCAACGGATTAGTTTGGAAGAGCTTTTACAACAACAAGGAAGAAAGTTTTCCGTTCTAGAGGTAAAGCTTTCCGAAGAGGAATCTATTCGTCGAATGATGAAAAGAGCAGAAATAGAGAATCGGGCAGACGACACCCCAGAGGTGATGAAAAAAAGAATAACTAATTTTTATACCCACACTCAGCCACTTTTAGATGCCTGGAAAGGCCGTTTAATTTCCGTAGACGGGGATCAGGGAATTGAAGAAGTTCAAGCAGAAATTCTAGCCAAACTAAAACTAACTTAATGAAGATTTCTATAAAAACTTCAGAAGAATTGGATACTATGCGGAAAGCAGGAGAGATTTTAAAATCTGTCCAAGAAGAACTTAAATCCCAAATAAAAGAAGGGGTGAGTTTATTAGATTTGGATAAATTAGCAGAAAAAATTATTCGTTCACAGGGCGCAATTCCTTCATTTAAAGGGTTTAATGGGTTTCCAGCAACTTTGTGCACGATGATTAATTCAGAAGTGGTGCATGGTATTCCGGACGAAAGACGACTAAAAAAGGGAGACCTTCTTTCTGTTGATTGTGGGACAAGGTTTAATGGTTTTCATGCTGACGCGGCTTTTTCTGTGATTGTTGGGGGAGATGAAACAAATCCTGCTAGAGCTAAATTTTCTGATATTGTGAAAGAAGCATTAATGGCGGGATGCGATGCCGCTAAAGTTGGCAATAGAGTTGGAGATATTGGGGCGGTTATTGAAAAAATTATTCTTAAAAATGGTTATTCTATTTGCCGAGAATATACCGGACACGGCTTAGGGAAAGAGTTGCACGAAGACCCCCATGTTTTTAATTATGGTCCAAGTGGACAAGGAGAAAGGCTTATAGCAGGGATGACCTTGGCTATCGAACCAATTGTTGCTAGAGGAAGCGGGAAAGTAAAAACCCTCTCTGACGGTTGGACAGTGGTAACAGTAGATGGCCGAGATGCGTGTCAGTGGGAACATTGTGGAGTAGTAACTGCTAACGGCTTAGAAATTTTTGCCTAGTTAGGGAGTGTTGAATTTGCGAATTTTTTCGTCAAAATTTCCGATACTCAACGCTGTATGAGTACAATACAGCTTATTCCGTTTCTCAATTTTTCCTCAAACTTCATCAAATTCAGCACTCCCTAAGCACAGGGCGTCTTCTGCTTCGTTCTAAAATAAAAAGCAGTTCGCAGTATCACAATAAATACGGCTTTCTTTACTTTTTGTTCTACGCCTCGCATAAAAGCACTTTTTAGTCGACCTTTTGTATGGCTGGATTTATTTTTTTCTTGTCCCTTGTTATCTTGTCTCTTGTGATCTAACTTTTACCCTTTTCTTTCTGCGATAATTACTTCTGCGACACTCTTTGGTACTTTTTGATAATCCCCAAGTTCCATAGTGTAATTAGCTCGACCCTGAGTCATAGAACGGAGATCTGTAGCATAGCCGAACATGGAAGATAGTGGGATTTGAGCTTTAATAAATTTAGCTAGACCCCGAGTTCCCGTTTCTTGGATTACTCCTCGACGAGAAGAGACATCGCCCATTACATCTCCCAAGTAGTCCTCGGGACTAATTATTTCAACATTCATAATTGGTTCCAAAATAATAGGACCCGCTTTAAGCGCTCCTTCTTTAAAGGCTTGGATTGCTGCAATTTTGAAGGCTAATTCGGAGGAATCAACATCGTGATAAGAACCATCATAAAGTTCTACTTCAACATCTACCACAGGGTAACCAGCTAAAATTCCACGAGTGATTGCTTCTTTGAATCCTTTTTCACAACCCGGAATATATTCATTAGGGATAGATGCTCCCTTGATAGAATTAATAAAATTGAAACCAGCTCCAGTTGCTCGGGGACGAATTTTACAAAGAACATGAGCAAACTGTCCGCGCCCCCCAGATTGTTTCTTGTGTTGGTATTCGGCATTAACTTCAGATTGGATTGTTTCTCGATAAGCAACTTGTGGAGCACCAACATTAGCTTCTACTTTAAATTCTCGTTTCATTCGATCTACAATAATATCCAAATGAAGTTCTCCCATTCCAGAAATAATTGTCTGATTGGTTTCTTCGTCAGTCTTAACTTGGAAAGTAGGATCTTCTTCGGCTAATTTTTGTAAGGCCAAGCCCATTTTTTCTTGATCGGCTTTAGTTTTTGGTTCGACCGAAATAGAGATAACGGGATCCGGAAAATTAATAGATTCCAACAAGATTGGCTTGGATTCATCACATAAAGTTTCTCCAGTTCTAGTGCTTTTTAAACCGACGACTGCTCCAATATTACCAGCACAAATTTCTTTAACTTCTTCGCGGTGATTAGCATGCATTAAAAGTAATCTTCCAATTCTTTCTTTTTTTCCGTTGGAGGAATTATAAACATATGATCCAGATTCTAATTTTCCAGAATAAACTCGGACAAAAGAAAGCCTTCCGACAAAAGGATCGGTGGCAATCTTAAAAGCTAAGGCTGACAAAGGGGCAGATACATCTGCCTTTCTGGTTTCTATTTCTTCGGTTCGGGGGTTTGTTCCAGGAGTATCTGGCACATCTAGCGGAGATGGAAGATAGTAAGTTACCGCATCTAACATTGGCTGAACTCCTTTATTCTTTAAGGCAGTTCCATTTAAGACGGGAACAAAGTCATTAGAAATAGTGGTTCTGCGAATAGCAGCGCGAATTTCACTAGGAGAAAGATCTTCTCCGCTTAAATATCTTTCCATTAGGGCTTCGTCGCTAGTAGCAACGGCTTCTAGCATTTTTTCTCGCCACTCCTTAGCTAAGTCTAGTTCGTCGTTAGGAATATCTGTAATTTCGACATCCTTCCCCAAATCATCATTATGAATAATGGCTTTCATTTCTACTAAATCTATAATCCCCTGAAATCCTTGCTCAATGCCAATAGGCAATTGAATAGGAAAAGCATTTTTAGTAAGTCTTTCAATAATAGAATCATAAGAACGCCAGAAACTAGCACCGGTTCGATCTAATTTATTGATAAAACAGAGTCGAGGGACTTTGTAGGTATCAGCCTGTCTCCAAACAGTTTCCGACTGAGGCTCTACTCCTGCCACGCCATCAAAAACAGTCACGGCTCCGTCTAGCACTCTCAACGATCTTTCTACTTCAGCTGTAAAATCGACATGTCCAGGGGTATCAATAATATTAATCTGACAATCTTTCCAGAAACAAGTTGTGGCGGCACTAGTAATTGTAATCCCTCTTTCTTGTTCTTGCTCCATCCAGTCCATAGTGGCTGCTCCCTCATGAACTTCTCCAAGTTTGTGAGTTTTACCGGTATAAAATAAGACTCGCTCTGATACAGTTGTCTTTCCTGCATCAATGTGGGCGATGATTCCGATGTTACGGACATTATCGAGGGTGTAGGTCTTTTCTGCCATTTATAATATTTAAAAAATCTCGCTTACTCTACAAATAGCATGCTTTTTGTCAATTTTTATAAATTAGAAAAAATAGTATCAAAATGATTGTTTTTCCCGGCATAATTCAGTAATTTTTTATAGACATGAATTCAGAATACGACTCTTTTGCAGAACAATTTTCTTACACCAGGAATCATTCTTGGCCAGAGTTTGATTTACTTCCCCCTCATTTACAAAAAGGGGATAGAGTTTTGGATCTGGGGTGCGGTAATGGGAGACTTAGAGAATTTTTAGACCAAGAAATCATTCCAGAAGGAAATTATTTTGGGTTAGATGTTTCCGAAAAACTCCTAAAAATTGCTCGAGATAAATTTATTAGGGATCATTTTTTTCTGAAAGATTTCTCTCAAGAATTACCTTTTGGGAATGATAATTTTGAGGTTATTACCGCAATTGCCTCCTTTCACCACCTGCTTTCTAAAAAGGAACAACTATATTTTCTGAGGGAGTGTTATCGAATTATTAAGCCTGGTGGAATTATTTTCTTAACAACTTGGAAACTACCAGAAAAATTTTTCTGGCAAAATATTATCAAAGGGAGACTTAAGAATTGGATTATTCCTTTTGGTCCAGAAAAATTACAGAGAACTTATCGAAAAGTAACAGATAAAGACTTGCGAAGTTTATTGAAAAAAGCAGGTTTTAGGGTTCTTAGAGCAGAGCCTTTCGAAAATCGCAACTACATAATTATTGGTAAAAAATAAAACAAGTTTTGCAACAAGCTTGCAAAAGTAAAATGCAAGACTTTTGCAAAAACTCTAGAAGTGTTCTTCTGGAATAGGGTGGGCGTGGCACATTGTTTTAATTTCTTCTCGGACCTTTTTCTTGAACCCTTCATCGTCCTTGTTTTCTAAAGTATCCAGAAGGAGCTCTGCTACCCTGCCACAGTCTTTTTCCTTAAATCCCCTGGTTGTAATCGCGGGACTTCCAAGCCTTATCCCAGATGGGTCCATGGGCTTTCTGGGATCATTGGCAATCATGTTCATGTTTAAGGTCATTCCTACTTCATCCAAGACGGTTTGGGCATCCTTTCCAGTTATCCCCAAAGATCCATAAACATCTGCCAAGATGAGATGATTATCTGTTCCACCACCAATCATGCGGACACTTCTTTTCTTAAAGACTTCTGCCATAGCTTTAGCATTCTTAATAACTTGCTTAGCATAGTCTTGGAATTCTGGACGAAGAGCTTCGCCAAAGGCAACTGCTTTTGCGGCAATAGAATGCATGTGTGGTCCTCCTTGGAATCCTGGGAAGACGGATTTATTTACTTTCTTGGCAATTTCTTCGTCTTCTCTGGTGAGAATTATTCCTCCCCTTGGTCCTCGTAAAGTTTTGTGAGTGGTAGAAAGGATGACATCAAAACCGGCATCAAAAGGATTCTTGGCGGCTTTTCCAGCGATAAGTCCGGCGATATGAGCCATGTCTCCCACGACATATGCACCAACTTCTCGACCAATATCGACAAATTTTTGGTAATCCAGCTCTCGAGAGTAAGCAGAAAAACCAGCCAGAATCATTTTTGGTTTTTCTCGTAGAGCTGTTTCTCGTAATCCTTCATAATCTATTTCCCCTGTTTCTATATCTTTCATTCCATAACGAACGAAGTTAAAAATCTTAGTTATGTAAGTAACGGGATGTCCGTGAGTTAGGTGCCCTCCATGAGACAAATCCATTCCTAAAATAGTATCTCCTGGTTCAAGGAGTGCAAAGTAAGTTGCAACATTGGCCGGAGCACCAGAATGAGGTTGGACATTAGCAAACTGACAACTAAAAAGTTTACAGATTCTTTCGATCGCAACTTCTTCGACAACATCTGTAAAAGTTTGTCCTCCGTAATATCTTTTGTGGGGATATCCTTCGGAATATTTGTTAGTTAGCACAGATCCATTAGCCTCTCTTACAGCCCGAGAAACATAATTCTCACTAGGAATTAATTCTAAACCATTTTCTTCTCGAGTTTCTTCTCCAGAGATAGCTTCGTAAATTTTAGGGTCTAGTTTTTTCAGAAATGGCAGGGGATCGTGAGTCATTTTAATTGGGAGATAAGTCATTCCGATTGTGCTTTTTTTTGGTCTAAGAATCAATAGAAAATTATTATATTATAATATAATAACTTTCTAGGTACAAAGAAAGAGAAGTCCCGAGGATTTACCCTGAGACTTCTCATAGCTTGCTCTTTTTTTCACAAGGTTTGATTTATAAAATGGTCAATATATTGACCACCAGCAATTTGGATTGCTTCCGAAAGATTTTCTCCCAACCATTCTTTTTGTCCTGCTCCTAAAAATATAGGAATTTCAGGGAAAATTAGTCGCATTTGGTACAGAGTTTTTAGAGAGTATTGGGGAGAAGGAATTTGATATCCTTGAGATAATTTCAAATGGCTTTCTGGATAAAAGAAGTTCAGATTTAAACCATCTGGATGAAGATCTCTTAAAACACTAAAAATTTCTATGAGATCTTCTTTGGTTTCCCCTAATCCAATCAAAATTCCACTATGCACCTTTAAACCAATTTTTTTAGCATTCAAAATTGTTTGCTTTTTTCCTTCCCAGAAATGTGAAGAAATGAATTTTGCAAATAAATTTTTACTCATTTCTAAATTTGTACAAATGTGGGAAAAATTTAAATCCTTTAATGCTTGCAAAATTTCTTTTGTGCAAATGCACGGGTAAAATCCCATATTTCCAAAATCTTTTCTCAAAGTTTTTAAAAATTCTAGTAGCGCTAGGCTAGAATGGGTGGTGCTGTTCATTAATTCCACAGTAGCGGAATTATTTTTAGCAAAGAGAATTTCCCGTTCCAATATTTCTGAAGTTAATCGCGGATGAGGAATGTTGATAGGAAATTCATTCCTATTCCAACCACAAAAGCGACAATCTCCATTACATTTTTGGTAGTTAACATTTACAGCCAATAGTTTCTGAGCTACAGGTTGTGTCTTTGGTAAGGATTTTTTGAGTTCCTCCAGAGACAGATTAACAAATTTTTCAATGTCTGACATAAACGTCCTCCGTATAGATTTGTGAAAACGAATTCGAAAAGAGCTCCGGTTAGTAGCCGGAGAAAGAATTGGTTTGAAATTAATATAAATTACAACACTCTCCTCGACCACCAAGCGGTTCGAGGATACATTTTTATAGTTACTGATTCTTGAATGTCGTACATCACTTCAATTAAACGAAGAAAGGCAATTTATGTTACAATTATTCCGATGCCCAAACGCCTTCGTCCCCATGTAAATCCTCTGTCTATTACCAAAGAATATTCTTTTGAGGGATTTAATAACAATAATTCCATCATTGTAGATGTAGGAGCTTGTAAGGGAGAATTCACCGCAGAATTACTAGAGAAATTTCCTGAAAAAAACTTCGTTCTTTTTGAAATCAGAATCCCTTTAGCAGATAAATTAAGAAAGAAATTTGAGAATAATAAAAATGTTGTTGTTTTTGATGGTGACGGAGGACGCAATTTTGAATCAATCCTTCGTCCTTCTGTAGAGAAAGGAATAAAATTAGAAACAGTTTTTGTTAATTTCCCAGATCCGTGGTTCAAGGAAAAACACAAAAAAAGAAGATTCATTACCCCAAAGTTTTTAGAGAAATCTGCAGAATGGATAACAGCAGATACTGAATTTGTTTTTCAAACAGATCAGAAATTTCTTTTTGAAGAAACTTTGGAAACAGTAGGGAATTCTCTATTCTCAAACATAGAATTTTTTAAAGAACCTCCTTTTGGAATTAGAACAGATTGGGAGCAGGCAAAAATAAAAGAAGGAGATGAAATATTTAGAATGAAATTTAAACTCCATTGTTTAAATAATATCTGTAAAATGCGCCGTGGCGTATAAAAAATGAAAATTATCTCTTGGAATGTAAACGGAATTAGGGCTGTGGATCGCAAAGGAGATCTAGAGATGTTTTTAAAAACTCATAATCCAGATATTTTTCTTATTCAGGAAACAAAAGCCCAAGAGGACAAACTTGTTCCGATTATTAAGAAATACGATAAATATGAACAGTTCTATAATTCTGCAGAACGACCTGGATATGCGGGAACGGGGATTTGGGTAAAAAAATCATTACATTATAATATAATATTCTCAATAGAATTTCCTAACTACAAAGATAATGAGGGACGAGTAGCTAGAATAGATCTAGATGATTGGACTATTTTTAGTATCTATTTCCCTAACGGAGGGAAATCCAAAGAAGCTTGGAATGATAAACTAGTTTTTTACGAGAAGTTTTTGGCACATGTAAATAATCTCCGTAAAGAAGGTAGAAAAGTTATTTGGGCCGGAGATGTGAATTGTGCGCACGAAGAAATAGATCTAGCTCGTCCTAAAGACAATGAAAATTCCATTGGTTTTCTTCCAGAAGAAAGAACTTGGATAACAAAAGTAATCCAAAACAACTGGGCAGATGTTTTTCGTTCTTTATATCCAGGAAAGATAATCTATTCTTGGTGGCATGTAATTACTCGGGCACGAGAAAGAAATGTGGGATGGAGAATAGATTATTTTTTCCTAGATCAAGAATTAATGAAACAAGTAAAAGATATTAAATATCTTAATGATCAGATGGGATCTGATCACTGTCCAGTGGAACTGAGGATTGAAATTTAGTTTTTGGATCTTTTAATAAGATCGTAAACTGCGGAAAGAATAAAAATAATTTGGAGAATGATAAAAATTATATCTCCTAGATAAATACTATAAATTTCTAAACAAACTCCCCCTAGGATATAGAAAATATCTTGGGTTTTTCTTTTTTTGGTAATTATTCCGGAAGAGATTAGAAGAAGTCCAACAGCACCGATAATCTTAAAAAGAGACATTAGTTTTTGATTAAATCTTTTTAATTATACATTAAACCTAAAGTGCATTACATCTCCATCCTGCACAATGTACTGTTTGCCTTCGGTTCTTAATTTTCCGGCATCTTTAGCTCCAGATTCTCCATTACAAGCAATGTAATCTTTGTAGGCAATTGTTTCTGCCTTAATAAATCCTCTTTCGAAATCAGTATGGATTTCTCCAGCGGCTTGGGGAGCAGTACATCCTTTTCTGGTTGTCCAAGCCCTTACTTCTTTGGGGCCAGCGGTAAAAAAGCTTTGGAGACCGAGGAGGTCAAAACTCTTTTGGACTAAGTTTTCCAATCCAGATTTTTCCGCCCCCAGTTCCAATAAGAATTCTTTGGCTTCTGTGTCGGTAAGCTCTACCAATTCTGCTTCCACTTTGGCACACACGGGAATGATTGGAATACTAGGATTAGCGTTAACCTTGGCTCGGAATTTTGCTTCATCAAAATCAACAAATCCTTCTTCTGACACATTGGCGACAACAAGAAAGGGTTTCATGGTTAGAAGTTGGAATCTTTTTGCTAAGATTTTTTCTTCTTCGTTAAGATCTACAGAAGAAACTAGTTTTTCTTGAGACAAGGCTTCCTTAAATTTCTCTAAGATTATTAAGTCTGCTTTGGCTTCTTTGTCATTATTAGCTTTCTTCCCCACAGAACTGATTTGTTTAGTAACACTTTCTAGGTCAGCTAAAATTAATTCTATTTTAATTACTTCTAAGTCACTGGCGGGATCTACTACCCCTTCTACATGATGAACATCATCATCTTGGAAATCTCGGAGGACATGACAAATAGCATTACATTCTCGGATATGAGAAAGGAATTTATTTCCAAGGCCCTCTCCTTTAGAGGCACCTTTTACAAGTCCGGCGATATCCACAAACTCTATGACAGACGGAACAATCCTTTCTGGAGTTACAATTTTAGCAAGTTTATGAATCCGTTCATCTGGAACCTCTACAATGCCAATATTAGGGTCTATAGTACAGAAAGGGAAGTTTTCAGCTGCTGCATTAGAGGATTTGGTCAGCGCATTAAACAGCGTTGATTTTCCAACATTGGGCATACCCACGATTCCAATCTTGAGATTCATTTTATTGTAAAGATTACAAGGGACAAGGGACGAGATTACAAGTTCGGAAAGATTTTAGATAAAAAAATGGCTCTTGCCTAGCAGAAGCTAGAATTTTTTAAGTATTTCTAACATTTTAGCATAAATATTTTGGTTCCGAAAGTTCCACCTAAATTCACATTCTTTGAGGTGAAAATTAAACTTATGAGAAGCCACTCCATTGAACTTAGAAAGTCTTCTTTTGGCAAAACTCCAAAAGCTTTCAATGCCGTTTACATGACTTTTACCGCGTGCAAATTCATTTTTTGAGTGATGCACACGATAGTGGTCATAACCATTCAAAATTAGCCCATCATACGCTCTCCATCCATCAGAATGGATGGTTGATCCTTCCAGTATTTTTCCCTGTATGATTGGCAGGAGAGATTCTCGAGAACAATTCTTTACGACGGTTAAAAATACTTTTCCGTCTCTTTTGAGTAACCCAAAAACAGGCGTTTTCCCTGCCGCTCCTCGTCCTCGTTTTCCTCTTACACGACGAGCTCCGAAGTAACTTTCATCTAATTCAAATTCACCAGATTCTCGACAACTTTCGCAAGAAAACTTGGCAATTTTCTCACGAAAAATGTTGAAATATCTATCGATCGTATTTCGATTTAATTCTAAAATTTTTGCTGTTTTCGAGGCATTTATATCTTCACAAAAACACCTCAATATTTTTTTTATTTTGTAATCTGTGATTTTACTGTTCCTGAGCATGTTAAGAGGATAATTTATTTTCCTCTGCTACTCAAGAGCCAAAAATATTATCAGTACATTTGTCATAGCATATTATAATATAATAGAGCTTAGGGTTTAGAGCTTAGAACTTAGTATTTCCAATCCGGGTTGGAAAGAAAAGTTGATTTAGTTTTGAAGATTGCTCATTCTCCAGCCCGTTTTATTCGCTTCAGGGTTTCTTTTTTTCCTAATATTTTAGCAATTTCAAAAGGACCGACAGAGACTTCCCTATTGGACAAAGCAATACGAAAAGGAGAAAGAAATTGACCATTTTTTACTCCTAGTTCTTCGATCTTTTTAGTGGAAATTTCTCGCATAGTTTCTATATTCCAACTGGCTTCATCTAGTTTTTGCAACATAGTTGCAATTTCAGTTAATACGCTTTTAGCTAAAGGAATATCAATCTTCATTTTTTCGCTAATTAGTTTTTGGGGATCTGTTCCGGGGTCATTAGTTAAGTATTCCAAGTGAACTGAAATTTCTTCTAAGCTCCTGATTTTTTCTCTAATGAATCCAAACATGATGGCGTCTTTTTTTGGATCAAATTTTTCACCTGAGAATTCGTTGAAGTGGGTTATTAATTTTTCAATAGGAAGATTTCTAATCCAGTAAGTATTGAACCATTTCATTTTCTCAAAATTGTATTGAGCCGCTCCCGGATTTACATTCTGGAGATCAAATACTTTGACTAAATCTGCCAAAGAAAAAATTTCCTCAGTAGATTTTGGGTTCCACCCCAATAATGCTAAACCATTGATTACGGCTTCAGGAACAAATCCCTTGGCTATAAAATCAGCGATAAGAACGCAAGTATCTGGATCGGTATTTCGCTTAGAGAGTTTTCTTTTTTGGTTATCTAGAACCAAAGGAATATGACCAAAAAATGGTTTTACTGCTCCAAGAGCCTTATATAAAATAATCTGCTTAGGGGTATTGGAAATATGATCTTCTCCTCGTAGGACATGAGTTACTTTTTGAGTCCAGTCATCTAGAACATTAGCTAGTAGATACAACACGGATCCGTCACTTCTAGCGACGACGAAATCTCCAATAGTATCCGAATTAACACTTACTTGACCTCTAATTAAATCTTCAAAAATGATTTCTTCATTCTTAGGGGCTCTAATTCTCCACACAAATTTTTCTCCTGATTTGATTTTTCCCTCTAATTCTTCTCTTTTTTTGTCTCGAAAAGGAGACCAAAAAACAAAGTTGGTGTGATCTTTAGTAGCTTTAGTTCTTAACCCTTCTATTTCTTCTGGAGTTACAAAACAAGGGAAAATTTTGTTTTCTTGCCATAGTTTTTCTAACCACTCGCGATGTAATTTAGCGTTTTCTGATTGCCTGAAGAGCTGGCTAGATTCTGCTATAAAATCCATTCCTAGCCACTTGAGACCATCTAAGATTTCGGTTTCAAATTCTTTTTTAGATCTTTCTAGGTCAGTATCTTCCCAACGGAAAATTATTTTACCGTTATGGTTTTTGGCAAAAAGATAATTAAAGAGGGCTGTACGAGCAGTCCCCAGATGTAATTTTCCTGTGGGAGAAGGGGGCATTCGAACAATTACTTCTGTTTGCATTTTTTAAATAATGAATGACTAATGAAAAATAAAGAGAAAATTTCCAATTACCAATATCCAATTTCCAATCAAACACTAATGACTAATTCAAAAATTTCAAAATTAAAATTTGAAATTAATGTATTGGAAATTGATTGGTTATTTGTTATTGGATATTGGATATTCTTTTATACATAATACGCAATATTTCTTTTTATTACTCATTAATCATTATTCATTAATCATTGTCTAATGTTTCCAAAAGTTCGAGAAGAAGCTGTGGTTTGCAAAGATACTTCCGGAGGATCTTCTGCATCAAGTCCAAATTCTTCTGGATTTCTTAATTTTGCCTTGAGAAGAATAAAAACGAGAGGATGAATTTGGGCATCATCTACCGCAAAACTTAAAAAAGGATCCCGATCAGGAGAAGGTATAAAGGAAAGGCCATCAATTTCTATTTGTTCTGGAGAAATTACGGTCCAGTCATGAGCAAGTGCACAAAAGTCTTCATCTGCTTCATTTCCTAAAATATCATAAGTGGTGTTGTCGTTAGTTTTAATTCGACAACGCTCACTTTCGGCGTACTCCCAAACAATCGTCAAATCATTATCTTCTCCGTCTGTATCCAAAGGGCCCCAAAGATCTCCTATGCCATCATTATCTAAATCCGCACTAAGTTGTTTTTGCACTTCTAATTTTTCGGTTTCGGCATTACGGCGGATCGCAATTCTGGCGGTTCTGGCACTATTAATAAGATAAAGAGTAGTTATGGGATTATCTTCGAAATCATCATTATTCCAAGCTTTAGCACAAGGATCATCTTCTGGAGGAAGGCCTGATACATCTAGAACTTTCCCTCCCAGATTCCGATCTTGCACACCGTCTTCAGTGGTATCCCAGTAGAAGATATTAGGATAGCCAAGACCAGCTCGGGCATCAGAACTATCATTGGCAATAATTTCATGGGTAGGAGTTTGGTTTTCATCAAATAAAGAACACAGGATGTCATCTGGCCCTACTTCAATAAAATAGCGGTCATAATCGATTGTATTATTGCGGATCATTTGCGTCATTCGTTCCATAAGGAATCTAGATTCAGCAAAAAAATCCTGAGTAATTAAGAGTTTTTTTTGGGAAAAATAAATACTGCCAACCATTCCTAAGGTTGTTGTAATAATTATAGATGCTATTCCTAAAGCAATAATTATTTCAAGCAGAGTGAAACCGGATTTTTTATTAGTAGGCATCTCGTTCATAAAAATCAAAAAGATGAGTTTCTAAAACCGTAGAAGGATAGGTATTTGTTTCTTGCCATTGAACCCGAGAAACGACTTTTAGTTTTACTTCACCATTATTTTCACCATCTTCTGCTTCAAGTCCTATCTGTCGAAAAAAGATAGCAGGAGTGTTGCCTTCTTCGGTATGCACCAGACGACCAGAAGGGGTTTTAAATAATTGAAAATATTCATATCCTTCCGAAGGAGTTTTTAGATTTAACAAACCCGCTCCGTCAAATTCTTCTAAGAAATATCTTTTGTCTTCATCTGAGAATTCAACCTGAAAGAAGCCACTTGATAAAAGTTCTTGGTTTTCATCACTACAAGCATTTTGATTATCTATTTCATCAAAACAGCGCCATTTATTTCTTCGATCACCAGAATATTTAAGCCAATTGGTATCACGGATATTACGAACTGCCTCGAGTCCTTCTCGAGCAATTTCGATAGCAATTATTCGATTAGTTAGACCGATATTTGTTGCCACACCCCTTTTTAAAAAAACAAAAGAAGCGGTAACTACAACCATAAGAATCATTGTAGAAACTAAAATTTCTATTAAAGATTCTCCGGCGTTTTTTATTCTTATAGACATGTTAATCAGAGCAATTAGTTTCACCGGTATTTAGAGTAGGGAACCCGGCAATACTATGAAAACAAATAGTTTTTTGATTTTCAGAAAATATATGAGACAAAACAATCCGAACTTTTTCTTTAGGAATTTCTGTTTCATCCCCTTCTTCTATTTCAATATTTAGTACTTTACTTTGCAAAGTTTCTGGCAGGAAAACTATTTTCATCACCGTTCCCATATCTTCTGGGTCATCATTGTAATCAATAGCAGAACTGAGAGTGGTAGTTCTACTTGTTTCTATATCTACTGGGTCGTTTTCGATATTATTACAGAATAACTTAAATTCATTCATTCCTAATTCCACACCCCAAAGAGAAGCTTCGTCATCATTACATTTTTTTTGGGCAATAGTATTAGCTCGGGCTTGAGAGATAGTGTGAAAAATACTTTTTACTTCATCATTAAAATCGCTCTCTTGACGCATTCGTCCATATTGCGGTGCGGAAATAGAAGCAATAATAGCGGTAATAACCATTGTGGTTAAAATTTCTATCACGGAAAATCCTTTTGTGCGACGCATCGTTTATGATTGTACGGAATTTTTTTTTGTTTACAATCGCGCCGAATGAACCAAATAAGAAATTTTTGTATTATTGCTCACATAGACCATCTGCCTTCGTTCGCTATAGCGAACTACGGCAAGACGAGAATATTTTTCTTTTTATACTTGTATTACTTATGGATATAAGAAACTTTTGTATTATTGCTCACATAGACCATGGAAAATCAACCCTAGCGGATCGATTGCTTGAGAAGACAGGCACGATTACGGGTCGAGCCATGAAAGAGCAATTGCTTGATACTATGGATTTGGAGAGAGAAAGAGGAATTACTATTAAGCTCCAGCCAGTACGAATGCAGTGGAAAGGCGTTCAGTTGAATTTAATTGATACCCCAGGGCATGTAGATTTTTCGTATGAAGTTTCTCGCTCAATAGCGGCCTGCGAAGGAGCTATTTTGGTTGTTGATGCAACACAAGGAATTGAAGCACAGACTTTGGCGAATGTTTTTTTGGCACTTGATTATGGGCTAGAGATTATTCCCGTTCTTAACAAAATTGATTTACCAGCTTCAGAACCAGAAAAACGAGCAATGGAAATTGAAAAATTGCTTGGATTTCCAGCAGAAGAAATTTTGCTTGTTTCTGCAAAAGAAGGAACGGGAGTACCAGAGCTTTTGGATGTAATAATTAAACGAGTTCCCCCTCCTTTAAAAAATCAGCTTTTCACAACACACAAACAAGTATTTGAGCAATCAGATGAAACAAGAGCTTTGATTTTTGATTCGACATTTGATTCTTATCGAGGAGTTGTATCAAGTGTGCGTGTTTTTCAGGGAAATATTCACAAAGGGGATAAATTAAAATTTCTTCGAACAGGGCGACAAATCGAGGCACAGGAAGTGGGATATCTGAATCCAAAATATTCACCAACAGACATTTTAGAGGAAGGGGAAGTTGGTTATATAGTTACAGGGTTAAAAAATGTGGTGGACGCAAAAGTGGGAGAAACACTTTGGAGAAAAGAAGGAGTGTATGCTCCCAGCATACAAACCCCTGCACTTCCAGGATACAAAGAAGTAACCCCTTTTGTGTATGCAGGAGTTTTCCCAATTAATGCCGATGATTTTTCGTTGCTTCGGAAAGCACTCGAGAAATTATCGCTCAATGATGCTTCGTTGCAATACGAACCAGAAAATTCTCAAGCATTGGGACATGGATTTCGAGTTGGGTTTTTAGGATTACTTCATTTAGATATCGTACAGGAGAGATTAGAACGAGAATTTGATTTAGACATCCTTGTGACAGCACCCTCTGTTTCGTATGAAATTGTTTTGACCGATAAAACTATTCATACTATCGCAAATCCATCGGAGTTGCCCGATGCAGGATGTTACGAAGAAATTAGAGAACCATGGATGAAAATTACGATTCTCACCCCCATTGAATTCGTGGGATCGGTTATGGAACTTTGTTCTCGTCGTCGTGGAATTTCTAAAAATATGCAATATCCTTCGCCAGAGAGAGTAGAAATGTTTTTTGAGATTCCGCTTGCCTCGATTATTACTGATTTTTATGACGATTTAAAATCACTTACTGCTGGATATGCTTCTATGTCGTACGAAGCGATTGATCTTCGTTTGGGGAATTTGGTGCGTTTGGATGTATTAGTCGCCGGAGACAAAGTGGATGCCTTGAGTCAAATTGTGCACAAAGACGATGCATACCATATCGGGTGTCGTTGGTGTGAAAAACTCAAAGAAATTATTCCCAAAGCACAGTTTGCAATTGCGATTCAAGCAACAATCGGAGCGCGTATTTTGGCACGAGAAACTATTTCCGCACTTCGCAAAGATGTAACAGCGAAGCTTTATGGTGGAGATGTAACACGAAAGAATAAACTTTTGAAAAAACAGAAAAAAGGAAAGAAAAGACTAAAACAGTTTGGGAAAGTAACCATTCCTCAGGACGCATTCTTTGCGATGATGAAGAAGTGAAAGGAGTGCTTAGAACTTAGAATTTAGAGCTTAGAAAATATCAATAGGAGGTGGACTTGACAAAATGGTGGATATCTTTATACATTTTTTGACTTAGATTTAATGTTTCTTTAATCTAGCAAGTAATGAAAAACTTATTTCATCAGAATTGTCCGGAAGGTCGAGTGTTTTTGTATAGAGAGAAACCAGCGTGGTGGGATAGGAAAGACAGAACCCCTGTACAGAGTAATACACGAGATCAGGAATTATTACGAGAATCAAGAGACGAGGTAGGAGATATTTTAGAAAGGCTTTGTGTGACGCATGCTAAGGAAAAACCAGCTTTTTGGGAAAAAGATGCTGTTCAAAGGGTACTTGAAAAGCACGGACTGCAACCATCGCAACAAGCACTTGTTGAATATTGGGATACTTTAGATGGTCTATATCAGGAAGCAAAAAATAGACAAATGGCAAACCTAGAAAACATAACATCTACTCAAGCAAGTATAACCATTACGACTTAAATTTTTGGAATACTATTAAAATTCCATTACCATTCATTTGATTTTTTAATTATAAAAATATGTTTGGACTTGGATTTTTGCCGGTTGCGATTGTTATTTTAATTGCTTTTATTAAGCAGGTTAACGAATATGAACGAGGTGTAATGTTTACTTTGGGAAAATTTACCGGAATAAAAGAGCCGGGTTGGCGGATTGTTATTCCGGTTTTTCAGTCGATGAAGAAAATCGATATCAGGACAAAAGCTGTGGATGTACCAGATCAAGAAGCCATTACCAAAGATAATATTCCAATTCGTATTAATGCAGTGGTGTATTACCATATTTCTTCGGCAGATAAGGCGATTCTCAAAGTAGAGAACTTTTTTTGGGCAATGAGTCAGATGGCTCAAACCACGATGCGGAATGCTGTAGGAGAAACAACTTTAGATGAACTTCTCCAAAACAGAGACAAGATTTCTAAAAAAATTAGAGAAGTTATAGACATAGCTTCTGATCCTTGGGGAATTAAAGTGGAATCCGTAGAACTTAAAGATGTAATCATTCCAGAAAACCTTAAACGAACAATTTCTAAAGAAGCCGAAGCAGAACGAGAAAAAAGAGCGGTAATTATTAAAGCGGACGGAGATCGAATTGCGGCTACAAACTTAGAAGCGGCGGCTAGAATTCTTCAAAAGACTCCGGGAGCATTGCATTTAAGAACACTACAAACAATTAATGACCTTAGTTCAGATCAGTCTAATACCACCGTCTGGATGCTTCCGATGGAAGTATTAGAAGCGATTAAAGGATTAAAAGACAAGCTGGATAAATAGCTATTAGCTTTTAGTTTTTAGCTATTAGGAAACTTAAAATTTTTGTAGATAACGAGAAAGTAATAAATATCCAATCAAGACCGAATCAAATTCAACAGATCCTCGGTAGCATATTATAATATAATAAAGTTAGCTCTTAGCTATTAGTATTTAGCTTTTAGCAATTTAGTTATTAGCTAATCACTAACAACTAATGACTAATAACTAATAACTTATTATTAATTGAAGACTGATAACTTGTAATCTTGTCCCACGGCCCTTGTCCTTAACTTTGTCATCTTGTAATCTATTCCATTTTCTGGTATAATTCCCTGATGTTTGAATCTTTTTCCTTCAGTTATCCAATAGTTAAGTTAATAGTTGCGGTATTACTGGGAGCATTTATGGGGTTGAGAAGGGAAATGGATGCGCAAGCTTCCAATAAACATCGGAGTTTTATGGGACTGAGAACCATGATGCTTTTGTGTTTAATGGGAACTTTATCAACCATGTTTGAACAACTCCCGTATCTACCAGTGGTATTTTTTGGAGCGGTAGTATTACTTGTCTCCATTGCCTATGCCCATGGAAGTTTTGGATTAAACAGGATTGGAATGACTACAGAGCTATCAGCTATTACCGCTTTTTGGATTGGAGTTTTGGTTGGTTATGAATATCAGGTGTTGGCGATTTTATTAACCCTCTTCTTAGCGAGTATTAATGCTTTCAAGGAGGCATTACATAGTTTTGTAAAAACTCTTAACCCTAAAGAATGGTTTGGAGCCTTTCAATTACTAGCTCTTTCTGGAGCAGTTTTACCATTCTTGCCACGAGAACCTATTGATCCGTGGGGAGTATTTGTGCCTTTCAATGTGTGGCTACTAGTTATGCTTATTTCTGGAATTGGGTTTATTGGATATTTTTTAATTAAATATCTAGGAGTAAAAGGAGGAATCCCTTTGACGGGATTCTTAGGATCTATTGTCTCTAGTACAGCAGTTACCATTTCTATGGCCACTCAATCCAAAGAGACTAAACTTAATGATGTTTTTGCGGGTGGAATACTAATTGCCATGGGTACCATGCAGGTAAGGGTAATTGGAGAAATCCTTTTGTTAGGGACTCCCGACTTTTATAAGTTTCTAATAGTTCCCATTGCCATGGCTGTAGCGAGCATCATCGGAGCTATTTATTTCTTTTTTAGGTCTAATAAAAAACACCATTGGTGGTCGTTGCAACCAGATACTATAAAATTAGAAAGTCCTTTTGAAATAGGTCCCGCTTTAAAGTTTGGACTAGTTTTTGTAGTAGTTATTTTTGCTTTAGCACTAGGACAAAAATATCTAGGTAATTCTGGAGTATATGCGGCGGCATTCTTATCTGGCTTAATAGATATCGATGCCATTGTTCTTTCCAGTTTGGAATCAGTTAAACTCGGAGAACTTAGTCCAGTTATTGCGCAAAATTCAATTGCGATTGCGATTATAGTTAATACGACCATTAAAGTTGCCTATGTGGCTGTCATTGGAGCCTATAGTTTGGTTGGACGAGTTGCGATTGGAGTAGGAGCGGTGACGGCAATAGGAATCGGAGCGTTGCTACTAATGTAGAATGAAGAATAAGTTATTAGCTATTAGTCTTTAGCTATTAGAAAACTTTTAATCTTTTTTAACTTTTACATTTTACATTTTCTAAGTACTCTTTGCTCGTTCTTTGGAGAATTTAAAAATCCCTCCCGTTCTTCGTCCCGCTTATCGGAACTACGAAGGGCAAGTAAGTGGCTATCTACCACGAGTTTGGTTTTCCAGCGGGGAGCGCACAGAAATTTTGCTTTTAGCGAAAGAGTAGATTGCGTCGCGTTTTGGTTTTGCCTTTTGCGCGAGTACAAAAAATTAAGAGCTTTGGATATTATATTATAATACCAGGAAGCGAGATGGTACCATCCTAGTAAGTCAGGATTCTCGCAGAAACATTTAGTTTCTGTTTTTGTTGTAATGGAAAAAATAATTTCAACTTTCGAATCTATTAGAGATATTCCATATTGGATAGGAAATTCCGAAGAAGATCCTGGAATAGCTTGTGTGAAAAAACACATCCATCTAAAAGAAAAACTAGAAAATTTGGGAGTTTCTTGTCGTTTTCGTAGTTGTGTTTTCCATTGGGACAAATTACCCCTTCCCTTGGAAATACTTGAAATTTCTCATGATGAAATATGTGATCATACTTTTCTAGAAGTGCTTATCAACGGAGAGTGGCAAACAATAGATGCTACTTGGGATAACGGATTACAAAAAAAACTTCCTACTTCTAAATGGGATGGAAAAAAATCTACACCAATAGCTATGCCTGTTGATAAAATTTTTTCTGTAGAAGAAAGTGAACAGATGGTAGAGAGTTGGACGCCAGAAAGAATTACAAACGATTTAGAAAGAAACGGAAAATTTTATATGGCTATTAATAACTGGTTAACAAAAATTCGTTTATAATTTTTATAATAATGAAAAAATTCCCTTCTTCGGATCCAAAAAAGTCACTCTCAGATAATGAGAAGGAGATTATGAAATTCTGGAAAGATGAGAATATTTTTCAACGCACTATTGATTCTCGTGATCACCACAAGGAATTTGTTTTTTTAGATGGGCCTCCTTTTGCGACAGGGAAACCGCATTATGGACACATTTTAGCAGGGACTCTCAAGGATACTATCCCTCGTTATTACACCATGAAGGGGTACCGAGTAGAAAGAAAATGGGGATGGGATTGCCATGGGGTACCAGTGGAATATCAGGTAGAAAAAGAACATAAGATTGGGGGTAAACCGGAGATAGAAAAAATGGGAATTGGGAAATTCAACGAACTTTGTCGTTCTATTGTGATGCGTTGCCGAGAAGACTGGCGACAGGTAGTAGACAGAATGGGAAGATTTGTTGATTTTGACAATGACTACAAAACCATGGATCCAGAATTCATGGAATCTGTGTGGTGGGTATTTGGAGAACTCTGGAAGAAAGGATTAGTTTACGAAGGATACAAAGTAGTGCCTTATTCTCCAAAACTAGGAAGTCCACTTTCCAATTTTGAAGCCAATCTTAATTACAAAGACATAGATGATCCAGCGGTGACGGTGGGGTTTGAATTAATGGAGAATGAAGAATGTAGAATGAAGAATAAAGAAAATGCAAAAACATATCTTCTTTCGTGGACGACAACGCCTTGGACTCTACCTTCTAATTTGGCACTTGTTGTGCATCCAAAAATGGAATACAGCAAAGTGGAATGTGATTTATATCGTGACAGAAAGACAAACCAAATTACAATGATTCGTGGATATCATGATCAATCTACGAATACATTTTATGCAAATAATCCAATCCTAAACGAAAAAGATGAACCTAAGACGGTTCAATATATCGTCGCTAGTAGTCTAGTAGAAAAGATTTTTGGCAAAGATTTTAAAGTTGTGGGAAAAACGAAAGGAAAAGAATTAGTGGGGAAAGCGTACAAACCCCTTTTTGATTTTTATGTTGGCAAAGAAGGCTACGAAAATGCTTGGCAGGTCGTAGGAGATGATTTTGTTTCTGAAGAAGATGGAACTGGAATCGTGCACATGGCACCTACTGGAGAAGATGATGCTCGTATTCTGAACGCACATAATATTCCTCTTCATTATCCTTTTACAGACAATTGTTATTTTGACGACACCATTCCAGAACTAAAAGGAAAATACTTCAGATACGATCCAGAAGTAGAAGGGTCAGAAGACAATGCTAATGTTTGGGTTTTAGAAGAATTAAAAAGAAAAGAAAAACTGTTTAGTCGAGAACAAATTCGCCATTCCTATCCTCATTGTTGGAGAACAGAATGTGCCCTAATGCATCGCGGAATTCAGACTTGGTTTGTGGATATCCAGAAAATAAAAAAGGAGATGCTCACCAAGAATGAAAATATTAATTGGATTCCAGAATATTTAAAGCACGGAAGATTCGGGAAAGGAATAGAAACAGCTCCAGACTGGGCAATTTCCAGAAATAGATATTGGGGCACCCCAATGCCAATTTGGAAATGTGACAAATGTGAAGAGACAATGGCTGTAACCAGAAAGGAGTTAGAGGAATTGTCTGGTAAAAAGGTAGATGATTTGCACCGACAGTTTGTAGATGATTTAACTTGGAAGTGTAATAAATGTGATGGAGGAATGCACCGGATTCCAGAAGTCTTAGACTGCTGGTTTGAATCTGGTTCCATGCCTTATGCTTCTATTAATTATCCTTATTCTGATCAGGAATTTAAACCAGCTGATTTTATTGCCGAAGGTTTAGACCAGACTCGTTGTTGGTTTTATAACCTTCATGTACTTGGAGTGGCTTTATTTAAGAGGGAAGTTTTTAAGAATGTAATTACGAATGGAATAGTATTAGCAGAAGACGGAGAAAAAATGTCTAAATCTAAGAAGAATTATCCAGATCCGAATCTCATTTTTGATAAATACGGCGCAGATGCTATGCGATTTTATTTACTTCATTCTCCCGTAGCACGAGGAGAGAATTTGAGATTTGCGGAACGCGGTGTAGAAGAAGTTCTTAAATCCGTACTTTTACCACTGAGATCTACTTACCAGTTCTTTTCTACCTATGCCAATATAGATGGTTGGAAACCAACTAAGTTTCTTATGTTCCGTCACGGAGAATCTACAACTAATATCCAAAAAGTATTTGCGGGAAAAAGAGAGGTAGATCATCCGTTAACAGAGAAAGGAAAAAAAGACGCTAAAAAATTAGCTAAAAAAGTAGATGATTTCGATGTTTTTTATGCTTCACCATTTCCACGAACTCAAGAAACAGCAGAGATTATTAAGAAAGAAAAAGGATTTACAGGAAAAATAGAAACAGACGAAAGACTACGAGAACTTTACTTTGGACCACTGGAGGGGAAACCATACATTTCAGCACTCAAGAGAATGCAAACCAAAGGAGTAGAAACTAAAGAAGAGGTCATGAAACGCATGCGAGAATTCTTTGATGAAATGAGCAAAAAACATCGCAACAAAACCATCGCTTTTGTTTCTCATGGTGGACCGACCAGGCAATTAGAAGCCAATTTACAAGGAATTTCTGACTTAGAAGAAATTGTTAAAGTACAAATGCAACATCCTGGAGAAGCCAAAGTTCTTTTCGCCTTTCCAGAAGCAAAAAACGAATTAGATAAATGGATTCTGTCAGAATCCCAAACGCTCCTAAAAGAATTCCGTAAATATTTTGATGCTTATGATTTAGAAGGAGGATTACGACTTATTCCAGACTTTATAGATAATCTCAATAACTGGTATTTACGGAGAAGTAGAAGAAGATTCTGGGCATCAGAAATGACCGAAGATAAACAGTCTGGTTATGAAACTCTTCATTGGGTACTGATGACTTTGTCCAAAATACTAGCTCCTGTTTGTCCGTTTTTTGCCGAAAAATTATACAAAGATTTAGGTGGAGGAGAATCTGTGCATTTAGAATTCTTTCCATTTGCAGTAGAAAAATGGATTAATCAGAAATCCCAAAAGAAAGTGAGTTTGGCACGAGAGATTGTTTCTTTATCTGCAAGTATTCGAGCGAAAAAGAAAATAAAACTTAGACAGCCTTTGGCCAAATTACAGTTTATGACTACCGATAAATGTGATCTGGATTTAGATACGATCAAGGAAGAAGCGAATGTCAAAGAAGTAGAAAAATTACAATCCGTAAAAGGACTCGCAGAGCAAATAGTACGAGTAGATGCTAAAAAGGTCGGACCACGACTCGGTAAAAAAGTGCAGGAATTAATTATCAAAGGAAAATCTGGTGATTTTGAATTACAGAAAAACGGGAGTGTAAAGATTGCCGGAGAAGTTTTGAAAGAAGACGAATTCACAATGGGATTTGTTTGTGAAGAAGGAAAAGAGGCAGAAGCTACCCCTAGAACAGTAGTATTACTAGACACAGAAATAACAGAAGCATTGAAGGTAGAAGGAATGGCGAGAGAATTAATTCGAGCAATTCAAGAAATGAGAAAAGCTAAAGACTTTGAAGTTTCTGATCGAATTTCTATTACCTACCAAACCAATTCCAAACTCATCCAACAAGCCGTAAAGGATTTTGACACCATGATCGCTGGAGAAACTTTGGCAGAAGAAATTATCCATGGAGCAGAAACAGAAGAACTCGTTGCTGATGAGATGGATTTAGATGGGGAGAAGGTGGTGATAGAGGTGAGTAAGATTTAATGATTAATGAGTAATGAATAATGATTAATAATTTCTTCTTTTTGTCATTGTGAGGAACGAAGTGACGAAGCAATCTTTTGTAGGAGTATGAGATTGCCACGCTCCCTCCGGTCGCTCGCAATGACAGCAGAATAACATGGAACAACAACTCTACGACATACTCAAAGACCTAAACATCGAATTCCAAAAATTCGAACATGAACCCATGTTTACTTGTGAGGAATCTCAAGGTTTTTACGAAAGAAATAATTTGGATGGAGCAAAAGCTAAGAGTCTTTTCTTACGAAACAGAAAAGGAAACAAACACTTTTTAGCTTTAGTGGAAGAACATCATCGAGTCGATCTCAAAGCTCTCACTGAATTCTTAGGAGAATGACAACAGATTAGTTTTGCCTCTCCAGAAAGACTCAAGAAATATTTAGGACTTACTCCAGGAGCTGTGACCCCTTTGGCACTGATTCATCCAGAAGCCAAAGATATTCTAGTGATTGTAGATAACGGACTCATAAAACATGAATTTGTGCATTTTCATCCACTCAGAAATGATGCGACCTTGAGATTTACGAGTAAGGATCTATTAAAATTTCTGGAATCCAGAGGGAATAAAGTAGTGTTTTATGATTTCTAATTTCCCCGCCCCCTTTATGGTCATCGACTCTAAGGGAAAAGCCCAACTATCTAAAAATTTCTAATACCCAATCAAAGAAACTTCTGAGTATTCCTTTTGCTCCTGTTTCAGAGAGACTTGTTGGCTTTGGGGCAGATTCTTTTAATGGTTTATTAATTTCAGAAGTTTTTTCTTTTGTTTTTTCATATAAAGTTGAAAATCCTTCATCTTCGTAAGTAATCTTTCCCTCAGGATTAATGGTCCGACATTTTGTTTTCATTGGTTGACTGTAATATGCAACTTCTTCATCTGTAAGAGAGAAAATATCTTTTTCTATTTTCCCGCTTTGAAGATAAATCTCTTTTAGAATTTCTTTTTGAGTTTCATGAATACAAATGCTTTTATCCATTACTTTTTCCGACCAATAAAGAGCTATTTCTTCTAATTCTTCTTTGGAAGTATCTCCAATAATTTCGTCCTCAAAAACTCGGAATTCAAAAGTCTCAGTTATTTGCACATAAAAATTATTTTCAAACTCAACAGACATATAACCTAAAGAATTAAGACCATTGATCATGGCTACTGGTGATTTGGTATTCATCTTCACATTATTGTTTTGTTGAACTTCAGACATTAAACAATCCCAATCATTTTCTGGACACTCTTTTTCTATCACTGCTTCTGTTTGTAATACGCCCAAAAGCCCCCCCATAAAGATGAAACCAAATAAATACTTTTTCATTAATGTGATTCTACTCGGTCACCTCTATCAGAACAACTGATATTTCTGTTGTCTTCTGATCTACCCAGAATTAAATTTACTTAAGACCATGCTTTTGCGCATAGTTTCTCGCTGCTACAGCATTGGATCCACCCTTATACGGTGGTCCTGTCTTAATGCTTGCAGAAATAGTTATGCCATCTAGAGCGGTTTCTATGGTAATAGAATTCCCTTCGTTGTCTGAATATTTTTCGATTTTAGCCATGGTGATATTTAGTTAAGAAACTAACTGGTTTTGATAATAGAGAAGAGGTGGTTTTTGTATAGATCCAGAAAATATTTTTCGTTTACATAATCGAATACGTAAACGAATATGTATTCGAAATAGGATCCAACATAATGCAGGTTCAGGTCTGTGGCCTGAACCTTAACGTTTAATGGAGGCAATTCTGAAACATTTGGAGCAGGGCACAGTCCTACTCCTGCAAAGAATAAAATTTCTTTTTTTGTCATCCCGCACTTGATGCGGGATCCAGTCAAAGAAAAGTTCTTTTCGTAGAAAAGAACACATTATCTCCTAGATTCCTGCCTGCGCAGGAATGACTAAGGGGTGTATACTCCCAGTATACATTTGTTTTCTATTGACAATATTATTTTGAATATTATTATGAAACATGTTTAATTAAATTTTATATAAAATGAACATTTATGAGCGGGAAAATCAGCAACAAGATTGTCTAGTAGACATTCCAGAAGGTTTTGAGTTAGAAAAGGTGGTTATTTGGGGGGAGAAACCGGAAACGAGACTACCCGACGGAACCTTAATTTTAGCAACAACTGGAGACGTTTATAAGTTTATGATTCCAGGAATGAATCAAAGTAAGGTTATAAACATAGAGACGGAAGAAGTGCTTCAGTGTCAGGAAAAAGAATCTGAGATTTTATTCCATAAGGAAGGAATGGTGCTAAAGATAATTATTGTTAAAACAACTAAACGTCCTGAGCTTGTTTCACAAGAAGTAGGAGGGGTTCAAAATATAGTAGATAATCTAGTCTAAAGTTTGCATATTAATGCAAAAACGATCTCATTTCGGTAAGTACAGTCGCAATTCCTAACTCATCACACTTAGCAAAAACTTCCTCGTCTTTTATAGAACCTCCTGGTTGAATTATGGCAGAAATCCCTGCTTTGCCTGCCTCCTCTACAGCATCTGGAAATGGAAAGAAAGCATCTGATGCAAGCACTGCTCCTTTAGTTTTATCTCCTGCTTGAGAGAGAGCGTTTTTCATCGCATCTACACGAGAAGTTTGTCCTCCATTGGCTCCAATAAGAGCTCCGTCTTTGACAATGACAATGGCATTAGATTTCACCATTTTTACAATCTTCCAAGCTGTTTCTAAATCATACCACTGGAAATCTTCTGGTTTCTTTTTGGTAGCGACTTTGAGATTACCAAAATCTGGATCCGTAATATCTAAATCTTGTACTAATGTTCCTCCTCTAATCTTTCTCATACTTAAATCTCTCGTCTTTTCTGTGAAGTTCGGAATGCGTAAGACGCGTAAGTTCTTTTTGGTTCGTAAAACCTCCAAGCCGTCTAAATCGTAATCTGGAGCAATAACTATTTCATTAAAGAAACTAATTATTTTTTCTGCCAAAGCTTTGGTTACTTTTTGGTTTACGGCAATTACTCCTCCAAAAGCTGAAACCGAATCTCCTTCTGCTAGAGCTTTATTAAAGGCTGTTTCGATAGTTTCTCCTATTGCTGCACAACAAGGAGAAGCGTGCTTAATAATACAGGAGAAAGGTTTATCAAAAGAAATTGCCAACTCCAAGGCACTACTTCCATCTTGGAAGTTGTTATAACTCATTGGTTTTCCATTGAGGATTTCTGCTTTTACTAAGTTAGCTCCACTGGCAAAAGGGTCTGCCAAGATTACTCCTTTTTGGTGTGGATTCTCTCCGTATCTTAACGGCATCTTATCAGATTCCTCGTTCCAGAATTTAGCGATTAGGAGATCATAGTGAGCGGTCATTTCAAATACTTTCGTCGCGAGAATTTTTCTAAACGTTAAAGACAATTCTCCTTTTTTTAATTCGGCAATTACTTGGTCGTAATCTGCGGGATCGGTTACGGGAGCGCAGAATTCATAGTTTTTCGCCGCTGCGCGGATCATAGATGGTCCGCCGATGTCGATTTGTTCTACTTTGTCTGTAAAAGACTTAGACTCATCTTCGTAGTTCTTCTTAAAGGGATAGAGATTAACTACAACTAGGTCTATATTCTCTATTCTATTTTCTTCACAGAACTTCTGGTGTTCTTTGTTATTTCTGAGATTAAGAATTCCACCAAAGACTTGGGGAGTAAGTGTTTTAATCCTTCCTTCTAGTCCTTCTGGGAAACCAGTAAAATCTGCTACTTCTAGCAGGTTTTTAATTCCAGCCTTTTGTAATTCTTTAAAAGTTCCACCGGTAGAGATAATCCTAAATTCTAATTTCTCTAATTCTTTCGCAAAATCTACAATATTTGTTTTATCTGAGACCGAAATTAGAGCAGTTTTCATTCGCTTAGAGTGTACTTCTAAAAAAAATAATTGACAAATTAGTTTTATTATGAATAATCGCACAGAATTTTCGTTCTTTCGTAGACCATAGCGAAAGAAGTTCTTTGAAAAATTGGAGTTATTATGTTTTGGATCATCTTTGATGGCATAGTCTTTGTAGTAGCGAGTTTCTTTGCTATTTGGTCTGGTATTCGGATCAGACGGATTAAAGATTCTGCTGTGGTGATGCCTCCCAAGCTAAGGTCGTTCCATGGGATAACTTTATTCTTGGCTTTGACTAAGGCTGTTGGTATTTTACTTCACATCGTTGGAGCGACTGATCTCAGTGATTGGTGGGGAATCACAAAGGGAGGTTGGAATATTATTCTGTTCATACTAAATATTATATTCTGATTTTCTCCGACTTCTTTATCGCTATAAAACGCCTGAGTTTTTCTCGGGCGTTTTTAATAATTAAAAACTTAGTTGTTTTGTGAAAATAATCTGAATATTATGTGTCCTCAAAATAAATTTATCTCTAAAATTCAAACCAATGGATTTAAAATTTTTATTGGCTGTACACAGAGCACTTAATTTAACGCCCATTCGTTTTTTTAAACTGCAAGAAGCTTTTAAAAATGATTGGGAAAAAGTTTTTAAAGCTAAGATTTCGGATTTGCAACAGGCAGAACTTGATTCCAAGGGGATAACTGGTTTTTTAAGTACGAGAGAATCCGTAAGTCCAGAGAAGGAAATTGAAAAACTTAAAAACTGCCAAGCCGAAGTTATGATCCAAGGAGAAAAAGGATTCCCCGAGGAATTGATAAATATTCCTTATGCGCCAGTGATTTTATTTAAAAGAGGAAATCTTTTAAAAACAGATTTTCCGTGTGTTGCGGTGGTTGGTTCACGAAATATTTCGGCTTATGGGCGGAGAGCTTTAGAATACATTGTGACAGATTTAGCGAGAGCAGGGATAACTATTGTATCTGGATTAGCGTTGGGAGCGGATACTTATGCACACAGGAAAGCATTGGAGCACGGAGCGCGGACAATTTGTATTTTGGGAAATGGCATTGATTCTATTTATCCGGCGGCTAATCAAAAGCTGGGTAATCAAATTTGGCAACAAGGAAAGGGGGCAATTATTTCGGAATATCTGCCGGGGATTATCCCTAGACCAGAATATTTTCCAGTACGGAATCGTATTATTTCTGGACTTTCTAAGGCGACGATTGTGATCGAAGCGGCACCAAAATCAGGAAGTCTTATCACCGCGAGAACAGCGATAGAACAAGGTAGAGAAGTTTTTGCTGTGCCAGGGGAAATTTTTACGAAGAATTCAAGAGGAACAAATGAGTTAATTCTTTATGGAGGAGTTCATCCGGCTTTATCGGGAATGCAAATTTTAGAACAATTAGGATTTACGGGACTAATAGAAAAAAACCAAGCACAAAGAGAGAAACCTGCAACTGAAATTGAGGCAGAAATTATTAAACTTTTCGGGAATGAATCCAGAATGCATATCAATGATTTGATTTGTAAATCCGATCGAGCTGGTCAGGAAGTAAGTTCTAATGTTGCCATTATGGAAATAAAAGGACTGTTGAAAAATTTAGGAAATCAGATGTACTCTAAAAATTTCTGATTTTTTAAAGTTCGAACTCTAGGAAATTTTGAGTTCGAACTAAAAAAATTAAACCCAAAAGCATCACAGCATATTATAATATAACGCCATAAAAAATGAATGAAAAAATAAAAGTTTCTGTAATAATTGTGGGATCAATTTTATTAGGATTTTTACTTGGTAAATTAGAAACGACTCCAGAAGTTGCACCTGTTATAGAGCGAGAAATTCGACAGGAAATTTCCTTGATTCAGCTCAAAAAAATTCAAGGAGACTTATTGGAAGTAGATATTTCTGGTCCAGCGAGAATTATTTGGGCAGATAATCTAGTAGAAAATGATGGAGTTTTTAATATTCCAATTTCTCAAATTCCTAATGAAAACGACTTAAAATTTACAGAATTTCCTTTTACAGGAAATGAAAAAACTAAGAAATTTTATCCGTCTGATAGTTACTTTGCTCGGGGAGTAGAATTGCGTTATAGGAGATTTTTTCTGACAAAAGAGGCAGCTATTACGGCTGGATTTATTCCGAGCAAGAGTGTTAAGTAGGAGGTGCTCAATTTGTGAATTTCTTCGTCAAAACCCCCGGTACCCAGGCGCCGTATGATTACATACGGCTTTCTTCGTTCCTCTATTTTTTCTCGAACTTCATTAAATTTAACACCTCCTAAATTTTTTTTAGGCAGCTAGTCTAGAAGATCCTCTTTCAGCAAGAGGAACCGAGTTTCTTAGGCGGAATTTGCTACTTCGGGTTGGTGTTTTTGCGGTAGTTGAAGATTTTTGTTCTGCTCCTCCTTTGCAAGCCAGATTTAAACAAATTCCATATTGATCAGGATTGTTTTGTTTAACCCAGTATTTGGCATTTTTTCCTGGTTCATAATCTTGTTTACTAAAGATCATCAAATTTGCCATGTTAGAGGCGGAAGTATTTATTGGACCAGTAAAGACAATAATACGATCACCATCTATTTCTTCTAAAATTACTTGTCCTTTTTCGCTGACAATAATACGCAAATTTTGGATATTTTCTCGGTCATCTACTATTGCTCCAGCAACATGTAACACTCCTTCGGTATGAGTAACATCTGCAAAATCTAATTCAGAAATAACCGTTCCTACTGACATTTGGGCTAAAATCTTGGCTTCTGCTCGAGATGATTTTTGCAGTCGTGGTAAGAATTCGTCTTTTACATTATTAGCCAAAGCTTCATCAATTAATTCCATTTGCATTTGCTCGTTTACAGAAGGTAAAGAATGTTTGGTATCATCTGGTTCAAGATTTTTCAAAATGTTAGATTGAGTCGTTAGAATACGATCAAGATGTGTTTGGAAACTGGCGAAATGAGGCAATGGCAGACTTCTGACCTGACTAGCTTCAAAGGCGTCTAATCGGTCATTCCAAGTCTGTAAGTTTTTTTCATAAGCATCGGTAGAAAGCATTATAGGAGCACCAATTTGACCTTTTTGACCAGAATTACCAGCTAATGCCTGTTTGGCTTGAGCTTCTTTTAAATCTTTTTCTATTATTTCGATTTTTTTCAAAATAAATTTTCGGGTAGCCTCAGGAGTTCCTTGGTCTGGTACAGAACTTAAAAGTTTTTCATATTCTTTTCTTTCTGCCCGACATTGTTCCAAATAGGTTTGTAGTTCAGTGTAAAGTCGTTTCAACTGTTCCATTTCGTATTTAATTCGTTTCTCATCGTCTGGGGAAGAAAACTTGGTACTTTCATCAGGATTTTCGCTTTTTATCTGATCGAAAAATACTTCTAAATTATCAAAAGCGGTTAAAAAGTTTGCTACACCCTGCATGATATTATCAAAATCTTGCGAAGATCTTTTTCGGAAATTTCGTTGTAAATCTTTTAAACTTAAATTTCCATTATTGGTTAAACCTAAAGTTTCTTGAGCAATATCAGCTAATTTCTTAAATCTTGTGTGGAAATCAATAATTAATATTCCGCCACCTTCTTCGCTAACTCCACCCGTAATACGTAAATCTTGAACTTTAACGGATAAATCATGAAGATATTTAGCCAAGGATTGTTTAGTTCTAGCATCATTGATTTGTTTGAAAATAAAAGGATTTTTGTTTAGAAAACTAACTAAATAACAAAATTTTTCTTCGTCAGATAAGACGGTGTTGGCTTTGCTGTTTTGAATTTGGAATCCGCCGTGGCGGAAAATATCTTCTTTTTTAACGGAATTTTTTCCGCTACACAAAGCACGAATTAACATCTGAACCATCTGTCTAGTGGAGGGAGTTTTTTTGTGATATTCAATTTGCTCTCCAGTAAGTTGATTTTGTAGCTTTATAAAATCAGGATTTAATTTATCAGGCATTTCTCTTAGAGTAGTAACCCGTTTTTCCAAACGACCGAGAGTTTCTGAGGTGTCGCCATGTAATCGCACAGAGCGACCTACGGCCATTAATTCGGCAGAATAATAGAGATTTAAAGTGTCGAGCAAGACTACTCGGTCTTTGATACCAAATATTTTTTCCCAATCAAAGTCGAAATTTTCTCCTTTTAAAAATCGTTCCGGATTAGCCAATACGCCCAGAACTATAAAATTCTGGATGTTTTGAGTTAGCTCAATGTCGCCTCGTTCCCGAGCACCTTGCTTGGCTTTATCAATTTTAATTTTAATACCTCGGACTTTTCGTTCTTCATGTTTTCCGGTTACATTCAATAGTCCCATAATTTCTTTTTTTGCCTCGTTTAAACGGCGATTAGCATGTTTAATAAGAAGATTAAATCTAATTTTGCGTCCTAACCCAAGTGTGGTTCTGATTAAACCTCGACTATCTAATTCTTCCAGACCTTGTTTTTCGTTAGCAGTAATATTAGCGCTAATGCTTGGGAAAATGTTTTGTTGCAACATTTCCGTTATGATCTTCAAAGAAGTTAAAGAAGCAGTACCTCTTTCTTGTCCCCTTTTGCTAATGGCATGAATGGTTCCAGATGCTGTTTTTTCCCATAAAGCTGAATTTATTTTGGAAGAAGGGAATTGTGATTTAGATAAAATCGCAGTTAATTCTGGATTACAGTGGTCTAGTATTCTATAAATAAGTTGTTTTTCTAATAAAAACATTCTGATCCAGAGAAGTGGATTGTGAAATTTTAGATCAGATTCAGACGGAAGAAGTAAACGAGAGCCTGTTTCTCCAGGATGAAATTGTGATCCAGCTAGATTACCCTTAGCTCCTTCTTCCCAGAAACTTGCGAAGCTAACATCTGCTACAGAAGATTGAATATCTTGAGAAAGTCTATCTGTTTGTGATTCTGGCGTTTCAACAGATGGACGATCTTCCAAAAAATTTCCGCCTTCTTCGCGGGCTGTTCCCAGAATGTTTGGGACAGTTGATGCGTCCAAGAAAGGATCATTGTTTTCATTTTCTAAAGTTGCTAGTTGAATAGTTCTAGCGGGAGAATTTTTTAGGGAAAAAGGTTTAAGCAATTTCATTTTTAGGAGATTACTTCTTACAAATTAAACATTTCTATAAAAAAGTCAAGAGGAAACAGGGAGGTTTTTTCTTAAGCCCGGGTTCTGAGATATTTTGAACCCGGGCTTAAACTTTTATTACAGTTTTTGCTCTTGCTTTTTAACAAGTAATCTGGTATAATATCTAGATTTATTTAAAAAATTATGGCTGAAATTGATTCTTTTATTACTCCCGAAGGGCTTACTCGTCCGGATGTACAAAGTCCAGAAGAGCGAGATAAAGAACGGCTAGGGCAGTTGCAAGCTGCGGCAGAAGATCAGGTTAATGATCAATTTGAAAAATATTTTGATGTTACTGGTGTGGGAGGAATTGGGGCTGAGTCTGATTTTGAAGCTCGTAACATGGGATTACTTTTTCAATCAAGTATCCGTTCTCGGATTTTTGATGTTCTTGGAAATGCCGGAGGAGAATACTGGACAAGAATTTAGTCGAGCAGAAAGTTTTATTTGGGGTGAGCGACGAGTTAAAACCTTGGGTGATATTCAAAAGCTTGCTGCCGGAGCAAATAGTTCTCTTTTGGTAGCGGAAGGTTTTGATAAAATTTTAGGAACGACTACTGACAAGGTTACCGAAGAATGGAATAAACAAAAAGAATTAGCTGATAATTCTTTCGAAAAACGAGGTTTTTGGTCTAAAGCAGGAAGTGCGTTTAGAAAAGCAAGATTTGAACGATTTTCTCGTAAATTTTTGAGTGGTCTAGAAAAACAAAAAGAAAGAATTCATGATGGTATTGAAAGAGTGAAAGCTACAAAAAAATTAGATGTAGAAAAAGCAGAACGGAAAATAAAAGCAGCTTTTGCGAAGGCAGATGATGTAGAAAAGACAAATTACTGGGCACTTATTCGTGATGCTATCAAGGATCCAAAACAGGCAGTAGGAATAGCTAGGATGTTTGATATTAAGGGAAATGCAGCAAATACGGATTTCCTAGAAGCACTTAAGAATTTGGGGCAGGTGTAAGAAAATTGGGGTCTAAAAGTAGGGATTAATGTAGTATATGACTATATAAATCCTAAATTATTTACGATGAGTTATAAAAAAATGCCCCAAATGCAGATCGGAAAAAATAAAAAAGATCGGGAAAAGGAATGGAAAACAGAGATATAAATGCAAAGAATGTAACAAGAAATTCCAATCCAAAAATCGTCCACAAAAACTAGAAAGGAATCTATGGAAAGAATATTCGTTGAGGAAACAGACACAGAAACAAATTGCCAATGATGTAGGGAGAAGCCGTTTGTGGGTAAACAAAACCCTACAGGGGATACAGATAGAAGGAAATAAAAATACAAAGATAAAACCGCAAAAAATAGTGTTGGTCGTGGATACGACTTACTTTGAGCAGTTCGGATTGATGGTGTTTCGCTCCTCAAATTTGGGAGAAAATTTATTGTGGTACGAAGTTAAACACGAGACAAATGAGTTGTATAGGAAGGGTGTCCAAGAGCTTTTAGATGGTGGATGGGATATATTTGCAATTGTGGCGGATGGAAAACCCGGACTAAATTATTTGTTTCCCCAGATTCTTTTTCAAAAGTGTCAGTTTCATCAGTGCCAAACAATAACAAGATATATCTCCAAAAAACCAAAACTGGAAGCAGGTAAAGAATTGCGTCAAATCATGTTAGATTTTGCTCACACAGACAAACAAAGTTGTGAGTATTGGTTAAATCAGTGGTACGAAAAATGGAAAGTATTCCTCTCGGAAAGAACAGAGAATTTTATTACGGGACGGTCTGATTTTACGCACAAACGGATCAGACAAGCATATTTTTCATTCCAGAGAAATTTGGATACTTTGTTTACATTTCAGTTTCATTCTCACGTCATGGAAATTCCAAATACGACAAATTGCATTGATGGATATTTCTCTCATATTAAGGCGAAACTAAATGTCCACAGAGGAGCCTCGAAAAACACTCAACTAAAACTCATTTCTGAGCTCATTTTTTATTAAATCAGACCCCAGAAAACTTACACCTGCCGAATTTGGAATTAATTGATGCCCACATTCGTTGCCGAAGATCAGAGGCTTTGGATAAAGACGGTCAAGAATCACTAACGAGATTTGCGAACAGAGAAGAAGAGTTTATAACCAGACCTAATTATTTTGAAGAAGTTCGAAACAAATTACGAGATACATTATCAATTAAGCCTGCCGAAGAAGCTCCTAAGATTAATAAACTAGTTGACGGGCTTGAGAAGAATTTACTTCAGTTAGGAGTAGATCTTTTGGATGAAGTATATGAAAAACAGGCAATACATGAAGAAATTACTGACGAAGAAAAATTACTTTATTTTTCTGCTTATCTTAGCAAGGGCAATGAATTAAAAGACTTAAATGTTGATCTTCAAAGAGGTCTTTTGGCTTATATCAATAAAATTGATGAAGAGATAAAAGATGATTATGAAGATATCAATGTTCCCGTTTTAAATGATCTTGATGATAAAACAGAAGAAATATTGAATCATCTTCGGGTTATAACTAAAGGAGGGGATATTAACGGGGTTAAGTATTCAGAAAATTTAAAAGAATTCCAATCTGTTTTGAAAGTTGGTGCTTTTGACGAACAGGTTTATAAAAACTTTTTAGAGAATTTTCGTCAGGTTGGAGATATTTTTGAGAGCCGAAATAAATATTTTGAGCAACATAAAGATAAATTACCAAAGGGAGATAGAGAAAGGTTAGAACGAAAGTGGGAGGAAATAAAAGAAGCTTATAAAAAAATAGAAGAGCTGGTTGCTAAATGGGAAGCAGAGGTTGGAGAGTATAAAGGAATTAGTGAGGGATTTCTTATGGGTTCTTTGAAAATTCCTACCAAAGATATGTTTGATATGTCTAAAAATGGGCTTATTGATTTAGAAAACATGATTAGTGAGGATGAAGAAAAAATTATAAAAATTGAGGCTATTTCTGATTTGATAAAGAGAGAAAACAGAAGAGGAAATCGTTCGTTTTCGGGGGAAACGGATAAAGTTAGAATAAGTCATTTTATTCAGAACGTTCGAACAAACCAAGATAAAAGGGAAAAATTTATAAAAGCTTTAAAAGAATTACAAGGATTTTCTTTTACCAAAGTTGATCTTTCTGGCAATTATTACAAAGAGGTTGAAGGTATTGAGATTAATAAGGCGAAGGCTTCAACAGGGAAAAATCTCGCTGATTTAAATACTCGTTTCAAAAACAAACTTCAAACTAAATTTTTAGAACAGCTTGAAGCTCAGTATTTAGCTAAGCTAGAGAAAAATACGGCGGATCAATTTGATATTCTTCAACAGCTTCCAGAAGGAGCTACGGTTACTTTGCATTTCAAGGAAACAACTAATTTGTCTCATCTGCAAATGCCAAAAGATTTAAATAAAAAAGAGACAGAGCCTAAATTAAGAGTAATTCGGAAAGAAGAAGGTTATGTAGTTTTGGAGGGAGATGGAAAGGTTTATGTTTTGAATGGTCCATCTGTTGTTAGTGGAAAAGCAAAATCTAATCTTGGGATTTATGAAAGTGGCAAGGCTTCTGGAAAAGGGGCTCCTAAAGATTTTACGGTTAAGCACACAAATCCTAACCAGCAGGCCATTATTCTTAGCATGCAAATATCATAATGACTAATTTTCAAACTGATCTCGAAAATTTTATTCTTTGGTTAACTGAACTTGAGGAAGTTGACGGAGATGATCAACTTAATCTTATTAATCATTTGCTAGAAGTTGGAACTTTGGATGACCAAGCGATGACTTTTATTGACCAGACCATGGAGAATTTAGTAAAAATTTCTCAATCTCGTGCCAATGAATTAAAGAGAAAAGTTGAGACGCTTCAAGGAGCTATGGCTGGAGAAAAAACACCAGAACTTTCTATGAAAAAGAATATTGTTGATGAAGCAGGAGAAGATATGGCGAATATTTCTTCTGATTTCACCGAAGACCTAAAGACCGATCAAAAACAAAAAAATGAAGTTCAGGAAGCTAGTGAAGAAGATGAAAATCAAGATATGGTAGAGCAGCTTAAGGCACAATTAGCGTAGGAGGTGTTATATTATAATATGCTAAGGACAGTCAAAAAGCTAACCCATTCGATTCCACTCAGGGCAGGCAAGCTGAAAAGTCTAAAAGCATTTTTAGGAATTATTTTATACCCCCTTTAATTCCCCCTGCAAGGGGGAAAATAATATGCTATTTCTTCGAAATTGTTTTTAATTAATTGCTTAAAAGCTTAAAAGTGATTTTCTAAGATCTAAGCTCTAGTTTCTAGATTTTTATTCATCATTCTCCATTCTTCATTCTACATTGTCTCTAGCTTCTATAATTCGGAGCTTCTTTGAGAATAGAAACATCATGGGGATGAGATTCTCGCCAACCGGCACCAGTAATGCGGACAAATTGTGCCTTTTTTTGGAGTTCACTAATATTTTTTGCTCCGTTATAGCCTAGAGAACTTCTTACCCCACCGCAGAGCTGAAAGATTTCAGTGGCGGCTTCGCCTTTATAGAGAATTTTTCCTTCAATTCCTTCAGGGACAAGTTTGTCGTCGGCAACATTAGCTTGAGCATATCTTTCTTTTCCGCCTTTGGTCATGGCAGCTAAAGATCCCATACCACGATAGTATTTATAGGTTTTTCCTTCGGCATAAATCATTTCTCCAGGGGCTTCGGTGGTTCCCGCTAGAATACTTCCAATCATAATTGTACTGGCGCCACCCGCTAAGGCTTTGGCAATATCGCCAGAATATCTGATTCCACCGTCGGCAATAACAGGGATGTTTTTCTTTTGGCAAATTTCAGCGACATCCATAATGGCGGATAGTTGTGGCACGCCAACGCCTGCTATTATTCTGGTTGTACAAATAGAACCCGGGCCGATTCCGACTTTAATTCCATCTACTCCCGCTTTAATTAACGCTTCGGCGGCTTCTGCGGTGGCAATATTTCCAGCAATAACATCTAGTTTGGGGTAGGTCTTTTTAATATATTTAACACACTCTATAACGCCTTTAGAATGCCCGTGAGCCGTATCTACTATTAAGACATCTACTTCTGCCTCTACTAGCAACCTCACTCGTTCATCGCGATTTTTAGCTGGTCCTACGGCGGCGGCTACTCGCAGTCGTTTTTGATTGTCCTTTGTAGCATTGGGAAATTGTTCGTTTTTTTCGATATCCCTTCTGGTCAAGAGGGCAGAAAGAGTTCCGTTTTTATTGAGAATGAGTAGTTTGGAGTGTTTAGATTCTTCCAAGATATCATTAGCGGTAGAAAGAGTTATTGGTTCTCGTCCGATTAAGAGTTTATCTATGGGAGTCATTCGGCTTTTAATGAGCTGATTAGCGTGTTTAGCTAGGTAATCATTACGAGTAATAAGTCCGACTACTTTTCCACTAATGGTACCATCTTCGGTAATAGGTACAGATTTAAAGCCATATTGTTCTCGAATATTGATAACATCTGATATTTTGTGTTTTGGGGAAAGTACTATTGGTTCACGAATAAAACCGTTTTCAAATCGTTTCACATAACGGACCATTTGGGCCTGAGTTTCTGGATCACAGTTTTTATGAATTACGCCAATTCCCCCATGCAGAGCCATAGTTATTGCCATCTTCTCTTCAGTTACGGTATCCATGGCGGCTGAAACCAAAGGGATATTAAGTTCTATGTTCCGAGAAAATTTAGTTTTTAGTTTTACATCCTTGGGAAGTATTTCTGAATACTGCGGAACAAGCAGAACATCGTTGAAAGTTAAAGTAAGCGGGATTTGTTTTTTCATTTTAAGTTTAAAAGAACCTAAGAAAAATTAGGTGATTTGTCAAAAAATTTTTTAAGTTCGAACTCAAAATTGCCTAGAGTTCGAACTTTGAAAACAAAAACCATTTTACAAAAGAATGTCATTCTGCCTGCCCTGGTCGGGCTAGGACAGGGAACGATGGAGAGGAATCTTCTTTTTAGATTTTTGGCTTTTCTTTCAAGGTAGGTGAGAGAGGAATAAGGAATTTTTCCATACCCCCTTTAATTCCCCCTGCTAGGGGGAAAATAGATATCTTGAATTTAGATTTTTTTTCTAGTTTGAACTGGAAAATATCACAAAAAAAAGTCAAAAACATGGAATTCTTTCCTTGTAATCTTGTCCCATGTCCCTTGTCTCTACTGTATTTCCCCCCCAGCTTTTTCAATGTGTTCTTGAGCTGTCTTAGAAAGAAGTACAGAAGATACTTCTAGTTTCTTGGTAAGATTTCCTTGTCCGAGGATTTTTACTTTAGAATTGTTCTTATTGATTAACTTCTTTTTCAAGAGAGTTTCTAGGTTTACCTTATCTCCGTCCTTAAAGTTTGCTTCCAAATTGGCAAGGTTTATAACCTGAGCTTCTACTTTATTAGGGTTTCTAAAACCTCTTCTTTTGGGCATTCTTTGAATCAAAGGAGTTTGTCCACCTTCGAAACCTTTTCGTACACCTCCTCCTGCACGACATTTTTGACCATTACAACCTCTTCCAGAGAAAGTTCCTCGTTTAGATCCATCTCCTCGTCCACGACGAATACTGGATTTTTTGTTACTTGATTTTAGTTCATGAAGTTTCATAATGATTAGTTTTTAGAACTTAGAGCTTAGTTTTTAGAAGATTTTTTAAGAGTTGCTTTCTTTTTTTCAGGAGCCTCCACTTTTTTGGTTTCTACTTTTTCTACCTTAGTTTTGGTTACTTCTTCTTTTGGAGTTGTTATCTCTTCTTTTTTTTCTTCTTCTTTAGATTTGAATCCATGGGGAGGTTTATTTTGTAACTTCGTTAAGGCGCTTATAGTTGCTCTAGCAACATTTAATTTGTTTCGAGAACCATGAATTTTAGAAAGAATATCTTTGAGTCCAGCTAGTTCTAGAATACGACGAACTGCTCCACCGGCTATAATTCCCTTTCCTTCTGGTGCCGGGAAAAGTAGCACCCTAGAAGATTTAAAAGATTCATTAATTTCGTGAGGAATTGTTCCGTTAAAAATTGGAACATTAATGAGAGATTTTTTGGCTTTAGCTACTGCTTTTTGAATTCCAACCATAACTTCGGTAGCTTTTCCAATTCCAAATCCTACCCGTCCTTTTTGGTCTCCGATAACGACAGACACCCTAAACCTTAGTCTTCGTCCACCTTTAACCACTCTGGTTACTCGGGCAATTTCAAGAATAGCTTCTTCGAATTCTTTTGGTTCTCGCATTTTATTGTCTCGTTGCCCTCTTCGACCCGGTTTTCGATCGGTTCTTTGGCCATTGGCGGATTCCCTCCTTTTCCCAGTAGATTCAGTTGTTTCGACCTGTTCGACGGGCTCAAGGCTTTTAGCAGGAGTTTTAGTTACTTCTGGAGAAACCGCTGTTTCTGTGATTTTTTCTTCCGGAGGAGTTGTAGTTTCGTCAGTCATTTAAAAATTAATTTAATGTTTTAGAATTTAAGCCCGCCTTCTCTTGCGGCATCTGCCAAGGCTTTAATCTGACCATGGTATTTATAACCACTGCGGTCAAAAGAAATTTCAGTAACTTTTTTGGCTTTAGCTAGTTCGGCTACCTGTTTACCAACCTCAATTGCGGCTTTAATTCCCGTGGCCTTGGTCTTGAGTCCAGAACTACTACAGATAATTTTGCCATCTTGATCGTTTATAATTTGTGCATATACGGTTCGATTAGATCGAAATACCAAAAGTCTTGGTTTTTGGCTAAGTCGTGCTATCGCGTGTGTACGACGGGCTCTTGCAGTTCGTTTAACGACTTTTTTATTTTCCATTAGGTTTTTTTAGAAACAGATTTACCAGCTTTGCGAGCCACATATTCGTCAGAATATTTGATTCCCTTTCCTTTATACGGTTCTGGTTTTTTGAAGCTTCGAATATCGGCAGAAACTTGTCCGACAAGTTGTTTATCGATACCAGAAACAGTGAAGATTGTTTGAGATTTTTCGGCAAACGAAATTACTATTCCTTCTGGCAAGTTGTATTTAATAGGATGAGAAAATCCAAGATTAAGTTCCAAAGACTTTCCCTGAAGAGCGGCTTTATATCCAACTCCTTTAATTTCCAAAGTTTTAGAGAATCCTTCGGTAACTCCTTGAACTAAATTACGAGCTAGGTTTCGATAAAGACCGTGTCGAGCTCTTGCTGGCTTAGTATCATCCTTACGAGTAACGACGATTTGGTTATCTTTGATTTCTAAAGAAACAAAAGCAGAATCAAAATCCATTTTTAGTTCTCCTTTTGGGCCTTTAACAATTAACAAGTCTCCCTCAAGGCGAACCTCGACATTTTCAGGAAACGGGACTGGCATTTTTCCAATTCTAGACATTTTTTTTAGCTAATTTCACATAATAATTCCCCTCCAATATTTCTCTTTCTGGCTTCATATCCGGTCATAAGTCCTTCCGAAGTAGAAATAATTGCAATTCCAAATCCACTACAAACCTTACGGAGCTCTTTAGCGGCAGTATAAATTCTTTGACCGCACTTAGAGATTCTTTTAAGGTTTAGCGTCTTATCTGGTAATTCAAGTTTAAGTACTGGAAATTTACCAGATTTGTCTATTTCGATATTTCTTAGGAAGTCATTTTTTTTCATAACTTTGGCAATCTCTTCTTTCAATTTAGAGTATGGAATAGAAACGCTTTCAAGCCCTGCCATTTGAGCGTTTCTTATTTGAGTTAGGAAGTCAGCAATAGGATCCATCATTTTATATTAGTCGTTAGTCATTAGCCGTTAGGGCTTAGAATTTTATTAATCATTACTCATTAATCATTATTCATTATAATTCTACCAAGAAGATTTACGCACTCCTGGGATTTGACCTTTCTCTGCGTATTGGCGGAAACAACATCTGCAAACACCAAAATCTCGCATATAACCAGCTGGTCGGCCACAAAGAGAACATCGATTATAAGCACGACTAGAAAGAGGTACTTTGCGTCCATCTTTTTTGGCACGCAAGACTCGTTCCATGAATTTTCTAGATTTGTGGACGATAGATGTTCTGGCCATTATATTATAATATAAGTTATTTTTTTGAAGTAGAAGAATTAGCTACTTCTGTTGATTCTTGTTGTTGAGATTTGTTGAATGGAAAACCAAAGGCTTGTAAGAGTGCCATTGATTGATCAGAATCCTTAGTAGAAGTGACAATCGTTACCTCCATTCCATGAACTTTTCGTGAATCCTCGGGATTTTTTCCTTCTGGGAATACAGTGTGATCAGTAAACCCCAAGGAACAATTTCCATTGGCATCAAAGACATTTCGACGCACCCCTCTGAAATCGCGGACCCTTGGATAAACAATATGGATCATTTTGTCAATGAAATTGTAAGCCTCTTGTCCACGGAGAGTGACAGAAATTCCCACTGGAGCACCCTCTCTGAGCTTGAAATTAGAAACTGATTTTTTGGCAGTTCTTATTACTGGCTTTTGTCCAGAGATTAGTTCTAAGTTTTTTTCTACAAAAGAGAAATCCTTGCTTCCTAGTCTTTGTAGATATGATCCCATTCCAATGTTAATACAAACTTTTTGAATTTTAGGAACCTGCATAGGATTTTTAATACCTAATTCTTTCTGCAGAGATTTTTTAATCTCCTTTTCGTATTTTTCGTAAAGATTAGATTTTAATTTCATTTCTTGGTTTCCTTAGGAGACGCTTTTTTAGCGGCTTTTTTCGCTAGGTTAGCCACAACCTTTTCTCCAGATTTTTTTGCTATTCGGAATTTTTGATTTCCTTCAATTTTGTAACCAACTCTAGAGGGCTTTCCTGTTTTTGAATCAGTTATAGCAACATTTGAAATATCAATAGGGGAAAAGAATTCAATTCTTTCTCCTGGTTGATTATTTTGCTTTTTGATGTGTTTAATAGTCTTATTTACACCTTCTACAACCACCTTTCCTCTTACGAATTTAGTGACTATTCCGGTTTTTCCTCGGTCTTTACCAGTAAGTACAGTGATGTGATCGTTAACTCTTATCTTCATAATACTTCTGGGGCTAGGGAAATAATTTTTTGAAATCCTTTAGCTCTAAGTTCTCTGGCAATAGGGCCAAAAACACGAGTTCCCTTAGGAAGATTTTCAGCATTAACAATTACTACAGCATTTTCATCAAATCTTAAGGCTGTACCATCAGGTCGTTTGATGGGATAGCTTTGCCTAACAATAACTGCTTGTTGTATTGATTTTTTCTTCACCACCCCCTTCGGAGCAGCTTCTCTAACGGAAACAGTAATAACATCTCCAACTTGGGCATAACGCCTTTTTGATCCACCAAGAACTTTAATACACAAAACCAACTTTGCTCCGGTATTATCTGCTACTTGAAGTCGGCTCATGTGCTGGATCATTTTGTAGCAGAAGGATTAGCTGAATTATAATTTTGTAGAGTCCAAGACTTACGAGCAGAAATTGGTCGACAAGGCATGATATCTACGGTGTCACCCATTTTAGCGGTTTCTTTTTCGTCATGAACTAAGAAATTTTTAGTAATTCGATACCTTTTTTTATACTTAGGATGAGCTCTGTATTCATTAACCTCGACTTTGATAGTCTTGCTTCCAGATATCTTTACGACAGTGCCTTTTTTAGTAATCATTTTTCTTGTTTGGTTTCAGAAATAATTTTCGGTTGACCTAGTAAAGTCAGGATTCTGGCGATTAAACGACGATTCGTTTTAATTTGGGCAAAATTCTGATTTTTTCCAGTTTTAGTTTGAAATTTAGCAGTAGCCAAACTTCTTTTAGTTTTCTGCAACTCTTCTGTGAGTTTTTTAGGAGTTAGTTGTCGTAATTCTTGGATTTTCATTTTAGATGTCCGGAGTAATGATTTTGCACTGTAGAGGCAGTTTGTAGGTAGCTAAGCTCATAGCTTTACGCATTAGTTCTAATTCTGCACCAGCCATTTCAAAAAGAATTTTTCCTGGACGAATTTGGACGACCCATTTATCAGGAGATCCTTTACCAGATCCCATAGGGACTTCAGCACCCTTAGCAGTTAAAACCTTATCTGGAAAGACTCTGATCCAAGTTTTTCCGCCTCGTTTTACAGCTCTGGCAATTGTTCTACGAGCAGATTCTATTTGTCTAGCAGTAAGTTCTCCGCCTGTTATAGCTTTAATCGCAATTTCTCCGAAAGAAATTTGATTGCCACGAGTGGCAACGCCTTTGCCCTGAGAGCGTAAACGATGTAGGCGACGGAATTTAGTGCGTTTTGGTTGAAGCATTTTGCCTTTTAAAAGCTGCCGGATTTTACGAATGGAAAATTAGTTGTCAAGCTTATTTGATACTAAAATAAGATCACAAGATTACAAGATTACGAGATAACAAGTAAGAAACTCTGAAATTCCGATTTCCCCAATCTTCAATATACACAGTATGACATTGTTTTCCGCCTTTCGTTCTTTTATTAAAATTATTTTATAGTTTCTATTGATAGTTATTTTACTTTTTTTAGAAGGGGATAGATTGTCAGATTTATTTTTCTTGTAATTTTGTCCCTTGTAATCTTGTGATCTATTGCATAAAATAAAGGAAATGAAGAGAATTACACTAGTTTTGGTCTTGGTTTTGTCGGTTTCTAGTTTTGTTCCCTTGGGGCAGGCGGCGGATGAAATATCTGCTAATTCCAATCTTGGTTTTCAGGGAATTATTCCTGCGCCTTTGCAGGAAGTAGGAGGAGGAAAACCTACTTGCAATACAGTCCTTTCGAGTAATAAGGATGAGGCGCAAAAGAAGGCCGGATTAAAGGGAATGGATTTGGGAACGAAGATTCAGGGAGGTTGCGTTCAATTAACAGATGTTCCCTTGATTATTATTCATTTAATAGATTTATTTACGAAAATCGCCGGGTCATTATCAGTGGCTTTTATTCTCTATGCGGGATTCCAATTAATAATGAGTGGTTTAACAGAGGATCGTGAGGCTGCTAAAAATACCATGAAATGGGCCATTGTGGGCTTAGTGGTGTGTTTGCTTGCTTGGGTGATTGTAAATCTAATACAAGTCCAGCTGACGGCGTAATATAGTCGTTAGTCATTAGCTTTTAGCTATTAGAAAAAAAGAATTTTCATGCTCCACCTATCCCCTCTTTCGGGGGGGGGAACAAAAACTAATATAGTTTAATTTTTCAGATGCCAAAAAAAAGCTAATAGCTAATGGCTAAAAACTAATGACGATCTTAAAGCTCGTTTAATGACTCATTTTTGAAAACCAGTCCTTGATAAACCCAAACCTTTATACCAATTGATCCATAAGTAGTAGGTGCGGTAGCAATAGCGTAATCTATTTTGGCACGGAGAGTATGAAGAGGAACTGTTCCATAACTATATTGTTCTCGACGAGCAATATCTACGCCATTTAGTCGACCAGCAACAGCAATTTTTACCCCTTTAACCCCAGAATCTTTAGCCCTATCTATGGCCATTTTGGCTACTCGACGGTATGGGAAACGACGAGCAATTTGTTGAGCAACAGAGTCGGCAATAAGTTGAGCATCTGCATCTGGTTTGCGTATTTCTTGAACGGCGATATCAAAAACTTCTTTGAATTTATCACCTAGCTCTTTAGCAAGTTCTCCAATAGCTTCGCCCCCTCGACCAATAATTACTCCTGGTTTGGCGCTATTAACTTTTACGGAAATTTTCCCGGCACTACGGGTGATCTCTATTTTAGAAATATTAGCTTTTTCGAGTTTTTCTCGAAGATATTCGCGGATAGCAATATCCTGTAAGAACTTGTCTTTGAAATCTCGTTTAGCATACCATTTAGAATCCCATGTTCTAGTGATTCCAATTCTAAGTGCGAGTGGTGAAACTTTTTTTCCCATTTATTTTTTTTCTAATTCGACAGAAATATGAGTAGTTGGTTTTCTCAAAGGAAGAGCTCGTCCTCTAGAAGAAGGGAGAAATCTTTTTAAAAACTGACCGCGGTTAACGATAATAGATTTTATTTTTAGGTCTTCTTTTTTAGCTTTGTCGTTTTTTTCGGCATTAGAGGTGGCAGAAAAAAGGACTTTATAAAGAATTGGAGCAGCTTTACGAGGCATAAATTTTAACATTTCTAGAGCCTCTATAACTGATTTACCACGAACAAGTCCGGCCACGATATTGGTCTTTTTTTGTGAAATACGAACTTTGCGTAGGTGTGCTTTCATGATTTTATTATTTTCCTTTAGCTAATTTTCCGCCATGACCTCGGAACTTACGAGTAGGAGAGAATTCTCCTAGTTTGTGTCCCACCATGGCTTCGGAACAAAAAACAGGCAAATGGTCTTTGCCATTGTGAACACCAAAGGTGTGTCCGACAAATTCTGGTGAAATGGAACAAGCTCGTGACCAAGTTTTGATAACTTTTTTCTGTCCAGACTCATTCATAGTCTGAACTTTTTTCATTACCCGTGGGTCAACATATGGACCTTTTTTAGCAGATCTTGTCATAGGCTTGATTAAAAAGCTCGGGGATTGTAGGAAGAAAAGATAAGTTGTCAAGAAAAAATAGGGACAAGGGACATGGGACGAGATTACAAGTTATAAATCTTCAATTAATAATAAGTTATTAGTTATTAGTCATTAGTTGTTAGTGATTAGCTAATAACTAAATTGCTAAAAGCTAAATACTAATAGCTAAGAGCTAACTTTATTATATTATAATATGCTAAAGAAAGCTAAAAAGCTAATAGCTAACGACTAAAGACTAAATTTACCTTTTCTTTTTAGCTCGATGCCTAGAACGAAGAATAAGTTTGTCTGTGGTTTTGTTCTTACGAGTTTTTACTCCCAGTGCAGGTGCTCCCCAAGGTGTTTTTGGGTGTTTCATCCCAATAGAAGAACCTCCTTCACCACCACCATGTGGATGGTCATTAGGATTCATGGCTTTACCTCGTACCTGGGGACGACGACCTTTATTACGGGTGCGTCCAGCTTTTCCTACTTTGATCAAAGACTGCTCTTCATTAGAAACAACACCGATTGTGGCGTAATTTGTTTTTACCACTAATCTGATTTCTCCAGAATTTAGTTCTATTTGAGCCTTCTCTCCATCTAGAGAAATGAGTTTAGCACTTTGTCCTGCGGATCTAACCATTTGTCCTCCTTTGTTCGGGGTGACTTCTAAATTATAAATAGAATATCCCACAGGGATGTTTTTAAGTTGCATTCTGTTTCCGTCAGTAGCTTTGGCTTTAACATCTGCGACAATTTTATCTCCTACTTTCATTTTGCCGTGAGCCAGAACATATCGCTTGTCTCCATCTGGATAGACGATAAGAGCAATAAAAGAAGTGCGTTTTGGATCATATTCTATAGTTTCTACTCGTCCCTCGATTCCTAGTTTGTCGGTTCGATCGAAATCGATTAGACGATATCGAGAACGAGTTCCTCCACCTCGATGACGGATAGTAATTGTTCCACCCGATCTACCGGTGATTTTTTTAGATGGCTTTAATAAAGATTTTACCGTAGGTTTTTTACTACTAATTTGATCACTCTTCACAACACTAGTGTTGCGTTGAGCATTAGTTATTGGTTTCAGTTTTTTAATAGCCATTATTTAAACGCGTTAAAGTCAATAGTTGTGCCTTCTGCCAAAGAAACGATTGCTTTCTTGAAAGGCGCTCTTTTGCGAACAGGTCTTCCTTTGCCAACTAAACGAAGCTTGACTGGTAAATTAACAATATTTACGGCTATTACATCTATACCATAGAACTCTTTCACTGCCTTCTTAACATCTTCTTTAGTAGCTTTTGGGTCGATTTTAAAGACAGCTTTATTTTTTAGAGAAGTGGTTTTTTCGGTAGTAATAGGACTTATTAATACTTTTTCTTTGTTAATCATTTTGCTGTTTTAGTTAGGAAGGTTTCTTCTAAAGTAACAAAAGCTTCTTCAAGAAAACAAATCTTATCGGCATGCAAAACATCATAAGGATTTAAGTAGTTAGCTAGAATTACTTTTACATTTTGTAAGTTAGAACTAGCTTTTCTTACAATCTCGTCCTTAGCTGGTAAAACAAATAAATATTTTTTAGCTTCGGGAAGTTTTTGTAAGATGCTGACAAAATCCTTAGTTTTTGGTTCAGAAAAATTAAATGTATCTAAAGCAAAAATTTCTTTGTCATTAGCTTTCGCAGTGAGACTAGAAAAAAGAGCGGCTCGTTTTTCTTTACGAGGCATATCTTTAGTAAAGTTTCTATCATTTCTTGGTCCATGAGTAACCCCTCCTCCGCGCATAATATTAGTAGATTTTGCTCCACGACGAGCTCTTCCAGTTCCTTTTTGTTTGAAAGCTTTAGCGGTTGTCATTTCTACTTCTCCCCGAGTTTTAGTATGAGCAATGGGTGATCGGCGATTAGCAAGTCTCATAACTACTGCTCGATGCATAAGATCGGGATTGATTTTAGCTTCAAAAATTTCAGAATTTAGAGTAATATCTCCTTTTTTAGTGCCCTTGCTATCGTATAAAACTACTTTCATTTTTAATTTCCTTGTAAGAAAACGAAGCCATTTATGGCTCCAGGTACTGCCCCCTTAATGGCAATAAGGTTTTTTTCTAAATCAATGTCGACTATTTCTGTTGATCTGATAGTTGTTTGACTATTTCCATGGTGTCCAGGCATTTTTTTACCTCTCAGAATTCGACCAGGTTTGGCACAAGTACCAACTGATCCAGGTTCTCGATGATGATGAGATCCATGAGTTTCTTTACCTCGACCAAAATTATATCGCTTAATCACTCCAGTAAATCCTCTTCCCTTAGATGTCCCGGTAACTTTTACCGTTTTGACTTCTTTAAGAGATTCTAGAGTTATAAGATCTCCTTTTTTTAGGGTGTCTTCATCGTCCAAAGATAATTCTTGGATGAATTTATATTTTTTGTTCTCGTTTTTTCCAAAATTTTTGCGTTCAAAAGCACCAAGAACAACGGCTTTATATCCATCCTTGTCCGAATTTTTGACTTGCAAGACAGTATTAGCTGGTGCTTCTAGTACAGTTACAGGGCTTATTTCCCCGCTTTCTGGAGAAATAAACTGACTCATACCTAGTTTGCGAGTTAAAATTCCTTTCATTTTATTACATCATTTTAATTTCTACATCTACTCCAGCAGGGAGTGATAGATTCTGAAGAGCCTCAATAGTTTGAGTTGTTGGCTCCTTAATATCTATGAGACGCTTATGGGTTCTAATTTCGTATTGATCTCGAGCATCTTTATTAACAAAGAAGCTTCTATTTACGGTGTATTTTTTTATTTTAGTTGGCATCAAGACTGGGCCACTAACAAGTGATCCTCCCCGTTCCGCAGTTTCCACAATAGATTTTGCTGCTTCATCAATAACCGTGTAATCAAAAGATTTTACGATAATTCTGACCTTAGGGATTGCTGCTTCAGTTGATTTTTTGGTTGCTTTGGAAGCAGTTTTCATAGGAACAGCCTTAGCTGTTGCCTCAGAAGAGGTTTTTTTGGAAACTTTTTTTTTCGGAGCCGTCTTTTTAGTTGTTGCCATGCGCCTTTTTCAAAAGAGCTCGCGGAGTTTATAAAAAAATCAGTTTCTGTCAAATAGTTTTTTATTAATTGTTTGTTGATATGACATGTTTATTTTTACTTAGTAAAGATGTCTCATTATATTATAATATAATTTTTTAGATAGATTTACAAAGGAAATAGGGGTTTATTTGTTTACAAAAGGCGATATATAAGCCAAGAAACAGAAGGCTTGACAAGAAACGAAAAAAAAAGTTTGACAATCTATTTTTTTGTCGTTAAAGTTCCTTGTGGTTTTCGTTTCACCTTGTTATTATATATCTACTTAAACTTTTCTCTTAAAAACATGAATACTTCTGCCTCAGAACAAATTAATTTCTCTGAATTAATGAATCGGCTACTTGGCCTTTTAACTGAAAAAGAGAAGAATATTGTTGAACGGAGATTTCCTTTAGGGAATTATCCTAAAGAAACTTTGGACAAGATCGGCAAAAGTTATTCTATTACCCGAGAAAGAGTCAGACAGATAGAGGCTGTGGCGATTAAGAAATTAGCTCGTATTTCTATGGATCCTTCGATGAGAAAGATTCATGATTTGGCTTATTCGGTCTTGGTCGGTCATGGAAATGTGATGTCAGAGGATTTGTTGGTATCAGAAATGCTTAAAGCTCTTGATAGTACCAATAAAATTGATGGAAATGCTATGAAGCTTGCTATGAGAGTTTCTGACAAGCTAATCAAACAAGAAAAAAATCAATTTTTCCGTCCTTTCTGGAGAGTTAAAGATTTGGACTTACAAGAGGTAAGAAATACTGGGAACGATATTCAAAAGTCAATGAAGAAGAAGGGCGAGCCTATGACGCTAGAAGAATTAAATAGTAAGTTGTCTCATCGGTCACCAGAAATGATTTGCTCACTTCTTAGTGTTTACTGGGAGTTTATGGAGGTAGATGAAGGATGGGGACTTAGGGCTTGGAGATTTATTAATCCTCGATCTATTAAGGACAAGATTTTAATTAGTCTGAAAAATATTGAGAAACCTTTGCATTTTACTGATATTATTAAGCATGTTTTGCAAGATTTTGATTCTAAAAAAAGAGTTACGCCTCAAGCTATTCATAACGAATTAATCCGTCATGATGAATTTGTTCTAGTGGGACGGGGTCTTTATGGATTGAAAGAATGGGGGCTTGCTTCTGGAACAGTTTGCGATGTTATCAAGTCTGTGCTTACAGAAAACGGTGCTCCAATGAAACGACAAGAAATTATTGAGGCAGTTCTCAGTAAACGAGAAATCCGTTTGGGAACAATTTCTCTTAATTTGCAGAAATATCCTTTCTTCAAGAGAGTTGGACGAGCTGTTTACGCATATGACGAAGGATTAGACAATATTCCGAGACGCAAACGAGGCCGAAAGCCTAAGAATGCCCAATAGGTTATTTTTTCTTGTTTTCTGGGTCTAAAAGTTGGAGCTGTCCTTCTTTTCTAAACTGATTTTCTATTTTAGTTACTGCTCCTTCGTGTCCAATAAGGTATTCATCAAGGGTTCCTTCGCTTCCTACTCGTTGAATAATTTCTAGTAATCCTTCCACAAGTTTTTTTGGATCATCCGAGAAAATCATGCGGTCGGTTACTTCCCGATGACAGTATTTGAGAATGTCTTTAATGTGGTCGGCGACTCCATCGTGTCCCGTAAGAACCCCGATAGGTTTTCCCTCGTCGTATGCTACAGTAAATTCATTAAGAGTACCGGTTCCCCCAGGCAAGATAATAACTCCTTCACAAGATCGGATATTAATAATATCTCGCATCATAAGACCTACTCCGGTAAACAAGAAATTGTCATAATGTTCTATTGGAGAACGGTATCTTTCTACATGAGATTCTAAAGATATAGCTGGAGATACTCCATAAACTATTCCGCCCTTTTCTTTAGCACCTTTCGCCGCTTCGTCTGGCAGGCCTGGACAGGCTCCATTTCCTAAAATACAACCATGACTTGCAATTTGCCTTCCTATTTCCCGAGCAGCTTTTACGATACGCGGATTATGCATTATATAGCCAGAGGCGGAACCCATAACTCCGATGGTTAGTTTGTAATTTGGTAGATTTTTTATGATGTTATTCATGATATGGATTAAATATGATGTAGTAAGTTACCGGTTTGAAAATGAAGTTGTTTCCGGTGAAATAAATTTAGCACCCAAAGGAAAAGTCCTAGTAAGAAAATAATCATGAGTGTTACTTGTCCAAATTCTAGTAGGGAATTAAAGATGGCATGAACAAGCATGGCTAGCAACATTCCTTCAAGCATTTTTTCTTCATGAAAAAGAGTAGATCCTTTTAAGTGTAAAATTTTATGTAGCATTTGGATAATAGGATGACGGTGTTCTAAGACCTCCTGTTGGTAAATTTCTCTAGAGAAGCGCGCAATTCCATAGAAGTAACCAAGAATGGCAGAGAAACAAACATGAGCCATTACAGATACGGTAGATCTAAGGACGAAGAAGATTGATAGTTGTTGAATATTACTATCTGAGACTTTTGAAAAATTATGGAAATAAACGATATTTTCTACAAAGGCAAATCCTAAGGCGATAATAATAGCAAAGGATAGGGCGTCATCTACGGATTGAATTTTTTCTTCATCTGAGAATCGCAAGACCAAGTGTTTTACGAATTCCTCTAGCATTCCTACTATTACAAAGAACCATATTTTTTGATTTAAAGAGAAAGAGAAAAAATAAGCAATAATTCCACAGAGAATTCCAATCATAACAAACAGCAAAGGGCTTTCGATAGCCTTCTTTGTTTTTCTTTTAAAGGTTTGAAACGAATTATCTCCTGTGAAAATTTCTAGGACAAACATCATCAGGGCGATAAAAACAAAAAGGCCCATTCCTACTAGAGCATGCATAGAAACATAAGCGAGGAATTTAGAAAATTCTGGCACTCTTACTAATTCTGCTAGATATTGAAACAAGTTGATGTGTTCGAAATACAAGATCGTTGTATCCCAATATTTTTCATAGAGCTTGATTGGAATTACTGCCAACATTCCTGCTACAAAAGTTAATAGTACATATAATTTTTTTTCATGATTTTTTTTCTGAAAAAAGTAAATCCAACCCAAAATCGGAAGAAAGCTCATTGCTACATACAAGAGGAAGTTTGCAGAGGTTAGAAAACTAATAATTTCTTTCATTGTTTAATTGCCAAATCCCCCTATTATAACACAAATTCAGGGGAAATGCAAAAGAAAAGAGTTGTAAATTAGAGACAGGGGACGAGGGACAAGATTACGAGTATTATATTATAATATACATTATAGTCGTTAGTTATTAGCCATTAGCTATTAGAAAAAAGACCACCGTTTTCCCCCTAGCAGGGGGAACTAAAGGGGGTATGAATATAAAATAATTCCTAAAAATACTTTTAGACTTGCTTGCCCTGAGTGAAATCGAATGGGTTAACTTTTAAGCTTTACTAATTTTTCCTAACTACTTGCGGTTGATCCAATTGCCAATTAACGAGCTTTTGCTGGAAAATACCAAAGACCGTAGAGGTTAACCAGTAGATACCAACTCCAGCAGGAAAAGAAGTGACAAACATAGCAATCATAACTGGCATCATCCAGAGCATGATTTTATTCATTTGTTGCATTTGTCCAGCTGGTCCAGCCTTTTTTACTGCTGGCTTATCAGAAGTTTTATCAGCTCTTTTTTTAGCGGAAATAAAGGATAGTTTTATAGCAACCCATTGAGTTGCTCCGACGAGGACAGCCAATACTATTGGGCCATTAATTCCCAAATTTAAGCCCATGAAAGAAGTATTAACGACTGATAAATCTACTCCATGCTGAAAAGAATAGAGAAGGTAGTTTAAATGAGGAGAGAGTCCTTCTCTAATAATATAGTAAATCCCTAATAAGAATGGCATTTGGAACATAAGAGGTAAACATGATCCCATAGGATTAATCTTATGGGTCTTGTACAACTCCATGGTCTTCATTGCCATCATTTGCTGATTTTTTCCATATTTTTGTTTCAGCTCTTCGAGTTTTGGTTGGAGCTTTTGCATTTCTCGCTGAGAACGCATTGATTTTTGGTTGGGAAGAAAGAGGGCGATTCTTACCAAGATCGTAAGGATTATAATTGCCCATCCAAAAGGGTGTCCGGGGAGCTTATTGGTCAGAAACACTAAAATGTTAAAGAGTGGTTTTGAGATAACGGCTCGGAAAAGTTGCCTGAATACTCCAGTTTTTTTGAGTTCTACTGGTAACGACAGGACCTTTTCTAGAGCTTCTTCTCGTTCAAAATTCATTTCTAACTGGTAACTTCCGCTTTCCGAGAAAAGATCGAGATTAAAGTCTCGTAGACCAAATGTAATTTTACTGTCTGGCTCTAGTTCAAAAGACGGAACAGATTTACCATTACAGTCTTCGAAAGCATTTTCTGAGATATTAAATTGTTGGTCATTAGCAAGACGGATGACTTTTAAGCTTCCGGGGTTTTCACAAGGAGAAGGGAAAATAATTTTTTCATTTAACTTGTTTTCTATCTTAAAGGTGACCAGGTTGCCAATAACTATGGATTTCTTAACAGGTGTAATTATTACTTGAGAATCATTAGGTAAATTAACTTGATCCTTTTTTCCGAAGAATTTTTCTATTCCTAAAATTACTAGATAGAAAATGGCAAACCAGATTAAGAAGCTTTTGATAAAGTCTTTGAATTTTTTCATTTTTTTCTTTGAAGAAAGTTAAGGAGGTCTTTGATAGCTTTTTCAAACTCTTTTAAATTTTCTAAGATTTTGGGCCCTTTGTAAAGACAAATAATGTTTTTGTTGCCCAGACGAGGGAGGAGGTGAAGTCTCATAGCTTCATAAAGCTGGCGACGGACACGATTCCTTTCTACGGCTTTTTTGCTTACTTTTTTTCCGACGACTACCGCTAAATGAGAATTATAACTTCCCTCGGAAATGAGGAATATAAAAGATCCTGATCTGAATTTACTTGATTTCCTAAAACAACGGTCAAAAAGTTTAGTAGTGAAACGAGAGATTTTAGAAATCATAAAAACAATGGAGAATGGAGAATGAAGAATGGAGAATGAAGGAAAATAATTTTCAATTATTAAGCTCCAACTTCTAACCAATTCTAAACATCTTATGTCCTAATTTCAAAGAGATACTTTTTTCTAAGTTCTAAACTCTAAAAGCTAAGTTCTATACTTAGGTCCAAGGATTTTTTTTAGGACCGACACTAAGAAGATGCCTTCCCTTACTTCGACGACTAGCAATAACTCGACGACCGGTTGCAGTTCTCATCCGAGAACGGAATCCGTGAGTTCTTAATCGTTTTCGCCATCGTCTTTTGCAAAGCATCTTAAATATTTAAACTGTGCGGAGAGTGTAATAAGGGTTAGATTTTTGTCAAACATTTTAAGCATTACATTATAATATAATAACAATTAGAATTGATTTTTTAAAAAAAAGTTTCAAAATTTATTTATCTTAACCATTTACAAACCCCATGCTTACCAAGAAACCGTATCAGAATTTTTTAGATAATTTGTATAAAGCATCTAACACAATAAAACTTTCAGATGCTGCATTGGCTCGTTTAGAAGAACCAGAAAGTATTAATAATTTTCAGGTAGAGTTCGAATTAGATTCTGGGAAAAAGGAATGTGTAGAAGGTTACAGAGTGCAACATAATTCTGCACGAGGGCCTTATAAAGGAGGAATTAGATTTCATCCAGAAGCAGATTTAGATGAAGTAAAAGCCTTAGCTGCCCTTATGTCCCTAAAATGTTCTGTGGTAAATATTCCTTTGGGCGGAAGCAAGGGGGGGATTACGGTTGACCCTAAAAAATTATCCAAGAAAGAATTAGAAAGAATGAGTCGGTCTTATTTTCGGATTGGAACAGAAAGGGGTGTGTTTGGAGTAAATAAAGATATTCCTGCTCCAGATGTATATACCAATCCGCAAATTATGGCTTGGATGCTAGATGAGCACGAAAAAGTTTTAGGTTATAAATCTCCCGGAGTAATTACCGGGAAACCATTAGAGCTGGGGGGATCTTTGGGAAGAAACTATGCTACCTCTCAAGGAGGATTTTATATTCTCAAGAAATATTTAGATTCTATTGGAAAGAAATTGGAAGATACCACGATTGCTTTGCAAGGGTTTGGAAATGCGGGGGCTTATTTTGCGGAAATTGCTCATAAGGCTGGTTGTAAGATTGTCGCGGCGTCAGATTCCAAAGGAGGTATTTTGCGAAGTAAGGGGTATTTTGAAGCAAAACAACTTAATACTTACAAAAAAGATACCGGATCTTTGCGAGGAAACTTTTGTCAGGGGGAAGTTTGTGATTTAGAAAAAATGAATAGAGCAGAAGTACGGGAAGTATCTAATGAAGAATTATTAGAATTAGATGTAGATGTTTTAGTCCTTGCGGCACTAGATGGAGTAATTCATGCTGGGAATGCTAATAATGTTAGAGCTAAAGCGATTCTGGAGCTTGCTAATGGCCCAGTAATTGCAGAAGCAGATGAAGTATTAGAAAAGAAAGGAGTTGATGTGTTGCCAGATATTCTAGCTAATGCAGGAGGAGTAACGGTTTCTTATTTCGAATGGGTCCAGAATCGTTCTGGAGATGTTTGGGAAGAACAATATGTGAACGAAAAACTCAAAAAAGTAATGGAAAATGCTTTCGATGATCTAATCCAGGTCAAAGAAGAACATGCAGTGTCTTACAGGCAAGCGGCTTTTATTCTGGGACTAGAAAGAATTGTTACTGCTATGGAATTGCGAGGACAAATTTGAGTTAATGAATAATGAGGAATGATTAATGAATAACAAATCATCGGCCAAACATGTTATATTATAATGTAATAAGATAAGCCGAAAAGTTAAAAAGTATAATTTTTTCTAAAACCCGAGTTAGAATTAGACTCGTCATTACTCATTACTCATTACACTATCTCTCCTCCCCCAAGACAAACTCCTTCATCATAAAAAACAACGGACTGCCCTGGTGTTATGGCGCGGAGAGGTTTCTGGAATTTTACGCTGGCTTCGTTTTTAGTTATTTTTACTTCACAAGGAATTAGTTTGCTTCGGTATCTAATCTTAGCGGTACAAGAGAATTCTTCCTTTGGGGGACTACCTGCAATCCAGTTTATATTCTGCGCAATAAGTTTCGGTTTTAGTAGCTTAGTTTCGTCTTGGGAAACAATGACTTCATTAGTCTGATAGTTTTTATCTACTACAAACCAAGGAGCTTCCTTGAAGTCTTTTACTCCGCCAATACCAAGGTTTTTTCGTTGGCCGAAAGTATAGAAAACAGCACCATCGTGTTGTCCAATAATTTGTTTGGTATCTGCTTCGATAAAATTACCTGGTTTTTTCTCGAAGTGTTCTCCTAAGAATTTTTCGAATTTATCTCCTTTTATAAAACAAACATCTGTGGAACTTTTTTTCTCGTGATTTTTGAGATCAAGATGTTTGGCGATTTCTCTGACTTCTGGTTTAGTGAGATCCGATAACGGAAAAATAATTTTACTAAATTGTTTCTGATTTAGTTGATGTAAGAAATATGTTTGGTCGTTATCTAAATCTTTGGGAATGCTTAATTCAAATTTTTTCGTTTTTTCGTTCCATTCGTTTTTAGCGTAGTGACCAGTTGCGATAAAATCTGCTTTGAGTTTTTTTACGGCAAACTCTAATAAATGACCAAACTTAAAGACCTTGTTACAGTGCACACAAGGAATAGGTGTTTTCCCAGTAGAAAGTTCTTTCAAAAAGCGATTAAACACTTCGTCATGAAAAAAATCAGAAAAACTAAAGAATTCTAATTTTATTTCTAAGTGTTTGGCGGCCATTTTTGCCCATTTTCGTTCTGGATTTTTCTCAAAACTTTCAAAAAAGAGACCAATTACTTCATAACCTTGTTTCAATAACAAATGAGCAGCTACAGAGCTATCTACTCCACCAGATAGTCCAACTACCACTCGTTTTTTAGAGACCATTTAATTTTTTATAGGTAGGGGAGGATGACCATCGCGGCCATGGCCGCAATAGTAAGCCAAATTACAATTTTGAGTCCGAGAGATTTTTTTGCCATATTTATGAGGGTTTAGAGCTTAGAATTTAGAACTTAGAAAAAAAACAGAGATTAGGTTTTAGCGGCAGAAACTTTCGCGGGAGTGAGAATCAATTCGTTAAATTGCCAGCCAGATTCTAGAGTTTTTACAACAGTTCCAGGAGTTCCTTCTTCCGTGGTTAGGACTTCATGTTCTTCTGGATTTAGAGTGTCTCCATTTTGAGGAGTGATTTTCCTGAGTCCTTTTTTTTCTAATTCTATAAAAAAGTTGTCTACTACTTTTTTAATATCTGTGTCTTGAGAATGTTCTGCACCTAGTTTTAATTCTAAAAACCGAGGCAAGAGTTGTTTGAGAAACTCTGCTACTCCAAAAGAAACCCAGTTTTTTTTATTTTCTGCTTCTCTTCTTTGAAAATTTTCTAGATCGGCAAGAGCTCTTAATTTAGAACTATTAGCTAATTCTAAATTTGTTTGTAAAAGCTCTAATTCTTCTTCTAATTCCGTAATTCTTTGTAATTGTGAATTTGTTTTCATCAGGACAGATTTTGACAATTTTTGCTTAAAATGCAACACTTCAGCGATTTTTTATAGATATTAATAATCATAAATCATGCTTGGAATTACAGATTTAAAAATCGGCACAAAAATACAATTAGACGGAGAGCCGTATGTTGTGACTTGGAATCAACACAGTAAACAGGCTAGGGGTGGAGGAGTTATGAAAGTAAAAATTAGAAATTTAGCTACGGGATCAGTATTGGATAGAACTTTTCAGGGAGCAGAAAAGATAGAACCAGCTGACATTAATTTTCGTCGGGCGCAATTTCTTTATGCTCAAGAAGACCAGTATCAGTTTATGGATCAAGAGACTTATGAAACTGTTGTTTTGGATAAATCTAAATTAGGAGATGCTCCAGAATACCTAACAGATGGTATAGAGGTAGACCTTCTTTATTTTGGTTCTAAGCCAATTAATATTCAACTTCAACCTAAGATGACATTCGAGGTTACAGAAACCGATCCTGGCGTACAGGGGAACAGAGCTCAAAGTGGCACGAAGCCTGCAACGATAGAGACTGGAAAAATAATCAGAGTCCCTTTATTTATTGGGAAAGGAGAGCGGATAGTGGTTAATACTGAGAGTGGGGAATACATAGAAAGAGCCAAATAAATCTTCAATCTTCAATCTTCAAACTACAATCTTCAAACATTAAGTGAAAGAAAGAATTATATTATAATATACTACGAACAGTTAGGGACTAGAGAGTAAATCTTCTCTCTTAATTTTCCGCCCTTTTAGCTGTTTTTTATTGATAATTGAAGATTGATAATTGATAATTGTTTTGATGGAAATTGCTTTGACTTGGAATTTAGTGATTTTAGCCATTTTTGTGGTTCTTTTTGCCTACAATTTCTTATTAGGGCAGAACGCAACCGTAAAACTAATTATTTCTATTTATATTGCGATTCTCACTGCCGATGGAGTAGCAAAGATCCTAAAGGATTTTGTTTTAGATCAATCTCCCGGCTTCCAACAGCTTATTGGTGATAACGAAGCAGATGTTTTTACTGGAATTAGATTAATTTTGTTTTTAGTCGCTATTATTGTCTTTGTTGTTAAAGGAGCTTTCCATGTATCGATAGAAAAACATGATCATTGGGCATTAAGGACGGTTATTCACATGGTGTTTTCTGCTTTGTCGGCTACTTTGTTTTTAGCTACGGTTCTTATTTATTTATCTGGAAATTCTTTTGTAGAAGGCATGGTGGCGGCTAAAGAAATAATGATTTACGAAGAATCCTTGCTTGCCCAAGTTTTACTTAAATATTATCAGTTCTGGTTTTCTCTTCCGGCGATTGCCTTCCTAATTACAAGTTTTTTGTTTGATGGAAAAACAAAAGAGTAACTAAGGTGTGCCGAATTTAACCCTTAAATGATTTTCTTTCTTTTGAGCCAGACTAGGAAAAATCCTAGAGCGATAACGAAAAGTCCTACTAAAACCCAACTTATTACCCAGAAGGCAGAAGGGTCTTGTTCTATACCACTTTGAAGATTCATACCATACATACCAGTTATAACCGCAAGGAGGGCCAAGACACAAGTTACGGCGGTTACAAGTAGGTCAAATTTAATAATGATATTACGCATGCTGTCTAATTTTAGAGTAAGAACCTCCTGAGTGTCGTCGATATTTTCTTTTAAATCTTCTACTCGATAGGAAGTATCTTCTATTTGTTCTAGGGCATTTTCTAAAACAGACTCAATTTCGTCAGTATCACTTGTTTTTTTGCTACAGAGATATAAATCAGATAGGTCGTCGTCATCTTCTAGAATTTCCGTAATTTCTGCTTCTATTTCTTCGACATTGGTGTCTAACTTAGATAGTTTTTTCTTTAAGTGCAAAAGTTGCGCAAAGGTGGAATCACTTAGTTTTTCTGCTTCTAGTTTTCGGAAGATTAATTCAGAGGCTTTTTCAATATCTTCAAAACGACGCTGAGTTTTTCCGATACAGTAAGTCAGAGTGGCGTCTAAAATAAGATGTTCAAATCGGGTCGTTTCCTTGCTTTCTTCCCAAGCTTTAATTTTTTCTGTGAGCATAGGAATAAAATATTCGGGGATTTTTTTCTTTTCTAAATTAAAAATTAGGACCTCTTTGGCACCAATTATAATTTTTACAGAACGAATGCTAACAATAATACATTCTCCTCTAGGCATTATAGTAGCCACTTGTTTTTTGGTAAAAATTGGTCGCAGGTCTCGACTATGGATTTCGAATAGCTTAGACAATTCCTTGCGAGAAAAATCTTTTTCCCTTGTTTCTCCTGAAGCGTCTACACGAAGAGAATTCATTTTTAAGAATAGTTTAGAACAAAGCCTTTTGGAAAGCTGTGTTTAATGTAATCCCTGTTGGTTTTTCGTCAAATTGAATTTCGTGTCCGATGAGATCTTTGGTGCAAATAGAAACAAGTTCATCTGCTGTTTCTATTACTAAAAAAGGGCCTTTGATAGCTATAATTTTTCCAGAAACCCATTCGTCTTTTTCTAGTTTTATAGAATGAAAGCTTTTCAATGATTTTTCTATTGCAACAAGGTTGTAATAAGGAGTCCAATTTACAAATTCTGCTGATTTGTCTTTTAATAAGTTTTTTAGGCTGTCGTATTCCTGTAAAGCATTTACAGAGTTTTTGCAAGTATCTTGCAAAATTTCTAGTCCTTTTTCTTCTGGTATTTCGGGACACAAGAAGTCTTTCTTTTGAGAAGGTTTTATTTTGTCCTGTATTCCATTTTTGCGTAATAAAGTTTCTATTTGGCGGGCTAAAATTCCATCTGGAGTTTCGGCAATAAATAAGGTGAAGTGAGAGCCTTGTTCTAGTTGTCGTAAATTTCGACGAGTTAGTTTAGAAACTCCAATTTTAATTAGATCTTTATTAAATAAAGCTAAATAAACTAAATGTGGGTCTTTAATCTGCGATAAGTCTTGTTCGGTAATATTACTACGGTCAAAGCCATCAAAAGCGGTAAAGACAAAGCTTCTTTCTCGACTTCGACAGGCTTGGCATTTTGATTTACCAACTACACTATCTGGGCAGGGAGACCAAAGGTCATCAATCATGCTTCCTGCGCATTTCACTTGGTCGGATGTAACTTCTATAGAGATATTATCTCCAATTTTTAATTCGCGATGACCAAACTTAGTTCCACTGCTTGCTTGGAACTTACAAGTTTTTTCATCTAGCCAGCGAAAATCAAAAAGATGAACTTTCATCCAGCCTTGTGTATCATGGAGAAGATGAAAAATCAATCCAGATTAAAAGAGAAAAAATGGCAGGAAGCACCAGAAACCAAAGACACTGAAAGCCTTTACGGGATTTTATTAGAGAATAGAAAACTAAATAATCCAAGTGAAATTCAAGAGTTTTTATCTCCTAGTTTAACAAAACTTCATTCTCCTTGGGAGATGAAAGGAATGAAAAAAGCAGTAGAGAGAATCCTTTCGGCGATAGATCAGGGAGAACGGATTATGGTTTTTGGTGATTTCGATGCTGATGGTATTACTTCTACCACGATTTTAGTTTCTGGGTTACAAGAATTAGGGGCAGAGGTTTCTTACCGGATTCCAAATCGACACACAGAGTCGCATGGCTTAAAAAAATCGCACATAGATGAGATTAAAAATAAAGAGGTAAAATTAATCATCACTTGTGATTGTGGTATGAATAATGATGAAGCAATCTTATATGCCAAAAGTTTGGGAATAGATACCATTGTAACTGATCATCACGAACCAGACCCAAAGACTTTTCCACGCAAGGCAGTGGCGATTTTAAATCCCAAACAAACAGATTGTCATTATCCCTTTAAAGATTTAGCGGGAGTAGGCGTAGCTTTTAAGCTGATCTCTGCTTTAGCAGAGAAGTCTTTTGATGATCCTGCAGTACTTGGAGATTATATTTATCGGTTTTTAGAAATTTGTGCCATCGGACTGGTAGCAGATTGCGTTTCTTTAACAGGAGAAAACAGAATTTTAGTAAGATTTGGAATTGAGAAATTAAAAAATACAAAGTGGCCGGGACTAATAGAAATGTTAGAACAAGCAAACATAGATCCTCGTAATATCGATACCGGAACAGTTAGTTTTGCTATTGCGCCCAGACTTAATGCTGCTTCTAGGCTTGGGGAAGTAGAGATAGCGATTCAGCTTTTTTTGGGAGATATGCAGAAAAATTCTCAAAGAGTAAAAAGGCTTAATGAATTGAACGAACAAAGAAAAGAAATAACAAAAAATGCTTTTACGGAAAGTTTAGAACAATTCAGAGAAACAGCTCCTTTTCAGATGTGTCAAAATGAGTCTTGGGATTTAGGAATTTTGGGACTTGTAGCTTCACAGTACACAGCATATTATAATATGCCGTCAGTGATAGCTACCATTCGTCCAGACGGACTTTTAGCTGCTTCTTGTCGGGCACCAGAAGGGTTCTCAATGGTTAAAGCTTTGCAAGAGGTCTCGGGTTTCTTTGAAAGTTTTGGGGGACATGATGGAGCGGCGGGGTTTTTAGCGAATCCAAATAATTATGAAAAAATACGAGAAGGTTTGGATAAGTTTTTTACTAAAACTTCGGTTCCAGAAAAAGAAGTTAAATTAGAAGCTTTTATAACAGAAGATCTTTTGGATTTTGAGTTAATAGATTTTTTAGATAATTTGGCTCCTTTTGGACGAGGGAATGAAGAACCAATTTTTGGAATTAAAAATGTAGAAGTAGTGAGTTATCAAACCATGGGGAATGGACAAATTCATTTGCGAATTGTAGGGAAAGCGGGAGAGAAAGAATTAAATTTTATGGCGTTTTTTGCAGAAAACTTTGTGGACATGGTAAGAGTAGGATCGAATTTAGATATTTTATTTACGGTATCCAGTAATTATTGGAACGGAGATCGGAGATTACAATTAAAAGTGGAAGATTTACGAGAGTCTACTTGAAAAAATTTTAAAAATAACGAGAATCCGACAGCAGTTCTTTTACGGGTTGGTAGCTCAATGGTAGAGCAGTAGCCTCTTAAGCTATTGGTTGTGGGTTCGAGCCCCACCCAACCCACCATTTGTAAGAATTAATCCTAAATTTTTCGAGAATGACATTAATAATAGGGCTGAACTCCAGTAATGGACTCTATCTAGGAGCAGATACAAGAGTTACTTTTAAAACTCAAGGAGGGGAAAACTATAAAGATAATATAAACAAGATTTCAGGGCTTGGAGATAATGAAAATGTAATAGCTGCAAAAAATTCTCGCGGACACATGCTTGTTTCTGTAGCAGGAAATGTTGCTTTGGCGAGTTATGTTTTCAAAATCCTTTCTAAAGCAGTTAAGAATAAAGAACTATCAACAGATATTTTTCATTTTAAAAGAAGAGTATCTGAATATTTAGTTCCTTTTGCTGATTCGTGGTTTTCAAGTCTTGGAGGAACTTATGAACAGCAGTGTATACTAATGTTTGCCGGATTTTCTCATAGGCAAATGAAGAAAATAGATGCTCAACGATTTAAAGAACTAATTGAGATTTATAAAAAAGAGAAAAGAAAACATTTTGATTTTGAAAAGGCAAAAGAAGCAAAAGAAACATTTTTAAATAATCCGATAGCACAAGAAATGGTTCAGCGAGGATTACCTCTAGATAGACTTGAGAAAGCATTTAATGGGAGTATCCAAATGGATATCCCTGAAACTATTCAAAGAGCTATAGAAACGGATGGAATTATTGAGGGACAGGTAGCTTCTCATATTTTTGCGCTTTCTGTTGGCATCAAGGGAGTGAGTGTTGTTGGTGATGCAGAATGGGGGGAGTTTATTGCTTATGGAGGAGGAAATAAGCAAGGCGAAAAAATAATTATCGATAAATATAAAATTTCTAGCGACCTACTAGCTGATATTGAATTGAGTCATATGAAAAAAAATTCAGTAGGTGGGTTTTGGGAGAGACATGCAATAACAATGGAAATTAAAGATTTTTCAAAGAAGAAAAAAATACCTCAGATAGGAGATACTGTTTTAGTTTATTCAGTTCATCAGGACGAATTTTATCCACTTCTAGAGTCTCAAAAAACATTTCCTGAGGGGGAAAATATATTTCAAATGGAAGTAATTCCTAATAGAGGGCTTTTTTTTCAGAAAGGATCTTCCGCATGGGAACAACTAGTTCCCTTTTATTGCTATAAGAAATTCGGTGACGCCTGTATTTAGACCGTGTGAATCCTTACTTTTCCAATTTTCTCAGGTAAAACTAGGCGAATATGTCCGTCTTTTACTTTTTTGTCATGAGTCATTGCTTTCCAAATTTGTTTTTCAGATAAATCACAAGTGACATCTATTTCAAATTTGTTGAAGATATTTTCTATCCGGTCGGCTGTTTCTTCGTCGCAAATACCGTTTTCTAAGGCATACTGAGTAGCCATAACTGTTCCAATAGCTACCGCTATTCCATGGGAGAATTTAAAGTTGTGTAGGAGCTCTATCGCATGACCAAAAGTATGACCAAGGTTTAATTGCATCCGTGCCCCACCTTCTCGTTCATCTTGTTCTACGATACGAGCTTTAATCTCCATAGAATCTCTTACTAAAGAAAAAACTTGTTTGGCGGTGGGTTTAGGATTGGCGATTTTTTCTAGATCTGAAAAATGTTTTTCAGACCCCAGAATTCCATGCTTAATCATTTCTCCCAGTCCGCTTTTTATTTCCAACAAAGGAAGTGTTTCTAAAAACTCTTCACAGCAAAAAATTCTTTCTGGTTGGTGGAATGTTCCAATAAGATTTTTGCCATAGGCACAATCTATCCCAGTTTTTCCTCCAATAGAGGCATCTACCATGGCAAGTAGTGAGGTTGGAATTTGGATAACAGGAAGGCCTCGTTTATAAAGAGAAGCAGTAAATCCTGTAAGATCTCCCACAACTCCGCCTCCAATGGCTACCAGAACAGAAGAAGAACGATCCAGTTCTTTATCAAAACATTTGTTGAGGATTTTTTCTACAAACGGCCAGTGTTTAGTTTCTTCTCCAGAGGGGAGAATGAAAACATTCTCTTTATTAAAATTCTTCAAAAAAGGAGTGAATTTTTCGACATTTTCGTCGGAAATAATTAAGAAATTTCTTTTTCCAATTTGTTTTTTGAGATTTTTAGCTAAATCTTCAAATTTTTCCGAAAATTCAATTTCGTAGGAAATTTCTTTGCAAGGAAGCCCAACCGCCAGATTTTTCATTTTTTATTATTTCTCATTTGTCTCCTCGGTTTCTTCTTCTGGTACATCGACACTTCCGCTGATGTCTTCAATCAAAGAAATAGAAGCCACAAAATCTCCCGGACTTGGTCGCATAAGAATAACTCCTTGAGTTGATCGGCCAGAAACTTTCACCTTATCAAGTGGTGTTCGGATGGTTTGTCCGTTTTTAGTTACAAGTAATAAATCAGCTTTAGTGTCGTCTTGAACAACTTTTGCTCCAGCTATTTTTCCGGTTTTAGCGGTGATGTTAGCAGTCTTTACTCCTGTTCCACCTCGAGTTTGAGATCTATAAAGTTTTACGGCTGACATTTTTCCGAGACCGTTTTCCATAACCGTAAGAAGTTTGGCTTCTTCGTTAGGAAGAAGATCCATAGTTACAACTTCATCATCTTTTTTTAGTTTTATACCACGGACTCCAGCAGCACTTCTTCCCATTGTTCGGACATTCTTTTCATTGAAGCGAATAGATTTTCCTTCTCTGGTAACAATAAAGACTTCATCATTTCCGGAAGAAAGTTTAGTCCATTCCAGAGTCTCTCCTTGTTTTAGTCCACAAGCAATAAGTCCTGACTGACGAACATTTTTGAATTGTTCTAATTCAGTCTTTTTTACCGTTCCTCCGGTACTACAGAAGAAAATATATTTTCCCTCTGAGCGAGAAAGATTAAGGATTTCGGTTACTTTTTCTTGGGGTTTAAGTTGCAAGAGGTTAATGATTGGAGTCCCCTTAGCAGTTCTACTTGCTTCTGGGATTTCGTACATTGGTAATTGAAATACTCGACCAAAGTTAGTAAAGAAAAGAAGTTCGTCATGATTAGTTCCAAATCGAGCTTTGACGATAATATCTTCTTCTTTAGTAGCGCCTTTGACGCCCATTCCGCCTCGATGTTGGGTGCGGAAGACAGAGGGATTTAGCCGTTTAACATAGTTTTGTTCGGTTAAAACAGCGAGCATTTCTTCATCAGGGATAGTGTCTTTTGCGCTGAATTTACCTAAAGCATTTTTGTTAACTTTAGTTTTTCTTTTATCTCCAAATCTTTCTTTAGCTTCGTCTAGTTCTTTTTCGATGATGTCGGTTTGTTTAGCTTTGCTTCCTAGAATTCCTTCTAGTTTGCTAATTAGTTTTAGTTTTTCGGCTAATTCGTCCTCTATTTTCTTTCTTTCAAGTCCAGCTAAAGTTTGGAGTTTCATCTCCAAAATAGCTTTGGCTTGTAAATCACTTAAACCGAATTTCTTTTGTAATTCTGCTCCAGCAATTTCTTTGGTTTCTGATTTCTTAATAGTCTGAATTACTTCATCGATATGATCTAAAGCAATCTTTAATCCCTCTAGGATGTGAGCTCGAGCTTTAGCAATCTTAAGTTCGTATTCTGTTCGGCGTCTAATAATAATAAATCTGTGATCTATGAAGTGCTGGAGAACTTCTTTGATGTTTAATAGTTTTGGATGAATTCCATCCACTAATGCGATCATATTTAGGTTGAAGCTCTTCTGGAGAAAGGTGTATTTAAAGAGTTTGTTGAGAGTTTTCTTTGGATAAGCATCTCGTTTTAATTCAATAACAACTCGCATACCTTCTCTATTGGATTCATCTCGCAAATCAGAAATACCTTGTATTTTCTTTTCTCGTACCAGATCGGCAATTTTCATTACCAAATCTGCTTTATTTACTTGGTAAGGAAGTTCGGTAACGATAATCCGATGTTTTCCGTTTTTAACTTCTTCGATGAGCGTTTTAGCTCGCATAATAATTCCACCACGACCAGTGGAGTACATTTCTTTGATGGCTCCGCCATCATAAATCTCTCCAGCAGTAGGGAAGTCTGGTCCCTTGATGTGTTTTAAGATGTCATCAATAGTCATTTCCTCATTGCGGAGGATTTCTTTAGTGGCATCTATTACTTCATTAATATTGTGCGGAGGAATGTTTGTAGCCATTCCAACTGCAATTCCCATTGTTCCATTAAGAAGTAGCTGAGGAATAACATTAGGAAGAGCAACAGGTTCTTCGGCAGTGGCATCATAATTTGGTCTAAAATCCACAGTTTCTTTTTCTATATCTGCCAACATTAATTCGGTAATCTTCGCCATCTTAGCCTCCGTATAACGCATGGCAGCGGGATTGTCTCCATCAATAGAACCAAAGTTTCCTTGTCCATCCACGAGGGGGTAACGCAAAGAAAAGTCTTGCGCCATACGAACCATAGACATATAAACAGCGCTATCTCCATGTGGATGGTATTTACCAAGAACAGCACCCACAACATTTGCTGATTTACGGTATTTAGCAGAAGAACGAAGTCCGTTCTCATGCATAGCATAAAGAATACGACGATGTACGGGTTTTAATCCGTCTCGCACATCCGGTAAAGCACGACTGACAATAACCGACATGGCATAGGAAAGATAAGACTCTTCCATATCGTCAGAAATTTCTTTTTGGAATAAATTGAGAGCGCATCCGGTGGGATCGTAGAAAGGAATATCAGATACTTCTGGAATTTCTGCGCCTTCTTCGGATATTACTTCTTCGTCTTCAATATTTTCTTCGTTCTCGTCGATTTCTTCAATGTCGGAAGTTTCTTCTTCTAGATCTTCATTTTCATCTGAATCATCATCTAAAAAAGGTAATTTGTTTTCGTTTTCGTCTGTCATTTATTTATATGAAATAAGCCCATAAATTATAGGGAAATATGGGGGAAATACAAAGAAAAAGAAGGGGAATTTTGGACGATTTCACGGGTTGACTTTCTTACTTTTAAAACTAAACTCGCCACGCTCTTTAAGAACGCGAAAATGGGGTAGCTGAGGACGAATAGGGATTTTGAGTGTAGCGAGAAATCTCGTATAATGAGTCCGAAGAACTTCAGAATTTCGTGTGAGTGCGGGGTAGCTGAAAGCGAATAGCTGTTGACGAGTGTAGCGAGTCAATAGCGTTAAATGAGCTTGAAGACCTCCGTACGAACAAGAGGAGCGAGGACGGAACAAACCGAGCCAATAGCAAAGCTATTTGCGAGGTAGTGCGGTCCTCCAGCGACGAAGGGTCGGTAGCGAAGCGGTCAAACGCGGCAGACTGTAAATCTGTTACCTCTGGTTTCGCAGGTTCGAATCCTGCCCGGCCCACCAGTCTAAAAAAGAAAGCCCCCAAAGGGGGTTTTATTTTTTAGACCCTGATTGTGACAGGATTTGAACCGACAAAGGTTCGAGGATTTGTACTGAGGAGCGAAGCGACGATGATACAAATCCCTCGAGTAGATTCCAAAGGAATCGTAAGGAGAGTATCCTGCCCGGCCCACCATTATTTCTTCCCTATTTCATACAAAGCAATTCCGGCTGCAACTGAAACATTAAGGGAAGATTTTTTGCCGTGCATAGGAATTTCTAAATGACGACTGGATTCTTTTAAGACTTCTTCAGTTACCCCCTCTACTTCATTACCAAGAATAAGGGCTATTTTTTTATTGGGAAATTTAGCAGTAAACAAATCTTCTGCTTTTTTGGTTTGTTCGAGAGCAATAATTTCATATTTCTCTTTTTTTAATTTCTCAATTACTTCTAGGGCATCATCTGCATGTTCCCATTCTATAAAATTCTCTGCTCCTAGTGACACCTTTTCTATTCTTCTGTCTGGAGGACAACCGGTATAGCCACAGAAATAAACCTTATTCCAACCAGCGCCATCGGCGGTACGCAAAATAGACCC
>FLOH01000466.1_pt1 | contig 87723 bp, 83 predicted proteins | sample 756751 | NCBI WGS metagenome assembly FLOH01 (sample SAMEA4026879, study PRJEB14308) | marine metagenome | biome: coastal water; material: water | depth 74 m
AAGGGTGCGCATGGTATCGATAGCGGCCTGGTCCGGGATGGCGATGGTGTCATCGACGCTGTGCTCCAGCAGTTTCCAGGCGAGCAGTGAAAGCTCGCCACACGACAGGCACGCCATGACGGTGTCATAATCACCCTCAATGGTGACCCGGCGTCCGGCTTCGGCGCTCCGCAGCATGGCCGGTACATTTCCCGGGGTGATAAAGATGAATTTGGGGCGCTCCTTGCCCCAATGGTGCCACATGGGGGCGATCATGCCACTGGCGAAACCACCGACACCACCTTGTACAAATACATGGGTGGGATGTTCACCTGCTGGCAATTGTTCGAATATTTCCTGCGCCAGAACTGTGTAGCCGGACATCACATCCAGGGGGATCTGTGTGTAGCCTTCATAAGACGTGTCCGAAACCACCGTCCAGCCGTTCTCTGCCGCCACGCTGGCGCACTGGTGCACCGTTTCGTCATAGTTTCCGGGATGACGGATGCCCTCCGCGCCATAGGCGGCGATGGCGTCAACCCGCCCCGGCAGGGTTGCTTGCGGCACATAGATGACACAGCGACAATGAAACATCCCCGCACCCCAGGCGACGGAACGGCCATGATTACCGGCCGTCGCACTGCACACGACCACATCTTTGATGGTGTCGGCGTGAGCGCCAGACAGCAGGGCCTGTGTGTCCACATCTTCCCCCGTGCGCTCTCGAATGACCCGCCTGAGATAGAGCGATACGGCATAGGCGCCGCCCAGGGCCTTGAAGCTACCCAACCCGAACCGGGGTGCTTCATATTTCAGATGCAACGATGCAATGCCAAGTGCTTCGGCCATGCCATCAAGTGCGAGCAAAGGTGTGGGAGTATATCCCGGCCAGGCACTGATTTCCCGGCGGGCGGAATCGAATGCCTCAGGCGAAATGAAGGCTCCGGGATCCGTGGCGTAGTCGCCCGGCGCAGCAATATTATCATTATGGAATCGCTTGATTGAATAAGATTTTTGCAAGACTGTCATAGGGCACCAAATTAGGATTGCAATGTGTATCACACCATACATAACAGGATAGAGATTTGACTCAATACGACACGCACCATTCCTTGCCGGAAATTCTTTCCGGGCAAGATGTATGGGTGTTCGGATACGGCTCGCTCATGTGGCGGCCGGGGTTTCAATATCTTGAACAGCGTGCCGCAACCCTGCACGGATACCATCGATCCTTCTGCATCTACTCGCATCACCACCGGGGAACGCCGGATAATCCGGGTCTGGTTCTTGGCCTGGATACGGGGGGCAGCTGCGTCGGGTGCGCCTTCCTGATTCAGGCAAAAAATGTTGCGGACGTGATCGCCTACCTGAATGAACGAGAACTGATCGGTTATGCCTACACACCGCGTATAATCGATGTGACTCTTAAAGACGGAAAAGAAGCTGAAAACATCACTGTTCCCTCCTATACATACGTGGCCGACCTGTCCCATGAACACTATGCGGGCAGCCTGCCGATTGCCGAGGCGGCCCGGTTGATCATGAACGCAGAGGGCATCGCCGGGTTGAACCGGGATTACCTGATCAATACGGTCCGCCATCTGGAGCAGACCGGTTTTGCGGAGCCGGAGTTGCATGCCCTGCTGCGTGATGTCGAAGCTCGAACCGGTATGATAGACATCGGTGGCGGAATATGATGTGTCATGCTGTGTTCATATAATGCTCGTAATATTGAGAAATGTAAGCAATCGTGAGCGACTATTATCGATTGAATACAGTGAGTTGATGTTCGGGAGTATTCTCTAAAGTGGCGACGGTAAGACAAAGCCTTGGAACATGGATTGCCTGTCTGGCTATATTTTTGGGGGGCATTTTTGCGTCCTTTTCGCTCGGCTCCCGCCTTGAAGCGGATGCTCATGAACACTGGCGGAAAGTGGCGGAAACCGAGGCAAACAAGATCACTGATATTGCCTTGTTTGAGTTATCCCAGATGCAATCAACGATGCATGCTGTCGAGGCAAAATTTGCTAACACGAAAGCAAATTCTGATGAGGCTTTGCAGGACATTCTTTTTGAAGTTGATAGCTGGAATCTCAGCGCCGCACCTGTCGTGCTGGGATTCGTCGAAAAAGTAACACGAAACAACAGACAGTCCTTTGAGGCGGCCAACGGAATCATGACCCAGGTGGATGATCCTGAAATTCGCGCGCCCAAGGCATTCGAAAATTTTGTGGTGACGCACAGTTCGGATACGGACCGTGTTCTGCGCCTGAATATGGATATGACAACCCACCCGAAAATGAAATCGGCTGTTTTTACCGCTTCACGCATGCCAAACCGTGTGGTTCTGGGGCCGGCTTTCAAGTGGTCCGATGGCCATACCTATTCCATCGCCGGATTAAGAAGCCAGCATGAAGGCGTTGAGGGCGTTATCATCGGCCTTCTAAGCCTTGATGATCTGTATCAGGGACTTGTGAACGTTCACATCCCCGAAGGCATGGTCTTGCGGCTGTTTGAACGTGAAGACGACGGCTCATCGGTAGCTTCTCTCATCCATGTCATGGGGCCGGAAAACGCCCCGGATGGGACGGCCTTTTCCGTGATCATCCGCTTCACTGAGGGGCTGGCCCGTTGGGGGCTCAATTGGGATGTGTCGTCAAATTATCATGATGGCCCGAACACAGGACTTGCGGGTGCTATTCGTTACGGTGGCTCAGGACTGACCATCCTGTTTAGCCTGTTCCTGGGGTTGATGATCTCCCGGAACACGCAAATTCGTGCCGTGGTGGAAGAGCGAACCCATGAGTTAAATGATGAGAAGGAACGTCTGAGACTTGCCCTCAAGGGTGGCGATCTCGGATCATGGGATGTCGATTTCCGCACCGGGGAGACCATCTTCAATGCCCGTTGGGCGGATACGCTCGGTTATAAAATTGATGAGGTTGAGAACGCCCACTACCTGTGGCGTGACACCATCCACTCAGAAGACCGCGACTGGGTTCTGGAAATCGGCCGGCAATACCGGGCAGGCGAAATCAACAGGTACGACGTTGAATACCGGGTAGTGACAAAGGAAAACGAAGATCGCTGGGTTCAGAGCAAGGGTGAAGCGGTTGAGTTTGATGAAGATGGTATGGCGATCCGCATGGTCGGGACCATGTCGGATATTACCCAACGCAAGAAAATCGAAAAAGAGCTGGAATATCAGCAGACACAGTTGCGCGCGTTGACCGATAATCTGCCGTATTTTGTCTGCATGTCCGACGTCGAGGGACGCTACAAGTTCTTCAACCGGTGTGGTGAAGAGTGGATGTGTCTGAAACGTGGGGACGCTATTGGAAAAACCGTCTTCGATTTCTATCCTGAAGCAGAAGCCAGCGCCATTCGGGAACGGGATATTCGCGCCATCAAGAGTGGTGAGGTTCTGTTAGAAGAATCTGATTATCTGTATCCGGACGGGGTGGAGAGATCAGTGATCATGACCCGGTTCCCGGTCAAGGATTCCACCGGTACTGTGGTCGGGCTTGGCAATATCAATTTCGATATTACCGAGCGGAAACGGCTGGAAGCCGATCTTGGCGAGGCAAAGGAGAAAGCGGAGCAGGCAAATCAGGCCAAATCTGATTTCCTGGCCTCCATGAGCCACGAACTGCGCACGCCGCTTAACGCGATCCTCGGGTTTTCCCAGCTTATGGAATACAGCCCTAATGATCCACTCACCGATAAGCAAAAAGAAAGCGTCGGCTATATCAAGACCGGTGGGCATCATCTGTTGAGCCTGATCAACGATATCCTCGATCTGGCAAAAATCGAGGCCGGCAAGGCTGATCTGGTCTTCGAATCAATTCCTGTTTTGAACATTGTTGATGAGTGTCAGGCGTTGATTTTAACGCTGGCCGAGAAGCGGGGAATCATAATCCGTGCCGTGCCGGATCACGCGAAAAATGTGGCCGTCCGTGCGGATCACGTGCGGTTTAATCAGGTGCTTTTGAATTTGATGTCGAATGCCGTCAAATATAACCGTGACAATGGCACGATAACGATAACCTTTGAGAAAAAACCGAACGGGTTTCTGCGCATCAATGTTACGGATACCGGGAATGGAATCCCGGATGATAAAGCCGGTGAATTGTTCAAGCCCTTTTCACGCCTGGGCGCGGAGCACACGGACATCGAGGGCACCGGTATCGGGCTTGTCGTCACAAAGGAACTGGTCGAGCGGATGGACGGTAATCTGGGCTTTGATAGCGAGGTTGGTGTCGGCACAACATTCTGGGTTGAACTACCCTTGGATAACATGGCGCAGGAAAAGAGTAGCGAGGATTCCTCACCGGGTCAGGAAAATGACGTCAACCGTCTGAAAGGTGTATCCGGCAAGCTGCTTTATGTTGAAGACGATGTTTTGCACGCCCAACTTCTCAAATCCCTTATTACCGCTTCTTCTGACATTGACGTCACGATTGCGCCGACTGGACAGGGGGGGCTCGATATTGTTGAAAACCTTATGCCGGATATTATCTTTGTCGATATCAAGTTACCCGATATGTCAGGCTATGATGTCGTGCAGAGGCTGAAAGAAATCGAGAAAATCAAAAATATTCCCATTTTTGCCTTAACAGTTGCCGCTACGAATGCGGATAAGCAGAAAGGAATCGAGGCAGGGTTTACCGGGTATCTCACAAAACCCCTGCGTTTTGAGGAAATAACGGATACTATTTTGAAGGTAGTTTAACCTTTCCTTTCCCTTCCCTTCCTCTTTGATCTCAAGTAGCAAGCAGGTTCGATTATGGCAGAGCAGGTTGACGTTCAAGAGTGGAAGCCTTCTTCCCTGAACGAAGTGTCCGTCATGGTGGTGGACGACGATCCCCTGATTACGCGCCTGGTCACTGGTGCGTTGAAAGCCATTGGGATCACAAAGGTCTATCCCATGAATGATCCACATCAGGCGTTGGATTTTATTGCCGAAGGTCTGCGCGGAACGGATCTGATCTTGTGCGATCTGATGATGCCAGATGTGGATGGCCTCACCATTCTGGGAGAAGTTCGGAAAATAAAACCGGATTTACCGTTCCTGATGCTGACCGCTGACGGAACGTCAGACAGCGTCCGTCGGGCTGTCGAATTGGGCGTGTCCAGCTATATGATCAAGCCATTCACCATTGACGATCTACAGTCCAAGGTCCTCAAGACCATCATCCGCACCTATGGGGCGGAGGCGGGAAACTGTGCCAAAGACGACGGAAACAGACCGCAGGAAACAAGCTGGACCTGACGCCGGGCGCTCTGGAAAGTCAGTGCTATTTCAGGCCGTTCTCATCAATGCTCAGTTGATAATAACTACCTGTCTTCCGGCGTGGGTTGGCTTCGCCGTAAATATCAAGAGATGTCGCCCTCCTGGCGGTATTGACCGGTATTTCTGTCATGTCCCAGGCGAACAACAGGGCACTGAACTGGACCGCGTCAAACCGATCTGATGGCCAGACATAGGCATTGTAGCTGAACGTCCCGTCCCGGCAGATGGCGGTCAGCCAAAAAAATTTCTCCGACGTCAAAAACAAACCAACCGGTGCCGGATCGAACGCCTTGCTGTTTTCCAAGGTGGACCACAATTGCACAACGTCCTGCTTGCGAAGGTGGGTCGTTGCCTTGTCACCTCGCCATGGTGCCAGAAAATCGTCAAACCCAAGCTTGGTCAAATCCGGCGGGCCAAGGACAAGCGCCTGCAACAGGGCATCGGAGCCATCGTTGGGAATGGTAATGTCGTAGGTGCGGATCTGTTCAGTATGAATGGCGTTATAGACCAGACGAAGGGTACTGGGTTGGCCCATGGCACAGTGCGAGCGGAGATCATCACCGTTGAGATAACTGTACCATGTGAATTTGCGTTCCAGCGGATTTACATCACCGCCCTGATAAACGCACCCGGTTGTCAGGGCCGCACCAAGCATCACGGTGACCAACGTCATCATTCTTGTCCATGTATGCGTGCTCACTGTACGTATATTCATTGGTGCTCCCCAGGGTACTGATATGCGGGTATCGTATCATTTTTTCAATGGGGTGAGTGTTACAGCATCAAGTAACTTCAATTTTGTACCGTAATGTGGGAATATCCTCGACGGGAGTCCTTAGTATGAGTTTTATTGATACCCTGTTGCATCACTATGAAGACCATCTGGTGCGCCAGCGCAATCTGCCGTTTCTGCGCGCCACCATGGCTGCGTGTGCAATGGTGGCCAGTGCCGATGGCAATGTATCCTTTGCAGAACGAATTCGTCTGGACCAGATTCTTGAAACCCTTGATCGCCTCAAGATGTTTGATCCCCACAAGGGCGTAGACCTGTTCAATGAATTTACGGATGCCATTCTTGAGCATTCCGAAACCGGTCATAAACTGGCGATGGAAGCCCTGATTGAGGGGGCACCGGATATCCAGACCCGAGAACTGCTGATCCGGGTCTGCCTTGCCGTATCGGAGATGACGGCGGGACCGGATGGCGTGAAAGCCATTGAGGAGCAGATCGAAATCGTCAGCTTGTGTAATCGTTTGGGTGTTAGCCCTGAAAATTGCGATCTTTATGTGGACAACCCTGGTTATCTGACTTGATTTCTTGGCCTGATTTCTTGACCTGGCTTTATGGGCGCAGCGCCGGATAGCTGAGCCCGGCGGGTATCCATCACGGTGAAATAATATCGAGTTCCACCAGTTTGTCCGATAAGGTCCGGATCAATTTTTCATCCTGTTTTATAATGTGGATGCCCGGAGGAAGTTCACCGACGAGGAATGTCGTCACGTCGTTGGTACTGGTTTCGGCCGCGTCGTCAATCGTCGGCACCAGAACAATGGCCGGAACGGCCGATGTTGCATTGATTTCTGCAAACACCTGAATAACTTCAGGCGCGCTAAGGCGATCACTGTGAAGCGTGATCAGGATAATATCCGGGTGCTGGACAGTGGCCAACTCAATGGCCTCGACGCCATCATTGGCGAAGGTGACGTCCAGGCCCAGTATCTCCAGAGTCCGGGTGATGGTTTCGCACATGTTGCCTTGTTCCATGATCAGCAACGCCGCCGCCTGACTTGTTTTATTGTTCTCTTGATCGCGGGCTCCTGTATCAAGATGGAGGGACGATAGCATCTGCTGGGCGATATCTTCGGTAACGATTTCGTCGGGGTTGACGATGGTTGTCATCAGCTCGTTCAAGCGCTCAAGATTTTCCAAAAAGTGCGGGCCGCCAGCAGAATGTTGTCCGTTAAGATAGTCATCCATGGTGTGGGCAATGACGGAAAGTCCGGAAAACCCGAAAGTTCCCGAGGTTCCTTTGATGCTGTGTGCGTGGAGTTTGATTTCGTTCAGATGCTCACTATCGTCTATGGCGACGCCATCCCCCGCCGTGTAAAGCGCGGCCAGTGCCTGGGACACCAAGGAAAAACGTTTGAGCGCATCGGCACGATATTCATCAGCCAGGTCATCAACAATAGATTGTGGGCGGGTTTTTTCTTTCCGGATCATGGAAAAACCTTACTTCCTGTGTGAACCTATTTATCTGACCTGTTTATTCGGGAATTATGACATGGTTGTCTTACAGGGTTATGACGTAAATCGGTCAAATCATAATGCTATCTCTTGCCTTATTTATAAAGCGGCATAGGATCACCATCGTTCGAACAAGAATGACAGTTTTCCTCAGTATGTGGTGCGCATGAGCAAGAAATTTGATTTGGTGGCTTGGAACAGTTGTATTGCCCGGGTTATCGAGACGGTTGATCACCCGACGGTGCTTCAGGCGCTGATGGATGCTATCGGGGGCATGGTCCCCTTTGAAAGCTGGTATGTGGTTTTTTTCCGGCGCGGTGCACCACCCATCGAGGTCGATTACAACTATCGTAACCGGGGACGGGAGCGTTATGCCGAAGGCCCCTATCTGCTGTGCCCTTATTATAATGCCTTTACGGAGAACATCGCGCCGGGCTGTTACACCATGCGGGAGTTGGCGCCAGCGGATTTCAAAACGGGCGAGTTCTACCGGAACTACTATGGCGCGTTCGAGAATGCCGAGGAAACTGGCTGGATATTACCGGTTGATGATGAGACGTCGGTTCATGTTTCCCTCACGCGTTACGGTGCCAATACCAAGTACCAGCCATCGGAACAGCGTTTCCTGAACCAGGCATCGGGTATCGTCAGCGCCATCATGCAGAGGATCTGGGCCCGGGTCCGCCCTGAGATACTGTCGAGCGAGCGGTTCAGTATTGATTTCCATGTGCGCATGACTCAGGCGTTCCGGCTTTTTGCCACGTCGGTGCTGACGGACCGGGAAAGTGAAATCACTCATCTGTTGTTAAAAGGGCATTCCGCCAAATCCATTGCCCGGTTGCTGGGTATTTCACCGGGAACCGTCCGCAACCATATGAAAAGTATTTACGGCAAGCTGGAGATTTCATCCCAGTCAGAGTTGTTCGGGTTGTTTTTCGAGACGTTGTCACTTGCGGGTGGCGACATCACCCGTGACCCCCTGATTTTTCTGCATAACAGGTCATCGAGCTAGATCAGCAAGCGACGATCATGACGTAGCCGTGAAGCTGCTTTTCAAGTAACGCTCGACCAGGGGAAATCGTTCTTTACGCATGGTGTCGGGGAAACTGCGCATGAATTCCTTTAGCATGCTTTTTCGGCCATCCACAAGAACGTCGGGGGCCTGATAACAGGCCGACAATAATGACGCATCGACATTCTTGCCCTGCTGAAAATTGGAAAAAACTTTGGCCGTGTTGCCGTCCTGATCAGAAATGCCGCCTTGCTCAGCGATTTGTATGATCGCGTCGATTTGTTTTCGTATGACCTCGGGAGTACGGGCAAACAGGTTCATTAACAGGGCGTTATCTTCCTCTGCCGGCGCCTGATAGTGTTCCGATTTCTGGATAATTTCGGCCCATACCCTTTTTGCGCGGGCATTTTCTTCTTCAATTTTCTTGCAAGTCTTTTCCCACATTTCCACGGTTATTTCGGCTTTCCACCCCTTCTTTCTTTTTTTCTCAGGAAGCCGGTCAAGGAGGTCACTGATGCCTTTATTGTCAGGGAGACGGTCAAGTAGACCACTGATGCCTTTTTTGTCAGGGAAACGATCAAGTAGACCGCCGATGCCTTTTTTCTTAACTTGCGCCGCTGGTTTCTTGGGTAGTTCTGATTGTTGGGTCATCAACGCCCATACAATCTGCCATTTATCCCAGGCGACCTCGCGCTGTTTACGCTCTTCCAGGGCCTCAAGGATGAGTTTGATCTGTTTGTCCTTGGGATGCCTTTCGGCTTGCGCGACAATGCCACGGGTTATCCTCTCCATGGCAGGACCCATATGCTCAACGACAATCCCCTTCAGGTGATCACAGAAGACACGGGATATCAGGAACGGCAGTAGTTTTCCATCAATGGGGCTTTTGTCGTGTCCGCACTGAAGGACTTTTATCCGGTTTTCAATCATTATCCCCAAGGCAACAGAGAAGGCAGATGGTTCGCCGTCGGTTGTGTCAGGGGCGCTTTCCGGTGACTCCTCGGCTGGGTCTGTCGCATCGCTGCGGCGGTTCTGTTGACTGGCAGAATCCTTTTCGGTGGTTTGCGCCGCCATCATCTCGAAATGGGCCTTGGCGCGCTCAATCCGGTCAGCTTTGATCTCCCGCAACAGGCTGGTGATAGATTGGCGGATTATTCCCTCTGGGCGCGTGCCATCCTGTCTTTTCTCATTGAGGGTATCAATGGCAGTCAGGTATTCATCCCGCAGGGGTTCGTCGGATTTGCGTGCGAATAATGTTTCGACAATGGCGCGGGTACAGGTCACGAGCTTTTTTTCAGTGTCGGCAGCATTGATCAGGCCGATAATGCCGTCTGATGGATGCTCAAAGACAACCTCCCAGTCGGTCATGCCAAGCTCGTCTTTTGGCCAGTCGTTTTTTTTATTTTTCGGGGAGTTGATTTTTGATGCCATACGCTCGCTGCAATAAACGTCCCTCTAGCAATGATATCCAAAATACCATTGACCATAATCTGGTTCACCCGTTAGCAGGCAATCTAGAACAAATTCGGCGGGGGTTGCATGTCTTATCTGGGTGGGTTCGCCAGAAAACGCTGAAAATTAGCCAGATTCAATACGTTAGTATGCAGATGATGGTTTTTAGAGGGGGAAATGGTGGGCACTGTAGGATTCGAACCTACGACCGTTCGATTAAAAGTCGAATGCTCTACCAACTGAGCTAAGTGCCCCCAAAACGTCACATCATGACGTTGTTGCGTCGCAGCTTTTTAAATGATTCGGTTTGGAAGTCAAACCCGAGCCGCATGGTATTTGAAAAAAAGATCAACTGTAGACAGACAGCCCGTTCCCGGTCCTAGTCCTGCTGATCTTCCTCGGCAAAACGGCGAGCCAGATGCTGGACCACCCGGGGTGAGACAAAATGTTCGATATCACCACCCAGACGCCCGATTTCCTTCACAAATCGCGATGAAATAAATTGGCAGCGGTCAGACGCCATCAGGAAGACCGTCTCGATATCGGGGCGCATCCGGGCATTCATGGCGGCCATCTGGAATTCATACTCAAAATCGGAAACCGCCCGCAAACCGCGCACAATGACGGACGCGCCCATATCTTCAACGAAGTCCACCAGCAGTTTGTCAAAGGCAACAACTCTGATCTCGGCGTGTCCGTTGTTGTGGAGCGAGGTAATTTCCTCTTCCACCATGGCGACCCGGTCGGCCATGGAAAACAAGGGGCCTTTACCATCGTTGCCGGCAATCGCAATGATCAGGTGATCAACCACGCGCTGGGCGCGACTGATGATATCGAGATGCCCGTTGGTAATGGGATCAAAAGTTCCGGGGTATACGCCGATACGGTGACTCATTTCTCCCCCTCTTCTTCTTCAGGTTCAGGTTCAGACGGCGTTTCCTCCGGCGTATCGCTGTCGGCCATGGCCTCTGCTTCCCCGGCCTCAACTTCCCCGGTCTCAGTTCCCTCGGTCTCAGCTCCCTCGGTGCCATCCTCATCATCAATATCGTCGTCGTCATCATCGAGGGCATCGCGGATTCTCGATACCGAGACAACGGCTTCGTTTTCGGCGGTCTTGAAAATGGTGACGCCGCGCGTGCTACGCCCGACGATGCTGATACCGTTGACCGGGCAGCGGATAAGCTGGCCACCATCGGACACCATCACCAGCTGGTCGGTGTCAATGACCGGGAATGCGGCGACCACAGAGGTGGTATCCTTGCCCCGCGCTGTGTCGATGGCGGTAATGCCCTTCCCACCCCGGCCGGAAATCCGGTATTCGTAGGCCGAGGTGCGCTTGCCGAAACCGTCCTGCGTAATGGTCAGCACAAATTCCTCGTCTGCTGCCATCTGGGCGAACTGGGGTTCTTCCAGACGCACCGTCAGGGCTTCATCCGCAGCCTTGTCATCGGCGCGGTCGGTATAATCACCATTGATCAGTCGCCGCCGCGCCCCGATAGAACGCAGATAGGCATCGCGCTCGGCCACATCAACCTGGATATGGCGCAACACCGACATTGAAATGACCTTGTCGCCACTCTCAAGCCTGATGCCACGAACGCCGGTTGAGGTGCGGCCGGAAAACACCCGCACATCCTGAACCGAGAACCGGATGCATTTACCCGATGCTGTGGACAGAGTGATGTCTTCCTCATCCGCACAGGTCCGTACCCTGACCAACTGGTCGCCTTCGTCCAGCTTCATGGCAATCTTGCCGTTCGCCATGACGTTGGTGAAGTCGCGCAGGTTGTTACGCCGCACATTGCCCGTGGCGGTAGCGAACATGACGAACAGATTGGACCATGTGTCCTCATCCTCAGGTAACGGCATCAGGGTCGTGATGGTCTCGTTTTCATCCAGCGGCAGCAGGTTCACCAGCGCCTTGCCCCGCGCCTGTGGCGTGCCGACGGGCAATTTGTAGACCTTCAGCTTGTAAACCATGCCTGTGGACGAGAAGAACAGCACCGGTGTATGGGTGTTGACCACGAAGACCTGGGTGACGAGGTCCTCGTCCCTGGTGCTCATGCCGCTGCGGCCTTTACCGCCGCGCTTCTGGGCGCGGTAGGTGGAGACCGGAACCCGTTTCACGTAACCCGCTTCGGTCACCGTAACCACCATGTCCTCGCGTTGGATCAGATCTTCGATATCGGTTTCGAACTCCTGATCCATGATGGTGGTGCGCCGGTCGTTGGCGAAGTTATTGCGGATTGCTACGATTTCATCGCGCAGGATGCCGTAAAGCTTCTCACGGCTGCTCAGGATGGACAGGAACTCGGCGATTTGGTCGCCCAGCGCCCTCAAATCGCCACCGATCTTGTCACGTTCCAGCCCGGTCAGGCGGTGCAGACGCAATTCCAGAATGGCCCGCGCCTGAATTTCAGACAGCTTGTACTTGCCATCAATGACCCCATGGCCGGGCTCGTCCAGCAGGGCGATCATGTCGGCGACATCGACGGCGGGCCAGTCCTCGGCCATCAACTGCTCGCGCGCCGTCTGTGGGTCAGGCGATTTTCGGATCAGGGCGATCACGGCGTCGATATTGGCGACGGCGACAGCCAGACCGGCCAACACATGCGCCCGTTCGCGCGCCTTGCCCAATTCAAAGATCGTGCGCCGGCGGATGACCTCTTCACGGAACTCGACAAACAAAGAGATGATCGTCTTCAGGTCCATCTGTTCCGGGCGACCCTTGTTGAGGGCCAGCATGTTGACGCCGAAGCTGGTTTGCAGGGGTGTAAAGCGGAACAATTGATTGAGGACGATTTCCGGTTCGGCATCACGCTTGATTTCAATCACCACGCGGACGCCATCGCGATCCGATTCGTCGCGCAGGTCGCTGATACCCTCGATTCTCTTGTCACGCACGGTTTCGGCCATGATTTCGATCATGCGTGACTTGTTCACCTGATAGGGAATCTCGTGCACGATGATCGCCATGCGATCCTTGCGAATTTCCTCAAAGCTGGTGCGACCACGCATGACCACCGAGCCGCGACCGGTGTGATAGGCGGATCGAATGCCCGAACGACCCAGAATCAACCCTCCTGTGGGGAAATCGGGGCCACTGATGTGGTTTTCGATGATCTCGTCGATGGTGATATCGGGATTATCGATATAGGCGCAACAGGCATCGACGACTTCGCCCAGATTGTGGGGCGGAATGTTGGTTGCCATGCCAACGGCAATACCGCCGGCGCCATTGACCAACAGATTGGGATAGCCAGCCGGCAGCACGGACGGCTCCCGCATGGTGTCGTCATAGTTGGACCGGAAGTCCACCGTGTCACGGTCAATGTCTTCCAGCAGCGTATGGGCGGCCTTGTCGAGGCGGGCTTCTGTATACCGCATGGCGGCGGCGCGATCACCGTCCATGGAGCCGAAATTGCCCTGCCCGTCAATCAGCGGCAGACGGAGGGAGAATAATTGCGCCATACGCACCATGGCGTCGTAGATCGCCTGATCACCATGGGGGTGATATTTACCCATGACGTCACCGACGATACGGGCCGATTTGCGATAAGGCTTGCCGGCGTCATAGCCGCTTTCCTTCATGGCGAACAGGATACGCCGGTGCACCGGCTTCAGTCCGTCGCGCACATCAGGCAGCGCCCGGCTGACAATCACGCTCATGGCGTAATCGAGGTAGGAAGACCGCATTTCGTCTTCGATGGATATCGGCTTTACATCAAACCCCGAGGGCGGTGTGGGCTCAGAATCCTCGGGTGAACCAGGTGTCGAATCAGCAGGCGAAGTCACCTTCAAAAAATCCAATCATTACATATGGTTACGAGCGCCTGACCAGCGCCCGAATCATTGTCATATTTGTACCATTTTTCGCACCCGCACACAACCGGCCCAAGGGGTTTTACAGGACGTATTTCGGGATGTTTTATTGGTCCGTAATTGGTCCATAACTAACGGTTTTTTTAAGGGGTTTTGGCGCGTTTCAGGCGGTGTGTGTGTGGCGCTGCCGACGCAGCCAGAAGGCCGCCACAAAGACGATCAGGGCGGGTGCGATAACGGCCAGGTTGACCGCTTCCCAGCCGAGCAGATGCTGCAACGCGCCGGACGAGAAACTGGCCACGGCGGAGGTGCCGAATACGAAGAAATCGTTGACCGCCTGGACTTTGGCTTTTTCTTCCGGGCGATAGACCTCAGTCAACAACGTGGTACCGCCGACAAAGGTGAAGTTCCACCCCAATCCCACCACGACAAGTCCAAACCAGAAGTTCCCGATCTCGATGCCTGACAGGTTGATCGCCATAGCGACCAGATACAACAGACACCCTGCCATGATCACGGCGGTGACGCCGAATTTGCGGATCAGGTGCCCGGTGAAAAACCCCGGTGCGAACATGGCGAAGGCATGCCACTGGATAACAAAGGCGGCGTCCGTGAAGGCGAAGCCACAGGCGACCATGGAAAGCGGTGTTGCGGTCATCACCAGCACCATCAGCGCGTAGCCAACCATGGCCGAGAGGACGGCGACCAGAAAAGTCGGTTGTCGGATGATCTCGACCAGCGGGCGCCCACCCGTGAAATGCCAATTGGCGGGTGGTCTGGGAATACGCAGGAATTGGAGGACGATAATGTTGATCACGCAGAGCGCGATAAACGATACATAGGCCCCGGCAAACAGGATCGGCTCGAACATGTCCACGGTTCGCTTGGCGATCTCGGGCGCGATAAGCGCCGCCACCACGCCGCCTGCCAGAACATAACTGATGGCGCGGCTACGATAGCCCTCATCGGCCGTATCCACGGCGGCAAACCGGTAAAACTGCCAAAACGCGTTATGGGCGCCCAGCAGCAGCCCTGCCGCACACAATAAGCCGAAAGACTTGGCGTACAACAGGGTATACACGCCAAGAGCGCCGCCGATGATTCCCAGAAACTGCCCCAGGGTAAAACCGGCGCGTCGCCCGATCCGAGCCATCAGCAGGGATGCCGGGATCGCCATCAGCATGTTGGCGGTCAGTTGCAGCGCCAACGGCACGGTGGCTAGTGAATCGTCATCGGCCAACACCTGTCCCGCCAATGCGACGACGGTGGTGAGGATGACCATACCCCCCATGGACAGGGCCTGACAGGTTGACAGGACCAGAACATTGCGCCGGGCTAAATCCATCAGGAGCCGCTCAGCTTAGCACCCAGACTCAGACCCAGGCGACGCACCAACGCCACCAGATGATGCACATCGTCTTCGTTGTTGTCGTAATGCAGGATGCAGGCGCGGAGCGAAATCCGCCCCGATACCCGCGTCGTCGGGATGTGGGCCTCGCCGCTGTCTGAAATGGCCGACGATATGGTTTCGTTCAGGGCGTCCAGTTGTTCTTCGTTCAGACCTTTGCCTTCCGGCACATAGCGGAAGTTAACCACGGACAGTGATGTGGGCGATAAAAGCTCCAGATCGGGGGCATCGGATACACAACCGTCCAGTAATCTCGCCAGCGCATTACAGCGGATCACCAGGTCGCGCACACCAGTCCTGCCCATGCGCGCCAGCGCCGCCCAGGTTTTCAGCGCCCGGTTGGCATAGGTCAGCTGGAACATATACTCATAGGGCCAGGGCGCGCCGCCGTGCTCGCCCTCTTCCAGATAATCAGGGGTCAGTGAAAACGCCGCCCGATGCAGGGATTTCCGTTGCGTCAGCAAGGCACCGCAATCGAGCGGCACATGCAGCCACTTGTGGGGATCAACCGTCACGGTATCGGCGCGGTCAATCCCTTTAAAGGCATCGCTATAGTGCGGATCAAGGCCACCGAAGCCACCGTAAGCGCCGTCCACGTGCAGCCACAGTCCGGTCTCGTCACAGACATCGGCGATCGCATCCATGGGGTCGATCGCACCGGTATTGGTGGTGCCGGCGGACGCCACGACGACAAAGGGCCTGAGCCCCGCCGCGCGGTCTTTTACAATCATTTCCTTCAGTGCCGCTACATCCATGCGGAAGTTCACGTCCGTCGGGACCTTGCGCAAGTTGTCCGTGCCCAACCCCAGTTGCTCGATGCAGCGTTGCACAGAGCTGTGTACCTGGTCCGAGGCATAGGCGATCATGGCTGGGCGGTTGCCTTGCAGGCCTTCTGTGCGGAGGTTCCAGCCGTCTTCCCGGGCGGCGGCGAAGCGCGCCGTGGTCAGCGCGTTCAGGTTGGCTGCAGAACCGCCACTGAACAGCAGCGCGATGGAGTCCTCGCCTGCTGTATTTTTCGCCGGAAACCCGGTCAATTCCATGAGCCATCGACCGAGGCTGACCATCAGGAAGATGCCGGAATAATCATACCCGTCGAGCGCCGAATTCATGGTCTGGGCTACGGTCTCGGCCAACACGGATACGGGCATGGGAGGCGAATTGACCCAGCCGAATGACCGCTGGTGCCCGGTGGCCTGGGGCCAGGGCATGACGTGTTGTTCCATGAAAGTGATGATGTCGTCGGCGCTCATGCCCTGATCGGGCAACGAGAGGCTGCTCAGGAAGGCGCGCTGGGAGTCAGGAATAAAGCGGTCAACGGCCTGATCCGGCAGACGAGTCAGATAATCGCCAAGCGACTCAACAGTACGCCTACCCAGACGGGTAAAATCGGCCCGATCATCGGAGAGCAACCGTTTCCGGTTGGTATCGTCTTTCTCGGTCAGAATGGAATCTCGTCATCCAGATCGGCACTGCCACCGCCGCCGCCAGCACCACCGCCGGAATCGGGACTATCCCAATCCGGTGCTGACTGGTCGTCACCGCCGCCACCGCTGCCGGAGTCGTATCCACCACCACCACCGCCGCCACTGCGACCGTCGAGCATGGTCATGACGCCGTTAAAGCGCGGGATCACCACTTCGGTGGTGTATTTCTCAATCCCGTCATTGCCGGTCCATTTGCGGGTCTGGATGGTGCCTTCAAGATAGACTTTGGCACCTTTTTTCAGGTATTTCTCGCAGACGTCCGCAATGCGTTCGTCAAATACGACGACCCGGTGCCATTCGGTTTTTTCCTTGCGCTCACCGGATTGCTTGTCTTTCCAGCTTTCCGACGTGGCGAGGGACATATTGACGATTTTGCCGCCGTTCTGTGAAAAACGGACTTCGGGATCACGGCCGAGATTTCCGACCAGAATGACTTTATTGACGCTGCCTGCCATTGAACAACCTTTCGTAAAGATGGTGGCGAACTTTACGGCAAAGGCTCGGTGGGCAACAACCCCCAAAGACACATTTGGTCGGTGGATAACTCTGCTAACGTTCCGGATTCAGGACTCCCCTTCCTCGCGCTGGCGTCCTATATATGGGGCCATAAATTAAAACTGGCATTTTCATCCCGCCCTTGTTGGCGGCTAACCACCGGTCAGGCCCATGCAAAACGTTATCGTGCGCGGCGCGCGCGAACATAATCTCCAGAATGTCGACGTGATCGAGTAGCTCAGATGCGCTTCTCGTAAATCACCTTTCCATCGTCGTTACGGTAGAAATCCGGTAATTCCGCGACTTTTGTGAATCCGGTGCTGTCATAAAAATGCCGGGTGTCGGCATACTTGGGCGTGGATGATGTTTCAGCATACAGACGATTGCCGCCAACCTCCCGGACGGCGTCTTCGGTGCGGTCCAGCAACTGTCTGCCGTACCCTCGTCCCTGTCGAGCGGGATCAACGGCAATCCAGTACAGATCAAAACTCGACTGGGTTCCGGGGATTTTTCCATAACAGGTGAACCCGGCAAGCTCATGGAATTTCAGCGCCAGCAGGAACTCGTATCCAGATGGCCTCCCGCGCTCGACACGCTCGTTGGCCAGTTCCTCAGCGATGTCGATTTCCTCATGTGTGAACATGTTTGTCGAGGCGACGAGACTCCTTATGCGCTCAACGTCTGAGCTCTTTACGACCTTGCGCCAAATCATCTTTCCTCGCTAAATTTTCCAAATATGTTCTGTCTGAATGTTGTTTGTCACAGGCAATACGGACAATCCGTTCGGTAAGCCTGTCATAGTCAATATCCTTCTGTGCGGCGGCGGCGGCAAAACCGGCGTCGTCGGCGATGCATGGATTGACATTGATTTCCAGAATCCATGGGAGACCCTTTGGATCAACACGGAAGTCCACGCGGCAATAGCCTTCCAGGTCAAAGGCATGCCATACCGCTTTGGTTTGTTTCCGGATGTTTTTGAGCAATTCGTCATCCGGTCTGGAAAATTCGAACCGCCGAACCGTGTTCGTATAGGCGAAGGAGTCTGTATCCCACTTGGCTTCATAGTCCACGATACGCGGCTTGTCCGCTGGGAAATCCACAAATTTGATTTCCGCGATCGGCAGGATTTCAGGTCCGTGCGGGCTACTGATGGCGGAAATGTTGAATTCGCGGCCATCGATGAAGGCTTCCGCGAAGAAATCCCCGCCGTAGGTTTGCTCGCGCGCTAAAATTTCGGCCGGGGCGTCTTTCCCCAGAACGACGGACCTGGAATCCAGGCCAACTGAGGCATGCTCCGTCGTCGACTTGATGATGACCTGCTCATCCGGGGCAAAGCCGAGACCATCGTGCGACCAGGCCGGCGTTGGCAGACCATGTTCCAAAAGTCGCTGCTTTACGACGCACTTGGATCGGGTCTCCAGCCAGTTACTGGCTGAGCCACCGGTATAAGGCAATGACAGGTAGTCCATCATCGCCGGAGCAAGATGAGCCAAGCCGGCATCGCCATTGATGGCCTCGACCAGATTGAAAACAACAAGAGGCCTTTCGGCAGCCAACGTCTCGATCTCGACCATGTCGATAGCAAGATGTCGGATTTCCGTACGATAACCCAGTCGCTTCAGCGCCTGATGGATGGTCTCTGCCGTGGTGATGGTATCGAGCTCATCCGGTCGGTCTGCCGATGCGCCGTGTAACACGGGAACATACGGTTTCAACGCTCTGTTTGATGTCATGGGAACACTCCTCAGAACATACCATGCACATGGCCTGTGACGCCATGTCGGGTGTGTGCCGCTTTGATGATTTCATGGATCAGTGTTTCGTACGGCATGCCGGCCTTTGCCGACAGGATCGGAAGGTCTGAATGAACCGGGTTCAGGCCGGCAAGGGTATTTGCTTCAATAAAATTTGGTACGCCATGGGCATCTGAACGAAAATCAAGACGGCATGCATCAAGGCACCCCAGGGAGTGATAGGCAGCCAGGGCATTGGACCCTGCCTGCAAGGCCTCATCATCATTCGCCAGCGTGTAGGAGACTCGGTCGAGGTAATGGGCCTTGTTCTCATAGGAATAGGCATTTTCCTCGGCGTTCTTGCCGAGAATGATCTCCATCACCCCGATAACCCGGGCGTCACTGCCGTTGCCGATGATACCGATCGTGAATTCACGTCCGGGCAGGTACTCCTCGGCGATGGCCGGTTGATCGAACTTGACAATAAGCGATGTCGATACGCGGATGAATTGATCACGATCCATGATCTTTGAGGCGTTTGAACATCCCTTGCCGGTTCCTTCGCGGATTGGTTTGACAAATAACGGGTATGCCAGATCGCAGTCCATTACATCGTCGATAGTATTAATTACCTGAAAGCGGGGGGTCGGAATGCCGGAGTCGCGAACCAGACGCTTGGCGATGGATTTATCAAGCGTTACGGCCTGCGTGAGTGGATCAGAAAAGACATACGGTATGTCATAGGCTTCCAATAGACAGGGAATTTGGGCTTCACGCGAACGGCCGGACAACCCTTCGGCAATATTGAACACCATGCTCCAGCGTTGGCCATCGACCAGTTTTTTGGCCAAATTCCGTATATGCCCGATTCTTTCGGTCGTGTAGCCGTGACGCCAGAGCGCACGCTCGATAGCTTCGATGGTTTCTATGGAATCGAACTCGGACAGGGCTTCATCGGAAAAACCCATATCCATATAGTCGTCACGCAGATCGTATGTTAATCCGATGTGGTTCATCGAGTTCTCCATCTTGGGATTATCGAACATCGTTGCATCCTCCGTCATCGTGGTATCGGAAGGCTCTTCCTTCGAAATTGCGTAGCAACAAGTCATCGCCATCACGGCCGGTTACATAATTGGGCATCAGTGGAATTTTTCCGCCACCACTCGGCGCATCAATGACGAAGTTCGGAACCGCATAGCCCGTGGTGTGTCCTCGAAGTCCTTCGATAATTTCGAGTCCCTTGCTGACGGGAGTACGGAAATGGGCGGACCCTGTGATAGGATCGCACTGGTACAGGTAGTAAGGTCTGACCCTGCGGCGGAGCAGGCCATGAACCATTTCCGTCATGGTTTCGACGGTGTCGTTGATGCCTTTCAACAAGACGGTCTGGCTGCCGAGCGGAATACCGGCATCTGCCAGTCGGGAGTAGGCCTCGGTGGTTTCCGCGTTGAGCTCACTCGGATGGGTGACATGGATACTCATCCACAGCGGGTGATGCTTTCTGAGCATCTTGACCAGATTCTTGGTGATCCTCATGGGCAGGACCGTGGGTACTTTCGAGCCGATTCGGACAAACTCGACATGCTTGATTTTCCTGATTCGCGTCAGCAGGTAATCGAGCTTGTCATCGGCGATGGTCAGCGGGTCGCCGCCAGACAGCAACACATCACGGATTTCCGGATGCGCCGAAATGTAGTCCAGCGCCTTGTTCCAGTTATCCAGCGAAAATGCCTCACCGCTTCCGGTTTCGCCGACCATGCGCGACCGCGTACAGTAGCGACAATAGGTCGAACAGAACCCCGTGGCCAGGAACAACACCCGGTCGGGATAGCGATGCACCAGACCGGGGGCGACCATGTCGTGATCCTCGCCCAATGGGTCGTCGTCCTCGCCGGTCGTTTTGATGTATTCATCATTGACGGGGATGTGGGTCCGCCGCAACGGATCCTGCGGGTTTTCAGTATCCATCAGACTCGCATAATAGGGCGTGATACCCACGGGCAGTGCGCCTGTGTGACGCAACACAGCGCTTCTCTCGTCTTCGGAGAGGGCAAAAACATGTTCGAGAGTTTTGATGGTGCGAATACGGTTGCGAATCTGCCAACGCCAGTCGTTCCATTCGGATCGGGAGGCGTCTGGAAAGAAATACTGGCGGAAAATATTGGTTTTCGCACCGATAGGGAAGTGCAGTCCGCTACCCGAAACGCGTTTTTTCTGTTTCGGGGTTCGGCGATTGGTAATGATATCGGAAATAAGTGTCTCGGTTGTCGTCGAAATAGGAACGGGTTCACCGGTCAGTCCAGCAAAACTCGGAGGCTCCTCAGAAGCCGCCTGTGCCTTGTCCATTTCAGCTTGATATCCTTAATAGTGCAGGCGACCGTCGCGCGATCATCGTCGATTCTGTCGTCACACCTGCAACTAGATCGCATATATACCTGTTGGAGATTAAATCAATAAAATAATGTGGATGGCGAGTTTAACTCAGGACTCCCCTTCCCCGTGCGGGCGTCCTATATATGGTCACATATTCAGAGCTGGAACTTTCACCCCGCCCCAGTTGGCGGCTAACCACCGGTCAAGCCCATGCAAAACGTTATCGTGCGCGGTGCGCGCGAACATAATCTCCAGAATGTTGACGTGATCATTCCCCGTGACAAGTTGACGGTCATCACCGGATTGTCGGGATCGGGCAAGTCGTCGCTGGCGTTTGACACCATCTACGCCGAAGGCCAGCGCCGTTACGTTGAAAGCCTGTCGGCCTATGCGCGCCAGTTCCTTGAGATGATGCAGAAGCCGGACGTGGATTCCATCGAAGGCCTGTCGCCAGCGATTTCCATCGAGCAGAAAACGACGTCGCGAAACCCGCGTTCCACGGTGGGCACGGTGACGGAAATCTACGATTACATGCGCCTGCTGTTCGCCCGCGCGGGCGTACCCCACTCGCCGGCCACGGGCCTGCCCATCGAGAGCCAGACGGTGAGCCAGATGGTTGACCGTATTATGACCATGCCCGAAGGCACCCGGTTATTCTTGCTGGCCCCCATCGTGCGTGGCCGCAAGGGTGAATACAGAAAAGAGCTGGCCGATCTGTCACGGCGCGGCTTTCAACGCGTCCGGATCAATGGCGAGGTTTACGACATCGAGGACGCGCCCACACTGGACAAGAAATTCAAGCACAACATCGACGTGGTGGTGGACCGTGTCGTGGTGCGTGACGGGTTGGCGCCACGTCTGGCCGATAGCCTGGAAACCGCGCTCGCCATGTCAGACGGTATCGTCTTCGCCGAGGACGCGGATTCAGATGACATGGCCGGTGCCGGACGCACGCTGTTTTCGGCCAAGTTCGCCTGCCCCGTTTCGGGTTTCACCATTGATGAAATCGAACCCCGGTTGTTTTCCTTCAACAACCCTTATGGCGCGTGCTCGGCCTGTGATGGCCTCGGCACCGAGATGTTTTTTGACCCTGAACTGGTGATCCCCGACGATCGCCTGTCGCTCAACGAAGGTGCCATTGCGCCATGGGCCAATTCATCGTCGCAGTATTACGGCCAGACGCTGTCCAGCCTGGCCGAGCATTTCGGCTTCAATCTGGCGGTGGCGTTTTCCAAGCTGCCCGAGAAGGTGCGCGCCGTGCTGCTCTATGGCACCGGCGACGAAGACATTCTGATCAAGTATCATGATGGCCGTAAATCCTACGAAATCTGCAAGCCCTTCGAGGGCGTGGTCCCCAACATGGAACGGCGCTGGCGGGAAACCGATTCGTCGTGGGTGCGCGATGAGCTGTCGCGTTACCAGACCGTGACCACCTGTGATGCCTGTGGCGGCCTGCGTTTGAAGCCGGAGGCATTGGCGGTCAAGCTGGCGGGCCTCAACATTTCCCAGGTCACCGATATGGCCATTGACGAGGCCCATGCCTGGTTCGGTGCGCTGAATGATCAACTGAGCCAGAAACAGCAGGAAATCGCCGACCGGATCCTGCGCGAGATCAACGAGCGCCTCGGCTTCCTGATGAACGTGGGGCTTGAGTACCTGACCTTGTCGCGCGCCTCGGGCACGATGTCGGGCGGCGAGAGCCAACGCATTCGGCTGGCGTCCCAAATCGGCTCCGGCCTGACGGGCGTGCTCTATGTGCTGGACGAACCCTCCATCGGTCTGCACCAGCGTGACAACGCGCGGTTGCTGGTGACCCTCAAGCGGTTGCGCGATCTCGGCAACACCGTGATCGTGGTCGAGCATGACGAGGACGCCATCCGCCAGGCCGATTACCTGATCGATATGGGGCCGGGCGCAGGTATCCACGGCGGCCATGTGGTGGCCGAAGGCCTGCCCAAGGACGTCATGGCGAACCCTGACAGCCTGACCGGGCAGTATCTGACCGGTGCCCGTCAGGTTGATCTGCCGACCACTCGCCGCAAGCCGAAAAAAGCCCATGCGCTGGTGGTCAAGGGAGCGCGGGAAAACAACCTGCAGAACGTCACGGTCAAATTCCCGCTGGGCCTGTTCACCTGCGTTACCGGGGTGTCGGGCGGTGGCAAATCGTCGCTGGTGGTTGAAACCCTCTACAAGGCCTTGGCGCGGCGCATGAACAATGCACGCGTTCATGCCGGGGCCCATGATGATCTGACCGGGATCGAGCTGATCGACAAGATCGTTGATATCGATCAGAGCCCCATCGGGCGGACGCCGCGCTCCAACCCGGCGACCTATACGGGTGCCTTCACGCCGATCCGCGATTGGTTCGCCAACCTGCCGGAGTCCTCGACCCGGGGTTATAAGCCGGGGCGGTTTTCCTTTAACGTCAAAGGCGGTCGGTGCGAGGCTTGTCAGGGCGATGGTGTGATTAAAATCGAGATGCACTTCCTGCCCGATGTCTACGTGCAGTGCGATGTGTGCAAGGGCAAACGCTATAACCGCGAAACGCTGGAGATCCAGTTCCGTGGCAAGTCCATCGCCGACGTGCTTGATATGACGGTCGAGGAAGCCGCAGATTTCTTCAAGGCGGTGCCATCCATTCGCGACAAGATGGTGACCCTGCAACGGGTCGGCCTCGACTATATCCATCTGGGCCAGCAGGCCACCACGTTATCGGGCGGCGAGGCGCAACGCGTCAAACTGGCCAAGGAGCTGTCACGCCGTGCCACCGGCAAGACGTTCTACATCCTGGACGAGCCGACCACCGGTCTGCATTTCGAGGACGTGCGCAAGTTGCTGGAAGTGCTCCACGCGCTGGTTGAGACCGGCAACACGGTGCTGGTGATCGAACACAATCTGGAGGTCATCAAGACCGCCGACTGGATCATTGATTTAGGTCCGGAGGGTGGCACCAAGGGCGGCTACATCGTCGCCGAAGGAACGCCGGAACAGGTCGCCGACGTCAAGGCCAGCCACACCGGGCATTTCCTCAAACCCTATCTGGCCAGTGCCGTGGCCAAGGTGAAGAAGAAAAAGAGCGCGTAAAAACAGGCGCCGGGTTTTATCGGGGGAGCACCGTCATGGATAAGTGGATACAATTGGCAACCAGCCGATCAATTGTCAGAAGATCGGTTTTCGTATCAATGATTGTTGGCACGCTTCTGCTCATCATCAATCAAGGTGATGTGATGCTAGGTGGCGCGGCACCGGATCTGGTGAAAACCATCCTGACCTATCTGGTGCCTTACTGCGTATCAACCTACGCCAGCGTCAGCGCAAAGCTTTAATCAGTTCAGGTAAGTCTGTTCGGTGGCGGGTTCAGGCACCGGGTTTTGCGTGTCCCAGGCGCTGCCGATCATGTTATCGAAGGCGTCCTTGTAGCGCTCCAACTGGACGGTCTTTTCCACCAGTTCCGCCTGTAAGCGGGCGACGCGTTTTCTCAGGGAGACAATCTCCATATCGACAACGGTTCGAATTTCTCTGGATTGAGGGGCCCCCGCAAAACGGCTGAAGTCCAGAAGGGAATCGAAGTTCAGTCCGTTACGGTCCATCAGGCGCTTCGCCATGAGAAAGGCAGCCACCGATTCGCCTTCGTTTTTCGATGTTGCCAGCGCGAGAATCTTCTTCAGGCGTTTCAGGTCAAAATCACGAATGACAAGCAGACGCGGGTTGTCCGGACTGATCAGGCCGTCAAAGCTGATATTCAGTTTCTCCATCAACCGTTTGGCCATCAGGAAAGCGGCGATTGATTCGCCTTCATTGTCATTATGACTCAGGGTGAGGATTTTTTTCAGCCGCCCCAGGTCGTTTGCTGTCAGATCAATCATGCTTCATTCATCAAAGTTCGAGAAGAAGCACCATTGTGATCAAGTTTTGGTGAAAAATTGATTAACCAGCGAGAATGTTGCGTTACCCCTGCAACCGCGCGCGCAACCGGCGCACCCGGGGCACGCCCCACATCATCATGCCGGTCAACCCGAACAGCGCCATGGCACCGCCGACGATGTCGGCGATCCAGGTGCCCAGCCCCCAGCCCAGCCACCCGGCCTGGTGCAGGTCCTTGAACACCGGGCCCCAGTAGACTTTGGTGTTCAGCAATTCTCCGTCCGGTGCGTAGGTCCGGTTCAGGTAGCGGGATTTCACATAATAATGCCCGGTGGTTATGGAGAGGATGGTCAGGCCCTTGGCGTTTTGCACATAGATCGCCGGTCTGTCGTGATAGGACTCCCGCCATGTTTTGGTGGTTTGCTGATCGGGCCACGCTTGGGCGGCAAGGCGCTCGGCGTCGGCCTGCGTCCCCTGCTCCCCCACCGGCAGGGTCTGGAAAGCGATTTCGGAATAACTGGATTCAATCACCGGGTAAATCACCCGCCAGTGGTTCAGGTAGACCCCGGTCAGCCCGATGGCGATGATCCACGGCAGTACGAAAATGCCGAGCCAGGAATGGGCGAAGCGGCAACCTCTGAGAAATTTCTGCATGGACACGGGCGGGATTCCCTGATGGTCAGACAAGCTATTTCCGGGGAGTTTACACCCGGCCTTTGAAAAATACCCGATCGTATTTCGAAGGCCGGAACCAGCGAAGGGGTGTCGGGGGGTGGGACGACCGTTCAGCGGCGAGTGGTATCGCCGTGAACAGCGCTGCGCCCCCGCAGGAAGGCGAGGAGCGGGAATGGTAAATAGGCAAGAAAAATTGCCCCGACCGCAATGATCAGGCCGTGTTTTGGAACAATCTCCATGATTCCACCGACGAAAGGCGAGCCCACAATGCCACCGATTCCCCACATTGAACTGAAAACCGTGACCGCGCCGGCAAGGGAAACGCCATCGAACTGTTCGCCAACCAGAACCAGGCCAATTGTATAAAGGCCGCCGAGAGCGCCCCCCATAACGAACATGGCCACCCAGTTCCACGGAGTCGCCGTAAACAGGACGGGCAGCACGGCGCATGTCGCGATCAGAACCACGACACAGAGCACGAGCAAAAGGTGTCGGTCGATATGATCGGCAATCCAGCCGATAGGAATCTGACAGGCGATGCCGCCGATCCCCATTACGGTGATCATGTAGAGTGCAACATTTTCCGCCAACCCCAGACTGATCCCGTATATGGGGAGAAAGGTGATCAGCGCACTGTCAGCGGCAGCGGTAACAAAATTGGCCAGCATTGCGACAGGGGCAAGAAGCACAAAGGCGAATAGCCTTATGGACGCAGGCTCTGTCACTTTGGATGCCACCGGTTTAGCGAGAAGCAGGGGCACAGCGGATGCGGCGATAATCGCCGCCGACACGATAAACGGCAGCCACCCCCTGGTCCCCGTCTCTGCCAGTACGATGGGGCCAAGGGCAAAACCGGCAGCTAGCGCGGAGCTGTATAAACCGATAACCCGGCCGCGTGTTTTCTCGGCCGCGATCTCACTTATCCAGGCTTCTCCGGCAATCCACAAGAAAGCGTTCGCGCAGCCGAGCAAGAAGCGGATTGGAAACCATGCGTAGACATTGGGAAACGTCGGCAGCAGAAGAAACAGAATCAGGCTGAGGACGACTGATACCAACATCAGGCGCGCCGGTGTCTGGCGGCTGATAAGGCGGGGCGCGAACGGGGCAACAGCAAAAATCGCCAATCCCTGAACGCCGGTGTTGAGGCCGATTATTGTCTCGTCAACACCTTGTTGTTTCAGGACCAGCGCCAAAAGCGGATAGCTGAGACCATAGATCAGACTCGTGACAGTCAGGGAGGAAATTACGGCAACGAGATTACGACGCCTGTCACGTCCAGAATTCCCGGCTTCTCTGTCAGCTTCCATGGTCCGTGCTATAATTCCCGTCGAGATTACACCGTGTCTTCGAAAAACATCCGGTCGTATTTCATTGGGTTGTCCCGGTCCACGTCTTCGTCCAGTTCGCGGGCGTAGCGGTGCCCGGCGTAGACCGCGGCGGCGATGATCGCGGGCGCATCGCAGTCACCGATCTTCTTCACCGTCTTCGGCGCACCCGCCCTGCCCTCGGCCATGGCGGCCTTCAGGCCATAATACAGCCCGTCATCGGGGGTGCGCGACGTCACCAATACCAGCGCAGGCACCGCCACGGATGTCGCGCGCCCCGTATAGGTACAATTAAGCGTGGCTGCGTTGCCGTCATAGGCGCTCACACCCTGAGCGGTGATGATCTCGATACTCAACTCGATCAGGCGACGCTGCACGCGGGTTTGTTCCGAAGTGTAACCGCACCACGGCGATACGTTGTCACTGGGTGTCACGAACACGACGTCGCAGCCTTCGTTGGCCAGCTTCTCGGCGATCACACCGCCCATGTAATAGCTGTCATCATCGAATACCATCACACGACCTTTTGGACTCTTCCCCGCCATGATGTCGTCCGGGGTAAAGATGGATGCGTCCGGCGCGGTGATGGTTGCGGGCGTCAGGTTAAAGCGTCCGACGCCGTCCCGGCGCCATGCGGACCCCGTCGCCACCACCACATGATCGGCGGCGACATCTAACACGTCCTCGACGCCCAGACGGCTTTCGCGGAAGATTTCAATGGTGTCCAGTTTGGCAATCTGGGTTTCGCGGTAATCACGCACCCGCGCCCATTCGCTCAGGCCCGGTAATTTTGCTTCCAGCGTCACCCGGCCACCGAGATCGCGCCCGGCTTCGGCCAGCATCACGTCATAGCCGCGCTGGCCCAGCGCACGCGCCGCTTCCAGTCCGGTGGGACCGGCACCGACGACCAGTACGCGTGAGTCTGACTTCTTGGTCTGGATGTTTTCCGGATGCCAGCCCTTGCGCCATTCCTCGCCCATGGTCGGGTTCTGGGTGCACCGAATGGGCACGCCCTTGCCGTCGCCGGTGTAGCACATGTTGCAGCCAATACATTCGCGGATGTCCTCGGGCCGGCCTTCCTCGATCTTCTTGGGGATAAAGGGATCGGCGATGGAGGGTCTGGCTGCGCCGATGAAATCGACGATGCCACGCTTGATCTGTGATGCCATGGTGTCGGGCGAGGTAAAGCGGCCGACCGTGACCACGGGCTTGGTGGTGATGGATTTGACGTAGGACATATAAGGCTCCAACGAGCCTTCCTGAACGAAGCGCGAGACGCCCATCTCCAGCGAATAGTCCTGAATGTTGATATCCCACAGATCGGGAAGTTCGGCCAACATGCCGAGCATGTCCTGATGCTCGCCGGGGACCGGGTTGCTGTCACCGCCACCACCCTGCTCGGCGGAAAAGCGCACGGCAACGGCACAGGTATCGCCGACGGCATCCTTGGTGTCTTCGATTAGCTCACGCACCAGCCGCACACGGTTCTCGAGCGAGCCGCCGTATTCGTCGGTCCGCGTGTTGGTTACGGGCGACAGGAATTCGGCCAGCAGGTAGTGATGCGTCGCGTAGACATAGACGATATCGTAACCGGCTGCCTTGGCACGGAGCGCCGCTTTGCGGTGCCAGTTCCTCAAGTCCCGGATATCTTCCTTGTCCATGGCGCGGGTCTGGTAGGGGTTGCCATCCATGTCAGGCATGCTGCTCACGGCCATGGGCACTTCGCGGGTGAACAGGTTGGCGTTGCGCGCTCCGGCAATCCACAGTTCCGCACCCGCCAGCGCGCCGTGCTCGTGTACCTTATCGGTCATCAGGGCGTTGGCCTTGATATCGCCATCATCCCACAGCGATGCGCCCGGATACGGCGTGGCATCAGACGAGGGATGGATCGAGCAGAATTCCGTACAAATGACGCCCCAACCGCCTTCGGCCTTCATGCCGCGCAGGTCGGCGAGCATGCGGGGTCGCATCCAGCCCAGCCCGGTACAATGCGGCACCTGATAAAACCGGTTCTTGGCGGTCACCGGGCCGATCTTCATGGGCTCGAACAAGATGTCGTAGCGGGAATCACGGCTCATAAAGGGTCTCCGGGTGGTTTTGGATTCGCATTGTTATAAAAGATAAAAGGTGTTGCTATGACAGCAACCAGCCGCCGTCCACATCGATGGTGGTGCCGGTGACGAAATCGTTCTCAACCATGAAGACAATGGCCTTGGCCACTTCTTCCGAGGTGCCGGCCCGGGGAATAGCGAAGTCCTTGGTGCCATTTCTGTAATAGTCTTCGCGGGCTGCGCCTTCCAGCGCCGACATGGGCGTGTCGATGACGCCCGGCGACACCACGTTCAGGCGCTTCGGCGCAATTTCCACAGCGACATAGCGGGCAAGCTGTTCGACGGCGGCACCGACAGCGCCGAGGGCGACCATGCCGGGGCCGGTGGTGCGGGCGGGCGAACCGCTGACCAGCACGATGGAGCCGTTATCACTCATATATTCTGCACCAAGTCGCACCACGTTGGCATAGCCCCACAGCTTGGCGAAGGAGCCCTGAAAACCGTCCATGTCCATCTCCATAAACGGTCCGATGGCGCGGTCGCCACCGGTTGCGGAACTGATCACGATATCGAAAGGCGCGCATTCCCTGAACAAGGCGACCAGCGCGTCGCGATCCAGCACGTCGCAGGCTTTCAGCGTAACGTTGGCAGGCGTATTGCCCGCCGCCTTGTCCGGGTTGCGGCTGATGGCGATGACCTCGGCGCCTTTTTCCGCCAGCTGTTTCACGGCAGCCAGACCGATGCCCGATGTGCCGCCGAAGACCAGTGCCTTTTTACCCTTAACGTCCATGGTGTCGTGTCCCTCTTGTCTTTTGAATCACATATGGTTCAGCTTATCAGCAATCGGGCAGGCCAGGTATCAGCCCGCAAAGCGCGGCTCGGCAAGGCCCTGGATGCCGAGACCATGAATGGCAAACAGCCCGCCTGCCTGGGGTGACGGGTCGCGCTCTCCATCAAACTCACTGCCGATGGTGGTGACGTAGAGAACGTCATGGTTGTCGCCACCGAAGGTCAGACTGGCAACCCACTGTACGGGTAGCTCAATGACCCTCGCGACAACACCATCGGGGGCGATGCGTCGGATGGTTCCACTGCCAAAGTGGGCGCTCCAGACGTAGCCTTCGGCATCCACGGTGCCGCCGTCGGGGAAACCACCCGACCCGGCGGTCGCCAGAAAGGTTCGGCGGTTGGTGGCATCACCGGTCTGGACGTCATAGTCGTAGGCGAGGATCACGTCGGCGTAGGAATCCGATACGTAGAGGGTTTGGTTGTCGAGACTCCAACAGGGGCCGTTGGGGCAAATAAGATCGCCGTCCAGTTTGGTACAGACAAGATCGGTGTCGAGCCGGTACAGCCCTGCGACGGGATCGGTATATCCTGTGTGCATGCTGGCGGCGATGAGGCGGCCCTGACGGTCGACCTTGCAATCGTTGAAGCAGAGATCGTCCCGACCGGCTTCGGGCTCGGCGATAACCGTCATCGCCCCGGTCTCGAAATCGAAGGTGTTGAAGCCGTGGTCCATAACAAGAATGGCACCGCCGTTGCGGCGTAACGCCAGGGACCCGAGATAATCACACGCCACGTCCCAGCGCTTGATGTCGCCGCTTTTGGGGTCGTAGCGGAAGATCGCACGGTCAGGGCAATCAACGAAATAGAGAACGCCGTCCTGAGGGTCCCAGATCGGGCTTTCGCCCAATGCGTAACGCCCTTCGCCAATGCGCTCGATATTCATGCCTGTCCATCCCCTGTGTTTGATTGAATTCAACACAACACATCATCGGGCCGGGTGCCAATATCGGCAATATCCCTATCAGGACAATAAAAGAGCTTCTAATCGGGGAGCAACGATCTCAATCGGGCACGGTTGTTTACGCCGTCGCTTGATTTTTTTCAACGGTCGGCAGGGTGATAAGGAATCGCGCACCGTCTTCGGTGTTGGCGACACTCAGGCTGCCACCCATGTCATTGATGATGCCGTAGCTGATGGAAAGCCCCAGCCCGGTGCCCTGCCCGACTTCCTTGGTGGTGAAAAAAGGCTCGAAGATGCGTGGCAAGTCGTCAGGGGCGATGCCGCCGCCGTTATCTTCGAGCGCAATATACACATTACCGATGTCCTCACCGATGGTGATGGCGATGCGCCTGTCACCATCGGTTTTGTCATTCAGGGCGTCGCGGGCATTGCCGATCAGGTTCAGCAATACCTGTTCGACCTGTACCTGGTGGCCACGGATGAGGGGGCATGCTTCCGGCGATTCAATGGTGACCGCTACATCGGCCAGACGCAACTGCCCGCCGATCAGGCCCAGGGCCGCGTCGACCATCTGTTTGGAGTCGAGCACCGCCGGGGTGGTATCCGCCTTGCGGCCGAAGATCCGCATGTGGTCGATGATCGCCGTGGCGCGATCAACCTGGCTGTCGATCTTGCTCAGTTTATCTGACAGGTACGCAGGATCGGCGTTGTTGTTTTGCGACTTGCGCTGAATGTTGTTGACGGCCATGCGGATGACGTTCAGGGGCTGGTTCAGTTCGTGTGCGACGCCGGTGGCCATCTCGCCCAGAGTCGCCATCTTCGATGACTGGATCAACTGCGCCTGCATATTCTTGCTTTCGGTAATATCCTGAACCACGCCCAGCATGTTCAGGGGCTTGCCGTCTGCGTCTCGAACCACGTCGCCCTTTTCCAGCAGAATGCGCACGGTGCCGTCGGGCCACACGACCCGGTGTTCGATGTTATATTCGACGCCACTTTCGACGCAGGCGGAAACGGCATCGGTTACCAACTGGCGATCATCCGGGTGGATGGCGGCTTCAAAATTGTCATAGGTGGTTTCCAACGCGCCGACTTCGTAACCGAACAGCGGCGCAATCCGGTCGGACCAGTACAGCGCGCCGGTTTGAATGTTCCAGTCCCAGGTGCCGATGTTGGCGAAGTTTTGGCTTTTTGTGAACCGCTCTTCACTGATCCTGAGGTCATTTTCCATCTTCCGTCGATCGGTGATGTCCTCGCCGGCACACAGGCAGCCGCTAATGGTGCCTGTTTCGTCCCTGAGATACGAATTGTGCCAGACGATCAGGCGTTCCTCGCCGGTGCTTGTCAGCACGGTGTTCTCGAATTCCGCGACGGGCTCCAGATTGCCGTCCATAATCTGTCTGAAGGCCTGCCTGACGATCTCGGTCTGGGATTCAGGGATGGCTATATCGAACCAGTTTTGGCCGTGAAGGTCATTCTTGTCTCGACCCAGAACCTCTGCGCCCTTGTCATTGATCATCCTGATGGTGGCGTTCCGGCTGAGGGACAGAATGATGGTTCCGGCGATGTTGAGGTATTTTTCGGCGCGCTGCTTTTGCCGCTCAAGCTGCGTGAACGGAGACGAAAACAGCCGCGATGCATAGACCCCAAGCACAAGCAACGTCAGTGTAATGGCGGCGACAATGCCGCCGGAAACAACAAACGGCCGATACAGCTCGTCCGTGTCGATTTTTGCGACCAGGCCGATGTTAAGAACTGGCACCGGCACAAAAGCCGCAAGCACCTCATTACCCTTGTAATCGGTGGCGGTAATTTCGCCGCTTTCGCCGGCCAACGCCCGTTGCATGGGAATTGGGACGAATGCCGGAATCTCGAAATTGACTTCGCCTTCGTGTTGCGATTTTTGCAATAGGGCGGCCTGTCCGTCGATCAGTTTGCCGATGACGAATTCGCCGGTTTCACCGAACCCGTTCAGGGATTGATGCGCGGCGGCAATTTGTTTCATGGTCGCCGCGAAGGCGCCATCGGGATGATCATTGGTGCTGTATTGGGTGTCAAATTCAGCGACGGCTTCCATCAGGCTGGCCTGGCTGCGGACCATCTGTGTCAGCCTTACCTTTTCCTGGTCAATCGCCATCACGAACAGGGTCGCAATCGCCGTCCCGGCGACCATTGATCCGACCAGGCAGATCAACACCGGCAGCATCAGGGCCGGATGGCGAAATATATATCGTGGTGCGCTCATTTACTCTTTACCTGTCCAAAGAAACGGGCGTTGGGAACATGGCCATTTTTGCCACTATTTGCGCCATTGCCATGGTCCTGCTTTTCTCACGTAGGGATCAGGGAGCGTTGTTTCAACGCCCTAGCACTTGCTGTATCGAGAAGGCTACGACATCTTCATTACGCCAGCATTACGGTTATGTGATGTTTGCTGTCACCGGATCACTACCGGGCTAATTATTAAGGGGCTAAATTTATAACGTTTCCTGATGGCACCAATTACGTAAGGTATAGGCTGGCCTTGTTAAGTTAGGAAAGATTCATGGATATTAAAATTGCTGTTTGCCAAAAACCGCCGGTTCTCCTTGATTTAGGGGCGACGATGGACCGGGCACTGGAATCGCTTGATGAGGCTGTAGGCGAAGGCGCGCAGCTGATTGTCTTTCCGGAAGCTTACCTCCCTGGGTATCCCACGTGGATATGGAGGCTTCGTCCTGGTAGTGATATGGCACTTGGCAACACCCTTCATGCAGAATTGCGAAAAAATTCAGTTAATATCGCGGCGGGTGACCTCAAGCCGCTGACGGAGGCTGTCGCAAAACACGGTGTTGTTGTGGTGATGGGACTCAATGAAATCGATTCCGAGTTCAGTGGCAGTACACTATTCAATACCATGGTAATCATTGGGCCAGACGGCTCGATTTTAAACCGCCATCGAAAGTTGATGCCGACAAACCCCGAACGGATGGTGTGGGGCTTTGGTGATGCCAGCGGACTGCGGGTCGTGGACACCCCGGTTGGCAGGATTGGCGGGCTGATGTGTTGGGAAAACTACATGCCCCTCGCCCGTTATGCGCTCTATTCGCAAAATATAGATATCTATGTAGCCCCCACGTGGGATTGTGGTGAAACTTGGCAAGCTTCGATGAACCATATTGCGCGTGAAGGCGGTTGCTGGGTCATCAGTTCGGCGACGGCGTTGCAGGGGATGGATGTTCCCGAGACGTTTCCCGGGCGGGCTGAATTGTTCGAAAACGATGAATGGATAAATTCTGGCGATGCGATCGTGGTTAAGCCCTTCGGCGGTACTATCGCCGGCCCCCTCCATCAGGACAAAGGTATTTTATACGCGATCATTGATCCGCAAGCAGCGCGAAACTCACGCAAACCACTGGATGTATCCGGCCATTACGGACGACCTGATATTTTTCATCTGGAAATTGATCGCCGTCCCATGCCCCCGCTTACATTTATTGATGAGTAATTGAGGGCTTGGAACAATCGTGGCGAGTGTTGATTCTCACGCAGGGGCCAGAGAGCGTTGTTTCAACGCCCTACTGTCACCTTGTACAGAAAGTCTACGGCCTTCATTACGCCAACATTACGGCGGCATGGGGTCGTCGCAGGGGGTATAAACGGGCTGTGCTTGAATGCTGACTGACAGTCGCTGTGATTTTACAAAATACTTGACTTTTCCCTAAAAAAGGACTATATTCCTCATATTAGTATAGTTCTTTTCCATCGTGAATATGACCTGTGAGCAATCGTGGTTAACCCTGCTGTTAATCTGTGGCAGGCGGCTGTGGTGCGCTCTGAACCGTCAACGTGCTGGTTTCACCGTTTTCGGTGCGTTTGTTACAAAAGTGAACAAAAGTCTACAAAAGTCTACAGTATTATGGAAAATAAATCCGCTTAACCCATTGAAATAAAAGAAAACATAAAGGTTAACGGTGGGAAAAGTGAACAAAAGTCTACAAATGTCTACATTTTGTTGAATATCAAGGGCTTAGACGGTGCCCTCTCCGGGCTTCTTTTTGGACTTCTTTTTGGGCCTTTTCGGCTCTCTTATAACCGGCTTTTCAGTCCGCGCTGTGCCGTTTGTTGATCAACACCACATCGTCCCCTGCCACCGTCAGGACCGCCGTGACGGCCGGGTCCCCGGTTGAAGACCAGTGTCGGCATAACCACTCAAATGTTACATCGGAAAAAAAGCAGATGTGGGTCGGATCCGTGATGTAGTGCCAGACTTTGAAAGACGCCTGGTCCCGGACCTGTTTGGTCATGATGCCAAACCAGCCGTCCAGGGCGAGGCCCGCCCACAGACGGTCCAGTTCCTTGCCTGGTTTTGCCATGTGTTCGACGACCTCGCTCAGGGTGATGAAGTCATAGGGTGCGTCGAGAACTGATTTATCAGGGGCATAGTAGGGATCATAAAGGGCGACGTCGTGTCCCGCGTTTTCAAATAAAACCGACAGCGTCGGGCCGGGGCCACAGCCCACATCGAGGCCTTTGCAGGGTGCCGTCAGGCGGTGATTGAGCGGCGTGAACAGACGGTCCAGAAAATGCCGGTATCCGGGATCATCAGGGCAGTTTTCATGAAGGTCGTAACAGGCCTTTTCATCGGTTTCCGAGAGATGCTGGGCGGGCGGTACGAACACCAACCCACAGCTCACGCAGTTCAGATAATCGCGGGTGCTGTCACGATGATAGGGGACAAGGTTTGTTTGGTGGCAAAGTGGGCAGCGATGGCATTCAGGCTCGGGCGTCAAATGATGAGCCATCAAGTCCCCAGATCGGGGCGACCGCGAGAGGTTGCGGTCAGCTTGCTTTCCACAAAAACATGGCCGCCGCCGACGATCTCGACCCTGATATCGTCGCGGGTGAGCGCCGTATCGGTTTCTGATGCACCGCGCTCTTTGGCCCGGTTTTCTGACATTTCGCGCACATTGGCCTCGGCGTAGCTATCGGCTTCTTGGAAACTGGGGAAGTCCTTTATCCCCAGATCGGAATGAACCCGGAAGCGGCCGGATTCAGGTTCCGTGATCAGGGCCTGGGCATCGCCCTTGACGCTGCCCACCACGGCGCCGACCGCGTTGGCGACATCGGCATGGGGCAGGGTGACCAACGGGGCCTTGATGCGTGCTGCCGCACCGTTTTCGCCGCCGTAGTAGGTCGCCGCTGGCGCACCGATGGCGAGCAGGGGGCGGTCCAGGTTAATGGCCACATTCAGCGGTCCGGCGAGATCATCGTCTGCGTGGCGGGTGGCGTTTTCCAGAAGGAAATGACCGAGGCGGGAATTGACCTCCGGCTCGATATCATAATGTTCCGCCAGTACGGCCCCGGTCACCGTCTTGGCGCTTTCGACCACGGTGCGCTCGAACACCACACGGCTGAAGCCTTCCGCATCATCGGCCACGTAATAGTGGCCCAGATCGAACAGGCGGCGGACATAGAGTGTGCCGCCCAGAACGGCGGCTTCCCGGTTCCAGTTATCCTGGAGGCCCAGCACATGGCTGGCGTCACTGGGTGTGAAGGCGGCAATGACCACCTTGCCTTCGTCTACCAGCCGGGCCAGCACCTGCTCACCCATGCCGAGGTTGGAAATCTGGTGTAGCGGGGCTGGGCCTTGGCGCAGTTTCTCAAAGATCAGGCGTTCGGTCTTGCCGGGTTTGCGTCCTGATGCGCCGGTCTCAGGATCATCGGAGTCGTGCAGCAGGCCGGGGTCACGCAACAGAACGGCAAAGCGACCATCGTGAGAGGCTGCCACAGAGCGCTCTATCTGTTTCTTCAACAACTCAATGACCTCGGGGTGTTCATGGACCAGCAGGGACAGCGGCACCACACGGCGTGGCCCCAGCAAGATATGCCCATCTTCGTTGTGGCGCACTTCGCTGTCACCGCCCAGCCCATAGGTGCGGACGTTGACCGCCTCCACCATGGTGCGCCAGCCGCCCACCATGGCCCCGTCTCTGTTAACGGTTGGTCGGCCGTTCTCGAACAGCACAACATCCGTGGTGGTGCCCCCCATATCGGAAACCACACCGCTGGTTTCTCCCGACAGATGGCTGGCGCCGATCACGCTGGCGGCGGGGCCTGACAGGATGGTTTCCACCGGGCGCTCAAGGGCTGATGCGGCGGAAATCAGCGAGCCATCGCCCCGCACCACCATCAGGGGCGCCTTGATATCGTGTTCTTCCATCATGGTCTGGACGGAAACGATTAATCCCTGCAACAGGGACACCAGCCGGGCATTGATCAAGGTGGTGAGCGCCCGCCGCGGTGCATCAAGGTTGGAGCTGAGTTCGTGAGAGCATGTCACCGGCTTGTGGGTCATCTCGCGGATCAGGTCACGGACCCGGTTTTCATGGGCCGGATTGCGGACCGAGAAATACCCGGCGACCGCAAAGGCTTCGACCTGGCCATCGAGATTGCGGATGGCGGCCTTGACCGCAGCTTCGTCCAAAGGTTCGGCTTCCTTGCCCGTGCCTGTGTGCCCTCCGGCGATGAACACAACGGGACCATCACCAACCAGCGCACCGAGGCCGGAGCGGCCCAGCGCACTTTCATCCTGACCGATCATGATCAGGGCGGCGGGGGTGGCGTGGGATTCAACCATGGCATTGGTCGCCAGCGTCGTTGAGACCGATACCAGTCTGGCGGCGGTCACATGTTCGCCCGGCAATTGTTCCAGCGCCTTGCCAAGGCCAATGGACAGGTCCGCCTTGGTCGTCAACGCTTTGGCGGATGCGAGCACACCCGCGTCCTCATCGTAGATGACGGCGTCCGTATAGGTGCCGCCGGTGTCAAATCCGAGCAGGATGGCCATTAAGTTCGTACTCCCGACACGCGTCATTTGACGGGTGTGTTGTCTTGATTTAACCCCTTATAATCACTGAATTCCCGATCCGCCAAGCAGGAACAACATTCATGACAGAAAACGCACAATCTTCAGATTCATTACAGACCCCCGGTCGGGTAGCGCTGGTCACCGGCGCCGGCAGTGGAATCGGCCTCGCGGTCGCCAAGGCTATGGTGGTGCGAGGCATGCGGGTGATTGCCGCCGGGCGTGACCCGGACCGGCTTCAGTCCGTTCGAGATGAATTGGGCGAGCAGGTGATCCCCTTTGTTCTCGATGTTACGGATGCAAATGCCGTGGCTACTCTGCCTGATACCTTGGCCGATATCCTGCCTGATGATCTGTGTGCTGTTGATGTGCTGGTTAATAATGCCGGGCATGATGTGGGTGGCCGTCGGGCTTTTCAAGATGGTACGGCAGATGAGTGGGCCGCCATCATCGAGACCAACGTTAACGGGCTGATGCGGGTCACCCGGGCGATGGTGCCGGGTATGCTGGAGCGGGGGCAGGGGCATATTATCAATATGGGTTCCGTATCCGGGCTCTACACCTATGCGGGCGGATCGGCCTACAATGCGTCCAAATTTGCGGTTCGGGGCTTTACCGAGGCGCTTCGCAAGGATCTGGCTGCCACGGATATCCGGGTCACGGAAATCCTGCCGGGGATGGTCAGAACGAACTTTGCAGCCAATCGTTTGAAGGGTGATGAAAAGGCGGCGGATGAGTTCTATGATCGGGTTGCCAGTTGTTTGTCACCCGATGATATTGCTGAAAGCGTCATGTTTGCTCTTGGCCAGCCGCCCCATGTCACGATTTCCCAATTGGTGGTGGAACCGACGAAAACGGCGCATCCAGATTAAGGATTACGGGGCGATTCGCTCCAATCCGGCTTGTCGAGGGGGTTTTGCCGATGCGAAAGCCCGCCAGATCAAGATGTTAAGACTCCTGATGACCTGACGCATTATAGTCGTCTATACTCGCCGTTCTGAAAACTGTCCTTTGGCAAACGAATGCAAACGGAATCACAGTCACAGTCAGATCATACTGGCAGTAATGTAATGGCTTTAACGGTAGCCGCAACGGGCGAAAGTCTGGTCCGGCTGGCCTGCCTATTGATCTGGCTAACCACTTTCTGGAGTGTGGCAAGATTGGCCGCTACCTGACGGTGGCAGATGAAAGCCGGTTTGTGGTGACCGATGATTTTGGTGCCGGCGCCCGGATGACATCAGTGGCGACGGCGGCGGCCTCGGTGTTTTCCCGCGATTCCCTGGTGGCGCAGGCGGCACTGATCCCCCTTGGACTACAGGCTGTCAGGACCGACCATCGCAAGATGGACAGGTTCGAAGAGCTGTTTACGCTTATTGAGCAAAGCGCGCTCAGTCAGGAAGTCCGAGGCAGCGCTGAATCGGTATTGAGAACAGGTTTCAAGGAAGCCCGGATCCGCGATCTCGAAAGAGAGCTGGGCGGCATGATCTCACCCGCCCGTGTGCGCTACCGGGCTTTTTTGATGATCGTTCGGCAATTGATGGAAAAACGTATTTCTGTTTCCGGCTTCCGTGATGAATTTCTTGAATTCACCCGTGCCGTTGCCGGGAAGCTGGACTTCGGTATTTTCAGTTTCTGTCTTGACCGGATTTTTGCCAATCCGGAAATTCCCATGAATGCCAAGGGAGCATTGATTGCGGAAATCCTGTTGTTCCCGGCTTTAATCCGACGGGAGTTGCTGACCAATACCCTTAGCCAGCCAAAACAAGATAGCCGCTTTTTGGATTTTGTCCGTGGCACGATTGAGCGGGAAATGGAGAATGAGGCTGTGGTCGAGATTTATCTTCTGGTGACACTCAAATCATCGCGCATGTCCCTGCGTGAGGTCGAGGACATGTTCCTGGACTCGACACAGTCCGCGCTTGGAAGTCTTGGTGGTGACGCCATGCGGTTCATATGACACAACAGCCGAAACCAACAGGCTCCGACGACCCAACACATTCCGTTTCCTGATTGTATTTCTGGGAAAAACATCCCGGGGACCGTTCTGGCAACCGCCAAGAGGGCTGCGCTACGGTGGGCCAAGGGGGAGTGCGTCCGATCACGGACCCGCAACGCAAGCTATCAGCCCCCGGGATTTGCTTTGACGACGTATCGACCGCCATCATTGCTCCAAGTTCATTAAAGCCTACCACCAACGATTTTTTCGCGCCTTGACTTGAGTCAAGCGGGGGTAATTGTCGCCCTATTATGTGAGGGCACTATGGTTTTGGGAGTTTGCCTATAGGGTAGAGCCGATTGATGTGCCCCATCTTGCGTCCCGGTCGTGCATCGGCCTTGCCGTAAAGGTGTAATGCCGCGCCTTGCTCACCAAGAAACTCATGCCAATTGTCAACATCGTCGCCGATCAGGTTGGTCATGATGGCATCATGGTGGCGTTCTGCCGAACCGAAAGGCAGTCCCGCTACAGCCCGGACGAACTGCTTAAACTGGCTGGTAACACATGCATCCATGGTCCAGTGGCCTGAATTATGGGGCCGCGGAGCAATTTCATTGATCATCAATTCAGATTTGCGACCGACGCCACCCTGATCGCCATTACGGGTAATGAACATTTCTACAGCGAGCAGGCCGATAAGGTTCAGTTCATCAGCGATGGCAAGGGCGGCGCGAACCGCCTTGACGCCCATGTCTTCGGGAATGGCGGCAGGCGCACGGGTGGTATCGAGAATGTGGTTCTTGTGATGATTGTCAACTGGTGGGAATGCGGTCCACGAACCGTTCGCGCCCCGTGCGACAATGACTGAAATTTCCATGGCCAAATCGACAAAGGCTTCCAGAATAGCCGCCTCGCCACCTGCCGCGGCAGATATAGTGTCCCACGCCGTTTTCGCATCAGTATCCGGCCCAATCAGGACCTGCCCCTTTCCGTCATAACCGAGACGCGTTGTTTTCAGGACAGCAGGACGGCCAAATTCGGCCAAGGCGCTGTTCAGATCATCCAGACTGCGGACAGCTCGGTAAGGTGTCGTTGGAATACCAAGCCCATTGATGAAATCTTTCTCGACCAACCGATCCTGTGAAATGCGGAGACAATCCCAGCCGGGCCGCACAGGTACGCGTTCCGCCAGAACCTGAACACTTTCAAACGGAACGTTCTCGAATTCAAAGGTGACGACGTCTACATCGTCAGCAAAGCTTTCAAGGGCTTCCACATCCGAATAGTCCGCGATGGTAGCGGCTGCGGAGACCTGTTCGGCGGGGCTGTCCGTTTCGGGTGTAAAGATATGGCAGCGGTATCCCAGCGGAGCGGCGGCCAGCGCGGTCATGCGCCCTAACTGTCCACCACCCATGATCCCGATTGTGCTGCCGGGCGGCAGTGGAAATCTGTCGTCTTTTTTCATGACGGCCCCCTCAACCGGCTGATCTAGGATCAATCGGCACTTCGGCAACAGCTTCTGTCTGGGTAGCACGCCAGCGATCAAGTGCTCCCGCGACATCCGGAGTACCAAGGGCAATGACGGCGGCGGCTAGAAGCCCGGCATTTTTTGCACCAGCAGGGCCAACAGCCAGAGTCCCGACAGGAATACCCCCCGGCATCTGAACGATGGAGAGCAGGCTGTCCATGCCTTTTAGCGCCTTGCTTTCAATGGGGACGCCGAACACCGGAAGCGGCGTCATGGAAGCTGCCATGCCCGGCAAATGGGCGGCCCCGCCTGCACCGGCAATAATGACCTTCAGCCCACGATCACGCGCCGTTTTGGCATATACGTACAAGCGGTCGGGCGTACGGTGTGCGGAAACGATTCGCACCTCGGCAGCGACCCCCAGCTCTTCGAGAATCTCGGTTGCATGCCGCATGGTTTCCCAATCGGATTGGCTTCCCATGATGACACCGACCACCGGATTAATGGCGGAAGTTATTTTTTTATTTCCCGGCATGGCTGGTGCTCCGTGGTTTGCTGTTCAGGCAGGGGGAAGCGGCGCATTATAGGCACCCGTAAGCATCAGACAAGATACAGGTTACATTGCGCAAGAAATGGATGCAGATTTCATCCATTCAATAATTAGGTTTTGTTAACCATATCCGTGTTAGCCTTACGTGATGGGCTTATTGCCACAACAGGCTGGTGTCCAATATGGAAGTAAATAAACCGGAAGCAGCCGCTCCGGTGGGACGCGATCCATCCCGGAAAAAATACCGGGATATCCTCGGTGAAGAACACGAGGATCAACAAAATGGCGCAGATGATCACCGTGGCGACAATGATACCGTTAATATAGCGGGCGGTTTTGGTGCGGGTATAACACCCGAAGTCCAACGGTTGCTTGATCGTCTGGCGGGTGAGCTGGAGCCATTGCGCACGGAGCTTGATCGAATGCGAGCTCGTGAAAAAGATTTACATGATAGCATGGAACGCCACCCCTATCTTCCAGTTCTGAACAGGCACGGCCTAGAGCACGAAATGGCGCGGGTTGTCGGACATATCCAGGGATTGGGTGCCGCAGCTTTTATCTGTATTTCCATCGTGAGCGCTGAAGAATTGCGAAGGCAACACGGTCGGAAGGTCTATGAAAATGCCATGACCCATGCGTGCACGGTCCTGGCGAGTGTGCTGAGCCCGTCAGACATCATTGGCTGCCTGGGTGGTCATGACCTGGGGGTGTTGGCGTTGGCACCTGACGATGACGTAGTCGAGCGCCTTGCCCAGGATTTCCGTGCGGCCCTGGAGTTACAACAGTTTGATTGTCAGGGAACCTTAACCGTGCTGGACGTCACCCTTGGTGGGGTCATGCTCAACCGCGGCAACAGCTTTGTGGCGGCTTTGCATGCAGCGGACGCAGACCTTCTTGCCAAGGATCCATCAGTTTTCAGGCAATGATATCTGGCAATAACCCGTCTTCGAGTCGAGAAATCTGATCTTTTAACTGCAACTTCCTTTTTTTCAGGCGCTGCAGCTTGATCTGGTCGTAAGAACCAGTATTTGTCAGGTCGTGAATAATTTCATCCAGGTCGCGGTGTTCGTTTTTCAATTCCGTGAGCCGTGCTTTTAGGTCTTCTACATCGTCCATCACAAAACCGATTTCTCCTGAAAAAATGGATCATATCAAATTTATGACACGGGCACCATACGATGCCACACGATACTGATGTGATAGGTGAGGTTATAGGCAATATTTTACCGTAAAATAGCATTTGATGAGTTGCCATCGGTGGATTTCTGAAATTTGTTGGGGTACAGTGATGTGGTGACTGGAAATCAATAAAATCACCTGAATAGATTTGTCACGCGAAAATGAGTCAGGAGGATTCGCTCATGAACCTTGACGATCAGATTGAGACCCTGAAATCCAAGCATCAGGCCTTGGAAACAGCGATTGATAGAGAAAACAATCGACCCCAACCCGATGATGGCGCTATTGCCGACCTCAAGAAACGAAAACTCCGAATAAAGGACGAACTAGAGCAAATACGTCACTAACGGGCGAACGCTCAGCCGTTTGACGGATTTACCCAGGAATCACAAGGTGCTGTTCTGTTATCTTTGTGTCTTTCCGCCCGCCGTGTCTGCCCTCCTGCCTGATGGTAAGAGACGTAGACAGGAGGTTTACACATTCCCGCCAATCTGATGAGATTATGGCGCACAGAGTTTTTTGTTCTGTGTGGCACTTGGTGGTGAAAATAAGACTTACACGAGGCATTCACTGGGCAACCCGAGTGACAGGGATAAGCAGGAATAACAGGGCATCAGGAATAAAATATTATGACAAACCGCTATCAAGAGGCTTACGACTGCTCAATTCAGGATCCAGAGAAATTCTGGGGGGATGCCGCCCGTGAGATTGACTGGATCAAGCCGTGGGACCGTGTGCTGGATGATAGTGATGCGCCGTTTTATCGATGGTTTGTCGGTGCGGAATGCAACACCTGCTACAATGCGCTGGACCGGCATGCTGATGGCGGGAGAGGCGATCAACTGGCCCTTATTCATGACAGCCCGGTGACGGGTGGCAAGGTCCGGACCTTTACATATTCCGAGCTTCGCGACGATGTTGCACGGTTTGCGGGTGCCTTGGCGGAAAATGGTGTCACTAAGGGAGACCGGGTCATCATCTATATGCCCATGGTTCCGGAAGCCGTCGTGGCCATGTTGGCCTGCGCTCGTCTTGGTGCCATTCATTCGGTTGTTTTTGGCGGATTTGCTGCCAACGAACTGGCTGTTCGTATCAATGACGCCAAACCCAAAGTCATCGTCTCGGCTTCCTGTGGCATCGAAGCCAACCGGGTGATTGAATATAAGCCTTTGCTGGATGAGGCTGTTGATCTGGCTCACCACAAACCCGGTGCCTGTATCATTTTGCAGCGCCCTGAGGCCACTGCGACGATGATGGCAGGGCAGGATGTGGATTGGGCAGAGGCTGTATCGTCGGCAGCCCCTGCGGACTGTGTAACCGTAAAAGCTACCGACCCGCTTTATATCCTATATACCTCCGGAACCACGGGTGAACCGAAAGGCGTTATCAGGGACAATGGCGGGCACATGGTGGCCCTCAAATGGTCGATGAAGAACATTTACGATGTGGACCCTGGCGACGTTTACTGGGCCGCATCCGATGTTGGCTGGGTTGTCGGGCATTCCTACATAGTTTATGCCCCCCTGCTGCATGGCTGTACTACAATGATGTTTGAGGGTAAGCCCGTCGGGACACCGGACGCCGGAGCATTCTGGCGTGTGGTTGAGCAATATAAGGTCAAGGTGCTGTTCACGGCACCAACCGCGTTCCGGGCAATCAAGCGTGATGATCCGGAAGGCGATCTGATCAAAAAATATGATTTGAGCAGTTTTAAAATGTTATTTTTAGCTGGCGAACGAACGGATCCGGACACCCTCCACTGGGCGGAAGAAAAGCTGAAAGTTCCCGTTATTGATCACTGGTGGCAGACGGAGACTGGCTGGTCTATCGCCGCAAACTGTATGGGATTGCATGCCTTTCCGGTAAAACCAGGATCCCCGACTAAGGCAGCTCCTGGCTGGGACGTCCGTATTTTGGATGATGGCGCAAACGAAGTGCCGCATGGTGATATCGGGGCAATCTGTGTCAAGTTGCCTATGGCGCCTTCAAGTCTACCGACGTTATGGCAAGCCGATGAACGGTTTAAGGATGCCTATCTCAAGGATTTCCCAGGCTATTACAAGACATCGGATGCTGGTTACAAGGATGAGGAGGGATACCTCTACATTATGGCCCGAACCGATGACATCATTAACGTCGCCGGACACCGGCTATCGACGGGCGGGATGGAAGAGGTACTGTCTGATCATCCCGATGTTGCTGAGTGTGCGGTCATTGGTGTGGAGGATCAACTGAAGGGACAGCTACCCGTTGGTTTTCTTATCTTGAATGCGGGCGTTAAGAAAAATAACGATGAAATCGTTCAGGAAGTCGTTGCCAGGGTCAGGGAAAAGATTGGCCCGGTCGCGGCCTTCAAGAAGGCCGTTGTGGTACAACGACTGCCCAAAACACGATCAGGAAAAATTCTTCGTGGTACGATGCAGAAGATTGCTGATTGTGCAGAATATAAAATGCCGGCGACAATTGACGACCCTGCCATCCTCGATGAAATTGACGAAGCATTGCAGAGCATCGGATATTCCAAGGCTCGCGGCTAGAAACGTATATACCAGACAGAACAGGGGATAAGAGACATCATGGCTTTAAAGGACAAATCGACGATCATCACCGGAGCGGCCGGAGGCATTGGGGCGGCGTGTGCGGAGCGGTTTTGCGCCGAGGGTGCCCGGGTCATGATTGCCGATGTGAATGAAGCGGGTGGTGCCGAATTGGCTGCGCGTCTCTGTGCCGGGGGGGCAGATGCGCGGTTTCGCAAGACGGATGTTTCTGACAAGTCTGATGTTGATGGACTGATGATCGATACAATCAAGGCATTTGGTCGGATTGATGTGTTGATCAACAATGCAGCCATTTTGCATGTGGCAGATTTCCTTGATCTGAAAGAAGAAGATTTTGACAAAACAGTCAGCGTTAATCTGAAAGGTTATTTTTTGTGCGGCCAGGCGGCGGCGCGGCAAATGGTAGAGCAGGGGGGCGGCGGCGCGATCATTAATATGTCGTCCGTCCAGGCGGTACTGTCTGTACCGACCATCTTGCCCTACGTGGTGTGCAAAGGGGGCATCAATCAACTAACCAAGACCATGGCTATTGCACTGGCAACCGATAACATTCGCGTTAATGCCATTGGCCCGGGCACCATTCTGACAGACCTCGCCCGAACGTTGTTGTCTGATGAGGCGGCTCGGCTAAAAGTCCTGTCCCGGACACCTATGGGTCGATGTGGCGAACCGGAAGAGATTGCGGGCATCGCGGTTTTCCTGGCGGGGGAAGATTCCAGCTATGTGACGGGGCAATGCATTTATGCCGATGGTGGGCGAATGGGGCTGAATTATACGGTCCCTGTCGCCGACGATGCATAAGACGGGATTTGTAGCTTGAGACAGAAAAGAGGGGTGGCTTATGCCACCCCTCTTTCGTTTCGGTATACGCCAGATAGTTATCAATCAGCTATATCATCTGTTGATTCTGAAGCATCATCTGAAACCGAGGGCGATGTCGGAGGCATGGCTACGGGCTGTTCGGCAGGAACTGCGGCTACCGGCGGTGTTGCGACCGGGTGTTCGCTACTGACAGGGGCAGGAGCGGGCGCAGAAACGGTGCCTGACCGTGCGCGTGCCAGAACAATTGCTTTTTCAAGTTCGGCGCTGGAACACAGGCCAAGGCTAACCGGATTTTGAGCTGTAATGTTAGGCGAATTCCAGTGTGTTCGGTCACGGACCGAATTGATGGTGGGTTTTGTTGTGCCGACAAGTTTGCCAATCTGGGCATCGGTCAGTTCCGGATAATTCTTTAACAGCCACGAAATAGCATCCGGACGATCCTGCCGTTTGGATACCGGTGTGTAACGGCTTTTCTTTTTCTGCTGATTGGCGTGGTCGATTGCAGCTTTTGTCATTTCCAGGCGCGCGGATGGATCGACCTCACAGCGCCGAATTTCCTCCAGGACCAGTTCCCCGCCGCGGACAGGGTCGAGGCCCTGCATGCCAATGGCGACTTCTTCGTCGGCAATAGCTTGCACTTCAAGCTTATGTAATTCGCAAAAAACCGAGATTTGATCGAACGTAAGTGCGGTATTCTCAACGAGCCAAACCGCCGTGGCCTTTGGCATCAAAGGACGCGTCATCCTATTTTTCCCTTTTCCGCTGAGGCTGATCGCCATGCGCGGATCAACGTCATTATTGGAATTGGGCCCTTTATAACGCTCCTGTTTGGCATCGGTCAAAGCCCTAAATACAGACCGGGCAAATAAAATGTTTTACCGAATTCCAAGAAACCGGCTTTTCCCTTCCTGTTTTCATAATAAACTACCGGATTATCAACTGAAATACGGGGGAGGACCCATGGTTTCCGACGATTTAGAACCTATCACGGTGCAACCGGACAAAAAAAACCTTGAGGTTATGTCGATTGAGGCCCTTCAGGAATATATTGATGAATTGAAGGGTGAAATTGCCCGTACCCAAGATACCATCAAGAATAAGGAAGCGGCACGGAGCAGCGCTGATACATTCTTTAAGACCTGATGGATCGCACAGGGGAAACTGGGTTAACTGGGGGATCAGTTATCTGCACGATTGATACGTCGCCGGGAATATATGAACATCACCCAACCGATGGGCCCCAACAGGATAATCATCACAATCCACCCCATTCTGGGACCGAAGGGACATCGGCTATGTTCAGGCGCGCGCCAGGCCCCAGCGCCGGGTGAAAGGGCAACATGCATAAGGGGCAACACAAACCCCAAGATAATGACGCCCCACGCTAGAGCCTGTTCCATGATGGGCGATCTCCCTGGCTGGTTTGACTATTCGGAAAAGTTTTCCGATATGGGGGTTGTTTTAAGCGAAATATAAAAATTTCCCGCCTTAATGTTATTTTAAGCCTGTTATTGTCTAATTGGTAGTGGATGGTCGAACCATCCCGTCAACTTTGACGCCTCCCTGTTGAACTCGCCGCCCCGGATTTCGGGGCGGTCTTTTTTTATGTATTTGACGTAGTTTTAAGGGATTATAACCTTCGAAATTTGCTGACTTGACCGTGTGTAGACTCCATGCTTAGATATCCCCGCGACCGTCGTTATTTCGGCGAGTTTAACAGGTTGAGGTATAAAAACGGGGGCTGCCATTGGCAGCCCCCGATAATTTTTATCCCAACTGAAATCCCAGTGACTATAGAATTAAGCCCAGGAAAACTGCCGGATAAAGACATATCAAGCGGCTTGTTGGGTCTCAGTTTTGGCTTTTCCCGCTTCGTTGTCCGCGGTCTGGATCGTGATCTGGCGGGGTTTCTTCTCCTCTGGAACCTCGCGAACGAGGGTTACGTGCAATAATCCGTGATCGAGATAGCTGCCTGTAACCCTGATGGTATCGGCGAGATCAAAACGGCGTTCGAAAGTACGCCGGGCAATGCCGCGGTGGAGGAACTCGCCTTCTGTTGTTTCTTCTTTGTGTTTGCCGCTGATAACGAGAGTATTCTCATTAACCACGACATCCATTTCATCGGGTGAAAAACCGGCAACCGCCATGGTAATCCGGTATTCATCTTCGCCCTGTGCTTCAATGTTATAGGGTGGGTACGCTTGGGTGTTGGTATCCAGCCGGGTTGCGGAATCCAACAACCGTTGCATGCGGTCAAAACCGACGGAATGACGGAAAAGGGGTGAAAAATCGATTGTATGCATAGCCATATCCTCTTTCAGAGCTACATGGGTAAAAGGGAAACCGCCATTTGTGACTGGCCGGACTCCCATACTATAAATCCGTAAAACGGCCCGTCGCGCGGCACCATTATCAGGATCACTCATGGAAATAGGCAGGTGGAATTATCTTGGCAAGAGGGTTAGGAATAAAATATTCAAGAAAATGACGAGATGCAAATCTGGAGAATTATTCCTTCCAGATCACCTCATAGAGCACCGGGTCCGTATCGAACCCTTTCATTGGATAAGTGCCCCGGTTGACGAATTTATAATTTTTTCCAGCACAGATTCCGCGCACGATTTCGGATACAAATATCTCATCGGCCTGGGCCTTGTCGACGATGCGCGCAGACATCTGCACGGTAGAGCCAAACAGGTCATTGTCTTCAGAAATGGGCTCACCTGCATTGATCCCAATCTTGAGGTGCAGGGGTTTATCCGGGTTTTGTTCGGTATATTCCGCAGTTTCACGTTGCATCTGCATGGAGGCATCCAGGCTGTCGGAGGTTTTAACAAATGATGCCATAATGCCGTCGCCGGTATGTTTGACTTCCTTGCCATTCCACATGGTCAAGGCCTCACGTACAACCCGATTATGGGCTCGTACAACGTGCTGGGCACCGGCATCTCCCAAATTCTGAGTCATGGCCGTTGATCCGGAAATGTCGGTAAATAAGACAGTCACCGGTCCTGCTTCCGATTCCTTGACTTTCGGTTTGTTCCACTCAGCCATAGAAGAAACCATGTTTTTTTCAATCCGGCTTTCATCCGTCAGATATGTAGCCAGAGAATTGCGTCCAGCCTGAAACATCTGCATATAGGTTGGATCTTGCACCAGATACTCAACGTATTTATCGGCAAAGGTTTTTGCATGAGATCGCTTGAAGCCCATGGTTTGGACACTGTCCGCCATAATCTTGGCCAGATCCTTTTCGTCCAATTCATGTTTTTGCCCAAGGGTCTCGCAGGCGCCAGCCAAGAAAAGACTGATGCCAAATTTATCAAAATTGGACATGGCTTTTGCGTCCTTTCCGATAGCGACCAGAGCCTTATCAATGAACTGCATCATATATTTTTTTTGTTTTTCTGCATGTGGAGAGAGAGTGACCTCGACATTTGTTTCCAGCATGGGGAAGTCTCCCGCATCGAGCACAACACCGCGTTTTTGGGTGTCATTTTCTTGACCACCTTGCTCAATAGACTCATTTTCTTCAGAAATATCGCGAGTAAATGAACCATCTGCGGCTGCCTCGCGAAACTGCTCCATTCCTTCTGATTCCGACATGGGAGAAAATTCACTGGTTTCTGCATCATGCGGGACTGGCGGAATATCCTGCGGGATTGCCGGAAGAGATTGCTCCATGGTTGATTGCGCCGATTGATCGGTTGCAACGCTGGCAACAGGCGCAGAATTCCCTGCTACACGAGAAGAACGCTGCGCCGCCTGCCTTCTGGCGAATCGTCCGGCTCTCGCTTGACGCTGTCTTTCTTTAAGGTTTGTGTTGCCCAGCAGAACGGATGACAGGGTGATTGCCGTTGCGATGAAGGTTACGAGGAATGTCATAATCAGGGCATTTTCTTTGGCAACGCCCGTCAATATTGTCCCAAAGAAATTTATCCCCTCGATATAGTAGCTCATAACGGTGACGATAGTTGCGGCAAGCCCGATTGACAGAAGGATGATAAATAAAAGTTTGACGATTAATCCACTGAAACTGGTCGATTTTTCACCATCGTTCTTTTTTTGTTTCCTTTGTTTCTTTTTTACCGACTTTTCATCGTCATCGTCATCCCCTCGCATCCAGTCATCGTCGGATCCGCCGCTCTCCCAATCATCATCACCGCCGCGCATCCAGTCATCATGGTCACCGCTCTGGTCATCATCGTGATCATTTTCACCACCTCTCCCATGATCAGAGCCACCGCTAGATCCATGAATGGCGCTATTCTTCCCATCGTATTTGTAAATGGTGAATTCAGCACTGGTGCCACTATCGTTGTCGTAGACATCACGGAGCACCCGTACAGCGCCCAGTCCGCCAACCTGCTTGGCTTCATCGATGGCTTCTTCTCGGCCAGTTGACGGGAATCGGGCATGGATAGTCCATCGCCCCCCCTGCATTACTTGGACTTCAAAATTGATTTGCTTCGCCATGGCTTCCTGTCAGCTGAATATCGGAATCAAAACCAGATTCCGTTGCGAAAATATCCATTACACACCGGAAGCTGTATACCACCAGCTGCAGAACTCCCCAACGGCGCTTGTTGAAGCACCTGAACGCCAAAGCACGGTATCAAAACTCTCATGTTTCGCCAATTCCCCCAGTTGGGATATTCAATTTTAATGGGGTACCTTACAACGATTCCCTACAACGCAATTAAGAATAAACCATGTATCTAGGTTAAAACAAAAAAAAGGCGCCGAATTCGACGCCTTGTTCTTGTTAAGTAGCAGTATTCAGGTTTTTAAGCCAAAATCAGAGAAACGTTTGTTGAACTTGGCCAACTGGCCACCTGAATCCATCAATCGATGGACCCCCGTCCATGCTGGGTGAGTTTTAGGGTCAATATCCAGTTTTAAGGTATCGCCCTCGCTGCCCCAGGTAGAACGAGTCTCGAATGTCGTACCGTCGGTCATTTCAACGGTGATAGTGTGGTAGCCGGGATGAATGTCATTTTTCATTGTATTGCTCCGAATTTCGAGGCGTTTCTATACTCTACCACTGGCACCTGTGCAAGCGGTCCGTTAAGGATTTTCCGCCTCTGCCTTTGAGTCCCTCACATGGGATCGGACCCTCCATGCCAGCACGATCACGATAACCATCACCATTGCACCACCAAAGTACGGCCAGTCACGCCCGAGAACGGAAAATAGCATGCCGGCCCACGCAGGACCCGCGACACGCGCGAGGGTCGATGCAGACCGCGTGACACCGAGGACACTGCCTTGCTCATTTTCCGAGGCTTGAAGAGAGACGAGACTGTTTAGCGATGGTGTGATGATGCTGAAGCCATACCCGGCAATCATCATGGCGATCAACAGTATTGGCAAATTATCCGCAAACGGGATCAAAAATACGCCGATGGCCAGGGCAATGGCCCCCTGTAACACCAGTGCCTTTTCTCCGAATTTTTTTGCCAGTCGCCCCACGAGTCCACCCTGGATCACGGCGCTGGTGATTCCTACTAAGGCAAATAAATAGCCGTTTTGCTCCGGTCCCCATCCGAATGATCGCCGCGACCACATGGCAAAGGTGCTTTCCAGACCGGCGAAAACAAATGTGGACAGAAATATCAACATCAAAAGGCGCCCCATGGTGGGATGGGTCAATGACTCGCGAAGCTGTGTTATCCGTTTTGTGCGGGGCAGGGCACTCAATCGTTCCCTGGATTCCGCTGACAGAGATTCTTTCAGAACGCCGATCGTCATGATAAACGCTACGGCTGACAGTCCGGCAGCCGCGAACGCAGGGGCTTGAAAATCTGCATTTGCAGGATCCGATCCGGCGAGAATGCCACCGATTGCCGGGCCGACGATAAAGCCCAGGCCGAAGGCGGCACCGATCAGCCCCATCCCTTTTGCCCGGTTTTCCCTGGTCGTCACATCAGCCATATAGGCGAATGCAGCCGAGATATTCCCTGCCATCAGACCGTTCAGGGCGCGGGCGGCGAAGATCATCCACAACGAGTCGGCAAACCCGAGCCATAGATACGACATAACGGACCCGGCCATACCGATCATCAGGATAGGGCGGCGTCCTTTCCGGTCGCTGAGGTGGCCCCAGAGCGGCGCTGAAATAAATTGGGCAAATGAAAATGTCGCCATGGTCAGGCCGACAATGAAGGGGCTCGCACCAAAATGTTCCGCATAAAATGGCAGCAGGGGGATGTAGAGGCCAAAGCCGATGAGATCAACCAGGACGATCAGGAACAGAGTCATCATGGGGCTGATCTAACGTTGCGTGAGTTTTAATTCGATGCGCCGATTGCGCCGCATGGCGTCGACGCTTTGACCCGTATCAATGGGCTGATACTCCCCAAAGCCCGTTGCAGCAAGCCGGGTTGGTGGCAGGCCTTGCGCGGTCAGGAACTTGACCACGGAAATAGCCCGTGCAGCTGACAGTTCCCAGTTGGAGGGGAACCGTGCCGTGCGAATAGGCACCGCATCCGTATGGCCATCCACACGGAGAATCCAGTCGATATCGTCCGGAATTTGCCCTGCCAGTTCTTTCAATGTCGTCGCGAGACCCAGCATTTGCTCCTGCCCCGCCTCCCCCAGATCTGCTGACCCTTGATCAAACAATAATTCGCTTTGCAGAACAAAACGATCCCCAACAATATGGATACCCTCGGTCTGACCAAGTATCTCGCTAAGGCGACCGAAGAATTCAGAACGATATCGGCTCAGTTCCTGCACTTTGCTGGCCAAGGCGGCATTCAGGCGTTTGCCAAGGGATTGAATTTCCGCTTTTTGTTCGACGCTTTCGACTTCCGAGGCATCAAGCAGGGCAGAAATCTGGGACAATTGGCTACGGAGTGCCGCCATCTGCTGGTTCAGCAAAGCAACTTCAGCTCGCGCACTCTCCGAGAGTTCATGTTCAGACAGCAATCGACCTTCGGTTTCCTCGACGCGCCCGGCTAACTGGGTGATTTCGGTCTCCAATTCGGTTTTCAACGCCTGGAGCGACCTGACATCGTAGGTAAGTTGGGCGAGTTTTTCGATCTGCCGGTTGATGGTATCTTCACTGATGGCGAGAGCAGATTTCTGTTCTGCCACAGTATCTGTAAGTGCGGCTGATTCCGTCTCCGCCGCCTCTGCCCGCTGAAGCAGCCCGACGACTTCTTCCTTGAGTTGGTCGCGGAGCGCCGTCAATGCGTTGACATCATCAGCGAGTGAGGAAATCTGTTCCAGTTGCAGGAGATCTTTTTCGCGGGCAACCTCCAGTCGTGACGTAAGGCTGCGGGATTTGTCCTCGGCACTTTCCGCTCGCGTCGTTAACGCCCGCACGGTGGTTCTTAAATCATCCTGTGTGGTTACCGATGACTGAAGCTCTTGCGAGAGCTGCTCGACATTCAAGCGGAGGCCTGTTGTGGTTTTGCGTTCCAGGGCGAGCATGTCGGCCAGTTCACTGACCTGGCTTTCCAGGGTGTTGAGCGCATCGTCCCGACCGGATATGGCATCATTCAGGAAAAATTGCGCGATCACGAAGATCATCAGAAGGAAGATGATAACCATGAGCAACGTTGCCATGGCATCAACAAACCCCGGCCAGGTATTGACGCTACGTTCTGAACGGCGCGAATACGTGCCCATGAATATCCTCGCGACCGGCGGTTAAGGTTTCGGCTCTTCGGCGAGCCCGGCAATCGTTCGTGCCAGCAACTTGATCTCGCTACGAACCTGTTGCACGATATCCGCCCGCCCCGTACCTAACTCTTCGACCAGCCGGCCCATCTGTAGATCAAGATTGCGGATATGCGATCTCGTTGCCTCATCCAATGGCGTTGCGGCGTTGGATGAAGTGCTCTCGGACATACGCCGGAGGGCCTCATTCAGGCCCACCTGGCTTTCCGCCATGGATTTCATCAACTGGTGCTCGGTTCGCATATGGTCTGTCAGTGTCGCCATTTGCTCGCTCATCTGGTGCAGGCTGTTGTTCACGGCGATGCGGCTCTCTTCGCCACGGGTCAGGGTCCGTTGCAGGTGCTCAAGGCTGTCTGCGGTCTGTTCCAGCAGCGCCTGGACGTAGGCCGGAACCGAATGGTCTCCTTCCCCTGACAGTGCGCCGGACGACAACCGCGTGATACTGGAAAGCCATTCTTCCAGATTATTGAAGAAACGGTTTTGGGCCTGCCCCGCCTGGAGGTCGAGAAAGCCAAGAACCAGGGAGCCACTGAGGCCAAGCAGGGAGGAACTGAATGCCGTGCCCATACCGTCCAAAGGTTTTTCGAGGCCACTTTTCAAGTCCGAAAACACTTGTGAAACATCGCCGCCGACGATACTGAGTCCACCGATCACACCGCGAATGGAACTGATCGTATCCAGCAATCCCCAGAAGGTTCCGAGCAGGCCCAGAAAGATCAGGAGGCCGATGGTGTAGCGTGAAATGTCGCGTGATTCATCCAGGCGTGAGTCGATTCCATCGAGAACCGTGCGCATGGACATGGCCGACAGGCGCAATCGGTCGCCCTGTTCCCCGACCATGGAGGCCATGGGGGCGAGAAGCCGTGGTGCGCCCCCCCGATGGGGTCGATTGAGGCGGAAATCTTCGATCCAGTCGGATTCCGGATAGAGCATCGTGACTTGCCGGAAATTATAGGCGATCCCCAAGACAAGGACGCCGCAGATCAGACCATTGAGCGGCGCGTTGGCCATAAATGCGACCTGAAGGGGCGCGTAGAGGAAGCCAATCAAGCCAATGACCGCGACAATAAACAGGATCATTCGGATAAGATATCGTTGCGGGCGGGTCATGGCTGAAGGGTCCGGTCAATCGCAAATGAACTGTTGGTCTCGGGGCTAAGTCCCGAAGTGTTACCGTTCGACGATGTTAATATCGACCCTGTTGATCGGTTGTTCATCGGTTTTGTCGCCCAACGCTCTGACATCAATACGTGTGGAGCGTACGCCATTTTCGATAAAGAACGACCGCACAGACAGGGCCCGGGAAAGTGAGAGGCGTCGCGCTTTGCTGGCAGACAGGCCTTCGCCACCCGCATAGGCCATCAACTGGATTCGAAAATCGTCTGATCCTTTGATTTTTTTCGCGATGGACGCCAACTCATCGCCGACATCACCCGGCAGTTTGGAATCAGTATTGCCGAAGATAACCTGTAGTGCCCGACCTGGTGCGGCCAAGCCGCCCGCCATGCTGGAGGCTGACGCCGTTTCGGTCGCGCCTGCTTCGCTTGCAGAAGACGATGCGGACTCACTGGCTGGCTCGGCGGCTGGCGCGCTGGCTGCCACGGTTTCCGATTCCATGGCTTCCGGTGCCGCAGGCGGAGGCGGAGGCGGTGCATCCGATGCCGCGGGTACGGGTTCAGGTTCCACTGCTGCTATGGTTGTCCCAGCGGTGGTTGACGTCATTGACATCTCAGCCGGTTCGGGCGCGGGCGGTGGGACGGTGTCGGCTGCCGACAATGTCGTTGCGGACACCGATTCGGAAACCGCCGGTGTTGGTGGTGCAGTAAGAATCGGGTCGCTGACCATTACACTGGGGCCGAAGTATGTTGATTGCGGTGCACTGGGGCCAGGCATCAGAAGTTTCATGGCCCCACCGGCGTATCCCGGGATGGTCGCAGGACCGTACCCGCCGTCATCCAGTACGGACAGATCGACAGTAACCGGGGTGGATTGAGAGAACGCCGGTGCGCCTATTCCCATTCCGGCCAATAACAAAACTGCCGAGGACGTTGTCCACAACAGACGAATGAATGACTTTTTCCGATATGTGTTCATTGTGCCGAAAAACTTACCGCTGCATTTTCATGTCTATTTGTTGATGCGGATTGTTTCTCACCTTCGTGAGCGTCCGCAGGGAATCTGCCAGATTACTGGCCCGAAAATGAACATACCGAAGCCTATGCGTCGGCACAACTGGTTTGACCACACCAAGGAACAATGACGAGATATCCGTTAAATCGGAAATCAGGTCGATTTTTGCGCCTTGCGAAGCATCGACGACAGGGGGCCATGCAGGTTATCGTTGCCGGCGATAATGCCCCCGGTTGACAGCATGTTGCCTTTCCCTGCCACATCGGTGACATACCCGCCCGCTTCGCGCACCAGAACGACACCGGCAGCGATATCCCACGGGCTCAGGCCGGTCTCCCAGTATCCGTCAAATCGTCCGGCTGCAACCCAGGCCAGATCCAGCGAAGCTGCGCCATAGCGTCTGACGCCTGCTGATACTTCCATCACCGCCGCCAGTTCCTTCATGAACCGGTCATGATGGGGCGTTCCCATGAAGGGGATCCCCGTGGCAAACAGCGACTCCGACATATCTTTCCGCCCCGAAACTCTCAGGCGACGATTGTTCAGGAATGCGCCTTTTCCTTTTTCGGCCCAGAATGTCTGGTCCGTGATGGGCTCGTAAATGACGCCGGCAAAAATCTCGCTGTCGCGTTCCAGCGCAATGGAAACGGCGAAATGCGGAATGCCGTGAAGGAAGTTCGTGGTGCCGTCCAGCGGATCGACAATCCACCGGTTCGAGATGTCGCTGCCGACGATCTCGTCGGACTCCTCCATCAGGAAACCGAATTTGGGGCGCGCCTTGGACAACTCCTCGAAAACCGCCTGCTCTGCCTTTTTGTCGGCGGTGCTGACAAAATCGGCTGGCCCCTTGCGCGAAACCTGGAGCTGCTCAACTTCACCGAAATCACGTACAAGTTTCCGCCCTGCTTTGTGGGCGGCGGACACCATGACGTTGATAAGGGGGGAATTCTGGCTCACGAATTATCAGTCCTTTGCCCGTTCAACATAACTGCCATCGGATGTATTGATAACCACACGGGTCCCCGCGCCGATATGCGGCGGCACCTGGGTGCGCAGCCCGTTTTCGAGCATGGCAGGCTTGTACGATGATGACGCGGTCTGACCTTTCACCACGGCATCCGCCTCAATGATTTCAAGAATGACGGTGTCGGGTAACCTGACCCCGATCGGATCATTTTCGTGGGTTTCAATCGTCACGGCCATGCCGTCCTGAAGAAAGGCGACCTGGTCCTCACCAATCATTTCTTTCGACAGCGAAAACTGGTCATAGGTTTCCTTGTCCATAAAGGTATACATCTCGCCGTCTGCGAACAGGAACTGGAAGTCCCGCTGCTCAAGGGTGGCGCGCTCGACCTTTTCCGATGAACGAAAGCGTTCATTCAGCTTGGTGCCGGAGCGAATATCCTTCAGTTCCACCTGCAAATAGGCACCGCCCTTACCGGGTTGGGTATGCGCAATTTTAGTGGCCCGCCAGAGGCGGCCTTGGTGTTCGATGACCATTCCGGGGCGAATTGAGTTGCCGTCGATCTTCATGACAGGGACCGTATTTTTGTGAGTGACGATGGGCTAGCGGCGCGGAAGCTATCAGGTCGGCATGACGCTGGCAACGCCGCAGCTTCCCTGTTTGCCCCGAAACAGATATTGGATCAGATAACGGGGTCTTCCATGGGTGCCTGATCAATGGCGGCGCGGAACGCCCGAACAGCGGCACCCGGCCCGTCCGGGTGGTTCCAGATCGCCGATGATACGCCGAGAAAGTCCGCGCCTGCGGACACAACCGGCGTACAGTTTTCAGGTGTAATACCGCCAGTGGCGACGCACTGCACGACCGTGATATCACGCGACCAGCGGATCAGATCAAGATCGGCCCGGGGCGGGGGCGGGGGTGATACCGGATGGGTATCTGTCGGGAAGAACGCTCCGAACGCCACATAGTCGACGCCTTTTTCCGCGCCAACCATGGCCAGATGCCGGGAATCGTGGCAGGTGAGGCCGACGATACCATCGGTCCCCAGCAGGGCGCGGGATTCTTCGTAGCTGGCGTCTCCCTGCCCAATGTGGACGCCATCGGCACCAGCCCTGGTCGCCAGATCGGGACGCTCGTTGATCAAAAACGGAACATCAAATTCCCGGGCCAGTGGCATCAGGGTATCTGCAGCACCCAGGACGATGTCGTCAGAAACGTTTTTCAGGCGCAACTGAATGCACGCAACATCGCCCGCGTTCAGCGCCTCGGACAACTGCGCATGAAACAGGCGAAGCTCGATTGTCGGCGGTGTGACCAGATACAGCCGACACTCTGACTGCCCGATCAACGGGTCGGTGCCTTTGCCGTGACGTGTGCTCGCGGTCATGGTCATGGTCAGGGTTGCTCCGGCAGGGGCGCGGCGGCTTCGGTATGCAGGAATCCCCGGCAGGCGGCAAGGGGGTCGGGAGACTCCATGAGGTCAAGCGGCGGCTTGATATTCGAGTGGTCGCCGAGCCCGCCGTAAACATCCGTGGACAACAGGCGGGCACCATGTTGGCGGGCGATATCGGCCACCCGTTGGCGGGCCGGACAATCGTCTGCGAGGACCAAAGCCTTGATACCCTGGCGGATGGCGGCGAGGGCATGTCCCGCATTGTCACCGCAACCCAACGCGGCGGTGAAGGAGGCCTCGGGAAATTCCTCACGTACCAGATCGACCAAAGCCCGGAACACACCTGCGCCCATGGAAGCGGCGGCGTCGGGGGGGCTGAGGATGAGGATATCGCGATTGCATCCCTCGGCGGCAGACAACGCAGCCGTGGCCTGATCCAGTGAATAGACGATGATAGCGGGTGCGTTCACCGTGCCCTTCCCTTTACAGGCTCATGGCGGAACTACCGGGCATTGGCGAGGGCCACAGCCGTGTCGCCCATGCGGTTCGAGAAACCCCATTCGTTATCATACCACGATACAACCCGCACGAGGTTGCCACCGACGACCTGGGTCTGTGTCAGATCAAACATGGAACTGTATGGGCAGTGGTTGAAGTCAATGGACACCAGGGGCTCGTCATTGGTGCCGAGAATACCCTTGAGCAGGCCCTTCTTCGATGCCCGGATGATCGCCTTGTTGACTTCATCGACCGTTGTTTTTTTCGCTGAAATGAACGACAGATCAACCACCGATACGTTTGCTGTCGGTACCCGGATAGAGGTGCCGTCCAGCTTGCCGGCCAACTCAGGTAACACTAGCCCCACGGCTTTTGCCGCGCCCGTCGAGGTGGGGATCATGGAGCATGAAGCGGCCCGTGCCCGGCGGGGATCACTGTGCAGGGTATCGACCGTGCGCTGGTCACCGGTGAAGGCATGAATCGTGGTCATGAAACCGCTTTCGATTCCAACCGCCTGATGCAGGACCTGCGCCACTGGGGCCAGACAGTTGGTAGTGCAGGATGCGTTGGAAACAACTTTGTGCTTCTTGCTCAACTGAGCATGGTTGACGCCGTAGACCACTGTCAGGTCCGCACCGCTGGCCGGGGCGGAAACCAGGACTTTCTTGGCCCCCGCAGTCAGGTGCTTTGCCGCGCTGTCGCGATCAGAAAATCGACCCGTGCATTCCAGTGCAACATCTACTTTCAATTTCTTCCAGGGCAGTTTCGTCGGATTCGGTTCCGCTGTAACGGGGATCGCGGTGCGACCGACTATGATGGCATTGCCCTTGGCCTTTACGTCTGCCGGGAATTTTCCATGAACGGTGTCATATTTCAAAAGCAGCGCATTGGCTTCTACCGAGCCCAGATCATTGATTGCGACGACCTTAACATCGCGGCGCTTGGATTCAACAATGGCGCGTAAGACAAGACGACCAATCCGTCCAAAACCGTTGATAGCGACACGAACCGTCATGGGTGTTTCTCCTCATATATTTAGTTTGCCGACGCGAAGACAAAGGGTGAACCTGACATCACGCACTAACCAGTGGTGAAAGGCCTCACATATCACAGGCATCCCGGCGGGAAAACCCCAACACCTTACTAATTCAATCCTCATGGTGATGCGGGGCCGGTGGCATTATCACGATGATGGCAAGTGATGGGAGTATTCTTCCGTGTGTGTGGGGTTTACCGATGATGATGGTGCCGTTGTCAAGTTGGTCAGCGTTTACGGCATCTAACCAATCGAGGAGATCAACACGACAGCAATTGAATTCGGACTCCGATGTTGATCCGGGGCGTATTTTAACCTGTAATCCGGTCATGGACATAAAATGTATAACAGACGCGCGGGCCTTGCTTGGCGAAAGCCCCGTCTGGTCGCCAGAGGACAATGCCGTTTATTGGATTGATATCCTTGGCAAGAAACTTCATCGGACAAGCCTGAATAACCCTGAAACCCGAACCTGGGACCTGCCGGGTTATCCCGGCATGATCGCCCTGCGCCGAAAAGGCGGCCTGGTGATTGCTTTACAGGACGGGATCTACGGTTTTAACCCGCAAACGGCCGAGCTTGATCTACTTGTCGCCCTTGAGGCGGATATACTCGAGAACAGGCCCAACGACGGTAAATGCGATGAGGCCGGCCGATTATGGCTCGGCACCATGAATACAGTGGATGCGAGCAGGGCAACGGGAAATTTTTACCGCATCGATCCCGATCTGACGGTCACCATGATCAAATCCGCTTGCCGCATTCCCAATGGCCTTGCATGGACCCCGGAGAACACCGTGATGTACCACACCGATACACGAGGCGGAGTCGTGTGGTCATATGTATTCGACCCGATATCCGGTGATTGTAGCGAAGAACGGGAATTTTTCCGTTTTAACAGGACGAAAACCGGTGGCGTCGATGGTGCCGCCATGGACGATGAGGGTGGTTATTGGGCAGCGCTCTACGGTGGGCGAAAACTGATTCGAATATTGCCGGATGGTGAACCGGGGACAGAAATCCAGTTGCCCATTTCGCAACCGACCATGCCGGCATTTGGCGGTCCCGATATGAGGACACTGTTTATCACATCAGCCCGCCAGAAACTGGACTATGAAACTCTGCTGTCAGAACCCCTTGCAGGTGGGCTCCTTGCCGTGACCGTTGGCTTTCAAGGGCATCAGGTCTACCCGTTCGGCGGTTGAATTTACCTTCCTTATGAGCCGATGAAGGGCAACCGGTGTATGGTAAAATCCACACCGGACAGCCACGGTTGCAGATTCCTTCGTTCTGCCTGTTGAATGTTGTGGCCTGACGTCTTATTCTCCCCCGGCTCGACATAATGAACGATCACATACAAAATAAAGAAATGTCGCGAGCGATGAGGAGGATGTTATACACCATGAGCGTACCCGCCCGCGACGAAGTCAGCCGTCTTGATATAGCCCAGCAGCGATTGGCCTCCGCCCTTAACAGGCTGGAAGGTGCCTTGGCGAATCCTATCGCGACGGTATCGGATTCAACGTCGGGTGGGTTTGAGGATTCTGAAAAACTAACAGCCCTGCTTGTCGAGGTCGCTGAGCTCCGTCAGGACAACAATAATCTCGAAGGCGCAAACGCCGCTGCGCTGGTCCGGGTCGAAGAGACCATTGCCCGCCTCAAATCCGTGCTGGCGGCCTGATCCATGGCAGAGGTCGATATCATCATCAATGGCCGTAATTACAAGGTTGCGTGCGATGATGGTCAGGAAGAACACCTCGCGAAACTGGGGGCGTTTGTGGATGAGCGGGTCAAGGAGCTTACCGACGCCGTCGGACAGATCGGCGACAGCCGGTTGCTGGTAATGGCGAGCCTGCTGATCTCGGATGAACTGGCCGATGCGGAGCGCCGTGCAGATGTTGCGGAAACTGCCGCTTCGAACGCGACGCAAAGCGTTCCTCAGTCTCCACAATCGCTGACCCAGACGATATCCATTGACGAAGATGCCCTGGCCCAGGATATAGAAACCATGGCCGAACGCATTGAAGGCATTGCGGATCGCCTGGAACAGGCCTAGATTGGTTTTGGACGGTTGCTGCGCGACGCGTTTGGTCAATCAAGTCCCTGGGGTCAAATAACTCTCTAGGGAGCTGCCTCTGTCGAGCCCCTGGGCTCATTACGCGGCACCCACCTGCACTAGCAGGCCACAGAGGAACGGTAGTACCGACGATCTAGCGGCGCCGTCCATTAATTTCCAAGTCTGGCCACAAGCCCGAAAGTCAACCAGCTCCGGAATGTTCCCGCCTCGAAATCGCCAATCTCGAAAGCTCCCAACCATGTCAATCGATGATCAGAAAGCGGCGTTGCGGCTGGTAGCCAAGACGCAACGCAAAGAGGCGGTTACCGTTGCAGGCGATCATGTTCCCGAAAAACTAGCCACCTTCCTGCTGGACAACGCCGATACCATGAATATTACGAACGGTGCTACCGTCGCCGGTTACTGGGCGATGGCCGATGAGGTGGATGTTATTCCTGCCATGACGACCTTGCGCTCCACCTTTGATCTTCAGTGCGCCCTGCCGGTGGTGGTGGGAAAAGACGCTCCTTTGGTTTTCCGGGCGTGGCAACCGGGTGATGCACTGGACTCAGGCGGCTTTGGTACCCATCATCCGTCCCCCGACGCGCCTGAAGTGACGCCGGATATCTTGCTGGTCCCCCTTTTGGCGTTTGATCTGGCGGGCTATCGTATGGGTTGGGGCGGCGGTTTCTATGACCGGACGCTGGAACGTCTCCGTGCGTCAGATGTTAGCGTAACGGCCATCGGTGTCGCCTATGCCGGACAGCAATTCGACGCCGTGGTGCGTGACCGCTATGATCAGCCCATGGACTGGATCGTCACCGAACAATGGGGACGTAAAATGGAACAGCAGGACGAGGTTTCGGCATGAAAATTCTGCTGTGCGGTGATGTGGTGGGCAAGAGCGGCCGCGACGTCGTCGCGAAACAAATGCCCCGGGTGAAAGACCTGCTGGACCCGGATTTTATTGTGGTGAATGGCGAGAACGCGGCTCACGGCTATGGCATCACGCGCAAGATCTGCGACGAGTTTTTTGCCCTTGGTGTGGACGCCATTACCACCGGCAACCATGTCTGGAAGCAACGCGAAATTATTGACTGGATCGATGACGAACGGCGCGTGCTCAGGCCCTTGAATTTCCCGGTCGGTACGCCGGGACATGGCACGGGTTTATTTGAAGCGCGTGGTGGCCGCCGTGTCATGGTGGCGCACCCCATGGGGCGATTGTACATGGAGCCGCTGGATGATCCGTTTGCCGCCATGGACGATGTGCTTCGCAATCAGAGACTTGGACGCGGTCTGGGCGGATCGCTGGATGCGGTGATCGTCGATATCCATGCGGAAGCGACCAGCGAGAAAATGGCCATGGCGCACTATCTCGATGGCCGGGCGTCTCTGGTGGTGGGAACCCACACCCATATTCCGACGGCAGACGCGCAGGTCTTGCCGGGCGGCACCGCCTACCAGACCGATCTGGGCATGTGCGGCGATTATGATTCCGTCATTGGCATGAAGAAGGAAGCCGCCATTGACCGGTTCATCAAGAAAACCCCGGCGGGGCGTCTGGAACCGGCGGAAGGCGAGGGGACACTGTCGGGCGTGTTGGTCGAGACGGATGACCACAGCGGGTTGGCCACGAAAGTTTCGCCGGTCCGTCTGGGTGGGCGCCTGGCCGAAGCCTGGCCCCAATAGAATACACAAAAGAAAACCGGGCGACGCATAACGCGCCGCCCGATGGGTTCTTTGATGTTTTTGGAACGGCTTAGTAAACTTTAACGGTTTCGAACTTGCCGCCCTTGACTTCCAGTTCCTTGAAGCTACCCAGCACTTCACCAACGTCGTTGAATTCAACGTCGGTCGCTCCGACGTAGTCAACATCGCCGCCTTCGCTGAGGATCTTCAGACCCTTCGCCAGTTCACCTGGCAGGATTTTTTCACCTGGCGCATTGGCGACCATCATCATCTTGGACTGGATAGCGGCGCGGTCTGATGAACCGGCGGCCTGCATGGCAAGCGCTAGCAGAGCGCCCGCATCATAGGACTCGCCCACATAAGGGCCGTCCTTCTTGATGCCGGCTGCTTCGGCCATTCCCATGTAGATTTCAGCCCCTTTGGTCTGCCCGCCCGGAACCGTGCCGATAGCGCCCTCCAGGTCGCTGCCGATGGCTTCAATCAGGCTGTCGCCGATCATGCCGTCGGCCAGGATGAAGCTATCGAAAGCGCCAGAATCCGTAGCAGCCTGGATGATGCCACGGCCACCCTGGTCAAGATAACCGAACACGGCCAGATGCTTGGAACCCGCTGCGGCCATGGCACCGACTTCAGCCGAGTAATCGGCCTTGCCGTCTTCATGGGCGGCGGTGATGGAAACAGTGCCACCCACAGTCTTGAACGCTTCGGTGAAGGAATCCGCAAGGCCCTTGCCGTAGTCGTTGTTGGTAAAGGTCACGGCGACATCGGTGATGCCACGACTTTTTAGGACAGCAGCCAATACCTCACCCTGACGGGCATCGGATGGTGCTGTACGGAAGAAGTTACCCTTGTCGTTGAGGGAGGATAACCCCGGCGAGGTTGCCGACGGTGATACCATGACGACACCATTGGGAACGGCGACGTTGTTGGCGATGGCACCCGTGACACCGGAACAGTCTGCGCCAAAGATGGCAACAACACCCTCAGACGTGATCAGGCGCTCGGCGTTGGCGGTTGCCGCAGCGGCATCCACGCAGGTTGAATCGACACGGATCGGCATGATCATTTTCCCGCCCAGCAGGTTGCCTGAATCCGAGGCTTCCTTGAAGGCCAGTTCCGCAGACGCCGCCATATCGGGCGTCAGGGATTCGATGGGGCCGGTAAAGCCCAGAATGACCCCCACCTTGATGCCATGGCTGTCCGCCATAGCCGTTGACGAGAGCGCAGCACACAATGCCGTCGCCATGAGAATTTTCTTCATTTCCTACCTCCGTGGTGTTGTGCGCTCATCTATCCTGATGAGGTCGCTTTTGAAGCCCCTGTAAATAGAGTGAAAAATCATATGCCAGCCGAAGCTGGTGATCCATTCAATTTTTTAATTTTCCCGCTTTGTCACTTCCGGCAGGATACCGCTGGGGTGGAACCGCATCACCAGAAGCAGTACCAGCCCCATCATGAAGATACGCATGTGCTGGGCTGTTTCCATGAGGTGCAATCTGAGGGGATTGTCCTCTCCCATCCATACCGTGACATTATCAATCAGCCAGACGCCGACGGGTTCAGCCTCAATCCAGACAAACCAGATCAGAAATCCGCCCAGCACGGAACCCAGATTGTTGCCGGAGCCGCCAACGATCACCATAACCCAGATCAGGAAGGTGAAGCGCAGCGGATGATAGGTGCCGGGCGTCAACTGACCGTCCAGCGTGGTCAACATGGCACCGGCTATGCCGACCACGGCGGAGCCGAGCACGAAGACCTGTAAGTGACGGCTGGTTACATTCTTGCCCATGGCACCGGCTGATACCTCGTTGTCACGGATGGCGCGCATCATCCGCCCCCAGGGTGAGTTCAGCGCGCGCACGCTGAGCATCAGGATGGTGATGAGAACGGCTGCAAACAGGCCCGTGTAACAAAGCTTCACAAACAGGCCTGAATGATCAATAACCAGTTGCGACAACGCGTCGGTGCGTTGCTCGGCGGACAACAGGGACAGGTTGTCATGGTATAACCAGTCGATCCAGCCAATGAATGTCTGATTGTTCTGCAAATCCACTTCATAAGGAACGGGTCGGGGCAGACCGGTGACGTTTTTGACGCCTCGGCTTAGCCAGTCTTCATTCTTCATTATGGCAATAATAATTTCGGAAATGCCCAAGGTGGCAATGGCCAGGTAGTCTGACCGCAGACCGAGGGAAATCTTGCCAACGATCCACGCCGCGCCTGCGGCGAAGAAACCGCCAACAACCCACGACAGGATAATCGGCAAGCCAAGTCCTCCCAGATAACCCGTCACGGCGGGATTGACGGCCTCAATGGCGGCGCTGGCCAGATCATAGAACGGCCGGAACGCAGCATAGCCAGCAAGGACAATTAGGCCAATAAGGATGTTGCGGACCGGCCCCTTGACGGTCTTATGGTAGGCAAGCACGATCGCCGCGATGGTAACGAGGGCGGCAAGGACGGCAAACAGCAGGTTCCATCCCCCGGCGCGCCATGCATCTGCAACGGGCGGCATGGAAACCAGCATGGCGGCCAGCCCACCCAGCGCGGCAAAACCCATGGTGCCCACATTGAACAGTCCGGCGTAACCCCACTGGATGTTGACACCGAGCGCCATGATGGCGGAAATCAGGCCAAGGTTCACGATTGCCAATGCCACTGACCACGACTGGGAAAATCCGACAATGCCGATCAATACAGCCATGACGGCAAAGGCGATGGAGGCCCGCGTTGTATTGTTCATACCGATTTACCCCTGAAAATGCCGGTCGGCCTGGCCAGCAGGACAAGGACCAGAATGATGAAGGAAACGGCAAATTTGTAGTCGGTGGACAACAGCTGGACCAGACCTTCGGGTGCCATACTCTCAGGTAACAGATAGGTCAGGAATTTCTTGTAGGCGTAGGTGATGGTGACTTCAGAAAAGGCAATTACGAAGCCGCCGACAATGGCACCGATGGGATTGCCGATACCGCCGACGATGGCGGCGGCAAAAAACGGCAACAGGAGCTGAACATAGGTAAAAGGCTTAAAGCTTTTGTCGAGGCCATAGAGCGTGCCCGCGATGGTCGCCAGCGCCGCTGTTATCACCCAGGTAACTAGGACCACGCGTTCAGGGTCAATGCCGGACAGCAGCGCCAGGTCTTCGTTATCGGAAAACGCCCGCATGGCCTTCCCGGTGCGGGTTTTTTGAAGAAACCAGAACAGCGCGGCGACAAGGGTAACGGCAATGACAATGGTCAGCCCCTGCGAGACACGGATGCTCAATCCCTCGTCCAGTCCCGTGAGCTGTCGGAAGGCGCGGGCCTTGATGATAAAGCGTTCGCCATCGGCGAAGCGTTGGTCTGCCGGGCCAATGATAAAACGAACGATACCATTGAGCATGAACATGACGCCAATGGATGCGATGACAAAGACGGCGGGGGCGCTGCGTTTCCTGCGGTAGAACCGGAACACGGCGCGGTCCGTCAATAGGGCTGCGGCGATGGCGATAACAATGGCGAAGGGCAGGGCCAGCAGTGCGGTCGGCATTGGCCCGAAAGAAATTCCCACCGACTGCATCCACCAGGTAATCAGGATTGTCACCATGGTGCCGAACGCCATCATGTCGCTGTGTGCGAAGTTGGCAAATCGCAGAACGCCATAGACCATGGTGATGCCCAACGCACCAAGGGCTAGCTGGGCGCCGTATGCCAGTCCGGGAACAATCACGAAGTTGGCGAGTAATACAAGGGCGTTCAGGATATCGATCAGCATGCTGTCACCCGCCCAGAAAGGATCGTCGGACATCGGGGTTGGCCAGCAGGGCTGCACCGGTGTCCGTGTGCCTGTTTTCACCCGTCACCAGAACATAGCCGGTATCGGCGATGTTGAGCGCCTGTCGGGCATTTTGTTCCACCATGAGGATGGCGATACCGGTCTTCCGGACCTCCAGAATGCGATCGAACAGTTCATCCATGACGATGGGGGAAACGCCGGCTGTGGGTTCGTCTAGCATCAGTACTGCGGGCTGGGTCATCAGGGCGCGCCCGACGGCCACTTGCTGACGTTGGCCGCCTGAAAGCTCACCTGCATTCTGGCGGCGCTTGTCTTTAAGGATCGGAAACAGCTCAAAGATCTGCTCCATGGTCTGGAAAATGTCATCACGGCGCAGAAAGGCACCCATTTCCAGATTCTCCTGAACGGTCATGGACGTGAAGATGTTGTTGGTCTGGGGAACGAAGGCCATGCCGTGCTTGACCCGGTCCTGGGGCGAAAGGGACGTGATATCGCTACCGCCCAAGGTTACCGTTCCCTCACGCAGGGCCAGCATACCGAACAGGGCCTTCATGGCGGTGGATTTTCCGGCACCGTTGGGGCCGACCACAACGGCGATCTCGCCCTTGTCGACAGCGATGGAGCAGCCGTGCAAAATATCGGCAGCTCCATATCCGCCCCGCATGTTGCTGCCGATCAGATAGCTCATGACATGTTGGCCATTGGCTTGTTCTTCAACCCGGTGCCGAGGTAGGCCTCAATAACGGCCTCGTTCGATTTCACTTCTTCCGCTGTCCCTTCAATCAGAACCTGGCCGTTCACCATGACAACCACCGGATCACAAAGCCGGGAGATGAAATCCATGTCGTGCTCGATCATGCAGAAGGTGTACCCTCGATCCCTGTTCAGGGCGATGATGGCGTCGCCGATGTCATTCAGCAGGGTCCGGTTGACGCCTGCGCCGACCTCGTCCAGCAACACGACCTTTGCATCCACCATCATGGTGCGGCCCAGTTCGAGAAGTTTTTTCTGGCCGCCCGACAGGTTGCCGGCCGGTTCATCGGCGATATGCGAGAGGTTCAGGAACTCGATGACCTCATCGGCCTTTCTGCGAATGATGCGTTCTTCCTCTGCCACCCATCGGCGGTTGAACCATGCATTGATCAGGCTTTCGCCAGCCTGCTGGCCAGGAACCATCATCAGGTTCTCGCGAACGCTCAGGGAAGAAAATTCGTGGGCGATCTGGAAGGTCCGGAGCAATCCCTGCTCGAAAAGCTGGTGCGGGCGTAATCCGGTAATATCGTTATCTTCAAGGGAAATACGCCCTCTGGTAGGGGCGAACACGCCGGCGATGATGTTAAACAGGGTGGTCTTGCCAGCGCCGTTTGGGCCGATCAGACCGGTAATCGAGCCTCGCTCAATCGTGAATGCAGCTCCATCAACTGCCCTGATTCCCCCGAAGTGCAGGGCAACATCTTCAATAACGATCATGGGGTGGCTACTTCTTCCGTGATTCTGATGGCCGCGCGCAAACAAACCGGCACGCTGGATACTCAGTGTATACTAGGTGGATACTAGGCAACGAACAGGCTTATGTCACTTTGGTTCTAGCGGGTTTTTAAGACTCTGTTGACGCCTTCCCGGCTTTTACATGCCTTGACATATCGGCGGGATGCGGGAAAACCATGCCCTGAAAACTGGTAAGACGTTGCGTATACGAAAAATACATATAAATGGATTATTAGGGTGATATTGCGGGAAGCATCCCTTTATCCCACCAGATATGGTATAACCCTTCCGAATCGAAAAGAAGATAGAGGCTCAAGAACACATGGCCGGTCATTCCCAATTCAAGAACATCATGCATCGCAAAGGGCGTCAGGATGCCAAGCGCGCCAAGGTTTTTACCAAACTCTCGCGCGAGATCACGGTAGCGGCAAAAGTCGGCGGCCCTGACCCTTCCATGAATGCCCGTCTGCGTGGCGCCATCATTGCCGCCCGGGCGCAAAATATGCCCAAGGACAATATCGAGCGCTCCATCAAGAAGGCGTCTGTTGACGATGGCGCCAATTTTGAAGAGGTGCGCTATGAAGGATACGGCCCCGGTGGCATCGCTGTCATCGTCGAGGCCCTGACCGATAATCGTAATCGGACGGCATCCGAAGTACGCTCGGCCTTTACCAAGCATGGCGGTAATCTCGGCGAAACCGGCAGTGTGAATTTCATGTTTGATCGGGTCGGCTTGATCAACTACCCGGCAGACACGGCCAGCGCCGACGCCATGTTCGAGGCCGCACTGGAAGCCGGTGCGCAGGATGTGGTCTCGACAAGCGACGGACATGAAATTACCTGCGAACCTGATGACTTCAGCGATGTGCGTGAGGCGCTGGTGGAAAAATTTGGTGAACCTGAGACTGGAAATCTGGACTGGAAGCCGCAGAACAGTATTCCCGTGGATGAGGATGCCGCAGGGACGCTGATCAAGATGCTTGATGTGCTGGAAGATAACGATGATGTTCAGCGCGTTGCGGCGAATTTCGATATTTCGGACGACGTTATGGAGCGATTGAGCGCCTGACCCGGCGCTGTCGTTTATGGCCCCGTTGTGACGGAGAGTTTATGAAACTTCTCGGACTGGATCCCGGTTTGCAGAACACTGGTTGGGGCATCATCCGTTTTGAGGGAAACCATCTCGGATTTGTGGGAGCGGGCACCATACATACGGATGCAAAATGTTCTCTTGCAGAGCGCCTGATGCAGCTCCACAGCGGTATCGATAAGGTAATTGAGGAGCACGCGCCTGATGAAGCGGCGGTTGAGGAAACCTTTGTGAACAAGAACCCCGCCTCGACACTGAAGCTGGGGCAGGCGCGTGGCATTGCCATGCTTGTGCCGGCGCAACGGGGACTGTTCGTTGCCGAGTACACACCTAATCTGGTGAAAAAAACCATCGTTGGAACGGGCCATGCCACGAAGCAACAGATACAGATGATGGTGCAGACCCTACTGCCCGGATGCCGCAGCGGCCTGGGCACAGATGCCTCCGACGCCCTTGCCGTGGCGATTTGCCATGCCCATCACCGACAGACCGCTGACAAGATAGCTGCAGCAGGTGGTGGTGCATGATTGCTAAACTGAATGGACGTATTGATTCCGTTGGCGATGGCTGGGCCGTCATTGATGTTGGCGGGGTAGGGTATCTGGTGTTCTGCTCCGGCCGGACGTTGGGATATATGAATATCGGTGACGCCATCAGCCTGCTGATCGAAACCCATGTACGCGAAGACCATATTCACCTGTACGGATTTTCCAGCGTGGCCGAGCGTGACTGGTTCCGCCTGTTGACTACCGTTCAGGGTGTAGGAGCCAAGGTAGGGTTGGCGATTCTTTCATCACTAACGTCTGATGACCTGGTGCAGGCGATTGCGTCCGGTGACAAGGCTGCCATCAACCGCGCTAATGGCGTCGGCCCAAAATTGGCGATTCGTATCTTGACCGAACTGAAAGACAAGGTCAGCGGCTTAGCCCTTGGTCAGGTTTCTCTTGCGGGGGGCGGATCAGGGGACGGTAAAGCCATTGGCGGCAATGCCATACGGGTGGAAATTTCAGAAGCCGTCTCGGCGCTGGTTAATCTCGGGTATTCCCCGTCGGATGCCTTGGGGGCTGTCAGTAGGGCGGCGGCGGACTTGGGCGATCAACTGACTGTGGAATCTCTGATCAGGGCGGGCCTGTCTTCGCTCGGACCGTCAGACACGGCCACGTCATTGCCAGGACGTGGGTGAGGCGGAAGAGTGAGCCATGAATGACACCTCCCCCATGGATGACCGTATTATCTCTCCCGAAGGGGTAGAGCTTGACGCGCCGGATGTCGGTATCCGACCTGTCGTGCTGGATGACTTTATCGGTCAGGAAAAGGTGCGCCAGAATCTACGGGTATTCGTCGAGGCGGCGCGCAGCCGGTCTGAAGCGCTGGACCATGTCCTGTTCTATGGCCCTCCCGGATTGGGGAAAACAACATTGGCACAGATTGTTGCCAGGGAACTTGGGGTTAATTTCCGTGCCACGTCCGGTCCTGTGATCGCCAAGGCTGGTGATCTCGCTGCTATCTTGACCAATCTCCAGGAGCATGACGTCCTGTTTATTGATGAAATTCATCGGCTCAATCCAGCGGTTGAGGAAATTCTCTATCCGGCCATGGAGGACTTCCAGCTTGACCTGATCATTGGGGAAGGCCCGGCAGCGCGCAGTGTGCGAATTGATTTGCCCCACTTTACCTTGGTCGGCGCAACCACCCGTTCGGGCCTGATCACAACGCCGTTGCGTGAGCGTTTCGGTATTCCCATGCGGATGATCTTCTATACGCACGAAGAGCTGGAACTGATTGTCAGTCGAGGTGCGCGGTTGTTGGGGCTTAATCTGACCCGGGATGGCGCCATGGAAATCGCCAGACGATCACGGGGTACACCACGAGTGGCGGGCCGTCTGTTGCGGCGGGTGCGGGATTTTGCCGCTGTTGACGGACATGACGAAATTGATGCTGCGGCATCGGATGCGGCCCTTAATCGCTTGGATGTAGACTCCGAAGGTCTCGATGCCATGGACCGGCGATATTTAAACTGTATTGCGGATAACTATGGTGGCGGCCCGGTGGGAGTGGAAACCATGGCGGCGGCGCTCTCGGAACAGCGCGATACTATTGAGGAAGTAATTGAACCCTATCTGATTCAGCAAGGCTTTCTGATGCGCACGTCTCGGGGCAGGATGTTGGCCCGTGCTGCCTATGGTCATCTCGGGCTGGTCGCGCCCAAGCATATGGAGCAATTCGACTTACTAGAAGATACCGGAGACGTGATGGGGGATGTGGATGACTGATGTCTCGGCCGTAAATGAGGGTGTTATGACAGGGCAGGGAACGGCCTTTGTGTTGCCCTTCCGTGTCTATTACGAAGATACGGACGCAGCCGGGATCGTCTATTATGGCAATTATTTGAAGTTCGCAGAACGGGCTCGGACGGAATTGTTCAGGGAACTGGGGTTTGAAAACTCCACGCTTATGGGGAGGGATGGATTGGCCTTTGCCGTGCGCGCCTGTGGCGTTGAATACCTCAAACCGGCGCTACTCGATGATGCGCTTGAGGTGCACACCTGTGTTACGAGAATTGGCGGTGCGTCCCTGGATATGGAACAGATTGTTCGCCGTAATGGTGACGCAATTACTGAGTTAACTGTGAAACTGGTATGCATGCATGCCACGGGCCCGGCGATGGGAAAGCCATCGCGGATACCGGTGGATATACGTGCTGCGCTGGAAAATCACAGTGGGTTAGTGAGTGAAAAATAATGTACGCAAACTGGTTGGGATGAACTGATGGAATCCAATGCTATTGATGCCGCGATGTTGGCGGGCTCTGTACTACCTGATGATTTTTCCATGATTTCGCTGTTTATGAAGGCGGATATGGTGGTCAAGGCGGTTATCATTATTCTGATTCTGGCCTCTGTATGGTGCTGGGCAATTATCTACGAAAAAACCGTTGCCATCCGAAAGCTCAATTCACGGGCAACGGATTTTGAAGGGGCATTCTGGTCCGGCGGCTCACTGGATGATCTTTATGACCGCATCGGGGTGCAGCCTTCTGACCCCATGTCGGCGGTCTTTGTTGCTGCCATGCGGGAATGGCGCCGCCATCCACAGGGCTCGGCCAGCGCCAAGGCATCTGTCGCAACGCTTGCCGAACGGATTGATCGGGTCATGCAGATTACCCTGACCCGAGAGATGGAACGGATTGAGCGCCAACTGACATTTCTTGCCACCACAGGCTCGACAGCGCCCTTCATCGGCCTGTTTGGAACAGTCTGGGGCATCATGAACAGCTTCCAATCCATCGCCATGTCGCATAACACCAGCCTGGCTGTTGTTGCACCGGGCATCGCCGAGGCCCTGTTTGCTACGGCATTGGGGTTGCTTGCTGCTATTCCGGCGGTGGTTGCTTACAACAAGGTATCAAAGGATCTTGACCGCTATGCCAGCCGTCTCGATACCTTCGCCAGCGAATTTTCCGCGATCTTGTCGCGCGAATTGGAAGCTCAGTAATCATGGCCGCCACATTGAACACCCGGTCCCAACGGGGAGGGGCGAGCCGGTATCGCCGTTCAGCCCACCGCCCCATGAGCGAGATCAATGTGACGCCTTTTGTGGATGTCATGCTCGTTTTGCTGGTAATTTTCATGGTAACGGCACCACTACTCACCGTTGGTGTCGAGGTTAATCTGCCGAAGACAAAAGCCAATGCAATGGCAGGAAATGATGAGCCTTTGGCCATTACGGTCGATGCAGAGGGCATGATTTTTTTGCAGGAAACGCCGGTCGAACTAGAAACGCTGGTGCCGCGTCTGCAATCGATTACGGGTGCGAACCCTGATGCCCGTATTTTCATCAGGGGCGATGCTGGCATCAGCTATGGCCGAGTCATGGAAGTGATGGGGATCATTAACGCAGCCGGCTATCGTAAGGTCGGCCTTGTAACGGCGTCTCAGGCGGAAATGGCGAAACAGAAGAGCAAATCTGCGGAAGGGGGACAATGACCCTCATCCAGCGTAGCTTTACTTTCTCTGTTTTGTTCCACGGCTTTTTGCTCGCCTCGGCGTATGTGGTTTTGCCGAGTCTGCGGCCGGATATCAATGATGCTGAAGAAATCATCGTTGTCGAAATGGTCGATATTGCTGAGCTGACTAATGCGCCTCGGGCCCTGCCGGAGCCTGAAGAAAAACCGGAGCCGAAGAAGGCTGTGGAATCGGAGCCTGAGCCCGCGCCGCCCCCGCCAGAACCTGTTGTCAAAGCACCTGAACCGGAACCGGCACCACCCCCTGTGGAGTCCGAGCCGGAAGTTGCAGCGCTGCCACCGGAACCGGAACCAGAGCCGGAAGAAAAGCCCGAACCGGAGCCTGTGCAAAAACCCGAAGCACCACAGCCTTCCCAAGCGCTCGCAGATGCCAAACCGAAGAAAAAGCCGAAGCCGCCTGATCCGTTTGCTTCCGTCCTGAAAACGCTGGAGGATCTGAAAAAGCAGGTGCCTGTAGAAAAAAAGGAAGAGCCCGAGGAAAAACCAGAGAAGGACGAGGATAAAAAACCAAGTTTTGAGGAGCAGATCGCCCAGGCCCTGCAAGTGACGTCTACCAAGGCAGCGGATACAAGCAAACCTATTTCTATCAGCGTACGCGAAGCTGTCGCAGCGCAGTTGCGCCGGTGCTGGATTGTTCCCGCCGGGGCTAAAAACGCCGAGGAACTGGTCATTTCAATTCATGTGGATATGAACCCTGATGCAACTGTTCGGAACTCGTCTATTGCTAATATGGAGCGGGCGATGACCGATTCATTTTACAGGGCTGCTGCAGAAAGTGCGTTACGTGCTACAAAGAATCCCCGTTGCCAGCCGCTGCCATTGCCTTTAGACCAATACGAGCAATGGCGAACAATGACCCTGAATTTTAACCCCCAGGACATGCTTTGACTATGGGCCACATAACCAAACGCTATATCGCCAACACGCTGATGCGGGCATCAGGCTTTTTTCTGATTGCCTGTTTCTTTGCGATAACATCCACAGCGGCTCATGCCGAGCTCAAGATAGATATCACGCGCGGCACGGTCGAGCCGCTTCCCATCGCCGTTACGCCCTTCGATGGTGAAACCGTCGACGAAAGCAGTTACGGACGCAATATATCGGAAGTTGTTGCTGCTGATTTGGAGCGGTCCGGATTGTTCAGGCCGATTGACTCCCGGGCCTTTATTCAGACCGCTGAGTCTTTGAGTGCGCTGCCGCGATTCGGCGACTGGCGTGTCATCAATGCACAGGCGATGGTTCAGGGGCGAACCCAGGTAGTTGCCGATGGGCGGCTCAGAATTGAGTTTCGCCTGTGGGATGTTTATGCCGAGCAGCAGATGGTCGGTCTGGCGTATTTCACGGTGCCGGAAAATTGGCGACGGGTTGCGCATATTATTGCAGACGCCATCTATAAACGGTTGACCGGTGAAGAGGGTTATTTTGATACCCGCATCGTCTATATCGCCCAGCAAAGCGAAACCGGCGCATGCAAGGGAATGTCACCTCTTAATCCGTTCGGCAAACGCCTTACGATCATGGATCAGGATGGGGAAAACAGGCGGTACCTGACGGATGGCACCAGTCTGGTGCTGACTCCCCGGTTTTCTCCTACCTTGCAGGAAATTACCTACATGTCGTACCACGGCAATTTGCCCAGGGTATACATCTTCAACATTGATACCGGTCATCAGGAAGTCGTTGGCGACTTCCCCGGTATGACTTACGCACCGCGGTTTTCTCATGACGGCAAAACCATCATCATGAGTATGGCGAAAGACGGGAATTCGGATATTTTCACCCTTGATCTCCGGACCAGGGACGTTCGCCGTTTAACCCGTCATTCAGGTATTGATACATCACCCAGTTTTTCCCCAGATGGACGGTTTGTTACCTTTAATTCGGATCGGGGCGGCTCGCAGCAACTGTATGTCATGGACTCGAGCGGCGGTAATGTCAGGCGAATCAGCCATGGGACGGGCCGATATGCCACGCCAGTGTGGTCGCCCCGAGGCGATTTGATTGCCTTTACAAAATTACAAGGTGGGCGTTTCTTTATCGGTGTCATGCGCCCGGATGGTACGGGGGAACGACTTTTGGCCGAGGATTACAAGATTGAAGCGCCGACATGGGCCCCTAATGGCCGTGTTCTGATGTTTTTCCGCAAAAACCGGACAAATGATGATGGAACGGGTGGGCGTTCACGGTTGTTCAGTATTGACCTGACGGGCCATAATGAGCGTGAAATGCCGACCCTTTGTGATGCATCAGACCCCGCATGGTCGCCTCTCATTCCCTGATTAGGGGAAAGTCGAATACGTGACGCTTCTGTGATGGCCGTCACAGGTCAGGCAGATTCCTAAAAAAGTGCTTGGAATCAGTCGCTTTTGCCAGTATGTACCGTACACATAGCGTCTATACATTGTGCGTACTTATTTAACCTTTTGTGTAGATGGTTCTGTTTTTTTCAACACTCCTGATTGAGGGGGAATAAAATGCGATTTAATATCCTGGGCGTTTTGGCTGCCGTTGCTTTGGTAGCCGCTTGTGAAACAGCGCCGGAGGGCGATGCGTCGGCTTCGGGTGCTGGTGCAGCTACTTCATCGACGACATCGACAACATCAATGTCCGTTTATCCGGGCTCACAGGAAGATCTGGTTGTAAATGTTGGAGACCGTGTTTTCTTCTCGTTTGATCGGTTTGATCTGAACGAGATTTCACGTGCAACTCTGGAAAAGCAGGCTGCATGGCTTGCTAAATATCCGACGGTTACTGTTACCATTGAAGGTCATTGTGACGAACGCGGTACGCGGGAATACAACTTGGGTCTGGGCGAACGCCGTGCGAGCGCCGCCAAAGACTACCTTGTTGCTCTCGGTGTTTCTCCGGCTCGTGTCAACGCCGTTTCTTATGGTGAAGAGCGGCCGGTTGCGTTGGCTTCCAACGAAGCGGCTTGGTCTCAGAATCGTCGCTCCGTTACGACGGTTGGTGGTTCGGGAAGCTAATCCGTTCCACAATGCGATTTATTATGGCGCTGTGCGGGCTGGAAAATTATCAGTCTGCCAGCGCCATAATTTTGCCTGGAATGTAAGATTAGACTAAAAGAAACTGGGGCCTAGCGGTAATCTGATTGCTTCAGGGGAATGCCCGTTTTTATTGTCTCGGTTTAAGACGAGGAGATCAGGTTTTGGAATCTATTGTTGAGTCCCTCCTGCAGCGTACAGCATTCAGGGACAATAAGCGCCCGTTCGGCCGCACCATGGCCGTTGGTATCTTCACAGCGATCAGTCTGGTGGCCATCATAAGTGGCTCAACTGCGGCGACAGCGCAGGATTTACAAGCGCTTGTGGATCGGATTGATCGTCTGGAACGGGATATTCGTACCCTGAACATCCAACTGGCGAGGGGTGATTCGACTGTATCATCGGAAAGTGGTGAGAGTAGCATCATAACGGGTGGCACCGGAATGACCGGTTCTGCTATCGCGCAGTTTGATGCACGGATTGCATCCATTGAAGATGATGTTCGCACGACAACAGGGACTATTGAGAATCTGGATTTCCGTATTCGGACAATTGAGGGCCAACTTGAAAAAATAGTTTCGGATATCGAGTTCCGCCTTTCTGCGATCGAACAGGGGCAAGGATTATCCATGTCTCAGAATGCCGGTCAGGCATTGACGGCTGTTCCTTCGGCATCACCGGTTACTCAGGATGTGGGGCAGACGGCATCCGCTGTCTTGGGCAGTATTACCGAGACGGAGCTACAGCAGATTTCATCAACGGAACAAACAACGTTCAATGGTGACACCACGCAATCGGCGACTCCGAGCGCCGCCGGCACAGCGACAGCGACTGAATCCAGCGCCAGCGTTCAGGGTGTTACAACGCAACCCGTTGAGGAGATCATCGCACCTGCATCGACCCAAGAAGCGGCATTATCGCCAAAAGAACAATATACCTATGCTTTCGGCTTATTGCGGCAGGCCAAATATGATGAGGCCGCAACGGCGCTTCAGGTGTTCATTGAACAAAATCCGGAGGATCCGCTGGCCCCCAATGCCCGTTACTGGTTAGGTGAAACTTTCTATGTGCGTTCAGAATTTGTCCATGCGGCGGAAGTTTTCTTCGAGGGATATCGCCTTGCCCCGACAGCGCAAAAAGCACCGGATACGCTCTTGAAGCTTGGGATGGCCCTCGGGAATCTTGGCAAGAAACCCGAAGCCTGTGCAGCATTTGGCAAATTGGCAGACGAGTTTCCCAATGCCTCGGCTAATGTTCGTACCACACTGGAACGCGAGCGTCTCCGAAACGGCTGTTGATGATGATCGAAAAAGAAAACAGGCAAGCCGACGTGTGTTGTAAAACAGCACCGGTTTGTTCTGATGCGTTCGCCCAAATGATGGGTGAGATCGGGTTTTTTGAAGCAAACCCGTTGGTTGCCGTGGGAGTTTCCGGCGGCCCAGACAGTCTGGCTCTCCTTCGCCTTGTCGATACGTGGGCTCGCGCGCAAGGCGGGCGGGTCATCGGCCTTACCGTTGATCACGGTCTCCGAGCCGGATCAGGGCCGGAGGCTGCATGGGTGTCGCGAGAACTCGGGAATCACGGGATTGAACATCACATTCTGGTCTGGCAGGGCAAAAAACCCGCGTCAGGTATCCAGGACAAAGCGCGAAAAGCTCGGCGGCGGTTGATGCTGGAGTGGTGTCGGGACAATGGAGTGCTGCATTTATGCTTGGGCCATCATGCCAATGATCAGGTGGAAACCCACCTGATGAGAATGGCGCGGTGTGGCCAGAGTGAAGCTCAGAGTGAGTCCCTTAATGAGGGTGGACAGTCAGGACTTGCGGGAATGTCGCTGGTTCGAGAATACGCGCATGCCCGGGTCGTGCGCCCACTGCTATCGGTTTCTAAAAACCGTCTTGAAGCGACTCTTCAGTCCATGGGCCAGACATGGCTCAATGATCCATCCAATGACAAGGAACAGTTTGAGCGGGTAAGGGTCCGCAAGGTTGTATCCCAGATGGAAACCGTGGGTGGCGGCGTGTCGGGGATGGTGGATTCCATCCGTGAATTTGGCGATATCCGACGCGATCTCGAACGTCTGGGGGCTCGGACATTATCAGCCAGTTCGTCATTGTATCCTGCGGGGTACGCCAGATTTGACCCTCGGAAACTGAGTGCCAATGGCGACAGTGCAGCAATTTACGCCCTGTCCCGGCTCATCATGACCGTTGGCGGGCTTCGGTATCCGGTTTCCCGGGAAAAGCTGGGCCGGGTACAGCAGTCATTGGCGCGGTGGAGTTCAGGCGATAAGCGGACAATTGGTGGCTGCCTGTTTTGCGGAACGGATGATGGCGTGTTGATTACCCGCGAAGAACGCAATCTGCCGTCACCGCAGCTCGTTCCTGGGAGCTCCGAGGTGCAGAAAATTCACTGGGACAATCGCTTTATGTTGTCGCTCTGCACAGAGGTAGCCCAAACAGAGGCGTCTCTTAGCCTTGGGAAACTGGGATATCGAGGATGGGACCGTCTGGTGCGGGTTATGCCGGACCTGCGCCGCCATCCGGTCCCGTTATCAGCACGTTACGCACTGCCTGCGCTGTTTCACAATGATGATATTATTTCAGTGTCGCACCTGACAAAACGATTCCCGGAGATTCATCCTCATTATGCTGGATTCGAAAAAGCTACATTTTCTTCACCGGAACCAGCACTTGGTGGCACATTTTCTGTTGCTTTAACGGGCTTTTGTACTATCTCTGGTAAAGAGAACGCCATGCTGGTAACGGACGAGAGGAACGACGCTTGAATTTCAGTAAGAATATCGCGCTATGGGTCATCATCGCATTGTTGGTGTTTGCCCTGTTTAACCTTTTTCAGGGAACAGCGCCGCGAACACAGCAAATGGGCTTGGCCTACTCGGATTTCCTGTCGTCCGTGGATAGTGGTGATATTCGCGATGTATCCATCCAGGGCCATAATATTTCCGGTCATTTCCGTGATGGAAGGACCTTCTCTTCCTATTCGCCGGATGACCCAGAACTCATCAGTCGCCTGTCGGCACAAGGTGTACGCGTCAGTGCGATGCCGTCCGATGAAAACTCTCCTACCTTATGGGGTATCCTGATTTCATGGTTCCCTATGCTGTTGCTAATCGGTGTATGGGTTTTCTTCATGCGCCAGATGCAGGGTGGTGGTGGCAAGGCCATGGGATTTGGCAAATCAAAGGCCAAACTTCTGACCGAAAAATCAGGCCGCGTTACCTTTGATGATGTGGCTGGCATTGATGAGGCCAAACAGGAGCTGGAAGAAGTTGTCGAGTTCCTTAAAGATCCGCAGAAATTCCAGCGCCTGGGCGGCAAAATTCCTAAGGGTTGCTTACTGATCGGACCGCCGGGTACGGGTAAGACGCTTCTGGCACGCGCCATTGCTGGCGAAGCCAATGTGCCGTTTTTTACCATCTCAGGGTCGGATTTTGTCGAAATGTTCGTCGGTGTCGGCGCCAGCCGTGTCCGTGACATGTTTGAACAGGGCAAGAAAAATGCCCCCTGCATCATCTTTATTGACGAAATTGATGCCGTAGGTCGCCATCGTGGCGCTGGCCTTGGTGGCGGCAACGATGAACGTGAACAGACGCTCAATCAGTTGTTGGTGGAAATGGACGGGTTTGAGTCCAACGAAGGCGTTATTTTGATTGCAGCAACGAACCGCCCTGATGTGCTTGATCCTGCCCTTTTGCGGCCGGGTCGTTTTGACCGTCAGGTCGTCGTGCCAAACCCTGACATTCTTGGACGTGACCAGATTTTGAAGGTCCACATGCGCAAAGTCCCTCTTGGCCCCGATGTGGATGCCAAGGTTATTGCCCGGGGAACGCCTGGATTTTCAGGTGCTGATCTCGCTAACCTGGTGAACGAAGCGGCCCTGCTGGCAGCGCGGCGTAACAAACGCGTTGTCACCATGTCGGAATTCGAAGACGCCAAGGACAAGGTGATGATGGGTGCGGAACGCCGCTCCATGGTGATGAGTGAGGACGAGAAAAAGCTAACGGCCTTCCATGAAGCCGGCCATGCTCTGGTCGCATTGCATGTCCCCAAACATGACCCCCTGCACAAGGTCACTATTATCCCACGCGGTCGCGCACTTGGCCTTACCATGTCATTGCCTGAGCGTGACAAGCTGAGTCAGAGCAAGCTGGAGCTTGAATCCATGCTGGCGATGGCTTTTGGCGGACGTGTCGCCGAAGAACTGGTCTTTGGCAAAGAGAACATCACCACGGGTGCCGGAAATGATATCCAGCAGGCATCCAGCATGGCACGCCGCATGGTCACGGAGTTTGGTTTTAGCGATAAACTGGGTCCTTTACGGTATGCGGATAACGAAGAGGAAGTATTCCTCGGCCACTCTGTCGCTCGGCACAAGAACGTATCGGATGCGACGGCGGCGTTGATAGACAGTGAAGTCCGGCATTTGATTGAGGCGGCGGAAGTTACAGCACGGGGAATTTTGACCAAACACAAGGACGATCTGGATACCATCGCCGAAGCATTGTTGGAGTATGAATCTCTCAGCGGTGCCGAGATTAATGCCTTGCTTCGTGGTGAAGGGATCATCCGCCCCACGGGTGACGAGCCGCCCATGGACAATGAATCCGGACGACGGGCATCGGTGCCATCAAGTGGTGGTAAACGTAAAGACAGTCCGGGGCCGGGTCTGGGTGCGGAACCGCAGCCCGAATCCTGATAACCGACATAGGACTAAAGGAAAGAGGCGATGAGTACGCGCTCTTTTGCCGGGCTTGAACTGACACGCCCACTTGTCATGGGTGTCATTAATGTGACGCCGGACAGTTTTTCCGATGGTGGCGATGCGTTCCGCACTGATGATGCCGTTGCGCGTGGACTCGCGCTAATGGAGCAGGGCGCTACAATCCTTGATGTAGGTGGCGAATCTACCCGACCCGGTGCAGATCCGGTTTCCGAAGAAGAAGAAATCGCACGGGTCGTGCCGGTCATCAGGACACTGGTGGATGCTGGTGCCGTGGTTTCCATCGACACCCGGCATGCTGCCGTGATGGAAGCCGCAATTGCTGCAGGTGCAACAATCGTAAACGATGTAACAGCGCTGACCGGTGACGCCCGATCCCTTGATGTTGTGGTTGAATCTGGCGTATCGCTTGTTCTTATGCACATGCAGGGAATGCCTGAAACCATGCAACAGAATCCGCAATATGATGATGTGGTTGGTGAAGTCATGGCCCACCTTGATGCACAGGTGTCTACCTGTGAGGCACGTGGTGTGGTTCGGTCGGAAATTGCCATCGATCCCGGTATCGGATTTGGCAAGACCATTGAGCATAACCTTGCACTATTGAAATCATTGGAGGCCTTTCAGTCTCTGGGTTGTCCACTGGTGTTGGGTGTTTCCAGAAAAAGCATGATTGCCCGATTAAGCAAGGGCGAGGAGCCGAAGGACCGGGTCGCCGGGTCCGTTGCCGCCGCACTGGCCGGCATTTCCCGTGGCGCAGACATCATCCGTGTCCATGATGTTGCCGAAACCTGTCAGGCCATCGCCGTCTGGCAGGCAATTGAAAACGCTGATACGAAATCGAAATGATGCAAGTGTTGAGAACGCTGTTACAATAGCAGCGCTATAACAATAACGAATGAACAGAGGCACGGGTGAGCGAAAAAAAACGCAAACTGTTTGGAACCGATGGCATCCGTGGGACGGCTAATACAGAGCCCATGACGGCGGAAACGGCGCTTCGCGTCGGGATGGCGGCGGCTTCCTATTTCACGCGGGGCGATCATCGCCACCGGGTGGTCATCGGCAAGGATACACGCCTCAGTGGTTATATGCTGGAGCCGGCGCTGACATCCGGCTTCGTTTCCATGGGTATGGATGTGGTCCTTGTCGGGCCTATGCCGACGCCCGCTATCGCCATGTTAACCCGCAGTCTGCGTGCTGATCTGGGGTTGATGATTTCCGCTTCACACAACCCGTTTGAAGATAACGGGATCAAGTTGTTTGGCCCAGATGGTTACAAGCTGTCCGATACGGTCGAGCATGAGATCGAATCCATCATGGGTTCGTGGTCTGATGCGGCCTTGATCTCACCCGCCAAGCTGGGCCGCGCCAAGCGATTGGATGACGCGCCCGGACGGTATGTCGAATATGTGAAGCAGACGTTCCCCCGTGGATTACGCCTTGATGGTTTGAAGATTGTTGTCGATTGCGCCCATGGCGCTGCTTACAATGTTGCACCGACGGTGCTTTGGGAGCTGGGCGCCGATGTCATCCCCATCGGCGTGTCCCCTGATGGTTTCAATATCAACAAAGGATGTGGATCAACGGATACTGATGCCCTCCGCACGCAGGTGGTGGCACATGGAGCGGATCTGGGGATTGCGCTGGATGGCGATGCGGACCGGGTCCTGATAGCCGATGAAACCGGGGCTTTGGTCGACGGTGATCAACTCATGGCACTGATTGCGGCGCACTGGCAGGATATGAATACCCTCATGGGTGGTGGTGTGGTAGCCACGGTCATGTCCAATCTGGGGCTTGAGCGCTATCTCCAGCAGCGCGGTCTGGATATGGTGCGAGCCAATGTCGGTGATCGCTACGTTGTACAGCATATGCGTGAACACGGATTTAATCTGGGTGGTGAGCAATCAGGGCATATTATCCTGGGCGATTATTCGACCACCGGCGACGGCCTGATTGCGGCGCTTCAGGTGTTGGCTGTTCTGGTGGAAAACAACAAACCGGCCAGCGAAATCTGTCGCACGTTCGAGCCGTTGCCCCAATTACTGAAGAATGTTCGTTTTACCAGCGGGTCGCCCCTTGAGGACGAGGGGGTGAAAAAAGCCATGCGGAATGCCGAAGATAAGCTAGGTACATCCGGACGATTGTTGGTGCGCCCATCTGGAACCGAACCCCTCATTCGCGTCATGGCCGAGGGTGATGATGAAACGCTGATCAATACGGTGGTGGACGATATTATCGGGCAGATAGAACTGGCGGGCGCGTAGCTGATCACCGGTCCACATGGATCATGATTGTTCATTTGATTGTTCGCGGAAATCTACCCGTGACGACACGCCGATGGAGGCCCCATGTCAGAAGAAATTTTCCGTGAAGACGCTTATGCCAAATCCTGTGATTCCGTGGTAACCGGTATTATGGAAGAAGGCATCATTCTGGACCGGACGGTGTTTTACCCCGAAGGCGGAGGGCAGCCAGGCGATACTGGGGTGCTTTGCAGGCAGGATGGCTCAACTGTATTGATTGCGGATACCCGGAAGGCGCCGGATGGGAACGGTATTATTCATGTTATTGCGGCAGGTACAGCGCCTTTGTCGGTGGGTGAGGCGGTGACGGTGGAGCTGGATTGGGACCGGCGTTACGCCCACATGCGCATGCATACATGCCTGCATCTGTTATGTTCACTCATCGAAGGCGGCGTGACTGGCGGCTCAATCGGCGAAACCAAGGGCCGGCTTGATTTTGACCTACCCAATACGGCGCTCGACAAGGACCAGATCACTTGTGATCTCAATGACCTGATTGCGTTAGGCAAACCTACGTCCATCAGCTGGATTACGGATGAGGAAATGGCGGCGCGCGAAGACTTGGTCCGCACCATGTCCGTCAAACCGCCTATGGGTCAGGGGCAGGTAAGGCTGATGGAGGTCTCCGGCATTGACCTGCAACCCTGTGGCGGAACCCATGTTCTGTCTACGGCGGAAATTGGCCGGGTGCGGATCGGTAAAATCGAAAACAAGGGTAAGCACAACAGACGGATCAATGTGTTGTTTGATGAATGAGGGTGAGATGAACACAGAACCGGCAAATGACATTGTCTATTCTACGGAAGAGCATCTGGAGGTGGATGAGTTCATCGACATCCTTGTTCGATCCGGCTTGGCGGAACGCCGCCCAATCAGACAGTCCAATGTGATCCGTGGTATGGTAGAGTTCGCGAGCCTGATGATAACCGCCCGAACCAAAGATGGGTTGCTTGTCGGCGTCGCCCGATCCGTTACGGACTTCAGTTATTGCTGCTATCTGTCTGATCTGGCCGTCGACAGGGACTGGCAAAGGCAGGGGATAGGCAAGGAGTTGATGCGCCGGACACAGGTGCTGGCCGGTGGTGAGGACAAAGTAACCATGTTGTTGTTGTCGGCACCCGATGGCATGGATTATTACCCCAAGGCCGGTTTGGAAAAACTGGAAAACTGTTTTGCGATACGCCGTAAGGGCTGATCGCTCGCCTGTGCTTTTGCCGGGTATTTTCGGAGACAAAAAATAATGACCAAGAAAACCCATTCCATCGCCGTTATCCCTGGAGACGGTATCGGTAATGAGGTTGTGCCTGAAGCCGTCAATGTTCTGGAAGCTGTTGGGCGACGCTTTGATATCAACTATAAATTCGATGACTTTGACTGGAGTTGTGAGCGGTTTCACAAGCTTGGCTCCATGATGCCCGATGATGGTCTGGGACAGATCAAGGGGCATGATGCCATCTTGTTGGGCGCTGTTGGATTTCCTGGCGTGCCGGATCATGTTTCTCTCTGGGGACTTCTTATCCCCATCCGTCGCGAGTTCCATCAATATGTTAATCTACGTCCCGTTCGTCTGTTTGAAGGCGTCGAGTCACCATTGAAAGGGCGGGTCCCCGGTGACATCGACATGATGATTGTTCGTGAAAACAATGAGGGTGAGTATTCGGCAATCGGCGGGCGTTCGTTTGAAGGGACGGAGCAGGAAATGGCGATACAGCAGTCTGTTTTCACACGCCATGGCACCAACCGGATTATGCGCTATGCCTTCGATCTGGCCCGCACCCGGTCACGCAAGCATGTAACTTCGGCAACCAAATCAAACGGCATTATCCATTCCATGCCCTATTGGGATGAACGCTTTCTGGCCATCAGCGCCGAGTATCCGGACGTGGAAACAGACCAGTTTCACATCGATATCCTGACGGCGCAGTTCGTGCGCAATCCGGACTGGTTTGATGTTGTCGTCGCCTCGAACCTGTTTGGTGATATCCTGTCTGACCTGGGGCCTGCCGTGACGGGGACCATCGCCATTGCACCCGGCGGGAACATCAACCCGGAGCGGGAATTCCCGTCCATGTTCGAACCGGTGCACGGATCTGCACCGGATATTGTGGGGCAGGGGATAGCCAACCCGATTGGTGAAATTTGGTCGGCGGCCATGATGCTAGATCGCCTCGGTGAGTCGGAGGCGGCCGCTGCTATTGTCGAAGCCATTGAGATGGTGCTCAGCAACAGTGACATCAAGACGCCGGATATGGGTGGTAAGGCCACAACATCCGAACTTGGGGCCGCTATTGCGGATATAGCGGGGGGCGATTAGGAATGGTCACGGTCCCCATTTATCAGGTTGATGCGTTCACCGACGTTGTATTCAGCGGCAATCCAGCAGCTGTATGTGTTCTTGATAAATGGCTTGATGATGATGTGATGCAGAACGTTGCGGCTGAGAACAATTTGGCGGAGACCGCGTTCGTTGTGCCATCCAGCGGAGAAATAGCTGACTATGACTTGCGTTGGTTCACGCCGACGCAGGAGGTGGATTTGTGCGGTCACGCGACGCTGGCAACCGCCTCCATTCTGTTGAGCCACCGTGATCCCGGGCGATCCAAAGTGATGTTCGCGACCCGGAGTGGAAACTTGATCGTGCGTCGTGCAGATGTAGGCTACGAAATGGAGTTGCCATGCTATCCACCCGTGGGTGCGAATATTCCCGCCGGTTTATCCCAGGCAATTGGCGTCAAGCCTAAGGCATTTTTACGGACCTCCAATGAAGAAGGCATGAACTTGGCCATTCTGGAGGCGGCGGATCAGGTGCGCTCAGCTGATCCTGATCTGGAATTCATCAAGAACATGCCGGGTGATGGCCTGATTATTTCTGCCCTAGGTGAAACTGTGGATGCCTGTGATTTTGTCTCACGGTATTTCGCCCCCCATGCGGGCATCCCGGAAGATCCTGTAACAGGATCGGCGCACTGTGTTCTTGCCCCCTACTGGGCAGCACGGCTGGGCAAGGTGACGCTTTCAGCACGGCAGGTTTCACGGCGTGGCGGGGCACTGACATGTCGTCTTGATGGCGACCGGGTCATACTCGGCGGAAACACTATTCTGTACCTTGAAGGAACGATTATACTCTGAGGTTGGAAATGCGAGAGGGCATCGAAATTCGGCATGCGAAAGACGATCAGGACATCAAGGCCGTCCGGGCGTTGTTCAGTGAGTACCAACAATGGCTCGGCGTCGATTTGTGTTTCCAAGGATTTACTGAGGAACTGGAAGGATTACCTGGCGAGTATAGTCTGCCTGCAGGATGCTTGATAGTGGTGTGTGATGATAAACAGTATGTTGGGGTGATCGGCGTTCGTCCACTTGCAGGAAGTTCAGGATCGGATGTATGTGAGATGAAACGTCTCTATGTCCGGCCCCCGTGGCGAGGCAGGGGGATTGGCCGAACCTTGTCAGAGGCCGCCATGAATTGGGCTCAGGAGGCAGGATATGCGCGTATGCAAGCGTA
>FLOH01000467.1_pt1 | contig 87581 bp, 78 predicted proteins | sample 756751 | NCBI WGS metagenome assembly FLOH01 (sample SAMEA4026879, study PRJEB14308) | marine metagenome | biome: coastal water; material: water | depth 74 m
TATTTCTTTAATGCTGGGCTTTTCAATACCGGGGCGGCGCTGAGCGAGCTTGCTGATTACTATGCGGCGGCGCTGGTGGACTCGGGCCTAGACGTTGATTTGTTGTTTGGCCCGGCCTACAAGGGTATTCCGCTGGTTAGCGCTACGGCTATCGCGCTGCAGCGTAATTATCAGCGCGATTACCCCTTTGTGTTTAATCGAAAAGAGGCGAAGGCCCATGGTGAGGGTGGGCTCTTAGTGGGCTCGCCCCTTGCCGGTAAAGTCATGATTATTGATGATGTGATTACGGCTGGTACTGCGATACGCGAAGTGATGGGTGTGATTGCTGAATCCGACGCTCGGGCTGTCGGTGTTCTAGTGGCCATTGATCGCCAGGAAAAAGGCCAAGGCGAGCTGTCCGCGATCCAGGAGGTTGAGCGTGACTATGGCGTTTCTGTTATCAGCGTCGTAAAGTTCAGTGATATAGCGTCGTTTCTGGAAGGCAGGCCGGAATTTGTACGGCAGTTGGGCGATATGCGCGCATATCAAGACCGATATGGTGTCGTATATTAGACTGAGTTCGGCAGGACGATAACTGCAACGCGAGTTATGACACGGATGTTAAAAACAATTTCTCCCGCACGCCGGCATTGGTTCGGTATTGCTGCGGCTACTGTTAATGCGCTGGCATTCGCCAGGATCAATATGCTGGTGCTTGTGCTGGCGGCGATGCCCGCCGCGGCAGAGCTGTATAAATACAAAAATGAAGATGGCGTGACGGTCTTGGATAGCCATGTTCCTGCCCGTTATGTAAAAGATGGCTATACGATTTTGAGCCTGGATGGCAGAGTTTTGGAGGTTGTCGAGCGGGCGCTGAACGAAGGCGAAATTCGCGCCCGGGATCTAGCGCGAGCAGCGGATGCCATCAGGGATCGCGAGGGCCGAGAACGCCAGCTAGCAGATCAAAGATTACTGCAAATTTATGGTACGCCTGAAGATGTTCTGCGGGCGCGCGATACCAAGTTGGTGAGTGTCCGCGGCTTTATTGCCGCGAGCGAGACCAATTTGCAGCGCTTGCAGCTTCAGAAGCAAACCATGGCGGTCGAGCTGGCAGATCTTGAGCGCAGGGGCGGTCAGGTCGCAGCGGAACATATCGAATATATGCGTGATTTGGCTCTACGGATTCGACAGTCGGAACGCGAGATCAACGAGAAGCGCCGAGAGCTGATTCAGTTGGGTGAGACCTATGCTGTCGATTTGCAGCGGGTTCGTGAGTTGCTGGAGAACGCGCCCAGAAGCTAGGTATTACCAAACCTCGGGCGAGCGTCTGTGACCATTGGGCTTATGCAAATATAGCACCACTGATCGCTTGCCACTGAACGTCCCAACCCTCTGTCGGCCGTCGGCTGAAATCACTACGAACAAACTGGCTGATTCGGCCTTCTGCGGTGGCCATCATCAAGTTCGCCGCGGCTTGGGTTTCCATTAGCGGCCGTTGGCCTTCACGCATTTCGGCCTCACGAAGTACCTGTTTGAGTTGAGTCTCAAAACGCTCAAAAAATTGCGCGACTCTGGACCGCAGGCGACCAGTCTCGCCTGCCAGGGGGTCGCCGGTGAGGATGCGAGTGATGCCTGGGTTGCGTTCAGTAAATGTCAGCAAGAGATAAATGCTTTGTCCGCACTGGGCCCTCGCGGTCGTTTCTTCGGTCAGAATCAGAGAAATGCGCGAAAATATGGTGTCTTCAATAAATTCAATCAGGCCATCGAACATTTTTGCCTTGCTTGGAAAGTGACGATAGAGCGCCGCTTCAGAGACGCCCACCTGCTTGGCCAGGCCCGAGGTCGTGATGCGCCCACCGGGTGTCTCCTCAAGCATCGTGGCAAGGGCCTGTAATATCTGATCTTTTCTTGAGACTTTGTTTACGTCTGACATCTTAGGCTGCTAGTCCTTAATCCATTGATTTATTAAACCCGAGCGCGGGCACATTGAATGCTTACCGACTGAGGTTCGCAGAGTTGCGCGAAATCAGGGTGCCAACTCCTTCATCCGTCAGGACTTCGAGCAGCACGGCATGGGCGACTCGGCCATCGATAATATGGGAGGTTCGAACGCCATTCTTGACTGCATTGAGGGCACATTCGATCTTTGGCAGCATCCCGCCACTGATGGTGCCATCCTTGATGAGTTCCTCGACTCTCTCGGCGGTTAATCCAGACAACAAACGCCCCTGTTTATCTTCGAGGCCGGCGACGTTGGTTAGCAACACCAGTTTCTCAGCGTTCAACGCTTCGGCAATCTTGCCGGCAACGAGGTCTGCGTTGATATTGTAGGTCTCATTGTCAGCTCCCACGCCGATAGGAGCGATAACGGGAATGATATCGCTGGCGACGAGTAAATCTAGAATCGTGCGGTCAATAGATACGACTTCGCCCACCTGCCCGATATCGATAATTTCAGGCGCTGTGAGGTCTGCTGAGGCTCGCTCAATAAACATTTTCTTAGCTCTGATTAGGCTCGCATCTTTGCCTGTCAGGCCGATGGCCTTGCCGCCACTTTGGTTAATCAGGCTGACGATTCCTTGGTTGACGGTGCCGCCGAGTACCATCTGAACCACGTCCATTGTTTTGCTGTCAGTGACTCGCATGCCGTCGACAAAATTCGACTCAATATTGAGCGCCTTGAGTACCTGGCCGATTTGTGGACCGCCCCCGTGCACGACGATAGGATTGATGCCTACCAGCTTCATCAGAACAATATCTTGAGCAAACTTGCGTTGTAATTCGTCATCGATCATGGCGTTCCCGCCATATTTGATCACGATCGTTTTGCCGGTAAAGCGTTGTATGTAGGGTAACGCCTCGGTTAATACCTTGGCGACATTCATGGCCGCATCGCGAGACAATGTCATTGAGTTGAAGTCCTTTAAATTGTAACTAACGATAAATCGATGGGGCCGCTAAAAATTAAGGCTTGGATCGACATTTTGTAATTGTGCCCTGAATAAGTCTTTAATTCTATCAATGCTCTCAGTGTTATCTGCTTCGAATCTAAGGGTCAGCCAGGGACCGGTATTAGAGGCTCTCACAAGACCCCAGCCATCAACGTAGTCAACTCTGACTCCGTCAATCGCTGTTATAGTTCCATCGCCGAAATCACCATCACTGACGATGCTGGCAACGATCGAAAACTTAGCGCTCTCACTGACGGCAAGCTTAAGTTCTGGCGTAGATAGGCTTTTTGGAAATTCTTTCATCAGTTCGGCTAGGCTTACGTCCTGAGACCCAACAATTTCTAGAAGGCGCGCCCCCGCATAGATGCCATCGTCAAATCCGTACCAGCGTTCGCCGAAGCAGATATGTCCGGAAAATTCTCCGCCCAGTGCTGCATCGGTTTCGGCCATTTTCTTCTTTAGGTAGGAGTGTCCACTGCGGCATAGAATCGGTCGGCCGCCAAGTCCGCTAATAACACTGTTGAGATTTTTTGTACACTTTACGTCATAGACGACATCGGAGCCAGGGCTGCGGGATACCACGTCCTTGGCTAATAGCATGAGGAGTTCATCCGGCGGCACTATGTCACCATTACCGGTGACGGCCACCATGCGATCGCCATCACCATCAAGGGCTATGCCTAAGTCAGCATTTTGGGCTTTCACGAGCAGGATCAAGTCCTGGAGGTTCTCGGCAATACTCGGGTCTGGATGGTGATTGGGAAAGCTACCATCTATGTCGCAATACAGGGGAATCACCTCACAGCCGAGGTTGACGTAAACTTCGGGGGCTATTTGGCCGGCAACACCATTGCCGCAGTCGACCACGACTCGCAGTGGCCGGGCGACGATAATATCGTCGCTGATGGCGTTTAGATAATCGTCGTTGAGATCTTTTTGCTGGAAATGCCCCTTACCTTGGTGGAAATCTTTTTGCTCGAAACGATGGTAGAGCCTCACGAGGTCTTCTTCTATGAGTGACCGCTTGTTGAAGACAATTTTGAAGCCATTGTATTCCGCTGGATTGTGGCTGGCAGTGACCATGACACCGCTTTGGGTGCCGGTATTATGGGTTGCGTAATAGAGTACAGGGGTTGGCACCGTGCCTATACCGATGACGTCGACACCGGTGGCTAAAATGCCGTCAATAAGACCGGCCATTACTTCTGGACTAGAGAGCCTGCCGTCGGCGCCAACCAGTAAGGTGTGTTCACCGATATCGATGGCCTCCGAGCCGATGCTGCGACCTATGTCAAAGATTACCGCCGGCGTCAGGGTGTCATCAATAATGCCTCGAATATCATAGGCGCGAAAAATAGCCCGCAAGGATTCGGCAGAGGGCTGCTCGATCGGCTTGTCGATATCGCTGGCGCCCAGCAGTTTGATATTTGGTTCGCCGCTAGCCACCTGCACAGCGGGTAAAGGTTCGTCCGTTTGATGAGTGGCTGGCTGGGTCATGCTTGATGGCGCAGGTGGAGCAGATGAGCGTGCGGTTGAATGTTTGATGATGGGTTTGCGGATGATGGTCGCAAGGCGTTTGTCGAGAGCTAATGCTGAGGGTAAATGATAGGCATTGGTCGGTTGAAATCTGTCGCCGGCCACATCATCGATCTGGTCGTTCAACCGGTCTAGATCGTTGCCCAGTGATTTCAAAAACCTGAGAATGCCAATGACGGTGCCGGCCAGGGCGATCAACAGAGCCACGATTAAGGGCAACAGATAGGTCAGTGGATTTGCTGCGGAAGCTTCGGTCAGCGTCGCATTAGGATAAAACTGCAGGGTCCAGTAGGCGTTTTCCAAGGCCCGGGATACGGGCACTTGATTGGTAAGATTGCCGACAACCACGATTTCCACTGGTGGCGCGTTATTTACTGACTGCATCAGTCTCGCCGCCCCGCCAGTGCCGCTATCGATCCCTTCATGAAGGGCCGCGATATCAAGATAGACAAACAAAGTGCCCTGCGGCATTGCCATTGATGGCTCGGTGATGGGTGCCGCAATACCCAGGAGCCAGCTGCCGTTAACCTTGATGGCTTCGGGGTTGGCCAGTTGTCCGGTTTCGATCTGATTCACCAGATCCAATGCCGCGAAGGTAAAGGGTGGTGTGCTGTTAAGGTCGACTTTTGCCTCACCTGACGGGATCAGTCGAACCCAAATTGCCTGGGGGATAGCGCCTTTAATTCTGGCCTCTTCGAGGGAAATCAGGGCGGGGTCACCTTGGTTTAGTAATTGCGCGAGACCCCTAGTCTTCGCCAGGTTTTGGACTTGTTGGGTTAAACGTTGTTGTTGGACGTCGGCGCTCAGTTGTAAGTAGTCCGCGGCGTCACTGATCATTTTTTCGCGGTATACCTGATTAACCTCTGGCTGGACAACCGCCAAGCTAAGTGTCGTTGCCACAATCAGCGCCAAGCCAAAGGCCATGGCAGGAAATTTGCCAACGGCCAACAGCAGGTCCCTATGACTGTTCTTCACCTGTTTACCCTCACTGTTGACCAGTAGAGCCAAAGCCGTCCGTACCACGCTGTGAATGGCTGAATTCGTCTACCAGGGTTAATGGCGCCTGAATGACCGGAATCAGGACTAATTGTGCAATTCTGTCTCCCGGTGCAATTAAAAAGGTCGACTCACTGCGGTTCCAGCAGGAGATCATAAGCTCTCCCTGGTAATCCGAATCAATCAGGCCCACCAAGTTGCCGAGGACTATACCATGCTTATGCCCCAGCCCTGAGCGCGGCAATATGATGGCGGCATATTTCGGATCTTCGATGTAAATAGCCAGACCGGTGGGGATAAGTTCGCAGGCGCCGGCAGCCAGCGCCAAGGTATCTGTCAGGCACGCGCGGAGGTCCATGCCGGCAGAGCCCGGTGTTGTATAAGCCGGCAGTGGTATTGTGTCGCCGATCAATGGATTGAGTATTTTTACCTGTAATGCGTTCACTTCGAAAGCTCCCTGGTGTTGAGCAGGTCAGCAATGACCTGAATGATTTGAACTGAAACCTGACGTTTCGAGGCAACCGCGAGGGGGGTGACTTTATCCTTCGAAATAATGGTGGTGCCATTATTGTCGCTGTTAAAGCCTATGCGGCTGTCTGCTACGTCGTTGGCGACGATCAGGTCGAGACCTTTGCGGTTTAATTTTTCGCTGGCGTAGGTCAGCAGGTTTTCAGTTTCGGCAGCGAATCCGACCAAAAATGGTGGTGTTGGCAAGGCGGCGACGCTGGCGATGATGTCGGGATTTTCGACTAATGTCAGCGTCATTGTTCGTGGCTCGGTGTCGTGCTGTTTTTTGATTTTTTGCACCGCCGCCGCCACCGGCTTGAAGTCGGCAACGGCAGCAACACCGATAAAAATGTCGCACTCAGTGATGTTTTCCATGACGGCGGCATACATATCATCAGCGCTGACTACATTGATGACGGTTACTCGGTCAGGCACGGCTAGGGCGACGGGGCCCGAGATGAGCAGGACTTTCGCGCCGGCCTCGACGGCGGCTTCAGCCAGTGCATAACCTTGCTTGCCCGAGCTGTGATTGCTGATGTAGCGCACGGGGTCGATGGCTTCTCGCGTTGGGCCGGCGGTGATCATGACGGTTTTGCCCGTTAGCAGGTTGGACGGAAAAATCGCACAGGTGTGTTCAACAATGTGGGCAACATCCAATAATCGGCCCTGACCGATTTCACCGCAGGCTTGCAGGCCCTCATCGGGACCGAAGAAGATCACGCCATTGCGGCGCAAACCCGCACAGTTTTCCTGCGTTGCGACGTTACCCCACATGGCTTGGTTCATCGCGGGCGCGACAGCAATGGGACACGTGGCGGCAAGACACAGGGTCGTCAGCAAGTCATCTCCCCTTCCCTGGCGCAGGCCAGCGAGAAAATTGGCGCTGGCGGGTGCGACCAGTACCAGGTCGGCCCACCTTGCGAGCTCAATATGGCCCATCACGGATTCGGTTTCGGTATCTAATAAATCTAAAGAGACGGGGAAGCCCGAGAGCGCCTGCATTGTCAGGGGCGTGATAAATTCTGTCGCCGCGCGAGTCATGACGACTCTGACCTCGGCGCCTGAATCCTGCAGGCGCCGAATTAACTCGGCGCCTTTATAGGCGGCGATACCGCCCGTCACGCCGAGCAGGATGTGCTTATTTTGTAGATTTTTCATAGTGGCTTCAATTGTGGTTTCAATAGTGACTTCAAATGTTGAATTGAGATAATCCGGGCAATCGGCTACGCGCCGAGTCCCTAACAGCCTACAGGATGTTACGCCGGGAGCGGTGGCGTCAGTCAATTTTACCGGCTAATTTCGGCAGGGCTAAAGATACCATTTTTCCTGCTGAAAGTGAGAGTTAGTGAACATTCACTTTCTGTACTTGCAATGCAGTGCAAACTCGAGGTGGAGTCGATGAAAGATCAGGATTGGCCGGTGACGGAGCGACCAAGGGAAAAGCTGTTGGCCCGCGGGGCTGCGACGTTGTCGGATACGGAGTTATTGGCTATTTTCCTGGGTACAGGCACTCGAAATAAGCCGGTGATGGCGCTCGCCCAGGAATTGCTGCGGCAATTTCGTGGCGTTCGAGGCTTGCTGGAAGCGGACCAGGCCCAGCTCCTCGGTGCAAAGGGCATGGGGGCGGCCAAAAGCGCCCAGTTGCGGGCTGCGCTGGAGCTCATGGAGCGCTACCTACAGGCGGGCTTTGATCGAGGTGACCCCATGACTGACCCTGTGACCACCGGCCGGTTTCTGAAAAGTAAGTTGCGGGGCTACTCACGGGAGGTGTTTGCCTGTTTGTATTTGGACAATCAGCATCGACTGATTCGTTACGAAGAGCTGTTCTTTGGGACGATTGATGGCGCCAGTGTTCATCCCAGGGAGGTGGTCAAACGTGTTCTGTTTCATAATGCGGCGGCGGTGATCTTTGCCCACAACCACCCTTCTGGCGTGGCGGAGCCCAGCCAAGCCGACCAACGCATCACCGATCGCCTGAAAAGTGCGCTGCTGCTGGTAGATGTCAGGGTGCTCGATCACATTATTGTCGGTGACGAGCAGGTGATGTCCTTCGCCAAGCGTGGATTGCTATAATAGCTGTGTGCTAGGTTGCTGTGGACAAACTTCAGGGGTTTGCACGAATCTGTTTGCCCTGCTATTCGGCATCTGGTATAAAGCACGGCTCTCACTGGCAGCCGGCATATAGTTTGCGGTCGATGCTAAATTAGTCATTTTCAGATACTGGTCCCGGTTGTTTTGGCAATCTGGCTAGTAGTAACGAATTAAGGACGGGTGACATGTCCCAGGTATGTCAAGTAACCGGTAAAAGACCGGTAAGCGGTAACAATGTTTCTCATGCGAATAACCGCACCAAGCGACGTTTTTCGCCGAATATCCATGACCACAAGTTTTGGGTTGAAAGCGAAAACCGGTTTATAAAGCTGCGCGTTTCGGCCAAAGGCATGCGTATTATCGACAAGAAAGGCATCGACCTGGTCATCGCGACCATGCGAGCCGAAGGTCAACAGGTCTAACGAGGTGAACAAATGAGAGACAAGATTAAGTTGGTTTCCTCTGCAGGGACCGGGCACTACTACACGACCAGCAAGAACAAGAAAACCATGCCAGACAAGATGGAGATCAAAAAGTTTGATCCTGTTGTGCGTCAGCATGTGATGTATAAAGAAGCCAAGATCAAGTAAGTCTGCTTCTGATACGGTCAGGTGTGGCTGTCACCTGTGACGCTCACCGACCGTGTCAACTTCAAGTTCCCCAGTTCGTCCTTGGATGCACGCCATCCTGATTTCAAAAAGACCGTGGTGTGATCTTCTGTGATCAATGCGGGCCCGGTGAGTAAGCAGGTAGCGGCCAACATGTCGCGCTGATAGATCGGTACCGGATCAACCTCTCCGACGAGATCGCCAAATACGTCCCCGCAAACATTATCGCCATCAATCAAGTTGCTGTGTCCATTCTTCTCAGTACTCGTCTGTGTAGTTGGTGGCAGTCTGAATGGTTGCCTGACCGCCTCCACATGAACCCTAAGATTTACCAATTCGACGGCTTTGTCGAGAGCGTGGCCGTATAGTCGCAAATGCATGGCGTGGAAGTCAGCGATGGCAGCGGCGATCGTTCGGTAGGCGACAGCAATCGAGAACGTCTGGCCGAGGTAGCGCAGATCCAGGTGATACTGGTGCTGGGTATTGACTATGCCTTCATCTTTCAGCTCCTGCTGGGCTATCGTTAATAGGGCGTCCAACCTGGCGGTCAGCGCGCTATCATCAAGCTCGTCGAGTATGCCCTGATGAGTCTTCACAACTTCTCGGCCTGGTTGTGCGGCAAGCATGCCGAGTGCTGAGAGCACGCCGCTGTTTAGCGGCACAATAGCTTCCCTCACGTCCAGTGCGTCTGCTAGGTCGCAAATATGCAGGCCGCCTGCGCCACCGAAACTCATCAGTTGGAAGTCGCGCGGATCGTGACCCTGTTGTATGGATATGATTCGCAGGGCCTGAATCATACTTTCGTTGGCGATGCGAATAATGCCCAAGGCCAGGTCGGTCACGCTAATCTGTAGCTGGTCTGCCAAGGGCTGTAACGCCCTCACGGCGGCAGTCGTGTCGAGTTGCATGCGCCCACCGAGGAACGCATCGCTGCGCAAGCGGCCCAAGACCAGGTTGGCGTCGGTCACGGTGGGTGCTGTCCCACCGCGGCCGTAGCAGGCGGGCCCAGGATGGGCCCCGGCAGATGCGGGTCCGACCTGCAGCATGCCACCGGCGTCCACAAAGGCGATGGAGCCACCACCGGCGCCGATGGTATGAATGTCGGCCATGGGGACCGCGACGGGATAGTTCGCGATTTTACCTTGGTTGGTCAGACGAATTTCGCCTTCTAACAAGGCCACATCTGTTGAGGTACCGCCCATATCAAATGTCATCAGTCGTGGCTGGCGGATCTGGTGACCGATAGCCAATGCTGCAGCGAGTCCCCCTGCTGGGCCGGATAACAGCAAATTAACGGCTCGGTCAGCGGCGACTTTAGCGCTGATCGTGAGCCCTGAGGATTGCATGATAGCCAAGTTGGAGGGTGCCAGCGCGGTGCTCAGTGAAACCAGATAGGACTTTATCAGCGGACCGATCCAGGCGTTCAGCCAGGTGGTCATGCCCCGTTCGTATTCACGATGTTCGGGCAAGACCAGAGATGAGCGAGAGACGAAGTAGGCGTCGCAGAATCGCGCCTCGATCTGCAGTTCCTGCTCAGGGTCAAGAAATGAGAACAGCAGATTAATCGCAATGGACTCTGGCTGCAGAATAGCGATCTGCCTTTCCAGGTTATCCAGATCGGTGACTGTTAATGGCTCGATGAGCTTGCCTTGGGCATTCAGTCGCGTATTGACCTCTAGCATCAACTGCTCATCAAAGGGTGTCTTGGGCTTGGTGGGCGTCAACTGATACAGTTGTTGACGGGTCTGGCGGCCGATCAGCAGCACATCTTTCAGACCCTTGTTGGTAATATAGGCGGTTCTGACACCCTTGCCTTCCAGGGCGGCATTGGTGGCGACGGTGGTGCCGTGAATAATCATGACTTGGCCGGCGGCGACCCTGGCTTGCAAGCCCATCTCTTTGATGCCGGTCAAAATGGCATCCTGCGGCGCGCCTGGGGTGGATAGTACCTTATGGACGCGAACGGTGGCTGCCTCGCGCAGGACGAAGTCAGTAAACGTGCCGCCCGTGTCGATACCGAGAAATGCCGTGGCCATAACGGTGCCTTAATTAATTCATCTATAGATGCGCACCGTATCCCAGGGACGGTATGCTACGCAATTGAAGAACCGCAGATTCTTGTGAGAATTGTTATGCCCGAATTGCCCGAAGTAGAAACGACCCGCAAGGGCATCGAGCCCCATTTGCTCGGCCAGAAGATTCGCTTGGTGCTGGTGCGGCAGGACCAGCTACGCTGGCCGATTTCTGCCGACCTAGGACAGGCGGTGACGGGGCAGCGGATTGACGCGGTGGAGCGTCGAGGCAAATATCTATTTCTGGTGACCGCGGCCGGACGCGTCATGATCCATCTGGGTATGTCGGGTAGTCTGCGGATTCAATCGCCATCAGCGCCGCTCAAAACGCATGACCATGTTGACTTCGTCCTGGCTAATGACCAGATCCTTCGATTCCATGACCCACGTAGATTCGGCTCAATATTTTGGCTACCCGGCGATAGCGATCACTCACTTCTGCGAACCCTGGGGCCAGAACCCTTGACCGCGGCTTTTTCAGCCGCCTATTTGTTTGGCGCCTCCCGCGGCAAGTCGGTGGCCGTCAAAAATTTCCTGATGAACAGTCACATAGTGGTGGGGGTGGGCAACATCTACGCCAATGAGAGTCTCTACCTGGCGGGTATTCGACCGGAAAAGCCCGCGGGGAAAGTCAGTCTGGTACGTTATGCGCGGTTGGTGGATCGCGTTAAAGCCGTGCTGGCTAGCGCTATAGAAGCCGGCGGCACCACATTAAGGGATTTCGTCCATGAGGATGGCTCACCGGGCTATTTTAAGCAGTCCTTGCATGTCTATGGTCGCGGCGGAGAAGCCTGCTTGGGTTGTGCCGGGACGCTCAAAGAAGTGCGTTTAGGTCAGAGAACCACCGTGTTTTGTCCACGCTGCCAGCGTTAGGGCGATGTACCGTCATGCCAGCCCAGCCAATCTAGTGGCGTGAATTAACCGACTTCGCCGTTAGACAGTGCTTTTGCCACGGAAGGGTGGACGAAGCGGCTGATGTCGCCGCCATAGCTTGCGATCTGACGAACCAAGGTTGAGGAGATATATGAAAACTCTTCTGAAGGCGCCAGAAACACAGTCTCGAGACCGGGCTGCAGGATTCGGTTCATGCTCAGCATTTGAAATTCATATTCAAAATCGGTCACTGTTCGAATGCCCTTGAGGATGACTTCGGCGCCCACCTCTTTCGCAAAATCAACGGTTAAGGTGTTGAAACCGATGACTTCGACGTTGCTTACATGGGCCAGTGCCTCGCGCGCTAGGTTGACTCTGACTTCTAGTATGCTGGGACTTTTATGCGGGCTGGTGGCAATGCCCAGAATCACGTTGTCGAAAATTTCGGCGGCACGCTCGACGAGGTCGGCATGGCCGTTGTGAATTGGATTAAACGTACCAGGGTAAAGAACAGTGGTCATCGCTAGTCGCCGGCCCTATTAAAGAGGGACAATAATACATGACCCGATCGGATCTGCCACCTTTCTTGCTGGATTATGAAGCTCGCCGAACTTCTCGGCGAAGTGATGCTGGTTTGGCGCGCTAATCGCTGGCGGCTTGGCGACATAAACAATAGTGAACGTTGCCGGCGCGTTTCTGCCGATAGATTTCCCAGTTTGCAGGCATAATGCTTTGAGTGACCGCGAACTCGCTCTCGATATAAACCAAGGCCTCATCGGCAACCAGTTGATTCTCGACCAGTCGGGGCAGTAGGTCCTGCAGTTCTCCCGAGCCGAAGGGCGGGTCAAGAAAAATCAGGTCATAGGGTGAATGGGCCGGCGCTTGTTCAAGAAATGCTTGGGCTGCCATGTTGTAACATTGGTAGGTCGATGCGTCGGTGGCTAGCGCGGCATAAGTCTCGCGTAGATGGCGACAGACGAGCCCTGATTTCTCCACCAAGGTGACGTGTTGGGCGCCGCGGGATAGGGCCTCGAGGCTCAAAATGCCGCTGCCTGCGTAGAGTTCGAGGCAGCGGGCACCGGCTACATGATACTGCAGCCAGTTAAACAGTGTTTCGCGAATACGCGCGGGCGTTGGCCGAATTTCTGCATGCTCAGCAAAAGATACTTTGCGGCTACGCCAGTTTCCCCCGATAATTCGGACGGTTTGTTCAAGGTTTTGCTTGCTCATTGTCGAGACGCTCTCAGGGAGATTCGCATTGTACTGCAATAGGTAGGACAATCAGCACCGGCATGGATATTAAGGCCCATTGGCAGTCGTGCTGCCCGGTGGCATCAGCGCCGTTGAAGAGGCACATAAAGTCACACTAGATTGAGTTGCAGGGATACGATGAACAACAATGTTGTAGAAGCCAATGCGGAAGCCAAGTCAGGATTCTTTAGCCGCATCAAGACTGGATTGTCGCGGACCCGTTCTAAGCTGGCGGCGGGTATGGGGCGCGTGTTGCTCGGCGAAAAAGCCATTGATAGCAACGTTCTTGAGGAAATAGAAACCATTCTGTTGACCTCTGACGTGGGTGTTGCGGCGACCAACGACATTGTTGCCAGTTTAACCGGCAAGATCAGTCGTAATGAGCTGGCTAATGCTCAGGCGCTGTTTGATACCCTGCAGGTCGAGATGACCAGCTTGTTGTTGCCGGTGGAGCAACCGCTGGTTATTCCAGAGCAAGAGGGTCCATTCGTCATTTTAATGGTTGGCGTTAACGGTGCCGGCAAGACCACCACGATTGGCAAGCTGGCAAAACGCTTTCAGGAGCAGGGAAAGTCCGTGCTGTTAGCGGCCGGGGATACTTACCGCGCGGCGGCTGTTGAGCAGCTCAAGGTTTGGGGTGAACGTAATAACGTGCCAGTAATTGCCCAGGCAACCGGTGCTGACAGCGCGTCTGTGATCTATGATGCGCTGGATGCGGCTAGATCCAGGGGCGTTGACGTGCTCATCGCAGATACTGCAGGGCGTCTGCAGAGTAAGAAAAATTTGATGGATGAATTGGCGAAAATACGCCGAGTCATGAACCGCCTAGACGACAATGCGCCGCACGAGGTGATGTTAGTGCTCGACGCGACGACCGGGCAGAATGCGATCTCGCAGGCCCAAGAGTTTCGTAGCGTTGTTGATGTCTCCGGCATTGCCATCACCAAGCTGGATGGTACAGCCAAGGGCGGCGTGGTCTTTGCCATCGCCAAACAATTGGCAATCCCCATTCGATTTATTGGCGTCGGTGAAAAAGTGGATGATTTACGGCCCTTCGAAGCCGAAAGTTTTGTCCGTGCCATTTTTGCTAAAGACGACGACGGCGAATAACGCCATGTGGATCCTTCAATGATTAGATTCGATCAGGTGAGCAAGCGCTACGCAGAAGGCCGAGAAGCGCTAAGCCGGGTTAACTTTGAAATACCGGATGGCGAAATGGCGTTTCTCACCGGCCACTCAGGTGCGGGCAAAAGTACCCTGTTGAAGCTGATTATCGTCATGGAGCGTGCCAGCCAGGGTCAAGTATTTGTCCAGGGTGCGAATCTAAATCGAGTGAGTCGGCGGCAGATTCCCGCGATCCGACGGAATATCGGTGTGGTTTTCCAGAACCATCAATTGCTGTTTGATCGTACGGTATATGACAACGTTGCCTTACCCTTGACGATTGCCGGCTATCAGCCTCGGGAAGTGGGTCGACGGGTGCGGGCAGCCTTGGCCAAGGTCGGCCTGGGTAATAAGGAAAAGCAACTTCCCGTCGCGCTGTCTGGTGGTGAACAGCAGCGAGTGGGCATCGCTCGAGCGGTGGTGAATAAACCTTCATTGCTGCTGGCTGATGAGCCTACCGGCAATCTTGATCCAGGCTTATCTGAGGAAATTATGAATCTTTTCGTTCAGTTCAATCAGGTGGGTGTCACGGTGCTAATCGCCTCCCATGATTTAGGCCTGATTTCGCAGATGAATCGACGGCAATTACTCCTACACGAAGGTCGTCTGGTGGAAGATCGTCCGGCGATGTTGACGGCGGGGTCTGATGACAGACAATAATCCTCGATTCGCCTCTGGCGCCAGTGTCTCAGAACGCAGCCTGCGCGATCGCTGCCTGGCTTATCTGGCGAACCATCAGTGGGTCGCTCGGGAAAGTTTACGTGGGCTGTTTCAGGTTTGGTTAGCCAGTGCCATGACTTGGCTGGTAATCGGTATCGCTCTGGCGCTGCCGACCATTCTATATCTGATTTTGAGCAATGTAGGCAATTTGAGCGGCGACTGGAGCGGCAAACCGCGTATCAGTGTGTACCTGCAGTCGACCATTTCTGTGGCAGAGGGTCAGGCTTTTGCTCGCCAGCTCGAATTGCAGCCGGATGTTGTCAGTGGTATCGAGTACATCAGCCCAGCTGCCGCTTTGGTGGAATTTACAGAGCGCTCGGGATTTGGTGATGTGCTTCAGACTCTCGATCGTAACCCCCTGCCGGCAGTGGTTGTGATTGAGCCGGTGTCTCGACAGGCGGCCCAGCTGCAGCTACTGATCGCAAGGCTAGAGGCGGAACCGGCGGTGGAGTCGGTGTCTTTCGATCTAGTTTGGCTTGAACGCTTGTTCGCTATCCTGTCGCTGGCAGAGCGCTTCGTCATTGCCCTCGGTGGATTTTTGTCTCTTGGCGTATTGTTGGTCATCGGCAATACCATTCGGCTGGCGATCGAGAACCGGCGAGCTGAGATAGAGGTCGTGAAGCTGGTTGGTGGCACCGACAGCTTCGTGCGTCGACCGTTTCTGTATCTGGGTTTTTGGTATGGCCTGGGTGGCGCACTGAGTGCTTGGGTGTTGGTGGGCTTGAGTCTGATATTTCTAGGGACGCCCGTGGAGATGTTGTTGGCGTCCTACCAGGGGGACTTTGTCGTAGCAGGTCTAGGGTTTGGTGAGAGCCTGTTACTCTTAGCGATCGGTGGGGGACTTGGTATCCTCGGCGCGACGCTGGCCGTCGGTCGCCACCTCAGCCGTATTGAGCCTAGCTGAGTTAGCAAGCTGAGTTAGCAAGCAGAGTTATCTAAGGGTGTAATCAAGCGAAGCCATCCACTTTCGGTATTTGTGCGTAATGAGAGCATTCGCCACAATGCCGGGCTCAGGCCTCAGAGCAAAAGGTTTACGCCGGCGCTGATATTCGCAGTCTTGTTCTTGGGGTGCTAGAATACGCAGCCTCGAAATATGAGACTTATATGACTACAGATAACCTACCGCTCCATTTGATGTCTCCCGGTGCTAACCTGGAGGCCTATATTCAGGTGGTAAATCGGATCCCCTTGCTGACCGTTGAGGAAGAGCGAGAGTTGGCAATTCGGCTATACAATGATGGCGATATTGACGCTGCGCGATCCCTGGTGATGGCGCACTTGCGGTTCGTGGTCTATATCGCCAAGTCCTATTCGGGTTATGGGTTATCGGAAGCTGATTTGATTCAGGAAGGTAATGTCGGGTTGATGAAGGCGGTTCGTCGTTTCAACCCTGAGTTTGGCGTGCGTCTGGTGTCCTTTGCTGTGCATTGGATTAAGGCAGAAATGCATGAATTTATTTTAAAAAACTGGCGAATCGTCAAAGTCGCCACTACCAAAGCCCAACGTAAGCTGTTTTTTAATCTCCGTGGCAGCAAGAAGCGTCTGGGTTGGATGAATGACAAAGAGGTCAAGTTTGTCGCCGGTGAACTCGGTGTTGAGCCCCATCAAGTTCGGCAGATGGAAGGTCGATTGTCGGCCCACGATGAAGCCTTTGATGGTGGCCCCGATGAGGAAGATGAGTTTTTATCGCCATCACGCTACCTCGAAGATACGGAAAGTGATCCGGCGCTGATTATTGAGATGCAAAACAGTTCTCGAGGGCGCCAGCGCCAGTTGGCCGCAGCCTTCACGAATTTGGATGATCGTGCGAAACATATCATTCAGCAACGTTGGCTCCAGGATAATAAGGCGACACTGCATGAATTAGCCGAGTATTTCGGTATTTCCGCAGAGCGGGTCAGACAGCTTGAAAAGAATGCGATCAAAAAGCTGCGCTTAGAATTTGATCTGTAGGCGGTAGTGCATCGTGGGGATTCCGCCACCCCGCCTAACCATTTCCATGGTCACATCACATGACGCCTAAATTGGTTTTACTCTTTGCCGCGATTAGCGGATTCCTCAGCGTAGGATTCGGCGCTTTTGCTGCCCATGGGCTGCGCGGACGCCTTGATCCAAAATTGATGAATGCCTTTGAAACAGGCGTCACTTATCAGATGAGCCACACACTTGCGCTGTTGATCATCGGTCTGCTGATGTTGTTGTGGGATCGTCATTGGGCCCTGCAAGGCGCCAGTTATGCCTTTATGGCGGGTATTTTGCTGTTCTCTGGCAGCCTTTATGTGCTGGCGCTGTCGGGTTGGAGTTGGCTTGGACCCATCACGCCGTTGGGTGGCCTGGGTTTCTTGGTCGGCTGGAGCCTGCTTGGCGTGGCCGTTTGGCAAAAGGCAGTCTAATGTCCATCGCCTTCGACCCCAGACAGATCCGTAGTTACGTCATTCGAGCCGGCCGCATGACCCCTGGGCAGTTGAATGCGCTGGAAACCCAATGGCAACGCTATGGGTTGGAACCTACGACAACCCCAGTGGCGCCGCAGACACTGTTTCCGATGGACGCACCTTTGGTGCTTGAGATTGGTTTCGGCATGGGGGATTCGTTGTTTGAGATGGTGCGGCAACATCCCAATATGAACTTTATCGGCATTGAAGTGCACCGTCCGGGCGTGGGTCACCTGCTCCACCTGGCAGCGGAAGCCGGTGTAGAGAATCTGAAAGTTTTTTGTACTGATTCGGTGGATGTCTTAACCCACTGTTTACCGGCGAAGTCCCTCGATCGTCTGCAGGTATTTTTTCCAGATCCGTGGCACAAGAAGCGCCATCATAAACGCCGTCTTATCAATGAAGCCTTTGTTGCCTTAGCATTGGGTCGACTCAAGCCTGGGGGCGTGTTGCATATTGCGACCGACTGGGCGCCCTATGCGGAAGTTGTCCAGGAGACCCTGGCCTTGAATCCGGGGTTCGTTCCCTGTGAGCCACCGATTCGGCCCGTGACTAAATATGAGCGCCGGGGCATACGCTTGGGTCATGAGGTTTTTGATCTAGCGTGGACGGCGTCAGGAAAATCCTCAATCGACCATGAGCAGTAAGTCGTTCAGAAACTGCAAGCCTCGTGTGCTGGGTTGTAGGCCCCCTGGCGTTAAATTCAGCAGCCCCTTGGCCTGTCCTTGCGTGACGAAATTGTTTAGCCCTGCCCTGTCTAGCCCCGTGCTCTCTTCATAGGTCGTCCAATCAAAGCCGTCGGTTAAGCGCAGACTGTTCATCAGAAACTCCAGCGGTAGGCTAGCGTTAGCAATGGGCGAGTTGCGACGGTTTGGCGCTTTGAGGTAGTCGGCTGGCACTCGGGTCTTGGTGGTGCGTAACAATTGACCACCGCTTGAGAGTTTGCCGTGGGCGCCAGCGCCAATACCCAGATAGTTGCCGAATCGCCAGTAGTTGAGGTTATGGGCGCTCAAACGCGCATTCTTGGCGAAGGCGCTAATCTCGTAGCGCTCGAAGCCTCGGGCTTTGAGTCGCAAGAGCCCTTCACTATAGATAGACCAAAGTGCATCGTCGTCGGGCAGGGTTGGGGGGTAACGGTAGAAGCCGGTATTGGGTTCGATCGTCAGCTGATACCAGGACAAATGTTCCGGTTCCAGGTTCAGTCCTTGTTCTAGGTCCAGCATCGCCGCGCTCAATGTCTGGCCTGGCAAGCCGTGCATCAGATCAATATTAATATTCGCAAAGCCAGCGGCGCGGGCGGCAGCGAAGGCGCGACTGGCGTCGGCAGCCGAATGTATGCGTCCCAAGGCCTTGAGCTGTATATCGTTAAAGCTTTGGACCCCCATACTCAGGCGATTTACGCCGGCTTGCACATAACCGCTGAACTTGGCGTAATCCGTGGTGCCTGGATTGGCTTCCAGCGTGATCTCAACCAGCGGGTCCAGGGTTAGTCGTTGCCTGATGCCCGTGAGCAAGGCGCTGATAGCGGCAGGTTGAAACAGGCTTGGTGTGCCCCCGCCAAGGAAGATAGACGTCACTGTGGGATTGTCGTCGAGCAAAACCAGGTCTTGATCGAGGTCCTGTAGTAATTGCTGGATATAAGCAGTCTCTGGTATCTCACCGCTCACGGCATGAGAGTTGAAATCGCAATAGGGGCACTTGCGCGTACACCAAGGAAAATGGATGTACAACGCTATGGTGGGAGACGTGATCATTAGGCTAAGACCTTCGCAAGCGCCCGGAGTGCTTGGCCACGATGGCTCACCTGATATTTCTCTTGGGGTGAGAGCTCGGCCGCGCATCGACCCAGCACAGGATCAAAAAACAAGGGGTCGTAGCCAAACCCCTGCTGGCCCCTGGGCGCGCGCAGAATGATCCCTGGCCAGCGCCCTGAGGCGATGATGGGTGTCGGGTCGAGCGCATGTCTGAGCATCACGATGACGCAATAGAAATTTGCGGTGCGGGCGGTGTCCTCAATGTCAGTCATGGCGGTCAGCAAGCGTTCATTGTTGTCGCTGTCCGTGGCCAGATCGCCGGCGAATCTTGATGAGTAGATCCCTGGTTGACCTAACAGAGCGTCCACCTCAAGCCCTGAGTCGTCTGCGATCGCCGCAAGGCCACTAATTTGCGCCGCATGTCTGGCTTTGATGATAGCGTTTTCGACGAAGGTTGTACCCGTTTCTTCAGGGCTCGGAATGCCGAGTTCAGCTTGGGTCACCAGATTGAAATGCGGGGGTAGATGAGCCAGCAGCTCGGCGACCTTCTTTGCATTATTACTGGCGAGGACAATTTTCGCGGTTTGGTTCATACAAGGACTCGGGTCTCTCATGACGATGACTGTTGGATAGGCTGCTAGTCGGCCTGTTTAAGGTATCAATTACTGGTAATAGTCGCGGCCAAACTCCAGCAGGTAAGTTGCCTCACTGCCCTGGGGTTGAATGGAGATTGAATAGCGCAAGGTGTCGCGCTCGTCGACCAACTGATTCGCCAAATAGTAGATGGCATTGGGCTCCAAGACCTCAGTAAAATCGAGAACAGACTGCTGGTTCAATAAATTAGTGACCGTCCCGTGAATGTTTGCGGTGACGGGTTCGCCCTTCTCGTCGCCCTTCTCGTCGCTCGTCTCGCGAATCGCAATATTGGTTACCATCCGGTTGTCGGCACGAATAATACCATGCAGCTTGGCGACCTCGGCGGGAATCAGGCGGCTGCTCAAGGTTGTATAGTGAATGTCATACCCTTGCCATTGAATAGGCTGGTCTGCCTGGCAGTGGTTCCAGCTAGCCACTGTCAGCAACACGAACAACCATTGGCTGCGCGTTAGCATCGCTGAATCCAGGTCGGCAGTGAGCCTGGCTGGATGATACGCACGGATTTGTGAGACTGGTTTTGGCCCTTTTCGACCAACACACGGGTCTGAGGCACAGAAAACAACTTACCCAGAAATTTTTTCAAATACTGATTCGCCTTGCCGTCAATGGGCATCGCCCGGATTTTAATTTTAAGTTGCTCGGCGCCGACCTCAACATGATCAATGCTTGATTTCGGAATGACCTTGATTTCGAGAATGAGATCCTCGCCGTGCCAGCGAAACATGCCCTTTAGGGCAGTCCAATAATGATACCCGGAGGAATACCCAGAAATTGCGCCAAGGGTGCTATGACCAGATAATTATCGATTAAATTCAGGCCCACAAAGACCAGGATAATGGAGAGGTCAAGACCGCCCATGGGGGGCAATAATTTTCTCGCCGGGGCGCAGATCGGCTCAATGATCTGATAGACCAGATTCAGCGCCGGGTGGCCAGATTGTGGCGCAATCCAACTGGCGATCACCATCACGACCAAGGCGATGAAGTAGATGTTGAAGATCGTCGAGAACATACCGAGCAAGACCCAAGCGACATAAAGCACTGAAAACGTTGGGTAGCCAGCCAGCGTCATGATCAATATGACCGCGACCATTTGAACGCAGAAGGCCACGGCCAGGGTCGCGAGATCAACCCCCATGATGGTGGGCAACAACTGTCGGAAGGGACGAATTACGGGATCGGTGAGTTTGACAATGCCCTGGCAGACGGGATTGTAGTAGTCCACTCGGGAAATCTGCATCAGCAAGCGCAGCATCAACAGAATCATATAGATGCCGAAGGATGATTGAATCAAGTAGATACCGGCGTTCGCGAGATTTTGTTCCATAGTGTTCCTAATCCGTGCTCTACCTGAGCATTTCTGGTGCGCGTTCTCGGCTGGTGAGTCCAGGCTCATCAGCGGGTAATGTGCGAATGTTACTCGAATTATACCCGCGGCTGTAAAATTTTGCGCACCACGCCGCGTTATTGGGCGTCCTCAGGCACCAGGGTCGAGTTGCCCTTGCCTGGCCGTTCGCCAAAAATGGCGGTTCCGACTCTGACCCAGGTACTGCCCTCGGCGATGGCGGCTTCTATGTCAGCTGACATGCCCATAGACAATTGGTCAAAACCCGGCAGATCGGCGCCATAGTGTTGCTGGGCCGTGTTGAGCAGTTCACGAAGTTGGCGAAAAGGTCGCCGTTGGGCATCTAAGGTGGCGGCGGCTTTGGGTATCGCCATTAATCCGCGAAGCGCCAGGTTAGGTAGGGGCAGAATCGCGTCGATCAAAGGCATCAGATCGGCGGCCAATACCCCCGCCTTGGAGTCTTCGGCATCGATATTGACCTGAAGTAGAACATTCAGTGGCATCCGAGCAGCGGTTCGCTGATTGGCCAGACGGGTGGCAATCTTGCTGCTGGAGAGGGTGTGAACCCAATCAAAGTGCTCGGCGATTGGCCGCGTCTTGTTCGACTGGATAGCCCCGATATAGTGCCACTGGGGAGCGTCGGTGTCTGTTTCGCCCAAGGCCAGAATCTTATCCAGCGCCTCCTGCAAATAGTTCTCACCGAAGTGGCGCTGGCCTTCGGCGAGAGCTACCTGCAGGTCAGTAATAGGCCGAGTCTTACTGACTGCCAGCAGCGAGACCGTATCGGCATCTCGATTGTAGTGTTTGGACAGTTCGACGATTTGTTGCCGGACTTGCGTCAGATTCTCAGCAATGGCCTCGTGATGATGGTCGATCGTTCGCGTGGTGCTCAAGAGTTCACTCGATCCTTTGTCTGGTGATGCGGTTCAGCTTTTTGCCCTTTTATGCTACCCGTCAGATTTTATTACCGGTGGGCTACAGTCCATCGGTGCAACGGTGGTGTCTTCGTGCATTCGATAATACTATTTAGCCCTTTAGCCTGCGGTGACCCGCCAGGCGTTGGCTCCGAGCATCCAATCTGTCGTCGTGTCTTCTCAGGCGTCTGTGTCAGGGCCGGCGAGCCGCGTAGACGGCCATGCAGCATGCTGCTAGCCGATAAGTCTCTCGATGAAGGTCGATTTCATGGATATTACAGAACTGCTCGCTTTTAGTGAGAAACAAGGGGCGTCAGACCTGCATTTATCTGCCGGGTTGCCGCCAATGATCAGAGTGGATGGTGACATTCGGCGCATCAATTTGCCAGCCCTTGACCACAAAGAAGTCCATTCGTTGATCTATGAAATCATGAATGACAAGCAGCGTAAGGACTATGAGGAGTTTTTCGAGTGTGATTTCTCCTTCGAAATCCCCGGTATAGCCCGCTTTCGAGTCAACGCATTCAACCACAATCGTGGTTCCGGCGCTGTTTTTCGGACCATCCCCTCCAAGGTCTTGACCATGGATGATCTAGGGATGGGGCAGATATTCAAGAGTATCGCAGAAACCCCCCGCGGCCTGATCACTGTTACGGGACCCACGGGCTCCGGCAAGAGCACGACCCTTGCAGCCATGATGGATTACATTAACGATAACCGTTATCAGCATATTCTGACTGTGGAAGATCCCATCGAATTTGTTCATGAGAGCAAAAAGTGTCTGATCAATCAGCGCGAGGTGCATCGTGACACCTTGGGTTTTAACGAGGCGTTACGGTCGGCTTTGCGTGAGGACCCGGACATTATTCTGGTCGGCGAGATGCGTGACCTGGAGACCATCAGGCTAGCGTTAGAAGCGGCGGAAACTGGTCATATGGTATTCGGTACGCTGCATACCTCGTCTGCGGCGAAGACGATTGACCGAGTCATTGATGTCTTTCCGGCGTCAGAGAAGTCTATGGTGCGCTCCATGCTGTCAGAGTCGCTATCAGCGGTCATATCGCAAAATCTGCTGAAGAAAATTGGTGGTGGCCGGGTCGCGGCTCACGAAATCATGCTTTGTACCCCAGCGATCAGGAACTTGATTCGAGAGGACAAGGTGGCGCAGATGTACTCGGCGATTCAGACGGGCGGTAAACTGGGGATGCAGACCCTGGATCAGTGTCTGCGTGCACTTGTCGACAAGAAGCTCATTAGTCGAGAGCAAGCTCGAGAAAAAGCCAAGATACCCGATGATTTCAATTAAAGTGAAGTGAGGTCCCATGATCGATTTTGATAAACTATTGAAGGTGGTTGTCGAACAGGGAGCCTCGGACCTATTTATTACCGCCGGCTTGCCGCCCTCGGTGAAAGTCAGCGGACGTATGCTGCCTTTACTGAAAACCCCCTTAACGCCCGAGCAAGCCCGCGAAATGGTTCACAGCACCATGACCGAAGCACAGATTCAGGAATTCGAGGCTGAGCGGGAGTGCAATTTCGCTATCCACTCGCCTATTGCGGGACGATTTCGAATCAGCGCTTTTTATCAGCGAAATTTTGCGGGCATGGTCTTGCGGCGTATAGAAACCCATATCCCCAGTGTCGATGACTTGCAATTACCGGCCATTGTCAAAGATCTGGCCATGTCGAAGCGCGGCTTGCTTATTTTTGTGGGCGCCACCGGTACCGGTAAATCTACATCGCTGGCGGCCATGATTGGTCATCGCAATGCCAACAGTAAGGGTCATATCATCACAATCGAGGACCCCATTGAATTTATCCATGAACATCGGGGCTGTATGGTGACCCAGCGTGAGGTGGGTGTGGATACGCCAAGTTTTGACGTGGCATTAAAGAATACCTTACGTCAGGCTCCGGATGTGATTATGGTGGGTGAAGTACGAACTCGTGAGACCATGGACTATGCGTTGACCTTCGCTGAGACCGGACACCTTTGTCTGGCGACTCTGCATGCCAATAACGCCAATCAAGCCCTGGATCGAATTATCAACTTCTTTCCCGCGGACCGCCATAGCCAGGTCTGGATGGACCTATCGTTGAATTTGCGCGGCATGATTGCCCAACAACTGTTGCCAACAATTGACGGCAAGGGTCGTCGGGCGGCCATTGAAGTGTTGATTAATACGCCACTGGTGGCCGATATGATTCGCAAGGGCGAGGTACATTCCTTGAAGGAATTGATGGGCAAGTCGAACGAGCAAGGGATGCAGACTTTCGATCAGGCGCTGTACGCGCTGTTTCGAACGGGAGACATTACCTACGAGTCGGCCCTCGCTGCGGCGGACTCTGCCAACGATTTGCGGCTGATGATTAAATTGGCGGGGAATGGCCCTGTGGTGGGTTCGGCGGCAGGAAGCCTATCATTGGAGCCTAATAGTGAGGATCCTGAGCGGCGTCGCTAAGGGGTGCTTTTCGAGTGTCCCGCGACGGGTTTCGCCTTCACTGAGGATCAGGCTGGCTGCGAAAAAACGTTTCGAGAATTAATTGCGCAGCAATGTCATCGATAGGGCCACCATGATCCCCCATGCCTTTTGCAGCGAAGCTGGATAGGCGTTCGTCCACCGTTTGGTGGGGAATATTAAAACGCCCGGTGAGCCGCCGAGCAAATTTCTCAGCGCGAACGGATAATGGGCTGGGCGAGTCATCCATGTGTAAAGGAAGCCCGACGACCAGCAATTTAGGTGCCCAAGTGTCAAGCAGAGCTTCTATCTCAGCCCATTTGGGTATGCCGTCTCGTGCGGACACAATGGCGATGGGTGTGGCCGAGCCGGTGAGGCCTTGACCAATGGCGACACCTATTTTTTTGGTACCGAAGTCAAAGCCCATGACGATATCTTGTGGGTTAATCATAGCCAGCTGCCGGATTGATCAGGTTAATGTCGACGCCCAGCAAGGCGGTTGCTCGACTGCGGCGTTCGGTGAAGGGCGTAGTGAAAACGATGTCTGCATGGGTCGGGGTTAATTGCCAGATCGTTTCGGCAAGCTCCCCTTCGAGCTGGCCTGGGCCCCATCCTGCATAGCCTAGCACGGCGACGATATGGTCGGGGGTATTGCCCGACTTCAGATCCGCCAGAAGATCATCGGAGGTGCTCAGCGCAATGGTCTCTGAGATGTTTAGGGTGCCGGCGTATTGACGTTCTGCAGAGTGTAGAAAGAAGAGTCGTTCAGGCTCCACCGGCCCGCCTTCTAAGACAGGGCAGCTTATGGGCTGCTCGAAACCGGGCAACAGGTCAGCCAGTGTCACGGGCAAGGGTTGATTGATCACCAAGCCGAAGGTGCCCTCTTGGTTATGGTCTATGAGTAGCGAAATAGTGTCGCAAAAATAATCTTTGGCCAGACCGGTGCTATTGAGGGCCACCAAGAAATGATTGCTGAAAGAATTGTCCTGGCGATTGGCAGGCATGTTAGAAGCTTCTCAGAGAGCTGTTTTTACGGAATTGCCAGGTTCTGATGATTTCCAGTTCATCGGTGGTCTGACGTAATTCGTCCGAGAAGGGTGCAAAGGGCGCAGCCAGTTTAACGATATCGATGGCAGCCTGGTCAAGTACCGGATGGCCGGAGGATTCTAGTAGGCTGACCGCTTTGAGATTGCCGTCCGGCAGAATGGACACTAACAGGCGAAGACTACCAAAGAGCTTATTGCGCCGTGCTTCAGCCGGATAATTCAAATTGCCAATTTTCTCGATTTTTCGTCGCCAAGAGTTCAAGTAGAAAGCATCGACACTGGCGGCGGTGGCCAGGCTGGTTAGACGTTTAATCCGTGGCCGCTTAGCATACTCCTGCCGTTGTGCGTCCAATCTGGCCTCCAGACTGGCAATTTCGAGGCTGCGCTGCAACAAAGTTTTTGGCGGGGTGTCGGGGCTGATTTCCGGCGAAGGGCTATCGAACAGTGGTTTGATGTTTGACTTGCTAGCGACCCTGGCCGTCGTGGTCACCACGGTCGATCGGGACTGTTCGAGCTTTGGCGCCGCTGGCGTTCGGGCCTGGGGTGAAGTTTCACGGATCTGTGTATCATGAAAGTCAGCCTCGGTTGGCGCTGTGAGCTCCGCCTTGTCAGCCAGCGTGCCGCTGCCAGCCTGATTAAACTGGGCAATGAAGTCGACCTTGTCCGGTTGACGCTCACTCATATGCTGGGCCAGGGTTACCTCCATCGTGTGAGTCGAAGGCGATTTCTCCGCGAAGGTGAAGGTGACGCCCAGAATCAACGCGGCATGCACGACAACCGCCAAGAACACCGTGAAACTCAGGCGGTCTACGGCGCTGATGGACGGACCTGTAACGGCTGGCCGCGTCTCGGTAAAAACGGGGTTAGCCGCGACCGTCATGGCAAAGCGTTTCGATAAAGGCCATATAATCACCGGCGATATCCAGGTTAAAAGCTTTATCAAGTTCGCGAATACAGGTAGGGCAAGTGACATTGATTTCGGTGAGATAGTCGCCGATGACATCAATGCCGACAAAATATAAGCCGCGGGCTTTCAGGGCCGGACCTACTTGGGCGCAGATCCAGCGATCACGGTCTGTCAGGGGGCGTGCAACCCCCTCGCCACCAGCGGCCAAGTTGCCTCGAGACTCACCGATCGCTGGAATCCTGGCAAGGGCATAGGGTACCGGCTCGCCATTGATCAGCAAAATCCGTTTGTCGCCAGCGGAAATTTCAGGGATGTACTTCTGGGCCATGGTTTGGACCGTCCCCTGTTGTGTCAGGGTCTCGAGTATCACGCTCAGATTTGAGTCTTTCGGTTTGACGCGAAAAATAGACGCCCCGCCCATACCGTCTAGAGGTTTAAAAATGACGTCCTGGTGTTCTGTATGAAATGCTCGCAGATGAGCAGGGTCGCGGCTCACCAGATGTGGCGGACAGCATTGCGGAAACTGCAGGGCAAATAGCTTCTCATTACAGTCTCGAATGCTACCCGGTCGATTGAGCACTTGCAGGCCGGCTTGCTCTGCCATCTCCAACATGTAGGTGGTGTAGATATATTCCATATCGAAGGGTGGGTCTTTGCGCATCAACACCGCATCGAGTTCTGTCAATGGACCCTCGTGAATCGCCTTAACGCTGAACCAGTCGTGCATATCATGGCGTAGTTCGAGCTCCGAAAACCGACCATGCACTTCGCCCGATTTGATCAGCAAATCCGACTGTTGCATGCAGTAGACTGTCCAACCGCGAGCTTGCGCGGCGAGCATCATCGCCAAGGTGCTGTCTTTTTTTGGGTTAATCGATTCGATGGGGTCCATTACGACACCCAGTATAAAACTCAAGATCAAAACTCCTCTTCGATAAGATTGGTCCTCGCCCGTTGGGCCAAGACGCGATAATTGTAAACCACTTATACCGCTTATGGGCAAAAATCCTTTGCCTGTCTGCTAGGGATGGTTTGAATTTAATCGCTATGCTAAAAATTCGAGCAAGTTGCCGGCGGATAGTTATTTTACCCAGTTTCGGCTGGTAATTTAGGACGAGTGGGGCGATATGGAAGACAAGTTTGAAGGTGTTCGAGTGATGGTCATCGATGATAGCAAAACGATTCGCAGAACCGCAGAGACCTTGTTGAGCAAGGCCGGCTGTGATGTCACGACGGCGACCGATGGCTTTGATGCGCTGGCAAAAATTGCCGATACCCAGCCAGCGATTATATTTGTCGATATTATGATGCCGCGATTGGATGGCTACCAAACCTGCGCCTTGATCAAGAACAATAACGCGTTCAAACAGACGCCGGTCATCATGTTATCCAGCAAAGACGGCTTGTTTGATCGGGCCAAGGGTAGGATTGTCGGGTCTGATCAATATTTGACGAAGCCCTTTAGTAAAGACGAGCTTCTGAGTGCCATAAGAGATCACGTCAAGCGAATTGATTAGCGCCATGATCAGGAGTATTTAGGGAATGCCTAAAGTATTGGTCGTTGATGATTCACCGGCGGAGCGGTTTAAATGTAAAGAGCTTCTGGAGAGTCTCGGCTATGAAGTGGTCGAGGCTGAAAATGGTCGAGATGGCGTCGCCATGGCGAACCAGGAGCTACCCGACGTCGTCCTAATGGACATAGTGATGCCCGGTATGAATGGATTTCAAGCAACGCGACAAATTTGCCGAGGGGAAAAAACGAGTCATATTCCCGTCATCATCGTCAGCGGTAAGGACCAGGAGACCGATAAGGTCTGGGGCCGCCGTCAGGGTGCTCAGGGCTATCTCATTAAACCCGTAGACAAGCAGAAGTTGTCCGCGGCGCTGCGCAGCCTGCTTCTATCATGAGCCGGCAGAATGCTTTAGCAGTATTGAACGCATTGGCCCTGCGAAGCGAGCAGATCGCTATTGAGTTACCCGCGAAAGAAACAGCGCAGACTCACTGGAATGGCCTGGGATTCAGCCTCTTGGGACAGCGTTTCGTGACCCCGATGAATGAGGTTGCTGAGTTGATGCGCCTGCCCGCCTCGACCCGGTTGCCAGGCGTTAAACCTTTTGTTATCGGCATCGCGAATATTCGCGGCAGACTAATGGCCTTGCTCGATCTTGCGGCTTTTCTTGGTGCTAGCTCTTCGTTGCCCCGTGTTCAGCGCCGGGTTCTGGCCGTGGAGGATGAGGAACATTATTTTGGTTTTTTGGTCGATGAATCGCTGGGTATGCAGCACTTTCCCAGCGACGCCTATGCCGAGACGATCGATGAAGTCGACTTAATGTTTCAACCGTTTATCAAGGGCGGCTATCGCGTCGCCGGCGCTGTTTGGCCAGTGATGAGTTTAAAAGCGCTGGCCGCAGACCCCGGGCTTGAGACGCTGTCGAGCCAGACTTAAGCCAGATCAGTTAACACCCAACAAGGAAGTGACATGGCGGAACAACCCAGTGCAAGAGACGCAACCATGAAAAACCCAAAGATCACCTTGCTCGTCGTGACGCTGGTGTTACTCGTCGTCGGCTATATCGGTAGCTACTATTTGGTGAGCCGGGATGTTGAAAAATCAACGGCCTATTTACGCCATGCGAATGACTTAAATATCTTGTCCCAGGAGCTGGCGAACCAGGGCGGTCAGGCGGCTGCAGGTGGCTTGGCTATATTTCCGCTATTGGCAGAGACTCGCGCTGAATTTGACGCCCGCCTCGGCTATCTGAAAAATGGCCACCCTAAGGTTGGTCTGCCGCCATCCTCGGCGGCTCAGCAAGCGCAGTTGAATCGGGTCTCTGTCCTGTGGGCCGAGACCCGAAGCCATGTGGATAGCATTCTAAACAAGCGCGCGGCGCTCGTTGCTCTTGATGATGTTGCCGGTGATCTGTTGATTAACCTGTCGGCGATTCAACAGGAGAATAGCAAGGTGGTAAAAGACCTGCTCCTGCTAGGCGCTCCCGCTGGCGTCGTCGTTCAAGCGCAGCATCAGGGGCAATTGGTGGAGCGCATGCTGCGCACTGTCGATAAGGTTCTCGAGATGAGTGGCACCAAGAATCTGTCGGATAGTTTCAATCAAGACAGGGCGATGTTTCGGCAAGTGCTTGAAGCTCTGACCAATGGCAACAGAGACCTGCAGATTCCCGCAGCTAGCACGCCTGAGCTGCGCGCAAGCCTGAGCAAAATCGAAGGGTTGTTCCGCGCTGTGTCCACCGGCACGAACGAAATCATTACGCGTGCCGAAGAGGTCTCTAGGATCAAGGCAGCGGCTGCAGCCATCAACCGTAATGCCAGTGATTTGCGGACCCAGTTGAACAAGCTCACCCAAGGCTATGCAGGTGAGGTGGGACAAGGGCTTGCGTCACCCCTGTTGGGTCTTGCCTGCGCCCTTGTGGCATTTTTGGTCATGCTCATTATGGGTGTTCTGCTATCCCAGCAAGCTAAAAGAAGCTTCACAGAGACTCTTCGCCAGAATGAACAGAACCAGTTGGCGATTTTGCAGTTGCTCGATGAGTTGGCAGATTTTGCCGATGGCGACTTGCGGGTACAGGTCACCGTGACTGAAAATTTCACCGGCGCCATTGCGGACTCCATTAATTTCTCGATTGATCAGATGCGGGCGATGGTGTCGAAAATCAACGCAACGTCATCACACGTGTCGGCCGCCGCGAATGAGACTCGAAATTCTGTCAGTCAATTGTCTGAAGCGTCGTTGCGACAAGCCAAGGAAATCGCAGATGTGTCAGCCGCGGTCAATGAGATGGCGATTTCCATCGATCAGGTCTCCTATAATGCCGCAGAGTCTTCGTCGGTGGCTGAGCGCTCGGTGGACATCGCCAGTCAGGGTGCGATCGTTGTTCAGAATACCATTGGCGGAATGGACAAAATCCGTGGTCAGATTCAGGAAACTGCCAAGCGTATCAAGCGTCTAGGGGAAAGTTCTCAAGAGATTGGTGACATTGTATCCTTGATCAACGACATTGCTGACCAGACCAATATTTTGTCCTTGAATGCGGCTATCCAGGCGTCGATGGCGGGCGATGCCGGTAAGGGTTTTGCGGTTGTTGCTGATGAGGTGCAGCGGCTGGCAGAACGCTCTGGCGCTGCGGCAAAGCAGATCTCAGCTCTGGTTAAAACCATTCAAAGCGATACCCACGAGGCAGTCTCGTCGATGGAGCAAACCACCGTTGAAGTGGTTCAAGGCACCAGGCTGGCCCAGGATGCTGGCGTTTCACTGGGTGAAATTGAAGGCGTATCGAAGACGCTGGCTGAAATCATCGAAAATATCTCGGACGCGGCCCGACAGCAGGCTGCATCGGCCGGTAAGATTTCGAACACGATGAAGAGTATCGAAGCCATCAGCTCGCAAACAACCGCGGGTACCAAGTCAACGGCAACGGCGGTGGGCAATTTGGCGGATATGACCGACGAGCTTAGAGCTTCGGTGACGGGCTTCAAGCTACCAGCCTAACATGCTGAGGTTTGCTCTAACGCAGTTGAAGCGATTGATAGTGGGAGGACGATGAGCGCGACGCAAGATTACGTAGCCCTAGAATGGGTCAAGGGTGAGATATTTCAGCTCTTTGAGCAAGCTCAGAATGCGCTTGAGGCGGTAGCGATTTCCGCCGACGACGCTAGTAGCATGCGGGCCTGTCTGACGGCGATTCACCAGGCTCATGGCACCTTAAAGATGGTGCAATTGGCCGGTCCGACCCAAATTGTGGCGGAGATGGAAGAATTGGCGCAGGGCTTAATGGCCAAGTCGATCGAGGACGTGGGTCTGGCTCAGGAAACCCTGATGCAAGCCCTGCTCCAGATGCCCGGCTATCTAGAGCGTATTCACCGAGAGCAGCAGGATGCGCCTGAGTTTGTTGGATTGCTGGTAAATGAGCTGCGGGTGGCCCGTGACGAGTCGGCGCTGGCGAATCAGGCTGCACCGTCAAACCCGGCGGCGTCGACCTGGTTTACGGTCGAGCCTGATGCAAATGACCGTGCCGCATTCGAGGCGGGTCTGGGCGCGGCGACGGTGAAGAAGTTGAGAGGGCATTATCGGCAAGCATTAACGGGCTTGGTGAAAAAACAGCTCCCTCGGGAGAACCTGGGGGTGCTCGCCAAGGTTCTGGCGCGCCTGGGTAAGCTAGCCGGTGATTCCGCTATGGCGAATTTGTTTGAGCTTGGCCTGGCCGTCATTGAGGGTGTCAGTGCCGGGGCGCTCAAGCTGGATATGGTATTGATAAATGAGCTCAAAGCGATTGATGCAGAGCTCAAACGGCTGGCTGATGAAGGTGCCAAGGCGCTGGGCAGCGCCTCCGCTGAACTGGGTAATGAGCTCTTGACTCGGGTCCAGCTGGCGACGAAAACCACGCCAGGAATCACCGCGGCAAGAGCCAAGTTTCGCCCCGCCACAGCGCCAGCCTCTAATACGAATTTTGGTCCCGATGACGATACCCTGGCGGCGGTGGCTAATATTCTCATCGAGGAATTCAGCAATATCACAGACAAGCTTGATTTGTATGTGAGATCAGGCTCAAAAAGCAAGCAGGAGATCCTTGATTTGGTGCCGGCGCTGCAGCAAATCGCGAGCACCCTGTCAGTGGTGGGTTTAGATGAGCATCGCCAGGCTGTGCTGCAGCAGCTGGCCATGATAGCGCAGATCGAGCAGCAGGCCGGTGAGGCCCAGGATGAACAGCTTATTGAGATGGCGCGGGCATTTTTGCAGATTGACAGTGCCTTGCGCGACGTTCGAGGTAAGGCTGCTGGCGCAGCCGCATTGGGCAGTATTGGTGAAGCGCAGGCCACAGTGATTCGAGAGACCCGCAACAGTTTGGCGCAGGTCAGAGATGTGCTGGTGGACTTCATCACGGCAGAATTTGATCAAGGGAAACTCGAGGGACTCTCTCAAAACCTGCGCGATTTGCGTGGTGGCCTTACCATGGTGAACCAGGACCGATCTGCCAACGTGCTATTGGCCTGTGCGGTATTTGTTGAATCGGCATTGATCGAGACAGAAACCCGGCCGGACGCCAGGATGCTGGACGATCTAGCAGATGCCCTTACCAGTATTGATTATTATCTTGAGAGATTACTTGAAAGTGCCTCTGATCCTTATCTGCAGATGATCGAGGTTGCCGAGTCCGCGGTGGCAAAACTGGGCTATGACGTCGAGCGGGTTCTCGCAATGCGCGACAGCCCCGTGCTGCCGGCTGTGCCCAGCCAGAAGGTGGAAATATCCGGTGCACTTGATGCGCAGACGCCGCCGCTCGAGGTCAACAAGGCAGACGAGGGTGAATGGCGCCTCGACGCGCCGATGGATGTTCAAGGCGAACTGCAAGATGAGTTGCTGGATGAGTTCTCTGCTGATGGCGTCATCGAAACGCCCATCGAAACGCCCATCGAAACGCCAATCAATGTCTCTTTGGCGGAACCATTGAGTCAGCATGAACCCCAGGAAGAGAGTCTTGTGGATCATGAAATTTTGGATATCTTCTTCGAGGAAGTCGAGGAAGTCCTGGCGACGATCGATCAATACTTTACTAATTGGCGCGCTGATGAGCAGAACACTGAGGCGCTGATGGAAGTTCGTCGGGGCTTTCATACTCTGAAGGGCAGTGGTCGGATGGTGGGCGCGACGGTCATCGGCGACCTCGCCTTGGCGACCGAAAACTTGCTGAACCGATTGCTGGATGGTTCTCTTCAGGTCACGCCGACGGTCTATGACGTCGTTGAACAGGTCATAGGGCGAATGCCTGCCGGCATTGCCGCGTTTAAAAATAATGCTCAGCAGGCGTTCGAAATCACTGACCTGGTTAGTCAAGCTGAAGCGCTGACACGCGACGCCACCCCGACGGAAGTACTACCTGGCGATGAAATCACTGCCGGCATAAATCAGGCTGAAGATGTTGAAAGTGGCCCCGAAGTCATGCCTATGGCCGCAGACGAAGCCCCGTGGCGAACGACAGACGAATTCGCGCCAGAAGCGGCCCGTGACCAAGGTCTATTTGAAGTGCCAGAAGTGCCAGAAGTGCCAGAAGTGTCGGATGTGACCGTCTCGCCTGAGGGGGTTGAGGCGTTCCAGTTTTTGGCGGATAGCCTCTTGAATGTCGGTGCGGGCAATATTGAGGATATGGATGCCGGCGAGTCCGATACTCAACAGATAGCTACTCAAGATGGAGATTTTCAAGAGACAGAGCTTTTAGAGAAAGAGCGTCACGCCGAAAACCTAGAAGAGATTGATTCCCTTGAGATCGAAGCAGTGGCCATTCCTCATGAATATCCGGCGTTGCTTGAGATCTTTGTTCAGGAGGCTCAAACAAAGCTCGCGGTGATCAGTGCCTATCTGGCGAACCCGGAATTCAGGCTAGCGGCTGTCGTCGCCGCCTTCCATAACCTCAAGGGAAGTGCTGGCGCGGCAGGAGTTGATGCCATTGTCCAGATAGCGGCGCCCCTGGAAGCGCTGACGCAGCGTCTACTGGATACTGGCAGACTGCCAACGCCACAGATGAATGCGCTGATCCGACGTGCTGCCGAGCTAATCAGTGGGGCCCTGACAGATATTCCTGTGCTAAGTGCGACCCTGCCGGGGGTCGCAGATCTACTAGATGATGTCGCTGCCGTCATCGATGCCGGCGTACGACCAGCCTTGTTTAATTTCAAATTCACCGAGCTGCTCAGTCGACCGGCTGAAGCGCTCAGCAATTGGAATGAGGACAGCTTAGAAACCTTGGCGGCCGAGCTCGACGAGATGGCGGTTCAAGCCGAGGCACTCGGCCAATATGGATTATTAGACCTGATCGTTGCATTAGTGAGCGTTTACGCCAACGTGGCTAAAAAGCCGGCTGTTGAGGCCGTCGAGTTGCTGGTGGAAGCCCATGAAGCGCTGGTCGTCATGTTTGATCAGGTTGTCGCCGGCCAGATTGTCCAGCCCGCCCCGAGCTTGATTGCCAAGCTTGCCAAGCTAGCGACCCCGGTCTCGGCGGCCAAGCAGGTCGCCGAGCCGCTTACAAGCGCAGATAGCCTCGGGCGCGAAGCGCTACGAGGACCAGAAGATACGGTTGATGAGGATGTTCTGCCTCTGTTTCTTGAGGAAGCCGAAGAGCTAATCGAGAGTCTTGATCAGAGCCTTCTGGATTGGAGCGCGGATACCGGCAGCGTCGTGCACCTGGACGATCTGCTGCGACACCTGCACACCTTGAAAGGGGGGGCCAGAATTTCAGGTCTCAACGCGTTGGGTGAATTGGCGCATGAGATGGAAACGCTGTTGGCGCATGGCAAGCAAACCGGTGTTGACTTGAATGACGGGTTTTTTGCGTTAATGAATCAACACTTGGATGAAATCAATCGCCGAGTTGCATTGTACCAGGACTATATGACGGGTCAGGTGAGCCTTGAAAGCCTGGCCTCGTCGACGATCCATGGGGCGAGGGATGCGGGTCATCAGGCGGCGCCTTTGCCGACGGTAGGCTCAAGCCTTGCTTCTGAGTTCGTGGTTGCGGCCACGTCGCCGCCGAGTGCCGGCACCAAGGAAAGCATCGAAACTGAGGAGGAAACGGCAGAAGAAATCGACGAAGAGATTCTTGCGATCTTCACCGAGGAGGCTGATGAGCTACTGGAGCTTATTGAGCAGAGCATTCATAACTGGAGCGAGGACCGGCAGTCTAAAGAGCCATTGGTGTTGCTGCTTCGATATCTACATACCCTCAAGGGTGGTGCTCGGCTCGCGGGACTAACCAGCTTGGGTGAATTTGCCCACGGTCTTGAGAGTTTTCTCAACAGTCACGAGTATAGCGGCGCGCCAGTTGACGATGCTTTCTACCATGACCTGAACGCGCAGCGGGACGAGTTAGCGCGGCGAGTAGAAAACTGCCGCAAGTCAGTCGCGTCTGAAGCCGGCCCCAGTGGCCTGGCGCCGGCTGAGAATAATACAGTGGTGGCAGAGACCGCCATCGCGCCTGCCCCTGCCCCTGCGCAGGAGGCCATTAATCATCGAACGGCGCTGTCGAAACCGCCATCGGAAATGGTTAGGGTTGCATCTGATCTACTTGAGCAGCTGATTAATTTGGCGGGAGAATCGAGCGTTACCCGAGGACGTATTGAACAGACTATCGCTGACTTCGGCGGGGCTATCGGAGAAATGGCCGATACGATTGCACGAATCCGAGAGCAAGTCAGGTTGCTGGATATTGAAACCGAATTTCGTGAGACCGTGTTCGGCAAGCGCCTGGCTAGCGAGGGTAACAGCGCTTTCGATGAGCTTGAAATGGATCGCTATACCCTGCTTCAAGAAATCTCGCGCGCATTGAATGAAAGTTCCTCGGACATGATGGACCTTAAAGAGACGCTACTGAATAAGAGTCGCGATACTGAAACTTTATTGCATCAGCAGGCGCGTATCAGCGCCGAGTTGCAGGAAGGCCTGACCCGAACGCGCATGGTACCCTTCGCGCGGCTCATACCCCGATTGCGGCGAATTGTTCGGCAGATCAGTGCGGAAGTTGGCAAATCAGTCCGCTTTGACGCTTTTAATATGGAAGGCGAGCTTGATCGAAATGTTCTGGAGCGGATCGTCGCGCCCCTTGAACATATGCTGCGTAATGCCGTCGATCACGGCATCGAGCCAAGGGAACAGCGGCTGTTGGCGAATAAGCCGGAAATCGGCCGCATTAGCCTGCGATTATCGCGTGAAGGTGGCAATGTGGTCCTAACGGTCAGTGATGATGGTGCTGGGATTAATGTCGCGGCGGTGAAGGCTAAGGCCATCGAGAGAGGACTAATCAAAGCTGGCGAGCCGATCTCTGACCACGAGGTTAGGCAATTCATTATGCATGCGGGTTTCAGCACAGCGGCAAAATTGACCCAGATATCCGGACGCGGCGTCGGCATGGATGTGGTCAATAGCGAGATCAAACAACTGGGCGGATCTCTGGCGATTGACTCTGCCGAAGGCCAGGGTACGCAGTTTATTATTCGTATTCCTTTCACCGTGTCGATTAATCGTGCGTTGATGGTGGTGGTCAAAGAAGAGACCTATGCGGTGCCGCTGAACACGATTGAAGGTATCGTGCGGGTTAGCCCTTATGAGCTTGAAGCGTACTATCAGCCAGATGCGCCAATGTTTGAATATGCCGGGCAAGCCTATCGTCTGGCGTATATGGGAAAAATGCTGGCGCGTTCCGAAGACCCAAGCTTTGCGGGGCAACTGGCGCCGTTGCCGGTGATTTTGGCGAGAAGCGGTGATACTGCCATCGCCCTGCAGGTCGATCGAGTGATTGGTTCTCGTGAAGTGGTGGTTAAAACCCTGGGTCGACAACTCAGCGACGTTGCCGGCATTGCTGGCGCCACCGTGCTCGGCGACGGCAGTGTTGTCATCATCCTCGACATTATGGCGTTGGTCCGCAATGCGGGCGAAGCGCAGGGTGAGACTCGGCAGCTGGAAAAGGTTGAGCCGCAAACCGCGGTCAGAACGGTGATGATTGTGGATGATTCTGTGACAGTGAGGAAAGTCACCTCCAGGCTGATGGAGCGGCATGGCTGGGAGGTGGTAACGGCCAAAGATGGGCTCGATGCGCTAAGACAGTTGCAGGACATCTACCCGGATATTGTCTTGTTGGATATAGAAATGCCCCGTATGGACGGCTTCGAGGTGTTACGTTCGGTGCGCCGGGATGAGCGCCTCACGGCATTACCGATTATCATGATCACGTCTCGTACCGGCGAAAAGCATCAGCAGCAGGCGAAAGCACTCGGGGTCAACGGCTTCCTCGGTAAGCCATTCCAAGAAGCAAGCTTATTGAGCAGTATCGAAGAAGTGTTGGCGGCGGCCCAGACAGTTCGGCAGGAATCCTTATGAGTCATCAGACTGAAGCATTATCAACCTACGTGATTCCGTTACAGAAGAGCACGATCTTACTCCCAGAAGTGAGCGTGGCCGAGATTATCCCCTATGAGCCGCTGCAACGGGTACAAGACACACCTGATTGGTTTATTGGTTTGCTGGCTTGGCGTGGTGAACAGGTTCCGGTTGTGTCTTTCGAGATGCTGACGATCAAGCGCGCGAGTTTTTCCCTCGTCAGTGTCTCGTCTGCCAGCTTAGTTGTGGTGCGAGCGTTGGGGGACTGGCAAGGCTTTCGCTACTACGCGTTGGTGGCGCAGGCACAGCCACAGCGGGTGATGATTGATGACGATGAGCTGTTGGATGCCGCTGATGAGATTGCGATGACGGAGGTGCTGAAAGTCAGATATGGCAATCTGGTCGTCTCAATCCCCGATGTGGACTATATCGAGGCCCAGGTTGACCTCATTGCTTTCGAGACCGTGCTGTAGATCCCCAAATCGCGCCTGCAACAGTCCTATGACGGTTGCCGGAGCGTGCGCCGCACGCAAAATTCTAGGACCCAAGCCCACGACAATGAACCCCTGCTGGCGAGCATCATCGAGTTCCTGCGCTGAAAATCCACCTTCAGGCCCGATCAAGACGGCAATGCTGGTGGGCGTTACACTCAGGTTCAGCAAATTGGCCTGGCCGCTGGGATCAGCGATGAGTTTAAGGTCGGCATCTGTCTGCGTCAGCCAAGCGCTCAATTCTTCAACCGGGCGCAATGCCGGTGGGCGATTCAAGCCACATTGCTCACAAGCGCTGTAGACGATTTGTTGCCAATGGCCAGCGCGTTTTGCCGCTGCCTGCCGGGCGACATGGGTGTGTTCGGAGTACAGGGGCTGGATCTGGTTGACGCCCAGTTCAGTGGCCATTTGTACGGCGGTATCCATCGCCTCGCGTTTGGTGATACACAGACCCAGCTGGATTTGGACTGGCGAGCATCGGTCAATGGGCTCAAAGCTGCCGAGCTGGATGGACACCTGAGATTTGCCTAGAGCGACAACGGCACCCTGATATTCGCCGCCTGATCCATTAAAGAGCACCACCTTAGTGTCGAGGCTGACGCGCAGGACATTCTTCAGGTAGTGGCTGGTAGTGCTGTCGAGATCGATGCGAAGCCCGGCGCCAAGTTCCTGTTGAACAAACACTCTTGATTGGCGCATAGGCTGATTCGATACAAGTTAAAGGCCGAGATTGTGCCACAGCTTGAGGGTGGGTCCAGATTGGTTCAGGGTATAGAAATGCAACCCTGGCGCGCCCGCATCCAGCAGTTGCTGGCACAGGCGAGTGACCACTTCTTCGCCAAAGGCCTTGAGGCTTTCTGGGTCGTCCTGATAGGACTCGAGATTTTTTCTGATCCAGCGAGGAATATCCGCGCCGCAAGTATCTGAGAACCTGACCAGGGTTTGGTAATTAGTGATCGGCATAATCCCGGGCACAATAGGAATCGAGATGGCCAATTTGTCGCACGCATCGATGAAGCGAAAGTAGGCCTCGGCGTTGTAAAAGTATTGGGTGATGGCGCTGTTGGCACCCGCATCGACCTTGGCTTTGAAATACGCCAAGTCCGCTTCAACACTACGAGAGTCGGGGTGAATTTCCGGATAGGCCGCGACTTCGATATGAAAGTGATCCCCCGTTTGCTCGCGAATAAAGCTCACCAAGTCATTCGCATAGGTCAGCTTGACCGAGCCCATTCCCGACGGGATATCGCCGCGCAGGGCAACCACTCGATTGATACCAGCGGCTTGATAGTCTTTCAATAGCGTCCCAATTTTAGTCGCAGAGTCGCCACCGAAAGACAGATGTGGGGCCACGTTCGAGCCCGCCGCGCTGATATCCAGCACCGCTTGCCGAGTGCCATCCCGGGTTGAGCCGCCAGCCCCGTAGGTGACGGAAAAGAAGTGCGGGTTGAGCGCCTGAAGGCGCTCGTGAGTCTTCGCCAGTTTCGCCAGCGCCTCATCGGACTTGGGCGCTGCGAACTCGAAGCTAAAATGCACCGGATGTCGGCTGAGTGATGTCATGGTGGCGCCCTTCTTAATAGTGCCTTGTTATAGCGCCTTGTTATAGCGCCTTGGCCAGATCAATAGCCTTGTCGGTGCGCTCCCACGTAAAATTGGGCTCTTCTCGACCAAAATGACCGTAGGCTGCAGTGGCCAGATAAATTGGCCGTTTCAGGTCGAGCATGGCAATCAAACCCTTGGGTCGCAGATCAAAGTGTTCTCTGACCAGTAATTCGATTTCATGGTCAGGCAGCTTGCCCGTGCCGAAGGTCTCTATGCTGATGGAGGTTGGTTCGGCGACGCCGATGGCATAGGAAATTTGAATTTCACAGCGATCAGCCAGACCGGCGGCAACGATATTCTTCGCCACGTAACGGCCTGCATAAGCGGCGCTGCGATCGACCTTGGAAGGATCCTTGCCGGAGAATGCGCCGCCACCATGGCGAGCCATGCCGCCGTAGGTATCGACTATGATTTTGCGGCCGGTCAATCCGCAGTCACCGACGGGGCCGCCGATAACGAATTTGCCAGTGGGATTGATATGGTACTGAGTGCCGGCATGTAACCAATTTGCGGGGAGTACCGGTTTAATAATTTCTTCCATTACCGCTTCGCGCAGGTCTGCTTGGGAGATATCCGGGTCGTGCTGGGTTGACAATACCACGGCCTCGATAGAGACAGGCTGGCCCTGGGCGTCATATTTGAACGTGATCTGGCTCTTGGCGTCTGGTCGCAAAAATGGCAGTTTGCCGGACTTTCGAACTTCAGCTTGGCGTTTGACGAGACGGTGCGAATAAGTGATCGGCGCCGGCATCAGCACATCAGTCTCGTTACTGGCGTAACCAAACATCAAGCCTTGGTCACCGGCGCCCTGTTCATGGTCGGCGGTTTCATCGACACCCTGCGCAATATCCGGCGACTGTTTGCCGATGGCGTTCAGCACTGCGCAGCTGGCGCCATCAAAACCGACGGCTGAGCTGTTGTAGCCAATGTTGAGAATGACTTCGCGACAGATCTCCTCGACATCGACCCAAGCTTCCGTGGTGATCTCGCCGGCTAGAACGACCATGCCGGTTTTGACCAGCGTCTCACAAGCCACGCGTGCATTTGCATCTTGGGCCAACAAGGCGTCAAGGACCGCGTCGGAAATTTGGTCTGCCATCTTATCAGGGTGGCCTTCGGAAACTGACTCGGAAGTAAACAGTGACGTTCTGGACATATCAAAAGCTCGCTATTGGCTAAATCAAAGAGGTGCAGATTACCTGTAACTGACCCGGATTTACAGGTGTCCGGTGTGATATTAGTTCAGGTTGAATGTCGAAAAATTCATGATTCTTGGGGATTTCCATTGATGTCTAGGGGGTGCTAAGTGAAAATGGCGGTCCAACCCTTCAGTGTCACAATGGATTTGAGTATGATTTCATCTCGACAAAGAGCCAATGCCATACGCGCTCTGGCGATGGACGCCGTCCAGCAAGCCAAATCCGGACACCCAGGGGCACCCCTCGGCATGGCGGATATCGCTGAGGCGCTCTGGACTGGCTTTTTGCGGCACAACCCGGCCAATCCGAAGTGGTCCAATCGTGATCGTTTTGTGTTGTCGAATGGTCATGGCTCCATGTTGATCTATGCCCTGCTGCACCTGACCGGCTACGATTTGCCCATGGCCGAGCTTGAAAAGTTTCGGCAGCTGGGATCCCGAACGCCGGGGCATCCAGAATTTGGCCACACGCCTGGCGTGGAAACCACCACGGGCCCTCTGGGTCAGGGCCTGGCGAACGCCGTCGGGTTGGCCATTGCAGAAAAGCTGCTGGCGGCACATTTCAATCGAACGCTCGATGATCAAGACTTTCAAATTGTGGATCACTGCACCTACACCTTTGTGGGCGATGGCTGTTTGATGGAGGGTATCTCCCACGAAGTGGCGTCTTTGGCCGGCACTTTGGGGCTGGGCAAATTAATTTGTTTGTATGACGACAACGGCATCTCTATCGACGGCGACGTCAAAGGCTGGTTTACCGATGATACCCCCGCACGTTTCAGAGCCTATGGCTGGCAGGTGATCGATCGGGTTGATGGCCATGATGGACAGGCGGTTGCCGAGGCGCTAGAGATCGCCAGGAACGAGTCGACGAAGCCGACCCTAATCTGTTGCCAGACCACGATTGGCTATGGCGCGCCCACCAAGGCAGGTACTGCCGCCAGTCATGGGTCGCCCCTGGGCGTCGAAGAAATTAGCGGGGCCCGGGCCGCGCTGGATTGGACTCATCCACCCTTTGTCGTGCCGGTTGAGATTGCTCAGAGCTGGGATGCTCGAGATCGCGGTGCCGCGTTAGAGGCGTCTTGGGAGGCCCTGTTTCGTGGTTATCAGCAACATTTCCCGGAGCTGGCCGCGGAGTTCAGCCGGCGCCATGGGGGTGACCTGCCGGCTCAATGGCCTGCAGCGATGGATGCGTTGCTGGAGACCACTAACAGCCTCGGTGAAAACCTGGCATCTCGGCAGGCCTCGGCCAAGGTCATCGCTCATATGGCTGAGCTGCTGCCAGAACTGGTGGGTGGCTCAGCAGATTTGACCGGTTCCAATCTGACGAACTGGCCGGCGATGCAGCCAGTGAGTGCAGAGCAACCTGATGGTAACTACATTTATTACGGTGTTCGAGAATTTGGTATGACCGCCATCGCGAATGGCTTGGCGCTGCACGGCGGCATTCTGCCCTTCACCGGTACCTTTTTGGTGTTTATGGACTATGCCAAAAACGCCGTGCGCATGGCGGCTTTGATGGGTCTGAGAAATGTCCTGGTGTACACCCATGACTCTATCGGTCAGGGTGAGGATGGGCCGACTCACCAGCCCATCGAACATCTCGCCAGCCTCAGGGGTATGCCTAATATGTCTGTCTGGCGCCCCGCCGATGGTGTTGAAACGGTGGTGGCTTGGCGTGCCGCTGTCGAACGTCAATGCGGCCCGACAGCGCTCGTTCTGTCTCGACAGAGCTTGCCACACCAGGCGCGCTCGGCTACCCAGATCGCTGACGTCAAGCGGGGCGCCTATGTTTTATGTGACAGCGCTGAGCCAGCGCAGATCATTATTATAGCCACGGGTTCCGAGGTCGGCATTGCGGTGCAAGCCTTCGCGGCGCTGGCCAAACAGGGTGTTGCCGCGCGGGTCGTCTCCATGCCCAGTGCCGATGTCTTTGAAGCCCAGGATCAAGCTTATCGAGACAGCGTCCTGCCCCCGACTAACCGCCATCGACTGGCGGTGGAGTCGGCCCATGCGGATTACTGGTGGAAGTGGGTTGGCCTCGACGGTCGAGTCATCGGTATGACCAGTTTTGGTGAGTCCGGGCCCGGTGGCGAAGTGCTGCAGCACTTTGGCTTTACTGCGGAAAATATTGTCGACGTGGCCAGGAGCATGATCTAACCCATGAAGTTTATCGCCATGAAGGATTTGGACCTGCAAGGTCAGCGCGTGCTGATCCGCGAGGACCTGAATGTCCCGGTCAAAGACGGCCAGGTGACCAGTGATGCGCGAATTCGCGCGGCCCTACCGACGATCGAATACGCGCTGGCGGCAGGCGCCAGAGTCATGTTGATGTCGCATCTGGGTCGGCCCACCGAAGGCGTGCCCATCAGTGCTCAGCCCGAAGCCAGCCTGGCGCCGGTGGCGCGGCAAATTGAGCAGTTGACGGGCAAAACGGTGCAGCTGGTGGATAATTATCTACAGGGCTTTGATTGGGGCACGCAGGATCTGGTGCTGTTCGAGAATGTTCGCGTGAATACGGGAGAATCAGCCAACGATGAGACCCTAGCGCGGCAATTGGCCGCCTTATGTGACATCTTTGTGATGGATGCCTTTGGTACTGCCCACCGTGCCCAGGCGACGACGGAGGGTGTTGCGCGATACGCGCCGATCGCCTGTGCGGGGCCCTTGTTAGTGGCAGAACTTGACGCCCTGGAAAAAGCTGTCGCCCAACCCGAAAGGCCGGTGGTTGCCATCGTCGGCGGCAGCAAGGTCTCGACCAAGTTGGAGGTGCTGGATACCTTGTCAGACCGGGTAGATACCTTGATTGTCGGTGGTGGTATTGCCAACACCTTTCTCGCTGCCAGTGGTGTCGAGGTGGGTAAGTCGTTGTATGAGCCGGATCTATTGGCTACCGCGAGCCGGTTGCTGGACAAGATCCACATTCCATTGCCGGTCGATGTGGTGGTAGCCAAGTCCTTGTCTGCAGACGCGGTACCTGTGTATAAGCGCGTGGCCGATATCGAGGCTGACGATATGATTTTAGATATTGGTCACCAGACCAGTGAGTTGATTGGGGATATCGTTCGACAGGCAAAAACGATTATCTGGAACGGACCAGTGGGTGTGTTTGAGATTGACGGATTCGCCGATGGCACTCGCAAACTGGGTCAGGCCATTGCAGACAGTGACGGCTTTTCCATTGCCGGTGGCGGCGACACCCTGGCGGCCATCGACAAGTATGGTTTGGCTGAGGACATTTCTTATATCTCCACGGGTGGTGGTGCTTTTCTTGAGTTTGTTGAGGGTAAAACTTTGCCAGCAGTCGCCATTCTTGAGCTGCGAGCGCGGCAGGATAGGCATTAAGGCAAGCTGAAAGTTAGCAGTATTTCATCGGTGCGGCCGACGTCTAATGGCGCTTGGCATTAAAACGAACACGAATCGGAAGGAGCTTTAAAGATGGCGTTAGTGAGTATGCGACAAGTGCTGGATCACGCAGCGGAACATGGATATGGCGTGCCGGCGTTCAACGTTAATAATCTTGAACAGATGCGCGCCATCATGGAGGCCGCGCAGCAAACCGATAGCCCAGTGATCGTGCAGGCCTCAGCGGGGGCGCGCAAGTACGCCGGTTCGACATTCCTGCGGCACCTCATTTTGGCGGCGATCGAAGAGTTTCCGAATATCCCTGTGGTGATGCATCAAGATCACGGGGGCTCGCCAGATGTTTGCCAGCAATCGATTCAGTCGGGCTTTTCATCGGTGATGATGGATGGCTCCCTATTGGCCGACCAGAAAACCCCGTCAGACTACGAATACAATGTTGAAGTGACACGCCTGACCACCCGGTTTGCCCATGCCTGTGGCGTCACTGTCGAGGGCGAACTTGGCTGTCTCGGCTCTCTGGAAACCGGTGAAGCCGGCGAGGAAGATGGCGGTGGCGCGGTGGGAATTCTGACCATGGAGCAATTGCTCACCGATCCTGAGCAGGCTCGTGACTTCGTCGAGCGAACCGGGGTCGATGCCTTGGCTATTGCTATCGGCACGAGTCATGGCGCCTATAAATTTAGTCGTCCGCCGACCGGTGACATCCTCGCGATCGATCGCATCAAGGCGATTCATGAGCGCCTACCGAATACCCACCTGGTAATGCACGGCTCCTCCAGTGTGCCGCAGGAATGGCTGGCTATTATCAATGAATTCGGTGGTGAAATTCCGGAGACTTATGGGGTGCCTGTGGCGGAAATACAGGAAGGCATCAAGTATGGTGTGCGCAAGGTGAATATTGATACCGATTTACGCTTGGCTTCGACGGGTGCCATTCGACGGTTTCTCGCCGAGAACAAGGCAGAGTTCGATCCACGCAAATATCTGGCTGCTTCAACAAAAGCCATGAAAGATCTAGTTGTGGCCCGTTATGAAGCCTTTGGGACCGCCGGTCACGCTGCTAAAATCAAGCCAATCTCGCTCGAAAAGATGGCAGAACAATATGCATCTGGTGCCCTCGACCCACGTCTGTCGTAAAGCCGGTGAGGGGGGATCCTGCATGGCTGGTGAGCCGTCCGATCGTCGTTGATTTTTTTTAGGAGGCTTGCGGGCCCATATGTTGGATTTACTTAGAACCGAGTTGAGTTGTGGAATAGCTACGGATGCCGAGACCCTTCAGAAGTATGGTCTCGACTGGACGCGCTTCTATGAGCCGAATGCGTTGGCCGTGATTTTTCCGACCAGCGTCGATGAGGTGGTGGCGTTGGTCAAATTTGCCAATCAGCACCGACTGGCCTTGGTCCCGTCCGGTGGTCGCACTGGACTCAGTGGCGGCGCCGTGGCTATCAACGGTGAGTTGGTGGTGTCATTCGAGAAAATGAACCGGATTCTCGACTTCGACCCGATTGACCACTATGCGGTGGTTCAGCCCGGGGTGATCACGGCTAACTTGCAGGCCTTCGCGGCCGAGCACGATTGTCTATATCCCGTTGATTTTGCCTCGGCAGGATCGAGCCAGATCGGGGGTAATATTGCGACCAATGCTGGCGGCATTAAGGTGTTGCGCTATGGGCTGACCCGCGATTGGGTGGTGGGCCTGAAGGTCGTGACGGGCACCGGTGAATTGCTTGATCTGAACAAGGGCTTGGTGAAGAACGCGACGGGCTATGATTTTCGCCATCTGTTTATCGGCTCGGAGGGCACGCTGGGGCTCATTGTAGAGGCCACCATTCGGCTCGCGCCCCGCCCCCGTAACTTGAATGTAATTTTGCTTGCGGTACCGGAAATGGCGAAAATCATTTCGGTGCTCGAGACATTCCGCCGGCATGTTTCATTGACGGCCTATGAGTTCTTTTCCGAACAAGCATTGCAGCATGTGATCAATCACACTGGCGGCAAACACCCCTTCGCTGAAAAGTCTTCATTTTACGCCCTGTTGGAATATGAGGTTGTCTCGGCAGAGGATGTTGACGCGTCTCTCGCCGCCTTTGAAAGTTGTCTGGACGCGGGCCTGACGATTGATGGCGTAATCAGCGCTAGCGAGACTCAGCGGCGGGATCTGTGGCGCTTGCGAGAAAATATCTCTGAGTCGATTACGCCGTTTACACCTTATAAAAATGATGTGGCGGTGCGCGTCTCCAGAGTCCCTGAGTTCCTTGCAGCTGTCGATGCAGAAGTGGGCCAACGTTATCCGAATTTTGAGATCGTCTGGTTTGGCCATATCGGCGACGGCAACTTACACCTGAACATTCTCAAACCGGCCGACTGGACTGTCGCTGCGTTCAAGGCAGAGTGCGAATTGGTTAGCGAGCATATTATGCGCATCGTGGCTGAGTTCGACGGCAGCATTTCCGCTGAACATGGCGTTGGTCTGCTCAAGCGTGATCAACTGAAATTCAGTCGTTCGGCTGCCGAGATCGATTTGATGCGGTCGGTTAAGGCCGTGTTCGATCCGAACCACATCATGAACCCGGGCAAGTTGCTGAGCTAGATTTCCCGGCGGGCTCTTATTCGGCCTTGCGAGTTTCTGCGCCTGTCGCGGTGCCCACCATGATCAGATCCGCCGGTCTTAAGGCGAATAAGCCGTTCGTGACGACACCGGGCAGATTGTTGATGGCAGACTCCAGCGCCTTGGGGTGAGTGATTTGCAGGTCATGCACGTCGAGAATGATATTGCCGTTGTCGGTGACGAAGTCCTGTCGATAAACCGGTCTGCCACCCAGTTGAACCAGGGCTCTGGCCACGGCAGAGCGAGCCATGGGAATGACTTCTACGGGCAGCGGGAACTTGCCGAGGGTGCCCTGCATTTTGGATGCATCGACGATGCAGATAAAGGTTTCGGCCACTGACGCCACGATTTTTTCTCGAGTCAGCGCACCGCCACCACCTTTGATGAGCTCAAGCTGATGATTGCTCTCATCGGCGCCGTCGATGTAAAACTGCATGTCCTTCACGCCGTTCAGATCAAATACGGGAATACCATGACTGCGCAGGCGCTCCTCTGAAGCTAGTGAGCTGGCGACCGTGCCGTCGAATTTGTGCTTGATCAGTGCTAAAGCATCAATAAAGTAGTTGGCGGTGGAGCCTGTGCCCACGCCAATCACGGACTGGCTTGTCAAATGAGGGTCAATGTAGTCGACAGCCGCCTGGGCGACTTGTTGTTTTAACGCTTCCTGATTCATTGATAAACACTCATGGGGTAAAGGACAACCTTGACCTCGTCGGGCCCTGGTTTCGACGTGTGATGCTGGGACGATCAGTTTATACTTTTACAGCGGGCTTGCTAAGGATGAAATGCGCCGTGCAAGTTATTGATCGCAGATTGGCAGTCAGAGCTGCATCTATCAGGGCGAGTGAACAGGGAAATAACCAAGTGTTTAGTCATTACATTAAGAAGATTTTGGAAGCTGACGTCTACGATGTCGCGGAGCAAACAGCATTGGAACGGGCAGCAGGTTTGTCTAGACGCCTGGGACAGCAGGTGTTCTTGAAGCGTGAAGATCTGCAGCCGATATTCAGTTTCAAACTCCGCGGCGCTTATAACCGGATTAAAAAGCTGGACAGCGGCATTCGGCAACGCGGTGTCATCACGGCGTCGGCGGGTAACCATGCGCAGGGTGTTGCCTTGGCGGCACAAAAACTGAATATTCCGGCAGTCATTGTCATGGGCTGCAATACGCCCGAGATTAAGGTGCAGGCAGTGGCTCGGCTAGGCGCTAAGATCATTTTGCATGGTGACAGCTATAATGAAGCGGCAGAGCATGCTCTTCAGCTGGGCATCGAGCATAACTATACCTACGTGCATCCATTCAACGACCCGGATGTGATTGCCGGTCAGGGGACGATCGGTATGGAAATATTGCGTCAGCATACGGATCCGTTGGCGGCTATATTTGTACCTGTGGGTGGCGGTGGTTTGATTAGTGGCGTCGGGACCTACGTTAAATATCTACGCCCCGACGTCAAAATCATCGGCGTCGAGGCGGAAGGCTCGGCCTGTATGTGGGCAGCCTTGAACGCGGGGAAGCGAATTCGGCTGAACCCGGACGAGCTGGACCAATTCGCCGATGGTACCGCGGTCCTGCAGGTAGGGACTGAAACCTTCAAGCTAGCGAAGCACTGTGTCGATGAAGTGATTCGGGTCAGCACTGATGAAATTTGTGCTGCCATCAAGGATATCTTTGAAGACACGCGAACAATATCGGAGCCATCTGGCGCGCTCGCGGTTGCGGGTTTAAAGCGTTATCTAGCGCGAGAGTCATCGGACCCGAAGGCCCAGGGGGCCTATGTGGCCATCGTCTCGGGCAGTAATGTTAACTTTGACCGGCTGCGGCATATATCCGAGCGGACCGAAATTGGTGAGCGCCGAGAAATACTGCTTGGCGTTACGATCCCAGAAAAACCAGGCAGCTTTCGACAATTCTGCGCGGCTATCGGCAAGCGCAACATCACCGAGTTCAATTATCGCTATGCTTCCAAGGCGGGTGCCCAGGTGCTCGTGGGTATTCAGACCCATCCTCAGGATGAAGACCGTGACTTGGTTCGAGATCGGCTATCGAAACGCTATTCTGTGGTTGATCTGTCAGAGAATGAAGTTGCGGTCTTGCATGTGCGGCATATGGTTGGTGGCCGCGCGGAAGTGGCGGAACACGAACGCTTGTTTCGGTTCGAATTTCCCGAGCGCCCCGGCGCACTATTGGGCTTTCTCACCGGGCTCGGCAAAGACTTCAATATCTCGATGTTTCATTATCGAAACCACGGTTCGGCCTATGGTCGAGTATTGGTGGGTATCCAGGTACCAGGCCCGGAGATGAATCGGTTTAAGACCTCTCTGGCAGAGATTGGCTTTCGTTGGTGGGATGAAACGGACAATCCTGCTTACCAACTGTTTCTCGCTTGATCAGTCGGGCAGTTCGTCCAGGTTGCCCTGGTGGAATTGCCGATACTCGGCCTCAAATGCGAACAGGCTTGGGTCTTTCAGTCGATCAACGTAGAGGTGTCCGTGTAGGTGGTCGAACTCGTGTTGGAACACCGTGGCGAGAAAGCCGCGCAGGCTAATGCTCTGAGCCCGGGCTTGAGCGTCCAGGTAGTCCACGCGAATGTGCTGGGGGCGTTCCACATAGCCCATCATGCCGGGAACCGACAAGCACCCTTCCCAATAGCCCGCCCGTGTATCTTCAACGACGGTCAGTACCGGGTTGATATACACGGCGAAGGGCATTGCCGGAATTTCTCCATAACGGCTGCTGGTGTTGATAATCTCAATGACGGCCAGCTGGTAGGGGATGTTTACCTGCGGGGCGGCGAGACCGATACCGCCACTGGCATGCAACGTGTCCTGCATGTCTTGGATCAGCTGCACGAAAGCGGCTGAGCCGATGTCGTTCACCGGATAAGGCGCAGCAAGCTTGCGGAGCACCGGGTGCCCCATTTTGACGATATCGAGAATGGTCATAGCGTTCCAGGGATCTGTGGGATAGGCCGTGCCGTCATTGGGTTACCGACTAGGCAAGACGAATCCTAAATTAAATGCGCGTTGCCTGACAAGTGCGAGCTGCATTATGTGATCGACTCGACAAAGCCGAGAAAATCGCCGATGGCCTGTATTGACTATTATCACGACAGCTTATATTGTGCGAATCTTCTGAAGAATAATGCGAACGGTTAGACCCGCGTCCATAAAGTAAGGGCTCAATGAAAAAGAAACCTGATCTGATTTTTTTAATCTTCGTGATATTCGGTACAGGCGTTGCTGTTAACGCAGTAGGTCAAGCTCTCGGTTTTTAGCCGAGGCTGAGCGCGGTAGACACCAAATAATCTCTTTATCCGTGATCACCCCATCAAGGGGTACATCCCATGTTGCGTGGGGTAGGTTCGGTACTTCCTGGCAGGCATGCGCCACCCCCAGCAGCTTTGGCTGACGCCAGTGGCCGGCCCTGCGAGCGAAGGTGCGGTCGTAATAGCCCTTGCCCATACCTAGACGATTGCCCTGCCGATCGAATCCCACGAGTGGTAACAACACCATGTCTAGCATGCTCGCAGCCCTCAATTTGCGTGGCTCATAGGTGGGCTCAAAGATGCCATAGCGGTTCTTAGTGAGTGGTTTGTCGCTGGGGTTCCAGGCTTGAAACAACAGTCGCGTTGCTTCCCAAGGCCGCTGAGGCTCGGAGAGCAGCGGCAGGTAGAACGTTTTATTGGTCGGTTGTCGTCTTATTAGGGGTAATAGGTCAATCTCACCGTCGTTTGCCAGATAGAAGGCAATATGACGAGCCCGCCGAAAATTCGGGTCGCGGTGCAGTCTTCGACTCAGGGCAGCGCAAGCAAGACGTTGCTGATGTGGACTCAAACGCCGACGAGCAGCTCTGAGTCTTGTGCGTAGCGATTTGCGCATAAATCACGCCTGAACGAGTAAAATTCCCCAAATTGCCGCTGTCATACAAGCCCTTGAACCCAGCGGTTCAAGGCGGTGGCCCCTAACTGGCTACAGGCGTTCCGGAGTCCGGACATGCACATTCACCGAGAAAAAAGACCTCCTAGCTAGCGCGTAAAGGGTTTAGGACGTGTTGACTGGCGTACAACCCAGGGAATCTAGGGAGGAGTATATCGCAACTTGTGCTCAGCGATTAATAGATTTTAGACGAACCAGCGCCTGATCAAGCTTGCCGGTCAAATTTGTGATCTCATCGGCTTGGGAAGTGATGACATTTTCGGATTTTTGGTTTTCTTTAATATAGTCGTTGGCAATATTCAGGGCTGCCATGACAGCAATGCGATCAAGCCCTAAAATAGCCGAGCCTGATTTAATCTCTCGCATTTTTTGATCGACATAACCGGCTGACTGTTGCAGTGCGGCGACTTCTTCAGGCTTGCAGCTGACTTGGTAATCCTTATCCAATATGGATACGGTAACAGTCTGGACATTCTTCATGGGGTTTTATCCGTCCGCTTGGGAATCTTGATCTAGGGCCTTGAGACGCATGATCATGGCCTCGACCTTATTTTTGGCTAATTCATTTTTTTCCAGTAACCGGCTGCGCTCTATTTGCCAGCTGGATCGTTCGGCAGTCATCATAGCCTGTTTGTGTTCGACTTCATCCAGCAGCAAAATCAACTCGTCGATTTTGGCTTCCAGGTCTTTTATTTCCAAGGGTTTATCACCAATTAATGAAACGTTGGCTACTATAGAGCGCCGGCTTGTGAAAGGTCAAACTTGCCTTCGCAAGCATGGTATCTTTAGGTTTTTATCAGGTGGGTGAGAATGGTTCAAAAGCGAGTGGATTTCGACGCCTTATCGAAGTGTATTGCCGCGCTGGGTGTGCCCCATAGTGCGGCGGAAGTGCATGGTCTGGTGACTGGACTGCTGTCTGCAGGCTCAAAAATGAGTCCGGCGGCGGGTTTGAGCACGCTGCGTGAGTGGCTCGACACGGATGTCGTCATCGACGCGACTCACGGTGCGCTGCTGAGTCAGGTCTTCAGGGACGTCGCAGCCGACCTCCTCGACCCGGAGTTTAACTTTCATCTCCTGCTGCCCGATGATGAGGCCGCGATCGCCCTTCGATCCCAAGCTCTGGGCGAATGGTGTAGCGGCTTTTTGGGTGGGTTCGGCCTGGCGGGACGGTTCCAGAATGGCGATTTGAGTGATGACTTACGCGAGTTGCTGGCTGATCTCAGTAACATTGCCAATTTGGATGAAGAAGTGCCTGAAGACGAAGACAACGAAGGCGATCTGATTGAGATCGAAGAGTATGTTCGAATGTCAGCGTTGTTGGTATTTGCTGAATGCGCTGTTGCCGTTAGCCACTAGAAAGCGCTGGCATGTTATGCCGCGGCGTTGATAGCGAATGAATATGACGGCCTCGATGGAACCTTGAATGAAAGCTAGCCCAACCATTGCCCCAAAAGAGTTTGCCAGGCGTCGGGTCGATTTAATGGCGATGATGGCGCCCGACAGTATTGCGATTTTGCCCAGCGCCAGTGTCGTGGCGCGCAACAGTGATATCGATTACCCCTTCCGACAGGACAGTGACTTTCAATACTTGAGTGGCTTTGGCGAGCCTGATGCGGTTCTGGTGCTGGTACCAGGTCGCGCCCATGGCGAAACTATTCTCTTCTGTCGCGAGTGTGATCCTGACCTTGAACGCTGGCACGGCAGGATCACAGGTCCAGAACGCGCCATGCAGCTGTTGGGTCTTGATGATGCATTCCCCATCGCAGATATCGATGACATCTTGCCTGGCCTGATCGAAGGAAAGGCTAAATTATATTACGGTATGGGTGTCCATCAGGATTTTGACGCCCAGGTCATTGGTTGGGTCGACGGCATTGCTTTGAACCAGCAAGCCGGCTCAAAGCTGGCCGGTGAATTTGTCCATCTGGGTCAGTATGTCCATGAGCTTCGTCTGTTTAAAAGCGCCCAAGAGATTAATGTGATGCGTCATGCAGCCCGTGCCACAGCCGCGGGCCACTTGCGTCTGATGTCCGAGTTGAAGCCGGGGTTACGAGAGTACCACCTTGAGGCCGAATTGAATTACGCCTTTGCGGGAGCCGGCGCTCGTACAACGGCCTATCCGTCGATTGTTGGGTCTGGCAACAATGCGAATATTATGCACTATACGCAGAATGACGATCTGATCAGATCCGGTGATCTGGTGTTAGTTGACGCCGGTGCTGAGTATGAGGGTTATGCTGCGGATGTGACTCGAACCCTGCCAGCCAGTGGGCGCTACAGTGAGGCGCAAGCGGATATTTATAATGTTGTCCTGACTGCCCAGTTGGCGGCCATCGCCGCAGTGAAGCCGGGTAATCACTGGAACCAACCTCACGAGGCCGCAGTGCGAGAAATCACCTTAGGCTTGATCCGCCTGGGGTTGCTGCAGGGCGAGGTTAATGAGCTGATTCGGGCGGCCGCGTTCAAGAAGTTTTATATGCATCGCACAGGTCATTGGCTCGGCCTTGATGTGCATGATGTAGGCGAGTACCAAATCGAGGGCGAGTGGCGGGTTTTCGAGCCCGGTATGGTGACGACGATTGAGCCCGGCATCTATATTGCCGAGGACCTTGAGGGTGTGCCGGCTCGCTATCGTGGTATTGGAGTACGGATTGAAGATGATGTGTTGGTGACGAAGTCCGGTTGTGAAGTCATCACCGCAATGATTCCAAAGACTGTGGTTGCTATTGAGCAATACATGGCAAGTAAGGTGGCGTGAAGATGGAAAAATCGATTGATGTACTGATTGTCGGTGGCGGGCTGGTGGGGCTCACGCTGGTCAACGCGTTGCGGGGCTCCCGTCTGTCAGTCAGGCTGATTGATAGTCAAAGCTCGCCGCAACTGTCAGCCAGAACCGAGTCCAGCCGCCAGGGTCATAACCTGGTTGCCGGTGCCAGTCCTCGAGTGAGTGCGATTAACCTGGCCTCCGAGGCGCTGTTAAAGCGTCTTGGTGCTTGGCCGGGGGCGGCGGCGCAGCAATGTGCCTACACGCAGATGTCTGTATGGGACGGCCGTGGCACAGCCTCGATTCAATTTGAGGCTGATTTGGCGGTGGCTGATCACCTCGGTACGATCATAGAGAATGACCAGCTGACTCTAGCCTTGTTTGACCGCGGTTTGAGCGTTGACGAAGCGCAAATAGATTATGACTCAGCGGTTGAAACCATTGAGCGCAATGATGTGGGTTACAGGGTTACGCTACTGAGTGGCGAAAGCATTAGCTGTAAATTGCTTGTCGGTGCCGATGGAGGTGCGTCCACAGTGCGAGAATTAACCCACATTAAGACCCTCGAGTGGAGCTATCAGCAGTCAGCGCTGGTCACCACTATTGAAACCCAAGCCCCCCATCAGGGTGTGGCGCGGCAGTGCTTTACACCGGTGGGCGCGCTGGCATTTCTGCCCCTGGCAAATCCCAGGCACTGCTCCGTGGTCTGGTCGACGGCGACGACTGAGGAATTGCTGGCACTGGATGATGATCAATTGTGTCAGCGGCTCACGCAGGGTTCTGAGTCGGTGCTCGGCGACGTCTTGGCGGTAGATCGGCGGTTTTCTTTTCCACTGCGCCAGCGTCATGCGCTGCGCTATATTCAATCGGGTTTGGCGCTGATCGGTGATGCCGCACACACGATCCACCCGCTTGCTGGACAGGGTGCTAATCTGGGTTTTGCTGACGCCCAGGCCTTGGCCATGGTGCTCCAGCAATGCCGATTCAACGGTCTGCAGCCTGGCGATATGGCGTTGCTGCGTAGTTATGAGCAAACGCGGCGCCCAGCCAACCTGTTGATGGCGGCGGTCATGGAAGCCATTAAGCGCATGTTCGACTCTGGTGATCCTGGCGTCAACTGGTTGCGAAACCTGGGTCTGTCGCTCCTCGATCAACAGTCAACCCTGAAAGGTATGGTCGCAAAATTGGCGGCGGGAGCCTGACAGCGACAGCCTAGAACAGGGTACTTAAGACAAACTGCCTGAGTCGAAATTGATCCGCCATAGGGTTGAGCGCGTCTCACTGTCCTCGGGGCCGGTGAGGCGTTAGAATAGCGCGGATTTTCTTAACTCCAATGAGCTTACACATGGGTCAGAGAACACCGATATATACATTGCACGTTGACGCCGGCGCCAAGATGGTGGACTTCGGGGGTTGGGATATGCCGATCCACTATGGTTCACAGTTGGAAGAGCATCATCTGGTTCGACAGGATGTTGGAATCTGCGACGTCTCCCATATGACGGTGATTGACCTGCGCGGCCCGCAGGCCAAGGCTTACCTGCAATATCTGTTGGCCAACGATGTCGCCCGTTTAGACGTGCCAGGCAAGGCGCTCTACAGTGCGATGTTAAATGAGACCGGGGGTGTACTGGACGACCTAATCGTCTACCTCGATGGCGACGGCTATAGGATCGTGGTGAATTGTGCCACTCGCGAGAAGGATCTGGCCTGGATGAATCAGCAAGCCAGCGGTTTTGACTGTCAGTTGATAGAGCGCCCTGAACTCGCGATCCTGGCGATCCAAGGTCCGAATGCGCTTGCTAAGGTGAGCGCAGTGGTGAGCCCCGAGCGGGTCGATTTAATCTCACAGCTGAAGCCCTTCGTCGGAGCCTGGTCTGGAGAATGGTTTATCGCGAGAACGGGTTATACCGGCGAGAAGGGCGTTGAAATCATTTTGCCAGGGGCGGATGCTCAGAATCTGTGGCGTCAGCTTACTGCCAACGGCGTCAGGCCTGTGGGCCTGGGGGCACGAGATACGCTGCGACTGGAAGCCGGCATGAACCTGTATGGCAGTGATATGGATGAATCGGTCACGCCCCTGGAGTCAAACATGGCGGTCACGATCAGTTTTGAAGATGACCGTGAATTTTTGGGTCGGGCGCGGTTGGAAGCGCAGCTTAGCGAGGGTGTGGAACGTGAGTTGGTGGGTTTGGTTTTGCTGGAGCGAGGCGTGCTGCGTGCGCATCACCCCATTTTCAGTGGTGCTGAGCAGGTCGGTGAAATCACCAGCGGCGCCTTCTCGCCAACGCTGGAGCACGGGATTGGGTTGGCCCGGCTTACCACAGGCGCGGACAATCTTACCGTTGAAATTCGCAATAAAAGACTGCCTGTGCAGCGGGTCAAACTGCCATTTGTCCGCAATGGCAAGCAGGTTTTTAAGCTCGCTTAGATGAGAGGGTCGAGAGACAAGCTGCAGCAATTGTCTGTGGCTGGCTGGATCGGCGGGAAATACAGGAAACAAAAATAACGCTAAAACCACGTGGTAGCTAATGACACCGCGATAACACACGATAAAGAAGGGCGAAAAAGATGGTCGATTTTTTAGGGGAATTACATTACGCAAAGAGCCACGAATGGGTGCGTATAGAGGACGACGGCACTGTCACCGTAGGTATTTCTGATCATGCCCAAGATGCGCTTGGAGATGTGGTGTTTGTTGAGTTGCCAGAGTTGAACATGGCCATTACCGCGGGTGATGAGGCGGGTGTGGTCGAATCAGTCAAGGCGGCATCGGATATTTATGCGCCGATCTCGGGAACGGTTATTGCGATTAATGAATTATTAGAGGATACGCCGGAAACCGTCAACACCGCGCCTTTTACTGACGGTTGGTTTTTCAAGCTGCAGCCAGACAATCTGGGTGATGTTCAAGACTTGATGGACGTTAATGCCTACGAGGCGTTCTGTGAGAACGAGGAACACTAGTTGGGGACGCCTAGTTGGGGACGCCTAGTCGGGGACGCCTGATTTGGCGCAGCCTCACGACTTGACTTGCGCGTCTGCCATGGCCTTCGTCATCACGGCGGATAGCGCCTCGATTTGATCTGGCAGGGTCAGCAGTACCAGCCCTAAGCGGGTCTCCTGGACCTCGCTGATCGCCGCCAAGTCGCAGAGGTCAGCGGCTTCCCGTAGGGTTTTCTCGAGCTCCGCGACGGCATCGGCAGCCAATGGTGAAAGAACCTTGCCGAGGTTGATGGGTGCAAAGAAAATCTGATTCAGGCCGTTAACCTTGCCCTTTAACGCAGCCCCCGTGCTGTGGCTGTAGATGCCGTGGCCTTCGCCAGGAATTAATAAGCGATTTGCTTCTGTTATGGCGAGTCGTGCCGTTTGCAGGCTGGCTGCCAGCAGCCGATCTACCTCGCTCGTGAGGATAATTCCCGCCTCATCGACAGCGGACTCTGCGGACTCTGTCGGCCAATGGTCCAAGTCCAGCGTGATCTGCGTTGTGATCATGTCTAGGACCAGACGCCGTCGAACAATGATTTCATTGGCATTGGTCTGGGCGTCAGCCGTTGTCTCAACGCGGGGACTCGCAAGGGTCGAGACCAGAAAATCTGCCGAGTCACGATCAAAAATAAGATATTCAAGTGCGTGGAATCCTAGGCTGACCTCGCTTGAGTCCGTGAAACCATTCTGCTCTCGTAAAGACTCAGGTGTAATCGTCACTGTCAGGTCACTGATCAGGCCGCTGTCAGGGTAAGCCGGCAGTGTGTCCAGGTACCCGGGTTCGATGGGCCAGGCATCGATTTGATAGAGCAGTGGTGCCAAGGAGTCGACCAAGGGCTCAATCAGCGGTTTGGCGAAAGGGAGCGTCGCAAGGCCGATGAATGCTAAGTGGGCATTGCGCCACGCTGCTTGGGCGGTCTGCTGGTGTTGGCTGTCGGGCACCAGCAGCAACTCATCGATGGAGCGTCGCAGGGACTCAGCATCCAGTATTAGCCGCTGGTGCCGTTCAATGCGCAATGCCGTGAGTGCGGCGAGGCTTGCCTTGATGTTGGCCGTATCAATGTCGGTGGGTATAACGGCTGGGCCGGGGTCAGCACAGGCACTCAGCAGCAGCGCCAGGCCAATGAGGAGACTTCTGGTGGTTGCTATGACGGCAAAGGTCAGTCGCGTAAGGAGATGATTGACCATTGGCGCCTTTCTGCGATTTCGCGTAAACGTGGATCTGGATCGACGGCGACAGGGTAGTCGACCAGCTCCAGCAGGGGTAAGTCGTTCGCAGAATCAGAATAAAAATAACTGCCTTTCAGGTCAAACTCTGTTCCTGCCAGCCAGGCTTGCAAGCGGGTAACCTTACCGGGACCAAAACTGGGGGTGCCGACTATTTCGCCGGTGTAGCGGTCGCCAATCCGCTCAGGTATTGGCGCGATCAGCTCGTCAATGCCGAGGAGCGCGACAATGGGTTCGGTGATGAATTCCAACGTCGCTGTGATCACCAGCAGCTTGTCTCCGCGACCGCGGTGATGCTCGATCAGGGCGCTGGCCTGAGTCAGCAGCAGAGGCTGAATAAAATCCCGCACAAACTCAGTACGCAAAGCGCAGAGGTGGTCAACAGTGTGTTCAGTTAAAGCACGGCAGGCAAAGCGCAGGTAGGCGTGAACGTCGAGCTCGCCGCGCTTGTATTGGCCATAGAAAGCATCATTCTTCTGGCGATGAGAGACTTCATCAACGAGTCCCTTGCTGATTAAAAACTCCCCCCAAGCGTGATCGCTATCACCGGAAATCAAGGTTTCATCCAGATCAAATATTGCCAAAGCCAATGTCTTGTCTCCTTACCTGCGCATCGGCCAGCAGTTTACCGTGAATCTGCTGTCCGCGGCAGGGTAATTCAGTCCGCTGATTGCCCAATGGTCGAGATTCAGACACAATAAATGTCCGTTAATGGGTGAATCAGGGTTTCCCAATTGATAGATGCAGATGGATACCGGCCCAATGTCGGAATAATTGTTGCTAATAGTCGTGGCCAGGTACTCTGGGCCAGGCGAGTTGGTCAGCAGGCGTGGCAGTTTCCGCAGGGTGGCATTCAGGAGCGGGAGTCACCTGAAGACGCGCTTTTTCGGGAGTTAAAGGAAGAAATTGGCCTGGGCCCTGACCAAGTGGAGATTTTGGGTTGCACGCGCGGCTGGCTGCGTTACAAACTGCCGAAGCGCTTGTTGCGACACAAGACCAGTCATTTTGTGGGACAAAAACAGAAATGGTTTTTGTTGAAAATGCTGGCGGAAGATCAATCTGTGTCATTCGCTCACTCAGAGACCCCGGAATTCGATTTTTGGCAGTGGGTGACCTATTGGTATCCGCTGGGGCAGGTTGTGGAGTTTAAAAAAGATGTTTATCGCCGGGCGATGAAGGAGCTGGTGCCACACTTGTCGCGATGTTCGTCTTAAGATACGACATTAATTCTCACGATCTACTCAGCTATTTCCGGATCTGCAATGCTTGAAATTCTCCGCAGGGTAATACAGGAAGTCAACAAGGCTCGTGACCTGACGACGGCCCTGGAAATTATCGTGGATCGTATTCAGGAAGCGATGGGAACCCAGGTGTGCAGCGTATATCTGCTGAATGAAGAGCGCGATAAATATGTATTTATGGCGACTCGAGGCCTGAACCAAAGTGCGGTTGGTAAAGTGACTCTGGCCCTCGGCGAAGGTCTGGTGGGATATGTTGGCGAGCGGGCAGAACCGGTGAATCTTGAAAATGCGCCTCAGCATCGGCGCTATCACTACCTCGAAGAAGTGGGCGAAGAGCCTTTCAATGCTTTCCTTGGCGTACCGATTATCCATCACCGGCGGGTGCTCGGCGTGCTGGTGGTCCAGCAACGTCTGGCGCGGCGCTATGACGAAAGTGAGGAAGCGTTCCTCATTACCTTGTCGGCCCAGTTGGCTGGTGTCATCGCTCACGCGCGGGCGACAGGCTCATTGGCCTTGACCGGGTCGGTGCAGGCGGTACCGGCCAGTCGTTTTCAAGGCAAAGCAGGGGCGCCGGGCGTCGCCATCGGTACTGCTATCGTCATTTATCCCGAGGCTGAACTGCATACGGTGCCGGATCGGTTGACAGCGAATCCGGCAGCTGAAACCGCGTTGTTTCAGCTGGCGATTCATGAGACCCGTGCTGAAATTCGCGCCATGAGCGATAAGCTTTCAGACCGATTGCGACCGGAAGACCTAGGTTTGTTTGAGGCTTACCTACATATGTTAGATGACACCGCCATCACCGGTGAGGTCATTGAATTAATTGAAGCCGGACAATGGGCTCAAGGTGCTTTAAGGACGATCATCGAGTCTCACGTGGCCAGCTTTCAGGCGATGGAAGATGCTTACTTGCGTGAGCGTGGCACAGATGTGCTGGACCTGGGGCGCCGAGTGCTGGCGAAATTGCAACGGGGTGAAGATCGACAGTATGTCTATCCGCCCAATACCATTCTGGTGGGCGAGGAATTAACGCCAGCCATGTTTGCTGACGTCCCCCGAGACCGACTACTCGGCTTGGTGTCAGTGAAGGGCTCAGGGAGTTCCCATGTGGCCATTCTGGCCAAGGCCATGGGCATACCCACGGTGATGGGTGTCGAAGACTTGCCCATTCACTTGCTGGAATCAAAGCCCCTGATCGTCGATGGCTTTGAGGGTTGTGTGATCACCCATCCGAGTGCCGATCAAATCACCTTCTATAACGATTTGAAGCTGGATGAAGATGCGCTGACCGAGGGGTTGGAGGAACTCAAAGATCAACCGTGCGTCAGTCTCGACGGGCATCGAGTCCGTCTCTGGGTGAATACCGGTTTGATGTCTGATGCGTCTCGTTCGCTCGATAGAGGCGCCGAGGGTGTTGGCTTGTACCGCACCGAAGTGCACTTCATGATGAATGATCGGTTTCCCACGGAGGAAGAACAAAAAGTCATCTATCGAGAGCACCTGAAGGCCTTTGCGCCGCGGAATGTGACGATGCGAACCCTGGATATTGGCGGTGACAAGGCGCTGAGTTATTTCCCGATTCAGGAAGAGAATCCCTTCCTCGGCTGGCGGGGTATCCGTGTGACCCTGGATCACCCGGAGATTTTTCTGTCTCAGGTGCGGGCTATGATTCGTGCCAATGAGGGCGTAGACGCGTACCTGCGGATCATGTTGCCCATGGTCAGTAGTGTGACGGAAGTGGATGAAGCCAAGCGTCTGATCGATCAGTGCTATGCGGAAATCATCGAGGATGGCGCCAAGGTGGCGATGCCGGCTGTTGGCGTCATGATCGAGGTGCCCGCTGCGGTTTATCAGGCAAGAGATATCATCAAGCGGGTAGATTTCTTGTCAGTGGGTAGTAACGACCTGATCCAATACATGCTTGCGGTGGACCGGAATAACTCTCGGGTCGCTGAACTCTATCAGGAATTTCATCCGGCGGTGTTGCATGCCTTAAAACATGTTGTTGATGCGGCCCATGCGGAAAACAAGCCGCTGGGAATTTGTGGCGAGATGGCAGGTAATCCGGCCGCTGCAATTCTGCTGATGGCCATGGGTTATGACGTGTTGTCCATGAACTCGAATAACCTGTTGCCGGTGAAGTGGGCAATCAGAAGTTTTGAACTGACGCATGCGCAGCAGATGTTGGCGCAGGTCTTGAGAATGGACAATGCCCCGGACATCAAAACCTATGTGGATGAGCAGATGCGCAAAGCGGGCCTGGGACGTATTGTCAGGACGCGACCGCCTCAATAGGCAGGTTGAAGCTGCGTCGACCAGCCGGCTCGCCATTGGGCAGAAAAGACCTTTCCTCAAAGTAAATGTCAGCCTGCTGGCTGACCTTGACGAGGGTTGAGGCGCTGGTGCCGTAAGTGTCGGATTGGATAAAACCTGCAGAAAAGGCGAGTTGGTCGCCGCGATCAGCCAACAGCGAGAATAGCGCCTCATTGTCAAAGTTCCCATGCCCAAGCGCTCGAAGTTGCTCTCGACCTCGACTGACTTTTGGCCAATCACAGTCGAGCAACTGATTGCTGAGACCGTAGCAGCCGGGTTTGAGAAGCTGTGCCTCGGGTTGCCGATTACTGTAGTAGTAGACATCCTGACCATCAGCAATGATCAGGTTAAAACCTCTGAATTCATTGGCAATAGGCATGATGCGAGCCAAATAATCGGTGCAGGACTCGGTCGATCTTAAAAAATCGGCTGTCAGGGCGCCGCGACTCCGTGGTGGCACTGGCTCCAGGGGTGATTCGCGAAAATTAGTGACGGCCGCAAAGCGTCCGCCACGGGTGACGCCGAGCCAGGTGCCGCCGGCTTGGAGGTCTCGCCCGCCAAGAATATGAGGCTCATCCCTCCAGAAAGCCGGACGCTCAGTGGGTCGAGCGTAGAATTCATCTCGATTAGCCGCGACCACCAGGCGATAACGTGCATCAGGTGAAATGGAAAATAAAATCAAACACATGGGTTTTTGGCGCCGGAATCGAAATTGGAAGTTTATCATCTCGCTGTGTTGCTGGATAATGCAGAGTCTCAATTAGCCGAATAGTCGTCTTTATGTGGCATTATCCTGTACTAGACCCGGTACTGATCAGTATTGGGCCCGTGAGCATTCATTGGTATGCCTTGAGTTACCTGGTGGGTATTAGCTTGGTGTGGTGGTCGCTGGGCCAACGGGCTCGAGCCCAGGCGCTGGCATGGAACGACGAGCAAATCTCCGACATGATTTTCTACGGCGTGTTCGGGGTTATTCTCGGTGGGCGAGTGGGCTATATGTTTTTCTATGGCTGGCAAAACCTTGCGGCCGATCCGCTGAGTCTGTTCCGAGTCTGGGAGGGCGGTATGTCCTTTCATGGTGGTTTGCTCGGCGTGCTCGTGGCGATGTATTTTTATGGCCGGCAACAGGGCCGCGGATTTATTGGCGTCACTGACTATATCGCGCCCAGCGTTCCGATCGCGTTGGGTTGTGGCAGGATAGGTAACTTTATTAATGGTGAATTGCCGGGGCGAGTGACCGAGGTTCCTTGGGCTGCGATCTATCCCGGTGAAGTCCTCGGGCGGCATCCCTCGAGTCTGTATCAAGCATTTTCCGAGGGTGTCGTATTGTTCACGATTATGTGGCTGTTCAGTCGACGTTCGCGACCGCCGTTGGCGATTTCCGGCATGTTTTTGATTGCTTACGGTAGTTTGCGGTTTATTACGGAATTTTTCCGGGAACCTGACCGACACTTGATGTTTATTGCCTACGATTGGATGACAATGGGTCAACTGTTGTCGATGCCGATGATTGCGCTGGGCGTAAGTTTTCTGTTTTACAGCTATCACAAAGAGACTGTCTGAAATAATGATGATAATAAAACCGAGAATTAAAGGCTTTTTATGCACCACCTCGCACCCCCTCGGCTGTGAGGTGGACGTTAAAAATCAGATTGAGCATGTCAAACAGGCAGGCGTAATTGCCGATGGACCGAAGCGAGTGCTGGTGATCGGTGCATCCGGTGGTTACGGGCTGGCATCGAGGATTACTGCGGCGTTTGGTTGTGGTGCGGCGACCATTGGGGTGTTTTTTGAGCGCCCAGCGGTGAAAAACCGAACGGCCTCGCCCGGTTGGTATAAATCCGCTGCTTTTACACGCGCGGCGGAGGATGCTGGACTCTATGCGGCTAACCTGAACGGCGATGCGTTTTCAGCGGAGCTTAAGCGGGCCACTATTGAGTTGATCAAGAAGGATTTGGGTCAGATTGATATGGTTATTTATTCCCTTGCGGCACCGGCTCGCCAGTTGCCTGACGGTAGTTTGGTTCGAAGCACCCTGAAGCCTATCGGTGAGCCTTTTGAAGGCGCCACCATCGACCTGAATTCCGGTGAGTTGCGGGCTGTCAGCCTCGAGCCTGCATCCCAGCAGGAAGTGAATGACACAATTAAAGTGATGGGCGGCGAGGACTGGGAATTGTGGCTGGCCGCACTGCTGGAAGCGGATGTCCTGGCGGAGGGTTGTATCACCACTAATTATACTTACCTTGGCAGCGAAGTGACCTGGCCGATTTATTACCATGGCACCATCGGCAAAGCCAAAGAGGATCTTGACCGTGCCGCCCTGGCCTTGGCGCAACCATTGAAAAAAATCAATGGCCATGCCTATGTGGCGGTTATGAAGGGACTGATGACCCAAGCAGCCTCTGCGATCCCGGGCATGTCGATTTACCTGTCATTACTCTTCAAGGTGATGAAGACCAAAGGCACTCATGAGGGTTGCGTCGAGCAGACCACGCGTCTATTCAAGAATATGTTTATGGACTCGGCGTTACAGATAGACGAGTCGGGTCGGTTGCGAATGGACGACTGGGAGCTCAGCGAAGACATCCAGACCTTTGTTAAAGCCAACTGGTCAAAGGTGACAGCGGAGAATCTGATGGAAATCAGTGATTTTGCGGGTTATCGACAGGCCTTCTTGCAGATGCACGGATTTGATTTTCCGGGTGTCGATTACGCCGCGGAAATCGATCCTGAAGTGCTAATGCCCTTGGCCTTTGGCGAATAATTCGCAGCCGGGTACCTTAAGCGCTATCGCACAGGTTATAACGCCGATTGATGGCAAGATCGCGGGTCGCGGCCCCTTAGCGCCGCGACGATGCTGGGTGATGATGGCGTCATGCGCCAGTCGATTGAATCAACCCATTATCTGATCCGAGCGATCTACCTGCCGAGGACCATTGCTTATTGGCTTGCCGCGTTGGTGACGGCCAGTGATCTTTTTCGCGCCGGCCCCCCGAATCCCAGCGCCCTTGTTTTCCTGTTGTTACTAATCGCCTATCCTCACCTAGCCTATTTTTTCAATTGCCGCTATGCCAACTCGGCCTCGGGCGCGCAAGCGTCGCTGCGGATCGATGCGGTGCTGGTGGGCATGTTGGTGGTCGCCAACCAATTTCACTTTCTGGCGACGGTGAGTTTTGTGACGGCCCTGGTGATGAGCGTTCTGTTTATCGCGGCGATTCGCGGCTTGTGGCTGAACCTGACCCTGCTGGTTGGGACCGCTGTCGCTGGATGCTGGTGGCTAGGCCTGACTAGCGCTGACGTGATGGCGGCCTCTGGGGCTGATGAGAATTTGATCAGAACCTGGTTGAGTGGTCTGTTCATTGTCATTTACAGCGCTACTGCCGCTGCTCTGGGTTTTAAAGTGAGCCGCCATCTGGGTCAAGGACGTAAACAGCTGGCCGCTTCCCAGATTAAAGTCGAGGGTCTATCGAAGCGCCTGCAACGGTATGTGTCACCGCAGATTTACCAGGGTATGATTAATGATGATCTTGAAGTCACGCGGCGCCGTTGTCTGAGCGTGTGTTTTGTGGATATCGAAGGTTTTACTGCATTAATGGATAGCCTGGCTGAAGAGACGGTGACGCGGTTGCTCAATGACTACCTGAATGCCATGGCCGTGGTCGCTCTCGAGTTTGGCGGTACTATTGATAAGTATATGGGCGACGGCATCATGATATTTTTTGGTGACCCAACGTCGAGGGGGCGACAAAGTGATGCGCTAGCCTGTGTTGAGATGGCGCTGGCTATGCGCAACAATCTGGCTGAATTACGTCGATGTTGGCGCGTGGAAGGGATCTATAGTGATATTCATAGCCGTATCGGGATTCATACCGGTGACTGCGCGGTGGGTAATTTCGGCTCGGCCCAACGTCTGGACTACACTGCAATCGGTAGTACCGTGAATATAGCCAGTCGCCTCGAAGGCCAGGCCGAGCGCGATGGCATCCTGATTTCCGGTGCAACGTTTGCGCTGGTGGGTACCCACTTGCAATGCAAGGCCGTCGCTAAGATCAAATTACGCGGTATTCAGCGAGATATGGATGCCTATCAGGTTATCGGTCCTTTGATTGGATAACTCGCTCCTGATTAAAGATCCTAGTAAGGTAATCCTCGCCAAGCTGATCCATAGTTATCGACCTTGCTGTATACTCTGAGGTTTGAGATAACTCGGCGAAAAATCCATGACTGATGCACTTTATAACTCAGCCTTTCTCAAGGCTTGCCGCGGTGAAAAAACCGATTACACCCCTATCTGGCTGAATCGTCAGGCCGGCCGCTATATGCCGGAATACCATCAGGTGAAGGGTAATACGCCGAGCCTGGACTTTTTTAAGACGCCGGCACTAGCGGCCAAGGTGACCTGCGATGCGCAGCGTATTCTCGGCGTCGATGCGGCCATTATGTTTGCAGATTTACTGCCTATTCTCGAACCGATGGGTTTGGTCCTGGACTATATTCCGGGGGTGGGGCCGCAGTTTGAAAATCCCGTTCGCAGCCATGCTGACATTGATGCCTTGCGCATTGACCCATCGAAAGACACCATGCCGTATATCGAAGCAGTGATTAAATTGATTCGGGCCGAATTGCCCGCTGATATTCCACTCATTGGCTTCGGTGGTGCGCCCTTTACGTTGGCTTCCTATGCCATCGAAGGCAAAGGCTCGCGCAATTATGTCCACGTAAAGCAGATGATGTACGGCGACACGGGTGCCTGGCATACGCTGATGACGAAGATCACGGATGCTGTCATCGATTATATGAATTATCAGATTGATAGTGGAGTGCAGGCGGTTCAGCTGTTTGACAGCTGGGTGGGTTGTCTTTCACCGGTAGATTATCTCGAGTATGTTTATGTTCATACTGAGCGCTTGATGACAGCTATCTCAGGCAAGGTGCCGGTCATCCATTTTGGCACGGGTAATCCGGCGTTGGCACCCTTGATGGCCAAGGCCGGCGGGGACGTGCTGGCCCTCGACTGGCGCACGCCACTGCGTGAGACCTGGGAACTCACCGGGGTCAAAGCGGTTCAGGGTAATATGGACCCGATTATTCTGTGCGCAGATCGCGCGTCCGTGGAGCGTAAGGCGGGCGAAGTCTTGGCCGAGGTCGACGGTAAGCCTGGCCATATCTTCAATCTGGGTCACGGTATTATTCCCGAAACCCCCGTCGACAACGTCAAGGCACTGGTGGATTTCGTCCACCAGTATCCGGTCTAGTCCAGCTGATCGACATCTCTCACCGCGCCTTTGTCGGCGCTGGTGGTGAGTGCCGCGTAAGCCTTGAGTGCCGCTGAGACCACGCGAGTGCGGTGTTCTACCGGTTTCCAGGCGAGTTTGCCGCGACCATCCATGGCGACACGGCGTTGCTCAAGTTCCGCATCACTGATATTCAAGTGGACTCGTCGAGCCGGAATGTCGATCTGAATATTATCGCCCTCTTCAACCAGCGCGATGGCGCCACCCTGGGCTGCTTCAGGCGATGCGTGGCCGATCGATAAGCCCGAAGTGCCGCCAGAAAAACGGCCGTCGGTCAATAAGGCGCAGGCAGCGCCGAGGCCCTTGGATTTCAAGTAACTGGTGGGGTAGAGCATTTCTTGCATGCCCGGGCCACCCTTGGGTCCCTCGTACCGAATCACCACCACATCGCCTTCTTTGATGTCGTCGTCCAAAATCGCGGCCACCGCAGAGTCCTGGCTTTCGAAAACCCTGGCCGGTCCATCAAACACCCAATTCTTTTCCTCAACGCCGGCGGTTTTGACGATGCAGCCGTTGACGGCGATATTGCCAAACAAGACGGCGAGTCCACCTTCGGTGCTGTAGGCATGAGCCATGTCGCGAACGCAGCCATTAGACCGGTCAACGTCCAAGGTATCGTAACGCGTCGCTTGGCTGAAGGCAGTTTGGGTTGGTATGCCTGCTGGGCCGGCGCGATAGAACGTCTGCACTTCCTGTGACTGACTGACGGCCACATCCCACTTTTTCAAAGTCTCGGCGAGGCTGGCGCTATGAACGTTTTTGACGGAAGTGTCGAGCAAGCCGCCACGATCAAGCTCACCCAGGATTGCCATGACGCCGCCGGCACGATGCACGTCTTCCATATGATAAGTATCGATTGCCGGCGCCACCTTGCACAGGTTCGGCACTCGTCGAGACAAGCGGTCGATATCAGCAAGGGTGAAGTCGATCTCACCTTCTTGAGCGGCCGCCAGCAAATGCAGGATGGTATTGGTCGAGCCACCCATGGCGATATCCAGCGTCATGGCATTTTCAAAGGCCGTGCGGTTGGCAATCTGTCGTGGCAACACGGAGTCATCGTCATGTTCGTAATGCTGGCGAGCAATGTCCACTATCGTGCGACCTGCCTGCAGAAACAGTTGCTCACGATCCGCGTGGGTGGCGAGCATAGAGCCGTTGCCAGGTAGTGACAGGCCCAAGGCTTCGGTTAGGCAATTCATTGAATTCGCAGTGAACATGCCTGAGCACGAACCGCAGGTCGGGCAGGCTGAGCGTTCGTACTCGTCTACCTCGCTATCGGTAAATTGCTCGTCAGCGGCAACCACAATGGCATGAATCAGATTGGTATGATGATTGGCCAGTTTAGTTCGACCGGCCTCCATGGGGCCGCCGGAGACAAACACGGTGGGAATGTTTAGGCGCAACGCCGCATTGAGCATCCCCGGTGTGATCTTATCGCAGTTAGAGATGCAGACGAGGGCATCGGCGCAGTGGGCATTGACCATATACTCGATGGAGTCAGCGATAATATCCCGAGATGGCAGGCTATAGAGCATACCGTCGTGGCCCATGGCAATGCCGTCGTCCACGGCGATGGTATTAAATTCCTTGGCAACGCCGCCAGCTTTCTCGATTTCTCGAGCGACCAATTGACCCATGTCCTTGAGGTGCACGTGACCAGGTACGAACTGGGTGAAGGAATTAGCGATGGCAATAATGGGCTTGTCGAAATCGCCATCAGTCATGCCCGTCGCGCGCCACAGGGCGCGTGCACCGGCCATGTTGCGGCCATGGGTTGAAGTCTTGGATCTGTAAATGGGCATGGGTATAGCTCCTCGTCGCGGCGGTTTAAAGCAGCGGTTTTTCCAGTAATTTTGAATTTCGCTGGTAGTTGTAAAGGGATTGCCTGGAAGGTGGCAAGTCCTGCAGGTTGACCGGGCGAAAACCCCGTTCAACAAACCAGTGGGTGGTATGGGTCGTGAGTACAAACAGTGCGGTCAGACCCTGGGTTTTCGCGAGTTGCTGAATTTTCTCAAGCAGTAACTCACCTCGGTCGTTGTCTCGGTATTCTGGATGGGTCACCAAGCACGCAAGCTCACCCTTGGTCTCAAACGGGTATAATGCAGCGCAGCTGACAATCATGCCATCGCGCTCGATAACGGTGAAATGATCTACTTCAGACTCCAGCAATTCTCGAGATCGGCGCACCAGAATACCTTGTTCTTCCAGCGGGGCGATGAGCTCAATGATGCCCGCGACATCATTCGGCCTTGCCGGTCTAATTTGCTCATAGCTGACACGACTAATTTGTGTGCCCGTGCCGTCTCGAGTGAATAGTTCCTCGAGGGCGGCTCCATCTTCGGTGTAGCTAATCAAATGACAGCGGGCTACGCCCCGCAAGCAGGCGACCTTCGATAGCCGTAAAGGCGAGTAGGTATCGAGTGTGGATTCATCGATGTCATCGAGTTGTAATTCGCTGATAACTGAGCCGTCGGCGTCCCGTAGCCCTTGATCCGTAAAGAAAATCAATTTCTCCGCCATCAATGCCGCCGCAACTTCTGTGGCGACCTGGGTCGAGTTCGCGTTGAATATTTCTCCTGAGAGAGAAAAGCCTAATGGTGAAATCAGCAGTGTAGCGCCCGAGTCTAGCTGTTGGCGAATGGCCTTGGTATTGACCTTTCTGACAACGCCGGTGTTGTGGTAGTCAACCCCGTCGATCACACCCAAAGGCTTGGCTCGGATAAAGTTGCCGGAAATAACCAACATTTCGGCGCCATGCTGCGGTGAGTTGATCAACCCCATGGATAAGCGGGCCTCGATCTCTAAGCGCAGAGTTCCCACTGCCTGCTGTACGAGCGGCAGTATCTCGGGGGTGGTTACTCTAACCTTGTTAACAAAATCACTGGTCGCGCCGTTAGCTGCCAACTGCCGTTCAATTTGTGGTGCTGCACCGTGCACGACAACCAGTTTTACGCCGAGACTGTGCAGCAGAACAATGTCGCCAATAATGTTACTGAAATTAGGGTGATCGACTGCCTCACCGTCTAGGTGCAGAACAAAGGTTTTTCCGCGGTGCGCATTGATATAGGGCGATGAGTCCCTGAACCATTTTACGTGTTGATGTGTGTCGTTCATTCTGAGCAGTTACCGTGATAAAAATCAGTATTAACCGTCATGCTTGTCGGCATTCGTTGGTCAACAGCGCCTTACTCGCCACAACAGTGCTTGGCAATCAGGCCGCGTAGTATAGCAATTGTGGGCTCGATTTGTCTGAGTTCAACAAATTCATTGGGTTGATGGGCTTGGTCAATAGAGCCGGGCCCGAGCACAACAGTTTGCATGCCAAGTTGCGACAGAAACGGCGCTTCAGTAGCAAAGGCCACGGTTTTAGGTTCGCAACCCGTCAATTCACGAGTTGCCGCGAGCAATTCGTCACCTTCCGTCTGAAAAGGTGGCAGCGGTTCGTGAAACAGTTCGAGGCTCATGCTCAGGCCTTGATCTGCGAGTAAGGGTGTCAGGCGGCTCTCTATTTCGCTCATGATGTTGGTGTTGTTCATGCCGGGCAAGACTCGTACGTCGAAGGCCATGTCTACGTGATCGCAAATTCTGTTGGGGTTATCGCCGCCGTGAATGCAGCCCAAATTGAGCGTGGGCGAGGCCACCGTGAAGCCGGGATCTTGATAACGATTGGCCAGCTCCTGGCGGAACTTGAGCAGTTGCTCAATGACGATGCCACTGCCATCAATAGCGTTAGCGCCGAGGGCCGGGTTTGAAGAGTGGCCGGAAGACCCCTGAATTTTCAGGGACAGCATCATAATGCCTTTATGCTTATAAACCGGTTGCAGCTCCGTTGGTTCGCCGATAATCGCATAGCGCGCACCACAGATATCGGCTGCGGTCAGCGCCCGCGCGCCGCTCATTGACGATTCTTCATCGGCGGTACCAATGATGGTCAAGGGGCGAGTGAATTCTTGATCGAGCAGAGGTTCGAGCGCGGCAATTGCCAGCGCAAAGAAGCTCTTCATATCGCAAGTGCCGAGGCCGTACCAGCGATCATTGATTTCAGTCAAGGTGAAGGGGTCGCTAGCCCACAAATTCGCATCTAGGGGCACCGTGTCCGTGTGTCCGGATAACACCAAGCCGCCGCTGCCGACACCGCGGGTGGCTATCAGGTTGGACTTCCCCGGATGACCGTTGACAGGCACGATACGAATATCGAAACCCAGTGGCTCGAGCCAGTTTGCCAAGGTATGAATCACCGCTAGGTTACTCTGGTCAAATTGTGGCAGCGTGCTACTGACGCTAGGCAAAGCAATCAGTTCAGCGACCATGGATTTCAGCGTTGGTATCTTTAGGCTTGGCATAGCAATTTAGTCTGAAAGCGTGAGACCCAGTGTAGCAAGTTGGCGGGCTAGCGAAACCCTCTTTTGCGTCGATCCGCGGATTGCCCAGACGGTAGGGAAAACCTGATTTGGCGCCCAAAACCCATTTGATTAGATGGTAAACTATTGCCTCGGGCGTCAGCGACGCGTCTTTGATTGAATTAAGAGGCCATCATTTGTGAATGTGAAGGATGTCAGAGCTAAGCAACCGGATATCAGCCTCAATGTACGGAGTGTGCTTAACGACCTAGTGACAGATGGCCGACTCTCCGCAGCAGAGGCTGAAAAAATTAGCATGAAGTCTCGTGCCAAACACCAATTGAATTGGCACCCCCTGGAGCTCATTGCCGAAGAAGAACCTGTTGACCAAAAGAACCCTGCCAAGATTCTTGATCTGGAAACGCTCACCCTGTGGCTCTGCGAACGCTCAAAACAGACGTATAGAAGGATCGACCCGCTGAAGATCGATTCGAGTGTTGTCACTCGCTTGATGTCGGCAGAGTTCGCCAAGCGCCATGGCGTGCTGCCCCTTGCGGTGCTTGAAGACGAGATTGTGGTTGCCTCAGCCGAACCCTACGTGTCCGGTTGGGAGGCAACGATTCTCCAGTCTCAACCCGGTAAAGTGCTCACTCGAGTCATCGCTAATCCTGCCGACATTCGTCGTTACACCACTGAATTTTACCAGATGGCAAAATCAGTCAGTCAGGCTAACGTGCAAGGTCTCAGCGCCCTCACCAACCTGGAACAAATGCTAGAGTTGGGTCATGTCGATGCCATGGAGGCCAACGACACTCACATCGTTAATATCGTCGATTGGCTGCTGGGCTATGCCTTCAATCAGCGTGCCAGTGATATTCATTTAGAGCCAAGGCGGGAGAAGGGCCGAATTCGGTTTCGAATTGATGGTGTATTGCATTTGGTCTACGAGTTGCCCAGTCCGGTCATGACCGCGGTCACCAGTCGGCTGAAGACGCTGGGCAGGATGGATGTCGCAGAGAAGCGCCGTCCCCAGGATGGCCGCCTGAAAACCAAGACTCAGGATGGGCATGAGGTCGAGCTGCGCTTATCAACGTTGCCGACGGCCTTTGGTGAGAAGATGGTCTTGCGGATTTTTGATCCAGACATTCTTCTGAAATCCTTCGCACAACTCGGCCTGGCGAACGAAGATTTTGATCGATGGGAGTCGATGGTAGCGAATTCTAATGGTATTGTTCTGGTAACAGGGCCCACGGGCTCAGGTAAGACGACGACCTTGTATTCTAGTTTGAAACGCTTGGCCACAGAGGATGTTAACGTCTGTACCATCGAGGACCCTATTGAAATGGTCGAGCCGGCGTTTAATCAAATGCAGGTTCAGGCAAATATTGATCTGCATTTCGCTGACGGTGTTCGAGCGCTCCTGCGGCAAGACCCGGATATTATCATGGTGGGTGAGATTCGTGATCTGGAGACCGCTGAAATGGCAGTTCAAGCGGCATTAACCGGTCACCTGGTGATCTCGACTCTGCACACTAACGATGCCCCTTCGGCGATCACCCGCTTGCTCGAGCTGGGCATTGCACCCTATCTGATCAAGGCAACCCTGTTAGGGGTGATGGCGCAACGTCTGGTGCGAATTTTGTGTCCCCACTGCAAGGTCGCGGCGGAAACCGATGTTGATGGCTGGCGAGCGCTCACAACGCCCTGGAGAATGAATCCGCCAGCAGTCTCCTATCAGCCGGTGGGTTGTATTGAATGTCGAGAGACTGGCTTTCTTGGTCGAGAAGGCATCTATGAGCTATTACCCTTGAGCGATACCATCAAGCCCCTTGTCGTTGCCGGGGCCGACATTGGTAAATTGCGTAAATCTGCTATGCGTGAGGGAATGAAGACCCTGCGTCTCAGCGGCGCTATGAAGATTGCGGCGGGTCGTACGACGATCGCTGAGGTCATACGCGTCGCCCCTTTCAGCGGTGTGGAGTAAGGTCATGGAAAGCTTTGAAACACGATGCGCTGAGGTTCAGGGCCAGGTAGATCAATGGCTGCCAGATTGTTCGGCAGCTCTGCGGATTGAAATGAGTCGCGTTTGCGCGCTGAGTGATTATGTTGGGCAGCAATTAGTTCGTGATATCGACATGATCAAGGCCTTGATGAATAGTGGCGAGTTGGAACAATCCTATAGCGCTAGATATTATCAGAGTCAGTTCGAAAATTTGACCTTAGACGATCTTGATGCGGAATTGCGCCAATGTCGGCAACGGGCGATGACTCGAATTATATTTCGAGACCTGACTCGGCGGGCTACTCTCGAGGAAACCACGGCCGATCTATCTAGCCTGGCTGATGCCTGCATTGCGGCGTCACTGCGGGTACATTACGCAAAAAATTGCCAAAGATTTGGTTTTCCCATCGGCGCTGATAGCGGTGAAGTGCAGCAAATGACGGTTTTGGCGCTCGGTAAGCTTGGTGCCTGCGAGCTGAACGTGTCATCTGATATTGATTTGATATTTGTCTACGACGAGCCGGGGATGGTCGCCTCGACGACGATCGAGCTCACCAATCAGGAATTTTTTGTTAGAACCAGTCGCGACATTATTCGATCCTTAGATGCGAATCTTGCCAATGGCTTCGTGTTTCGAGTTGATATGCGTCTTCGCCCTTATGGTGAAAGCGGGGCGCTGATTCTTAATCGCTCAGCTATGGAGAAGTATTTTTATGAGCAGGGGCGTGATTGGGAGCGCTATGCTTTTGTAAAAGCCCGAGCTGCGGCGGGTAACCTGGTCTTCGGCGAGCAGTTTCTAAGCTGGCTTAAACCATTCGTGTATCGCAAACATTTAGACTATGGCGCGGTAGATTCATTGCGCGAAATGAAACATATGATCGACACTCAAGTCGCCAGTAAAGATATGTTAGATGACGTGAAACTCGGGCCTGGTGGAATTCGAGAGATTGAATTTATCATTCAGGCTTTGCAATTGATCTGGGGCGGGCGTGAAAGTCAATTGCAGGAGCGGCAAATACTCAAGGCGATGACGCTAATTGCCGCTGGTGATTTTTTGCCTGCCGAGGAAGTTCATCAATTGCGTGAAGCCTATTGTTTTTTGCGTAATAGTGAACACGTCATTCAGGCAGAGAAAGATCGTCAGACGCAGAGATTGCCGTCAGCCACGCTCTCGCAGCAACGTTTGGCGATTGCTATGGGGTATTCAAATTACCCAGAGTATTATTTGGCACTGACGGGTTATAGGGACAGTGTGATCTCGATTTTCTCGCGGTTCATGTCATCGAATAATGCCGAAGAAGAGTCGTCCAAGACAGATCATTTGTTCTGGGCGAAGATCTGGCGAGAGCCGGAAATGAAAGATGGGCTAGATATTTTAACGGAGTATGGATTTCTTCGCGCCCATGAAGTGGTCAGAAATTTGCAGGACCTTAGTCGACGAATCAATGTTCATGATATGCAGGAACTTGGCATTGAGCGTCTCGATCGACTGATGCCTATATTGATGCGTTTAGCGGCGCGAGAAAAGGATCCGGACCGGACTCTGGCGCGCCTGTTGCCGATTATTGAACAGATTGCTCGTCGCAGCACCTACATTGTCTACTTGTTGGAAAACATGGATGCACTCCGGCGGATGACCAATCTATGCGGTATGAGCTCTTGGGTGGCTGATCATCTGGCGGCGATGCCGATACTACTGTACGAATTGTCGGATCGTCAGACCCATGAGGCGGTCTTTGATAAAGCGCAACTGGCGCTTGAGCTTCGCGAGCAACTTGCCACGACGGAGTCGGATGATCTGGAGATGCAAATGGATTTGCTCCGTCAATTCAAGACGGGCGCAATACTCAAAGTCGCCGTGCTGGAGTTGTCGGACATGCTGCCGTTGATGAAGGCCTCAGATGCATTGACGGCGATTGCTGAAGTCGTTTTGGACCAAGCTGTTGAGCTGGCGTGGCAGAATATGCTCGAGCGCTTTGGTGAGCCCTGTGACAGCGACAATGTGCCGCAGGGTTGCCGGTTTGCCATTATCGCCTATGGTAAGTTAGGGGGTTTTGAGTTGGGTTATGGTTCCGATCTTGACCTCGTGATGCTGGTGGATGTGGATCAGCAAGGCGCGACGAATGGTGAAAAGGCCATTGATAACGGCGTATTCTTTCATCGCCTGGCACAGCGAGTTATCCATATTTTGACGCGCTATACTCGCTTCGGTACGGTTTATGAAATCGACCTGCGCTTGCGCCCGTCAGGTAATAAGGGGCCGCTGGTGAGTACTTTTAGCGCCTACGAGCGCTACCTGGGCGAGGTGGCCTGGACCTGGGAGCATCAAGCGTTGGTGCGCTCACGGTTTGTTGCGGGTCATCCAGCGATGCAGGCTAAGTTCGATAACCTTCGTGCGACGATCCTTCAGCGTCCGCGAGATCGGGCAGCGTTGCGCCATGATGTCGTGAGTATGCGCGAGAAAATGCGAGTTCATCTCGACAGTGAATCCACAGAAGCCACTGGGCGGCGAGGGGGCTCAGAACCTGAATCCGGTGATGCGGTGCTTGTCTCAGGATTTGACTTGAAGCACGGAGCTGGCGCCATCGTTGATATTGAATTTATGGTGCAGTTTTGGGTGTTGGCCCTTTCTCACGAGCATCCGGAGGTGGCTCGCTGGTCTGATAAGGTGCGTTTGTTAGAGGCTCTCGAAGTGATTGGCGTACTTAGCGTGGCTGACCAAAAGCTACTGCATGAGGCCTATCTGGCTTACCGTTCGGCGGTGCATTATCAATGGTTGGGCGGTGAGATGTCGTCTTTCAAGCGGCTGAATCTGTATCGAGATGGTGTCGTCGATATCTGGCAACGGTGTATGACGCAAGCCATGGTCTAAACATTGATCCGCTGTGGTCGCCATTGACTAATCTCGTTGGCATAGTCTCATTTGGCATAGTCTCATTTGGCATAGCTCCATTGGCATAGTCCCGGCAGAAGAGTCTGTGTAGAATGGGGCCGGTACGGACATTAGCCGACGGGACCGAAGCGCAATGGCTGATCCCTTCGCGAATGACAGATTTTTTACCGGCACCGCCCTGAGGTGAGGCCGATTCATCAATGGGATGGTCGCAGCAGCGCGGCCGCTCTGCCTACAGCGTTGGTACATTATGTCAGAGACGAATCCGCGGTTACTCGTCGTCAGCCCAGCTTGGGTTGGCGATATGGTGATGGCTCAGACTCTGTATAAGCTGCTGAAACAACGTCGGCCGTTGATGGCCATCGATGTGCTGGCGCCACCGGCGACTCTGGCGTTGGTCACGCGCATGCCAGAAGTCGACCAGGCGATTGAGTTTAATGTGGGGCACGGTCAATTACAGTGGGACTATCGTAAGGCCAGCGCCAGGCGCCTGAAATCTGCAGGTTACGAACAGGCCATCGTGTTACCCAACTCTCTGAAATCAGCTTTAGTGCCCTGGTTGGCGGACATCCCGCTGCGGACTGGGTTTCGTGGCGAGTATCGATTCGGGCTGATCAATGATATGCGATTGCTGGACAAGAAGCGGCTGCCGCGCATGATCGATCGATTCGTCGCTCTGGGAGTGCCGGTGAATGCGCCACAGCCACAGATTGTTTATCCCGAATTAAGCGTGGATGTAGCGAATCAGGCGCAGTTGCGCGCTAAGCTGGGACTCCAGCAGCCCGGTAATATTCTCGGTCTATGCCCGGGCGCCGAGTTTGGCGATGCCAAACGCTGGCCGGCTGAGCACTATGCGCGGGTCGCCGAAATGGCCATCAAACAGGGTATGCAGGTCTGGATCTTTGGGGGCCCGGGGGACCAGGCTATTGCGCGACAAATTACCGCCGCCGTTGCCGGTCATTCCGCGGGGCAGATATGGGACCTGACCGGTAAGACCTCTTTACTGGATGTGATTGACTTGTTGCCGCTGTGTCATCTGGTGCTATCGAATGATTCCGGCTTGATGCATATAGCCGCAGCGGTGGGTTGCCCGACCGCCGTTGTCTACGGTTCCACCTCACCGGCCTTCACCCCGCCGCTGACAGACAAGGTTCATACGCTGTCCCAGCCGCTACCCTGCAGTCCCTGTTTTAAAAGAACCTGTCCACTCGGGCATAAAAATTGTCTGAATCAATTGCTGCCTGAACAGTTATCGACCATCGTCAGTCAGTATGCCTGAGCACAGGCCCCTCAAGATCCTGGTGGTCAAGTTGTCTTCGCTGGGGGATGTCATCCATACCTTAGCGGCAGTAAGCGATGCGGCGGCGGCACTGCCAGGAATCCAGATTGATTGGGTGGTCGAAGAGGCCTTTCAAGAGATTCCGAATCTACATCCGGCCGTGTCGCGGGTGATTCCCGTGGCGATTAGGCGCTGGCGGCGTAACTGGTGGCAGAGCCGTAGAGAGATTCGCGCCGCGCTACGGGCACTCCGCGAGACGGATTATGACTTGGTGATTGATGCGCAAGGCCTGATCAAGAGCGCGATCGTCAGTAGTCTGGCTAAAGGTCGAGTCGTAGGATTGGATCGACAGTCCAGCCGTGAACCCCTCGCCAGTTTGACCTATGCACAGGGTTACGCGGTTGCCAGACAACAACATGCCGTCACCCGCCTTCGACAACTGTTCGCCAGTGCCCTGGCCTACCCGATGCCGAGCGCCTCGGCGGACTTTGGGTTACGGGCAGAGCAAGTTGCAGCAGCTAGCCAGCCGAAGCGCAACATCCTGTTCTTTCATGGCACTACCTGGAGCACCAAACATTGGCCGGTGGCGCTCTGGCAACAGCTTGCTGGCCTAGTGAACGCGGCGGGCTATGGCGTACTGTTGCCTCATGGTAATGCCGTAGAGTTGGCGCGGGCCGAGGCGATCAGGACGACGTCGAGCGATGCGCAGGTATTGCCAAGAATGAGTTTGACGGCGCTGGCGGATTGCCTCGCCGGCGTTAAGGGTGTGGTGAGCGTTGATACCGGACCGGGCCATCTGGCGGCAGCCATGGACGTGCCGATGGTTAGTTTATTTGGGCCGACAAATCCCCTGCTGACAGCGCCTTATGGTCAACGCCAATCTGCTATCGCGGCCGATGACTTAGCCTGTATACCCTGCATGAAGAGAGACTGCCAATACTCGGATATCGATGCTGCTCAGGTCTACCCACCTTGTTTCAGGACCACGACCCCAGCCAAAGTTTGGCAGCGATTATTGGTGCAGATAGCGGCGACTTAGTAGGGCGGTGATTGACCCTCTGGTCGGGTCTTGAACCGTCGATGCACCCACCAGTATTGTTCTGGGTGCAGGCGCACGGCGGTCTCGACAATCTGGTTAATCCGGGTCGCATCCGTGATCACATCCTGAGACGGAAAGTCTGTCAGTGGCGCTGATAGATAGACATCATAATGGTCATCACCGGGGCGCCGGTAATGACTAAAGACCACGACGGGTGCGCCGGTCAACTGGGCGAATCGACTGGTTGCTGTAATGGTCGCGGCCTGAACGCCGAAGAACGGCACGAACTCAGAGTGCTTGCGGCCGTAATCTTGATCAGCACCGTACCAGACAACGTGACCCTGTTTGAGGCTCTGCAGGACGCCGCGGACGTCATTGCGCTCGATCGCTCGAGGGAAATTCCTCATCCGACCGCGGGTCATAATGGTTTCCAGAAGAGGGTTGGCATTAGCGCGATACATGACGTCCATGTCGATATAGTTGCCGAGCGCCGCGCCACAAAAATCTAAGGTCGACAAGTGCATGCCCAGTAATATCACTCCCCGCCCTTGGGCCACTGCCGCATGGAGATGCTCGATGCCGTGGATCGTGGTACGGGCCTGCAAAGCACTGGGATTCCAGATCCATACTCTTGCTGTTTCGATCAGACTGATACCCACGGAGCGCATGGTCTTGCGGACTAATGCTTGTTGTTCTACTTGACTCAGTTCAGGGAAACATAAAGCAATATTCACTTCGACAATATGCCGCCGGCGCTGGGCAAGTCGAACGCCGAGGGCGCCAATGCCTGCGCCGATGGCTATTTGCCCACGATGGGGTAGCGCGGTCACAAGGGCTGCAAGGCCAAAACCAAGCCAGGTTAGCCAATAACGGGGGTGGAGAAATTCGCGACGCAGCAGCGGCGGCAGGTGGTCTGAATTGAGGGCTGTTTTGGTCACAGCTCATTCTACTCTGAATGTGATCGCGCGCTCCAGCAAGATGCCGGTGGCAGGTGTCGGAGCATCTAGTCACGGTACCGATTGTGTTATCATTGAACCCTGAGCGAGTGGAGGTTCGATGAAATTACCCCGATTTGATAAAGCCCGTGTCCTAACCCTGGGGGATGCGATGTTGGATCGTTACTGGCATGGCAACACCGTGCGGATATCCGCTGAGGCGCCGGTTCCCGTAGTGGACATTACAGAGCGTGAAGACCGATTAGGTGGTGCGGCGAACGTTGCCTTGAATGTAGCGGCCCTGGGTGCAAGCTCGACCCTGGTGGCGGTTCTGGGTCTCGATGAATCGGCAGAGATTCTCAAGGCCAAGCTGGATTCGGCTGGCATTGTTGACGCTACCTTGGGTCGCGAGGATTATCAGACGGTCACCAAACTCAGAATAGTCAGCCATGGCCAGCAGATGGTGCGGGCAGATTTCGAGCATATTGTTGATCTTGAAGCGGCGCCCATGATGCCAGTTTATCTAGCGGCGCTGGCACAGACCGACCTAGTGATTCTGTCAGACTACGACAAGGGCGTGATCAGTGATCCGCAGGCGTTTATTCAACAAGCCCGTGCTTTGCACAAGACCATTCTGGTGGATCCGAAATATAAAGATTTTTCCCTATATGCGGGCGCGACATTGATCAAGCCCAACCGCGTTGAGTTTATGAAGGCGGTGGGTGGCTGGGCGAACGAAGCCGAACTCGTGGCTAAATGTCATGCCATGATCGCAAAACTGGGTCTTGAGGCGATTCTGGTGACCCGAGACAGCGATGGTTTGACGCTCGTGCAGAAGAATCAACCGGCGATTCATATGCCGGCTCGCAAGCGCGAAGTCTTTGACCTGAGTGGCGCCGGAGATACCGTCATTGCGACGCTGGGCGCGGCATTAGCCGCAGGCGAGACCTTGCCTGACGCCGTCAATATGGCGAATGTCGCGGCGGGCATCGCGGTCAGTAAGCCCGGTATTGTCAGTGTCAGCGGCCCTGAACTGCGGCATGAACTAAGCCGCGATCAGCGGTTTGATAAGGGCATTATGAATGAAGACCAGTTATTGCTGGCAGCGTTAGAGGCTCGGGCTCGTGGCGAACGCGTCGTGTTTACCAACGGTTGTTTTGACATCTTGCATGCGGGCCATGTGGACTATCTCGCCGAGGCACGGCAACGAGGTGACCGTCTGGTGGTGGCCATCAATAGCGATGAAAGTGTCCACCGACTCAAGGGTGAAGGTCGACCGATTAATACTGTCGATCGACGCATGGCCATGCTTGCTGGTCTGTCCGCAGTGGACTGGGTCGTGACGTTTGAGCATGACACGCCCTTGGCGCTACTTGAAAAGCTTCGCCCCGATGTGCTCGTCAAAGGCGGCGATTATGGTATTGAGCAAGTGGTCGGAGGTGACATGGTGCGCGCCTACGGCGGCGAAGTGGCGGTACTAAGTCTGGTAGAGGACTGCTCAACCACAGCCATCGTCGAGAAAATCCGTAACCTGTAGCCATGTGACTGCGGCCTTAGTCAGTGTTTAAGGCCTTGACTGCCGCGCTGACGTTAGCGGCGAGATGGGTCGGATTAATGGTGCCGATGATGGCGCTCGCCACTGCCCGCTGGGTCATGGCGAAGTCGATGGCGGCCTCGTTATCCTGAAGGTGGCCGGAGGCAAACAGCTTCTTTAGCAAGACGCCCTTGTTAAGGGCCTGGGCTCGCTCGATTACTGGCAGCTGGCTTTGATCATCTAGATTATAGGTTAGCATCACGATATCGGTCTCTTCGACCGCCAACAAGCCGGCGGCCACAGACTTGGTGGAAGCGCCGATCGCCTTGATATAACCCCGGCGTTTAAACCGATCCAGTTCAGCTAAAACCTCAGCGTGCTGCAGAATATCCAGGTCGTCATCGGCGCAATGAACCAGCACGATATCCAGATAGTCTGTTCGCAGCTGGCGCAGACTCGCCTCAAGACTGAGTCTGGTTGCCTTGGCAGAGAAGTCGTGGCTCGACTGCTGGCCTTGGTATTGTTCGCCAACCTTAGTGCAAATCACCCAATCGCCCCGAGAGCCGGGTAACAACTGACCCAGACGTTGCTCGCTGATGCCGTAAGCCGGGGCCGTGTCGATCAGGTTAATGCCTAGGGCGCGCGCCGTATCAAGCAGGACCGACACTTGATCGTCGTCAGGTAACTCGAAGGCCTGGGGATACTTGATGCCAGTATTGCGCCCGAGTTTTACGGTGCCAATACCCAGTGGCGAGACCTTCAGGCCGCAGGCGCCGAGCGCGCGCCATTGTTGAGGCTGAAACCCCATCAAAATGCTAACGCCCAGGGGGTCTTGCCGGGTTTCGCCGGGGATAATGACAAGGGTTCTGCGGCGCAACCGGCGGGTTTCAGGTCGATGGCTGCACAGACCTGGTCGGCCAGCATGGGTGTCAGGGTTAGTTTGATGGGCCAACAGGTGATCGTGTTGTGGGACCGTTGGCAAAAGGGCGAATCAGGACGCTGAAGGTCGTTGGCCGGTTCTGCCCGGTCGACTCTTAAGGTGGCCCAGTCAGTGGCGGCCAAATCGATCCAAGGAAACAGGTCGTTAAGTTCTCGTCGAGCCTTGTCGATCTGGGCGCCTTCGCTTCGATCTACGCCGTCTTCGGCTAACTGGCCACCGAGATACCAGACATTGTCGCCGTCTTCGCAAGGGTGAGTGGTGATGGTCACCCGTGGTTTGGCGGCGGTGCGCAGACTCACTCCGTGGGCATAGGCTGCGGGCAGCTGGCCCTTAACCATGACCTGCTGTAGCGGTCGGCGCTGCATGGCAATCGACGTTTGATGGTCGTTAGCCAGCAGCGCGGCATTGCCGGCACCGGCACTTAGGATATAACAGTCAGCAGTCAAGATGCCGTGACCGGTATCAATGCCGGTCACCTCGCCGGTTGATGAGCGGATGAGTTCTGCCTGACACTGATAAATATGAGCCTGATAAGGGGCGGCCAAGGCGTTAACTAATGCGGGCGTATCGATGACCATATCCTGCAATTGATAGACGCTGCCGGAAAACTGCGGGTTGGCGAATAACGGGGGATAATCGCTCGATGCCAGGGCTGTGACGCGGCCGCGTACCGATTTGCTGCCGAAAAAAGCGGTCACTTTAGAGCCCAGGCTACCGTCGGAAAACAGGTAGTAGGCGTCGGACAGCGTGTTGACCCCCGCTAGTGGTAAGGGTCCGCCGCCGGCCAGGCATTGCCGCCAAGTCTCGGGCATGCTGGCAATGGACTCGGAGGCTGGAGTGGTAAAACCGCCGAGAGCATATTTTATCCCGCCGTGGATCATGCCCTGGGAGGCGAAAGTTTGTGCCTGGCCGAGGGCTTCTTGTTCCAGCAAAACCACGGAATAGCCTAGGTTGCCGAGCACATTTAACAGCCATAAGCCGCTGATACCACCGCCAATAATGGCGATTTGCGTGTGTGGCTGATGAGTCATAACGCGAGTACTCAATAGAGGTGAAGCCAGTAATCATTCTGGTGTTAGATTATACCCCGAATTACCGTAGGTGGTTTAGGCGGGCGAATACCGATATCCTCCACCGGATTGCTCAGAGATAACAAGTCGTGATCAGAATTTTATATAGCCTCGTTTTTTACCTGGCAATACCGCTGGTATTGCTCCGGGTTTACTGGCGTTCCCGCAAGGAGCCGCGCTATAAAAAGGACCTGCGGCAACGGTTCGGGTTTTGCCCGCGTTTGGTCGGCGATAATTGGGTTTGGGTGCACGCGGTCTCGGCGGGCGAGAGCATCGCAGCAGTGCCGTTGATCAAGGAGCTATTGGCGGCTGGCCGTCAGGTCGTGGTGACTAGTATGACACCGACTGGTCGGGAGCAAATCGAGCGGCTGCTAGGTAATCAGGTGACCAGCTGCTACGCCCCCTATGATATGCCCGATGTGGTGATGCGTTTTTTACGCCGCAGTCGGCCGCAGGCGTTGGTCATTATCGACACTGAGTTGTGGCCTAATATGCTGCACTATGCGCACCGTCAGGGTATCAAAATACTCCTGGTCAATGCCCGCCTCTCGGCTCGCAGTGCCGCGGGTTATGGCCGCATCAAGGCCGTCAGTCAGGCGATGCTGCAAGCGATCGACGTGGTGGCAGCCCAGAGTCAGGAGCAAGGAGATCGGTTCGTCGAGCTTGGTTTGGTGCCGGAGCGTCTTCAAGTGACCGGCAGCATTAAGTTTGACGCGAGTCAGCCGAGTAATCTTGCTCAGCGAGCCGCGGAATTCAGGCGAATATTGGGCCGGCGACTGATTATTGTGGCAGGTAGTACTCATCCCGGTGAGGAACAGATGCTTCTGGATGCGGTGCGCCCGCTGATGCAGTCTCAACCGGACATCCTGTTGGTGCTAGCCCCCCGTCATCATTATCGGGCTGAACAGGTCGAGCGCCTGTGTCAAACCATGGGTCTGGTCACGGTGCGCCGCAGCGCGAATCTTAACTGCAGCCCTCAGACCCAGGTCTATCTGCTGGACACCATGGGTGAGCTGGGCTATCTGTACCCTATTGCCGACATCACCTTTGTTGGTGGTAGTTTGGTGCCAGTGGGCGGTCATAACCCGATGGAGCCGGCAAGTCATGGTAAGCCCGTGATAATGGGGCAACATTTACGCAATATCCAAGACATTGCAGATCGATTTATCGCCAACGGCGGACTGCTTCGAGTGGAGTCCTCGACAGCATTAGCATCCAGTCTGGCATCTTTGTGTCAAAGTGCGGCGCAACGCCAGCGGCTGGGTGCGGCTGCGCTGCAGACAATGGCGGAGAATCGAGGTGCTCTGAAGCTGACGTTGCGGCTAATTGATGGCCAGCTAGGCGCATAAACCACGGACTTTCTGTGGTACCCTTTGGCGTTAACAGGCACCCATGATCGTCTCGACTTGAAGAATGTGAGCAAGGAAAATATGGAGCGGAGTAAATCACGGCGTTATGTTCCTGACCTGGTGTCAGATATGGCTGAATGTGATGCAAATTACATCCGCTTGCTGCGCCTGTTTCCCCATATGGCAGAGCAGGACGCGTTATCTTTTGGCGTTCAAGGTGCCACTCAAGTGACCAGTCTAGGTGCTATTCAAGGTATCACTGAAGATGGTGCGCGGGTCGTCATGCAGATTTCTGAACGGTGCCCCTACACGACCATGTTGTCGGTTCAGGTCACCAGTGAAGACGATCAGCCCTGGGTCAAATGGCCGGTGCTGGAGGTGCGCATCTACCACGACATCAAGTCGGCTGAGGTGACGGGTTTTGAGCGGCACAGAAATTTCAGATATCGCTACCAAACGCCCAACCCGGATATGTTTCAACCCGATGAAAAATCTCAGATAAACCGCTTCTTTGGCGAGTTGCTCAGCTTTTGTATCGAGCATGGCCATTCGCTGGAACCGGTGTTCCTGGATAGAGGCGACACCCCAGAGTAAATGCGTGGTGAAATCCGAAGAAATCACCTGACCATGTAGTTATAATTTGGCACCAGACACAAAGCCGATTGTTGGCAGCGCGGATAATTGCTTCAGCCCGGGTGCGCGAGGGTTGAGGTCAGGCTTTGCTGCTATAAAGCGCTAGGTCAGAGCGCCCAACACCGACAACAACTGAATCCGGATACCACCTATCGATGTTAACAGGACACTATGGTTACTAAGAATTATAGCGCAGACTCTATTGAGGTCTTGGAAGGCCTTGACCCCGTCAAGAAACGCCCGGGCATGTATACGGACACCACCAGGCCCAATCATCTGGCGCAGGAAGTCATCGACAACAGCGTTGATGAGGCGCTGGAAGGTTACGCCACCGAGATTCGAGTGACTCTGGGTAAAGATGGGTCCATGTCGGTGGGTGATAATGGTCGCGGTATGCCGGTTGACCTGCATAAAAAGGAAAAGCTCCCAGGAGTCGAGCTGATTTTGACTCGGCTGCATTCTGGGGCGAAATTCAACAGCGATAACTACAAATTTTCAGGCGGCTTGCACGGTGTGGGAATTTCCGTGGTCAACGCCCTGTCTGAGTCCTTTGACGTCTATATCAAACGTGATGGCAAGCTGCATCACATGTCGTTCAAGGATGGCATAAAGGCGACGGAACTTGCGGTTAAGGAGACGATTGGCAAACGCAATACCGGTACGCTGGTGTCCTTTCGTCCCAACCCTCAGTACTTCGACTCGCCAAAATTCTCGGTTAGCCGCATGAAACATTTGTTGCGCGCCAAGGCTGTATTGTGTCCTGGTTTGCGCGTGTTTTTTACTGATGAGACTAACTCTAACCCAGACGAAGGGCAGTATGAGTGGTTTTATGAAGCGGGTTTGAAAGACTATCTTGTCGATGAGTTGGCGGGTTTTGAGGTATTGCCAGCGGAACCCTTTATGGGCTCGATGGCGGGTAATGAAGAAGCTGTCGACTGGGCCGTGCAGTGGTTGCCAGAAGGTGGCGATCTCATCACGGAAAGCTACGTTAACCTTATTCCGACAACCCAAGGCGGTACGCATGTCAGCGGCCTGCGTGGCGGTTTACTTGAGGCCCTACGAGAATTTTGTGAATTTCGAAATTTGGTGCCGCGAGGGGTGAAAATTTCTGCGGATGATATCTGGGATCGCTGCAGCTACGTGTTGTCGGCGAAACTGCTGGATCCGCAATTTTCTGGTCAGACTAAGGAGCGCTTGAACTCTCGTCAGGCAGCAACGTTTATCGCAGGCGTTGTCAAAGACAGCTTCAGTCTTTGGCTCAATCAACATACGACGGATGCTGAGGCTTTAGCTGAGCTGGCCATTAGTAATGCCCAAGCTCGATTGCGTGCCGGTAAAAAAGTCGTGCGTAAGAAAGTCACGGCGGGCCCAGCGCTACCGGGCAAGCTGGCAGATTGTTCCTGTCAGGATGCCATGCAAGGTGAGCTGTTTCTGGTTGAGGGAGATTCGGCCGGAGGCTCAGCCAAGCAGGCCCGGGACAGGGTCACCCAAGCAATTATGCCGCTGCGCGGCAAGATCTTGAATACCTGGGAGGTGGACTCCAGTGAAATATTGGCTTCTCAGGAAGTGCATGATATCTCCGTCGCTCTGGGTATTGATCCCGGCGAAGAGAACTTGGCCAATCTACGCTACGGTAAGGTGTGCATTTTGGCGGACGCAGACTCGGACGGCCTGCATATTGCCAGTTTGCTGATAGCGTTGTTCGTCAAACATTACCCGGCGCTGGTGAATGCGGGTCATGTCTACGTTGCGATGCCGCCCTTGTATCGGATCGACGTTGGCAAGGAGGTGTTTTATGCGCTGGATGAGGCTGAGCGTCGTGGCATTCTGGAGCTGATTGCCGCTGAGAAAAAGAAGGGCAAGGTCAGCGTCCAGCGCTTCAAGGGGCTTGGCGAAATGAACCCCTTGCAGTTACGTGAAACGGCCATGGCTGAAGCCACGCGCCGTCTGGTGCAACTCACCATGGATCCAGGCAGTCTGGTGCATGATACGCTGGATATGTTGTTGTCGAAAAAGCGCGCGCCAGATAGAAAAATCTGGCTCGAGAGTAAGGGCGACCTGGCCGAATTGTTATAACCGTTAGATCAACTACAAAGCGAAGAGATTCATGACCGAACCAAACCAATCGTCGAACACGGAAACGATTTCCTTAACGGAGTTTACCGAAGGCGCCTACTTAAACTATGCCATGTATGTCATCAATGACCGGGCTCTGCCGCATATAGGCGATGGTCTCAAGCCAGTGCAGCGGCGAATCGTCTTTGCCATGTCGGAGCTGCGTCTTAGCGCTGATGCCAAGTTTATGAAGTCAGCCCGGACCGTCGGTGATGTGATCGGTAAATATCATCCCCACGGCGACAGTGCCAGCTATGAGGCCATGGTTTTGATGGCTCAGCGATTTTCATATCGGTATACGCTGGTAGATGGTCAGGGCAACTGGGGGTCACCCGATGACCCCAAGTCATTTGCGGCGATGCGTTATACGGAATCACGTTTAACCAAGTATGCCTCTGTGCTGCTGGATGAATTGGGTCAAGGGACTGTGGAATTCGTTCCCAACTTCGATGGCACTATGGAAGAGCCGGTGCTGTTGCCCGCTCGCCTGCCGAATATCTTGCTAAATGGCGGTAGTGGTATTGCGGTGGGGATGGCGACAGATATTCCCCCGCATAATGTCAATGAAGTGGTCAGTGCCTGTATCCGCTTGTTAGATCAGCCTAAGGCTACGGTCTTGGATCTGATGGAGCATATTCAAGGACCAGATTTTCCGACCAATGCGGAAATTATCTCTAGTGCCGCAGATATTCGCCAAGTCTATGAGACTGGCCGAGGTGCCGTTCGTACACGAGCTGTCTATGAGATGGAGGACAGCGACATTGTGATCACCGCGATCCCCTTTCAGGTATCCGGCACCAAGATATTGGAACAGATAGCGGCTCAGATGCAGGCCAAAAAATTGCCTATGGTCGTCGATCTGCGTGATGAGTCTGACCACGAGAACCCGACTCGAATTGTCATTGTTCCGCGCTCTAACCGGATCGATGTTCAAGCCTTGATGGCGCATTTATTCGCCACCACGGATTTGGAACGCACGCACCGAATAAATTTCAACATGATCGGCCTGGACGGCAGGCCTCGAGTTAAGCCCTTGAACGTGCTGTTATCCGAGTGGCTGACTTTCCGCACGGATACGGTGGTACGTAGGCTTAATTATCGGTTGGAGAAGATCCTGGCGCGTCTACATATTCTGGACGGCTTGATGATCGCTTATCTGAATATCGACGAAGTGATTCGCATTATTCGCACAGAAGATAAGCCGAGGCAGGCACTGATGGCCGCTTATGGGTTATCCGAAATTCAGGCTGATGCCATATTAGATCTATGCAAGCGTA
>FLOH01000468.1_pt1 | contig 87497 bp, 82 predicted proteins | sample 756751 | NCBI WGS metagenome assembly FLOH01 (sample SAMEA4026879, study PRJEB14308) | marine metagenome | biome: coastal water; material: water | depth 74 m
GGTGTCGGCGGATGTGTAGATGCAGACGTTGCCGTTGGTGCCGATTTTGGCGAGGACGGCGTTGGAGCTGATGTCGTTTCCGTTGTAGTTGACGTTGGAGGCGAGGGGTCGCGTCGTGCCGCAGGGGAACACGGTGAGGTAGCCGGGGCCGGAGGGGTTTGCGGCGACGACGTTGAGGAACACTGCGGTTGCGTTGTTGAGGACTCCAGCGCGGCCGGTGATGTTGATGGTTGCTGTGTTGCCGGCGAGGGTGCGGCCAACTCTTTGTTGGGCGCCGTCGAAGGTCTTGTCGTTGGCGCCGCTGCGTGACTCATAGAGCCGTGCCGGTGATATCGGGTTGGGGGATCCGGATGCGGGGACGTAGCCGTTGATGTCGATGATGAGGTCGGTGTCGGCGGATGTGTAGATGCAGACGTTGCCGTTGGTGCCGATTTTGGCGAGGACGGCGTTGGAGCTGATGTCGTTTCCGTTGTAGTTGACGTTGGAGGCGAGGGGTCGCGTCGTGCCGCAGGCGAACACGGTGAGGTAGCCGGGGCCGGAGGGGTTTGCGGCGACGACGTTGAGGAACACTGCGGTTGCGTTGTTGAGGACTCCAGCGCGGCCGGTGATGTTGATGGTTGCTGTGTTGCCGGCAAGGGTGCGGCCAACTCTTTGTTGGGCGCCGTCGAAGGTCTTGTCGTTGGCGCCGCTGCGTGACTCATAGAGCCGTGCCGGTGATATCGGTGTCACGGTCGGCGGTGTGGCGGAGGCGGTTTGGTTAACGGTGAGGTCGTAGAGCTGAGTATCGTCGACACCTGTTCCGAGGACGCGCACGTAGTAGGTCCCGGTGGTCGGGATGACGTACCCGCTGGTTGACTCTGGGCTACCAGCACTGGTGTCGTCAACCGTTCTCAACACTCCGCCGGTGTTGCGAATCTCGAACGAGAGGTTTTGCAACGCGAGCGAGTTGAGCATGGTGCCAGCGCTGCACGACTGACCTGACTCTGGCCCCTCGAGGTAGGTGCGCCCGTTCGGCGCGACCGTGACATCGAGGGTGTCGCCCGCTGTGCCTGAGAACTGGAACCAGTCTTCGTCGCTCGTGCTGTCCATACTCAGCTGGAGTTCGGTTTGACCTCCAGGTGGGGTCAAAGGGTCGAGTGCTGTCGCTGCGCTGGCAGTGTCGTTGGGGGCGTTGATCACTTCAAAGCGGTCGCCGTATGCCCGCTGGACTCCACGAATGTCGTCGTGCTGCAGGCCGATGAATGCTGAGGAGAGGAATGGCTCCATCAGCTTGGTCTGGTTGACCGGGCAGACGTGGCTGAGGCCTGCGCCATGGCCGTGCTCATGCGAGAAAACGTTGTGGAATCCTGTCGTCAAGGCCAGCCCAGCGAGGTTGTCGGTGTCGATCTTCATGTCGCCGCCGTTGTCCGGAAAGAAGTTGTAGGCGAGCGTGTTCGTCCCAGTGCTGCCGTCGATGTAGCAGCCACCGATGCGGATGTCACCTTGGACGTTGTCGATGCCGGGGCTGCTGGGGGTGAGCCCCCAGGTCGTGGCCGGAGCTGTTTCGAGGGGTGTGCCGTTCGCGTCGAGCGGCACGGCCGGCGTGTAGACATTGCCGGTGAGCTGGGACCAGTCGGCCCAGACCTTTTCCATTTCGGCCTGCCAGTTTCCCGGACCGTAGGCGGTGTCAAGTTTTGCCACCAAGTTGCTGGAGCAGTTGGGCTCGCCGGGCAGGCCGATGACCAGCGTGCCGTCGGGGATAATGCTCCACGTCAACTCGAGCGCGTCGCCCTGCAAACGACCGCCGTTGTTCTTGGCGGTGTTGGCAGGATCCCAGTGTGCGGTCTGTCGCTGTTCGGCTGGGCGGCTTTGCGCCTCCGTCAGGGTGGCGAGCACGTCGTTGACATACTCGTAGTCCGGATCGTCACCGGCTTCGAAGATGGCTCCGCTGAACGGGCCCGTGCCGCCGACGAGTGCGCTCGCTCCAATGGATTCAGTGGTGAGCGCCACTGGTGTCAACGACAGCAGGAGTGCGCCAACGAGGGTGAGTCGACCGCCCCGACCGATCACCGCGCCCCCGGCTGCTCGGAGCCAGTACTGTCCGCCGGTCGCCCGCATGTTTGACTCTCACGCACTGGCCGCTGCTCGGCAGCCTCCTTGCTCATGACCCAAGGGTATCCGTGAGAATGCCCAGCACCGAGATATTTTGACAGCACCGGGAAACCCTGACATTGCCGCCGTCGAGCCGATGTTGGCCTGGGTGACATCGTTCGGAAGGCCCTCGGGAGGAACGCATTGCTCGCGGCGCCAAAGCGCCGATGCTCGTTGATCAGTCGACCGAGCTGCTCACGTCTTGGCGGAGGCTGCGAGCGGTGGGGCCACACCGACCTCGAACTTTGAGATGAAGTGGTAGCGGTCGCCGCGAATGGTCGTGGTGCGCCACTCGATGGGGCGTCCCTTCGCTGTGCTGAGTCGTTCGAGAAAGAACGCTGCCTCACCACGGCGCATCTCGAGCAGTGTCCGTTCTGCTGGCTGGGGGTTCACCGGTGCAATCCGCTCCCATCCAGCGTCTGGCCGGACGCTGCAGCATCGTTCGAGTTCGTCGTAGAGCGCAGTGCGGTCAAAGTTGCTCGTGATGATCGGCCCCGCCACTGCCATTGGTAGCCAAGCCCGATCGAGTGCAAGCGCCTCATCGCCGGCGTACCGGATGCGTTCGAGGTAGAGCAGCGGAGCATCGGCTGGCAGGCCGAGTTGCCCGGCGATGGTTTCGTCGTTGCGTTCTTCGAGGGCCAGGACCTTGCTGCGCTGGGCGACGCCGGATGATTCGATCGACTCGAATAGGCTGTAGAGCGCTCCGAGCGGTTGTACGAACTCGCTGTGGTTGACAACGGTGCCGCGGCCGCGTTCGCGCCGGAGAATCCCTCGCCTATTGAGATGGCGAATCGACTCGCGGACGGTGTGCCTGCTGACTGCGTACTCTGCAACGAGCTCGCTGTCAGTCGGGAACCTGTTGTCAAACTCGCCCGCGTCGAGACGCCGCTTGAGCGCAGATTCGAGCTGCGCCCACAGAGGCATCGGGCTTTTTCTGTCAAGGGACATGGGATCCTCCGCCGACATCGGGATGACGTCAGAGTGATGTTTATCAGAACATCCGTACAAACAGACTCTACGTGAAGCAAAGGCACGCTGAGCCCATGTTGACTGGCAATCTACATGTACGTATATTCGTTCATATAGTCGAAGAGAGCGAACATCAGCATGAAGTTCATGCAGTACTCCCTCGTGTGTTTCTCGCAAGCCGGATACCTCATCGGTAATGAAACAACGGGTCGAACGGTGGTCGTTGATCTGCGCCGAGACATCGACGAGGATGCTGCTCCGCAGGCGCTCACGCTCGACGAAACAGACGCCGAGTTCGCCAGCGCTACGATGCCATCGATGGAATCCAGCGGCGAGCTCGGCTACTTCGATGCGCTCACCGACGACGGTTTACGCCACGCACTGAACAAGCCCTGGTCAGACCCCGACCGTGGTCGCATGCTCCAGCAGCTCGGCGCCCTGATGTCGCTCCTCCCGCCGCCTCCGGCTCGGGTGCTCGACCTTGGTTGTGGCACCGGTTGGCTGAGCTGGATTTTGCAGTCGAGTGGCTATCACGTCACCGGAGTCGACATCGCTCCTCGGGCCGTCGAATTGGCCCAGGCGTACGTTGCACAGATGGCGATGCCTGACCACATCGAGGTCGGCGTCCCGGTGTTCCTCGCATCGCCGGCCGATGCGTTGCCGTTTGACTCCGAGTTCGACGCAGCAATCTTCTTTGACTCGTTGCACCACGTGCCTGACGAAAGATCGGCGATTACCGCGGTCGCCAGGGCGCTCAAGCCGGGCGGCGTGTTGTTGACCTCCGAGCCCGGCCGCGGTCACGCCGCGGCGTCAGCCGCCGTGGTCGAAAAGTTCGGTGTCACCGAGCGCGATATGCCGGTCGGCCGAATCCGCAAGGCGGGCGAGGCAGCAGGCCTCGTGCACGTGGCGACATTGTCGCGTGCCGACGAGTTGGGTTCGCACCTGTATGGCTGGTTGGGCAAGCCGCTTACCTTGCGTTCGTGGCTCCTGAATCGTTCACCGCTGCGAATTGTCAAGCAGTTCATCACGAGCGAGGTCAGGCGCCTCGACAACGGCATCGTCGTCATGCGACGGCCCGAGGCGTAACTCCCGGTGGCAGGTGTACTTGCAATCTTGGGTGCAGCCGCCGAAGATCGTGAAGGATGATGCGTTCAATCGATCTCAATGCTGATCTCGGCGAGGGATATGGCCCGTGGTCGATGGGCGACGACGCAGCCATGCTCGGGATTGTCACCAGCGCGAACATCGCGTGTGGCGGGCACGCCGGCGACCCGGACACGATGTTCGACACCCTCGCCGTCGCCGGCAAGAACAACGTGGTGGTTGGAGCACACCCTGGCTACGCCGACCGAGCTGGCTTCGGCCGCCGCATCATCCCCATGTCGCCCGATGAGATGGCCCGTATGATCGCGGCGCAGATCGGTGCGTTGTCCGCGATCGCTCGCCTGGTGGACGTTGACGTGCGCTACGTGAAAGCCCACGGCGCCCTCGCGAATCTGGCCGCCGGTGACGGTGCCGTCGCTCGGGTGCTCGTCAACACCGTTCAGCAGGTCGACGAACGGCTGGCGATCCTGGCCATCTCCGGCACCGAGATCGAACGTGCGGCCCGCAGTGCCGGTGTCCAGGTGTTTTCCGAAGTGTTTGCCGATCGCGGTTACCAGGCCAGTGGTCAATTGGTTCCGCGTCGTCAACCTGGTGCGCTGATTCACGACCCCGCAGAGGCAGTTGACCGGCTACTCGGATTTCTTGAAACGGGCCTGATGCCGGTGGTCGACGGAGCACCGATTCCGTTGGCGGCCGACTCGGTCTGTGTCCACGGCGACTCGCCGGGTGCCGTGGACATGACGACACAACTTCGTTCGCGTCTCCTCGCCGCTGGCGTCGAGTTGCGGAGCTTTGCTGCCACGTCGTGAACCGATTTGCTCCGGTCGGCGACAGCGCGCTGCTCATCGAACTTGCATCCGAGTTCACCGAGGAGGCCAACCGTCAGGTCGTTGCCCTCGACCAGGCAATCAACAGTGCGATCGGCGAGGGTCGCGTCGTCGGCATTCTCGAAACTGTGCCGGCGTATGTCAGCGTGCTGATCGTCTTTGATCCGCTCGTCACCGATCACGACGCCGTACGCGCAGCGATCGACCTGCTCGACACCACGGGCGCAGCGGTGGTCGAGCCGAGCCGTCACCATGTTGCGGTTTGCTACGACCTCGGGGTCGCTCCCGACCTCGAAACAGTCGCTGCGACGAGCGGGCTGAGCCCGGACGGCGTGGTCGAGGCGCACCTCTCCGGTTCGTACCGAGTGGTCATGTATGGCTTCGCTCCCGGCTATGCCTACTTATCAGGTGTGCCAGATTCGATCAACGTGCCCCGCAAGCAGCAGTCGGTCCGTGGCGTTCCTACGGGCAGCGTGATCATTGCTGGCGGACAGTGCTTGATCACCACAATCGAGATGCCGACCGGCTGGTCGGTGATCGGCCGCACGCACTTCCGAGTGCTCCCCGAGCAGTCCAGCGCACCGTTTGCCTTTCGACCGGGCGACGAGATCGTGTTCGATCGAATCACACTCGACGAGTACAAGGCGACGCCATGAACACGGCATCGCTGCGTGTCGTCGCGGCGGGTCCACTCGTCACGTTCCAAGACGGCGGCCGTCTCGGGCATCTTCGGTACGGAATTCCCGCATCCGGACCGATGGATCGGACTGCGCACGCCATAGCGAATGTTGTGCTCGGCAACCCGGCTGGCGCGACCACTGTCGAGGTGTCGCGTGCTGGCGCATCGTTCGAATGCGTCGGGTCGAGCATGACGGTCGCAGTCGTTGGTGGGAGGCTCCGCACCTCGGTGAATGGTGCAGCGGTTGGGGCGAACATCGTGGTGACACTCGTGCCGGGCGATCAGCTCACCATTGCTTCCGGGCCGAGCGGTAGCTGGGCCTACCTGGCTGTTGCCGGTGAACTCGTTGCACGGCGATGGCTCGGGAACACGGCAACACACTCGCTGTCCGGGCTGGGTGGAGGCCACGTGACTGCCGGCGTCGACGTCGGGGTATCAGCGGCGCGAGTGGCTCCGCTTCTCGACGGTCCGGTGGCAATCTTCCCGGGCAATGTTCTCAGCGACGGCGCCGTTCGGATCGTTCTTGGCCCGCAGGACCATCGGTGTACCGCCGAAGCTCTGCAGCATTTTGTCACGGTCCCATTCGCGCTCACCGAAGGGTTCGATCGGATGGGTGTGCGCCTCGATGGGCCGCATCTCGACCTCGATGCCGCGCTGTCGATTCCATCCGAGCCCATCGTCCGCGGCTCGGTGCAAGTGGCTGGTGATGGTGTGGCAACGGTGCTGCTCGCCGACCATCAGACAACCGGGGGGTACCCGGTTGTCGCCGAGCTTGCATACTCGTGCGGCTTCGTCGGAACCCACTACGGCGTACAGGTAAAACGGGTCGATCGCAAGGTTTTGTTCGACACCAATGAGGCCTTCAAGGGCTGCTGCGCGGGCGTGGCTGGTGTCGAGGCGTGATGATTCGGTTCTTGTTGCCGACAGTGCCTGGGAGGCAATGGTCAACGCAAGCGAAACAGCGATGATAGTCAGCACGGTTGTTGAGATCATTGCAACACCTCGGCGGCGGCGGTTCAGTTCACGGGTCAGCACCCTTGGTACTGTCACCGGCGTTCATGACTAAGCACGCACGTGCAACAGCGGCGAAGTTCGAGCGGTATTGGTGGCTTAAAACAAAGCGAAGGCCACGCTCCTGAAACAGGAGACGTGGCCTTCAACCCGAAAACGGGTGTGAGTGAACGCGCCGTTTAGCGCGTTTTGGATGGAGCGTTTAGAACAACGAGTAGTCGACGCCGAGGATGTCTGCAATTGCAGACTCGTGTAGTCCGGCTGGCAATTCCAGCCAGTCCAGTTCTTTCGTGTCGAGAAGTTCAGTCCACTCGCAAGCAAGTACGGACCCAACACCACAGAAAAACGAGGTGACGTCACCCAGGTAAGAAACCTGGACGGTCATCATCGTGTCGCTGCTGGCAAGCTGTACACCCCACTGGAAGTATTCATCCCAGTGACGCTTCTCGCTTGGCGTGTCTCGTGCAGAGATACCCTTGTTGCGGTAACCAACCAGGTTCGTCATGTCGTCACCGACTGCAGTGGTGAACATGACGTCCACGTTTGCGTCGGTAGCTGCACGGAACTTTCCGTTTACTGAGCCCACTGATTCGAAAGTTGCGGGCCCAAATTGGCCAACAGCTCCCGTTGCAGCAACATTCACGTCGCCAACGAAGGCACCGCCAGTAGCGATGTCAAGGTAGGTGATCGTGTGCAGCAAACCGGCAGAATCTCCACCGGAGATCGGCCCCAGCGGGAAATCTTCGAGATCCACGTCGATACCGGAAAGCTGTTCAGCAATCCAGCGGGCTTGAATGTTTGCTGCAATGGCGTCAGCCCGGCTGCGGTCGAAACCGTAACGGGCAGGGGTTTCATCCCAGAAGGAGAAGCCCGTAGATGTTCCATTAGCTGCGAGTGCGTAGTAGTTACCAGGAAGTTCCTGGTCGCCTGTTCCGTACTGTTTGATAGCCCAACCGCCGGTGCGGTCATCGTTGACGTTGATGTCAGGTGATGCCGTGGTAGCGGCGTCGGGCTTGGCCAGAGCTTCGATGGTCACCGTTTCCAGCTGGGCCGGAGTTTCGATGGTCACCGTTTGCAATGCCGCGATTGGCGTTGCATTGTTTTGTGGTTCAGAGAGAAGCGTTGCTTCAGTCGTTGCTGTGGTTGTCCAACCTGCGCCGCCCAAAAGGGCAACAAAGATCATTACCGCGAGAACGCGGCTCTTGTTGATTTTGAGACGACCCATGGTCGACCCCCTTTGCTGTGAGTTGCTTGTGACCGGCGGACGCCGGTCTTCGTGCAACTCACAGTCGGGGTGGGTCGGCTTCGTGCAAGCCGCTCAAAAAGACGCCGCCGCTCAGCTGTCTCTGACTCACCAGCACGGTGAGGTGAAGCGCTGACACCGCCGCGCTGAAGCCGGCAAAGAAAGGGCCCGCTGGGCGCAATGGGCGACGTTGCTCACGCCGAGCCGCAGAGCTGGCTCACTTGACGATCTCTCCACCACCGCACTCGACGCAGGGAGACAACGCTCAGTTATGGACCGCTGCTGCAAGCCCCCGCCGGCCTTCGTCAGTCGTGAACGCTCACCTGCGAACGTCCTCTTGCTTTGACCTGCGTTGAGGGGAAAGCGGCGACTTGCCACCCCTGCCGCTTGATGATTTCCGGAAGCCGTATTCATAAGAACCATGTTCACAAGATCCGGCAGCGCTGACAGCGTGCATGCATACCGTCCTTGGCCAGTGAACTCACAACAACCGTCGGGCATTCACGCAGGTCCGCGCCCAGTGAACTTCCAACGGCTCTCGGGTGAACAATGCACGCCACCTGGGTGATCACCCAGACCCGCTTTCGCCAAACAGAACCCCACAGCAGCAGCGCCCCAGCACACACACCAAAAACCCCTCACCCCGAACCACTACGCAAACGCAACAGCCAGCAACACCACACCCCCACACCCACAGCCTCACAGCCCCCAAACCCACAGGCCCCCAATACAGACATCAGCCCCCAACACCACAGAGCCAGAGGCAAGAACACCAACCGCACCCACCAACCGCACCCACCAACCACCCACACCCACAGAGGTCACCAGCCACCCCAAGATCGCCACGGTCGTCGGCGCCGATCTCGACGCCTTCTGCCAGCTCAGGCCGGGCGACCTCGTCCGGTTCGTCCCCGTCACGCCAGCCGAGGCCATCCTGATAGCGCGTACACGCGCAGCTGCGTTTGAGAAGTTTCTCGACAACGAATTGCTGAGCGCTCGTCGTTTGGCTCAGCGCCTCGCCGAAACCGACCTGATCGGCGATGTCGGCACTGACTGAGCAGGCGGTGCGTCAGCCGAGGATGTCGGCAAGCGCACCCAAGAGCGTCGTGACGTTGCGCTGGCGGGCGGTGTGGCCCATGGTGCCGATACGCCAGACCTTGCCGGCCACGGGGCCGAGCCCACCGCCAATCTCGATGCCGTAGTCACGGAGCAGTTGCGTCCGCACCTCGGCTTCGCTCAACGAACCGAGGCGGCCCTCCGGAATCGAGACAGAGGTGAGCGGTGCGAGGCGATGCCCTTCTGCAGCGAAAAGTTCGAAATCGAGCCCTTGCATCCCCGCTTTGACAGCGTCACCTGCAGCCTGGTGGCGGGAGCGAACTTCGTCAAGGCCTTCGTCGAGCACGACGCCGAGGCCAGCGTGCAGCGACATGATCATCGAGATCGGAGCGGTGTGGTGATATGCCCGAGCGCCGGAGCCGGTGACGTACCCGGCGATCATGTTGAGGTCGAGATACCACGACTGCGGCTTCGGCAGAATGCGTTCGATCGCACGATCCGACACCGTGAGTGGTGCGAGGCCAGGTGCGACCCCCAGGCATTTTTGGGTACCGCTGTAGGCGATGTCGACATCCCATTCGTCGACACGCAAGTCGACGCCGCCGAGCGACGTGACGCAGTCGGCGAGGAGTAGTGCGTCGCCTTTCCTTGCACCCATCGCTGCGATATCGCTTTGCACCCCGGTGGAGGTCTCGGCGTGGACCATCGCGAACATCGCCGGGTTTGGGTGGGCAGCAACCATCCGGTCAATGTCGATCGGCTGGCCCCAGTCGTGATCGACGGCAATTGCCTCCGCACCGGTGCGGCCGACGACATCGACCATGCGCCCGCCGAACACGCCGTTCACCCCGACGACGACCGTGTCTCCAGGTCCGACGAAATTGACGATCGCCGCTTCCATGCCAGCCGAACCGGTGCCCGAGACCGGGAAAGTGAGCGCGTTCGCCGTGCCGAAAACCGTGCGGAGGCGCTCGTTGGTTTCATCGAGTAGAGCGATGAATTCAGGATCGAGGTGTCCGAGCATCGGCTTGCCCAACGCCTGGACGGCTTCGGGATACGGGTTACACGGGCCTGGGCCCATCAGGAGGCGATCAGACAACGTCATGTCGCCGACTGTATTCGTCCAAAAAATGCTCGGTGTAGTCGACCGCAGACAGGGGCCCGATTTCCGTCAGACCGGTCGAGATCTCAACTCTGCAATGACGTGCTCAATGTCGTCAGACGTCGTGTGCAGGTGTGGTGAGATTCGCAAGCCACCGCGCCGAGCATCGACGAAAATGCCTGCATCGGCGAGCCGAGCGACGTCGTCGTCGGTCCCGGTGACGATGGACGTCCCGCTGCGAAGGAGCGGGTCGTGCGGGCTGACGACGAGATGACCGAGTGCGTCGATCAACGCGTCGATCTGGTGCTGGTTGTGCTCGCGAACTGTGGTGACACCGACCCTTGCGATCGCATCGATCGAGTGGCGGGCTGCAGCGTATGGCAGGACCGTCGGGGTGCCGCCCCAGAACCGGAGCGCATCGTCGGCGTAGCGGAACTCGTGGATGTTGAACTCGAACGGATCCTTATGTGAGAACCAGCCAACGTCGTTCGGTTCGCAGCGATCGATCATGCCGGGGCGGGCCCACAACCACCCAGCGCCAGGACCGCCGCTCAACCACTTGACGCACGATCCGACGATGAAGTCGGCTCGCACGATTGACACGTCGATCGGAATGACACCAACCGACTGGGCGGTGTCGACGATCGAGAGTGCGCCGGCCGCTCGAGCGACTTCGGCGATCGCGTCAACGGGCAGAAGCTCACCGGTGTTTGAATGGACCTGCGTCACGACGGCGACGTCGACATTTGTGAGGTGCCGCTGCCAGCACGCGGGATCGAGAGCGTCCTCGTCAACGCCGATGAAGCGCACTGCGTAGCCGGCGTGTTGGCAGACGTAGCCGACCGACGGGAAGGCATCTTCGGTGAGCAAGACGACCGGTTGATCGGCCTCGAACGTTGAGCGGAGTGCGCCGAGGATTTTGGTGAGGCCGCTCGACACGTTGCTCTGCGGGCAGATCGATGAGGTGTCGGCTCCGAGGAGATGTGCCAGCGACGTGCGGAACCCGTCGATGATGCCGAGCCAGTGTGGCCACACCGCCGCCGTGTCGTGTTCCCAGACGTCGAGCGCACCACCCACTGCCTCGAGCGTGCCGCGAACCGGGAGGCCGACCGAATGACTGAGGAGATACGTGCCCTCGCGGTCGGTAAAGATTTCCGGCTCGGTCATTGTGGCGTCAGGAGTTTACGGAGCGCAGCGACGTCGGTGTGCCGTGTTGGAATGTCGTCGCGGTCGGCGGCGAGTCGTCGATCCCGGAGTCCTTCGAGTGCCTGCAGCAAGATCGACAGTGGCGGGCCGCTCGCGGTGAGCCCGTCGAGATGCTCTGGCGGGATGCCGTCGGCAGGGCGTTGGATGAAGTTGGCGACGAGGTCGTCGTGATGCTGAGCTGCCGCGGCCCCGTGCGCCGTACAGACATCAAGGAACGCTGCGGCATGCTTCTGAAACCATGGTTGGTCGCTGGACGCTTGCTGGCCGAGGAACGTGTCGAGCAGGTTTGGGTGCCGGTAGGCGGCACGGAGTTGCTGCTGCTCGCTGGGTGTGAGGTACGGGAACTTTTCGGCGACGACCTGGTTGTACGACAGGTCGGTCGGGCTGCAGAGCCCGAGCAGCATGTCGATTTGGTTGAAGGCGGCAAAGTCACCGGCGTTTGCGCCGCGGTACTCGGTGCTTCCAACTCGGTGGGGCCGGTAGTACGGCCGGACGCAGAAGAAGAACTCGTCGACGTCGAGTACCTGGCCGAGTTCGGTGTTCATCGTCAGGGCGTCGGTCAGCGCGTCCTTGGCAACGATGAGGAGGTCGTGCACGGCAGGGTGCGAAACGCCCATCGGGTGGATGTGGCCGAGGGCATCGGCGGCACGCATGTACTTGAAGGCTGAGCGCGTGTTGTAGTCGAGAAAGGTGGTCTCGGCCTCGCGCCACGTGAAGGTGCGGTACCGACCGTTGACCGCTCGGTTATAGGTCTCCATATGGCTCGTGACGAACCGTGGGGCGGTGCCGAGCGTGGCGCCGAGATGGAGGGCGAGAGTCGAGGCCTCAACGAGCGGGGAAGTACGTTCGCGGGACGGCTCGGTGATCTCGTGACGTCGGCACGCGGCCATGTAGTAGCCCACATTGCCGAGGAGTTCGAAGGCAAGATCGAACCCTTCGTCGGTGTTGCCTTCTTCGAGGATCGGCACGATGAGGTCCCGCCCCGCTTCGAGCAGATTCGCTTTGAGGTCGTCGCCGATGCCGTCGACGTTCGACCGGTTGCCTTGCTGGGCGTACAGGTCTTCGAGTGCCGTATTAAGATCGACGAACTGGCTGCGGATCCAGGCGTCGAACGCAGCGACGCGCGGTGTCGTCGTTGAATGTTGGCGGGCGTCAGTCATCGGGGCCTCGAAATCGGGTGGGAGAGCAGTTCGGTGCGAAGTGAGAACTGATTCCCGTTTCATTCCGAACTGTAGCCTGCGAACGTGGCCAATGGAAACGCAGATCTCGCCGGTCTGGCAGGGCGTACGGTCTCGGCACGATCCGACAGCCGGCGATCGCGGGAGCGGTTGATCGATGCCGTTCAGCTCTGGATGCAAGAGCACTCGGCGCCTCCTGAGCGGCTCGTCGACGTCGCAGCTGCAGCAGGCGTGTCGACGGCGACCGCATATCGGCACTTCGCTTCGGTCGACGATCTCATTCGGGCGTTCGTGCTCCAACTTCCCGTCCGAGCAGCCGAGCTGTTCGCTACATCAGGCGGACAGTCAACTGACCCACTGGACTCGCTCACCCGTTGGAACCAGAGTTGGGTCGCGGCCTGCGTCGAGCACGGCGAGTTGGCTGTTCACCTTCGTTCGCCTGTGGGGTTCCTGCAACGGCGCAGTGACGGCGACCCGGCGATCACGTTCGCATGCAGCCTGATCGAACCGCTACTCCAACAGTTCGACGGTGATGTGACGATGATGCTCTTCACCTGGAATGTCACGAGTGACCCACGCGAGGTGCTCGACCTGCAGCGCCTCGGGTGGCCGGTGAACAAAATTGCCAACTACGTGACTCGGGTGGTGCTCGCTACGCCGTCTCCCGACTGAGCTCCGCAGTTGCCCGGTAGTGAGCCATCAACAATCAGTGGCCGGTCAGCGCGCAATTCGAAAGCCGATGTTCCCCGTTGCCGTGTCTGGCGTGTTTGAGCTGCGCGCGGCTACCCGGTAGCGAAAGCAGTAGGAGTCGTGACAGAGGTACGACCCGCCCTTCATGGTGCGTGGCAACGACGGTGACTGCCTGATTGGTGCGCAGCACGAGATTGCAGGAGCTGACGACGGCCGACGAGTGAATGCATCGTCACACCACTCCCAGACGTTGCCGACAGTATTAAACAGCCCAAACCCGTTCGGCTCGAACGTGTCGACTGGAGCGGTGCCGTACCACTCATCGTCACACGTGTTGTCCGATGGAAACGTTCCATGCCAAATGTTGCAACAGTGTTTACCATCTGGATAGAGCTCATTGCCCCATGGATATATCGCCTGGTCAAGCCCACCCCGGGCGGCAAACTCCCACTCGGCTTCGGTCGGCAGACGGGCACTCGCCCACGTGCAATAGGCGATCGCATCGTTCCAGCTGACGTGGACCACCGGGTGATTGGATCGTGTCGCCGTGTCACTCTGGCGGCCCTCAGGATGACGCCACGAAGCCCCGAACACTCGCCGCCACCACTCGGCGCCGACCACACGTGCCGACTCGTCGGACTGCTCCGGTAGCAGCCCGGCGAAGACGAACGACCAACCGTCTACTTCAGCTTGTGTGGTGTGTCCGGTCGCATCGACGAAGGTCGCGAACTCGCCGGTGGTGACCGCTGTTGTGCTGATCGCGAACGGGCTGACGTCGACGTTGCGACCCGGTTGTTCACCATCTTGGGGGTACCCGAACGGGCCGTCGGTCCCCATCCGAAATCGCCCGCCAGCGAGCTGGACGAGTGTGGATGCGTCGATGTCAGCCACGGTGATGCAGGTCGTACTCCGCCATGAAGTACGGATGAGTCGGGTCGAACTCGGTGAGCGGGGCCGGATCATCGACCCGTCCGATCGGGCGGATTTCTGAGCCGTTAATGCCGAGGCGTTCGTCGCCGAGCGCAGCGCGCCCTGCTTCGATGCTGGCCCTCAATGTGGCCAGGATGATCGGGTGCTCGGCGGCGACATCGTGCGCTTCACCGATGTCGCTGGTGAGGTCGTACAGCTCGGTGACGTCCTGGCCGTCCCGAACGAGGTGTAGCTTCCATCGACCCCTCCGGACGGCACCGATATTCGCACCGCGAATGAAGAAGAAGTCCCGGTCGTTGTCGACAACGTTGCCTGCAAGGCCGAGGAGCGGGCTGATGTCGTCACCGTCGATCACTCGGTCGTCGGGCAGGCTGGCCCCAGCCAGCGCCGCAAGTGTCGGATAGAAGTCCATCGCTGTCGCCATCTGGTCACACTCGACGCCAGCGGCCACATGACCGGGCCAGCGGACGATGCAGGGCACACGTTGCCCTCCGTCCCACGTGGTTCCCTTGGAGCCGCGGAGCGGCCCATTGCTTCCTGACCCGCCCTTGCTTGCGTCGAGGGCACCGTTGTCCGATGTGAAGATCATGATGGTGTCATCGTCCAACCCGAGCGCTGTGAGTTCGGCGAGCAGCGCCTCGGTCGCCCAGTCGATGCAACGCACAGCAGCCCCGTAGTCACCATTGTTCGAGAGGTCGCGGAACCGGTCTTGCACGTAAATCGGCAGGTGGACGTACATGTGTGCGAAGTACAGGAAGAACGGCCGGTCACGATTGGTGCGGATGAAGTCGACAGCGTGCTCGACATACCGCTCGGTCAGGGCAGCTTGGTCGGGCTGCGCTTCGGCGACTTTGTCGTCGAGTAAGACGGGGAGCGGCGGCCGGATGAACGGTTCGGTGCAGCCTGTTTGGCGGACCAGCGCGGTCAGGTCGTCGAGGCTCATCGCATCAGGGCTGTCGGCCTGGCGACCCATGTCGTTGCTGTAGGGAATGCCGAAGTAGCCGTCGAACCCGTGGCTGGTGGGCAGGAAGTCGGGCTGATCACCGCAGTGCCACTTGCCAATCAATTGCGTGGCGTAGCCGGCCGACTTCAGCAGCTTGGCGATCGTGATCTCGTCGGGGTTGAGCCCGACGCCCCAGCCCGGGAACAGCACGCCGCCCAGGCTTCCCGAGGCTGCGCCACCAAACCCGACGCGCGTCGGATAGCACCCGGTCAGCATGGAGGCCCGAGATGGCGAACACACCGGCGATGCCATGTAGAAGTCGGTGAGACGCGTCCCCTCCGCTGCCATCTGATCGAGTGCAGGTGTCTGGTTGACCTCGGAGCCGTAGCAGCCCAGGTCTCCGTATCCCAGATCGTCACAGTTGATCAGAATGATGTTGGGCTGGCGGCTCGTGGGTTCCATCAGAACCCGAGTGTGTCAATCTGGCGGGGCAGGAGGCGAGTTGGTGGCGGCTGCCTCGGTGAGCAGAGTTCCACAGTCAGCGATCTGACCTTGCAACTGCTCGACAATCGGGCTGATCTGCGCCTCAGTGAAACGGGGGAGTGATGTGCTTCGGGCAGTTCCACGCAGTGGCGAGGATTTCGATCGTGATCGCCCAGTCAATGCTGTGGCCAACGCTGACGGCGTGCCAGCGATGTCGAAGAAGTCGGTCAGGGTGTCGTGAGTGCAGCGGGATGTCGTCGGTGACCGCGGTAGACGCTGCCGCTTCGTCGAAGGCGCGTGACCGGTCGGTTCCCCACCGCGCGCAACAGAGCGAAGTCAGTGTCGATGTCGCGTTCGCCCGTTTTGAAATCGGGTGCAGATCGAGTTCAGATGAGTCGGGCGGCGTGTGCGATGTCGTCCGTTGTCAGGGTAAGTAGCGATTCGCGGCAGAGGTCGCCACCGTCGGAGTGGAGGCGAAGTGCCTGGCGGTTGACGGCCTGTTCGAACAAAGTTCGTGCATACCGGGCGTTGCCAAAGCCGGGTTGGCCGCGCCCTCGTTGGAATGCGCTGACCAGTGCGGCGTCGGCGTCAGGGCTGATCTCGTAGTCTGAATCGGCCGCCAAGCGCCTGATTATTTTGACCAATTCAGCGTCGTCGTAGTCGCCGAAGTTGATTTCACGCGAGAAGCGGGATCGCAGGCCAGGATTTGAATCGAGAAAGTGACGCATCAGGTCGGGGTAGCCCGCCACGATCACGACGAGCCGGCTGCGATGGTCTTCCATCCGCTTGATGAGGGTCTCGATTGCTTCCGACCCGAAGTCAAGGCTCGCCGGCCCAGGTGGCGAGAGCGCGTAGGCCTCGTCGATGAAGAGCACACCGTCGAGCGCTCGCTTGATTGAGCGGTTGGTCTTGAAAGCCGTGTGGCCCACGTACTGGCCGACGAGGCGCGCTCGGTCGACTTCGATCAGGTGGCCGCGCTCAAGGAGGCCGAGGGCACCGAACATCTCGGCCACGAGCCGGGCGACAGTGGTCTTGCCGGTGCCCGGATTGCCGGTGAAGACGAGGTGGTGACTGGTCTCCATTTGCGAGAGCCCGTGATCGCGTCGTTGCTGCTGAACGCTGAGCAGCGCGATCAGGGTGGTGACTTGTTCTTTGACCGAGTCGAGCCCAACGAGTGCGTCGAGGTCGGCGCGAACGTCGTCCGGCGTCCGGACGGGCCGGCTGCGGTTGCCGCCGAGATCGGCGTTCTGATCAGATACTCGTCGCTCGACGTCGCCGATCAACTTGCCGACGCCTTCCTTGGCCTGCCGAATACGGCGGGCGATCTCGCGTGGTCCACGTGACATGGAGTCCGACGGTAGCGAGCCCTTTGGCTCCGGGTGCACTCCGGCGGAACGCAGTGGCTCCAAGATCGGGGTTCAGCCCCGCGCCCCGGTTTTGTGTGAGCGATTGCAGCGTCGGTTCCCGGAATCGCTCACACAGAATCTGGGGTGCGGTGGCTGTCCTGGTTGGCAGGGGGTGTTCCCGGCTGCTCGGAGCCGGTCCGCTCGCTTGGCGGATGGAGAAGGTGCGAAGCTCGGCAGCGTATGACGTCCACTACCGAGCATCACGCCGCGATCATCGAGGGCGTCGACCGGGTCTGTTCCGACTTCGGCGACGAATACTGGTCGGCGAAAGACCAGGCGCACGAGTTTCCGTGGGAGTTCTACGACGCAATGGCGGCGGGCGGCTGGGTCGGCATTGCGATCCCCGATCAGTACGGCGGGGGAGGGCAGGGCATCACCGAGGGTGCATTGGTCCTCAACCGCGTGGCCGCCTCAGGCGCAGCGATGAACGGTTCGACAGCGATCCACCTCACGATGTTCGGCCTCGCACCTGTCATCAAGTTCGGCAACAAGCAGCTGAAGGACACATTCCTGCCGCGTGCTGCTGCCGGTGACCTCCACGTCGCGTTTGGCGTGACCGAACCCGATGCCGGGACCGACACCAGCCGGATCTCGACCCGCGCAGTTGACGACGAGATGGGCGGCTTCATCATCTCAGGTCGCAAGATCTGGACATCGAAGGCACTCGAATCGGAAGTCTGCCTACTCCTTGCTCGGACCGACGGTGAGCCGGGTGAGGGCTTCGGTGGGTTGTCGCTCTTCCTTGTCGACCTCGACCCGAAGTACTGCGACATCGCACCCATTCCGAAGCTCGGTCGCAATGCCGTGGCGTCATGCGAAGTTGCCTACGACGAGCTGCCGGTCGAAGGATGGCGAATGGTCGGCGAGCGCGGACGCGGCTTTCAACACATCTTGCACGGGCTCAACGCTGAGCGGATCCTGCTTGCTTCGATGGCCTGCGGCATCGGCGAGGTTGCCCTCCGACGAGCAATCAGCTACGCCAAGGAACGTGAGGTGTTCGGTCGGCCGATCGGCAAGAACCAGGCGATCTCACACCCGCTCGCCAAGGCGCACATGGAACTGCAGGCGGCGTACACGATGATGGCCGTGGCAGCCGAGCGATATGACGCCGGCCTCGAGTGCGGCGAGCAGGCGAACACGGCCAAATACCTGGCGGCCGAGGCGTCGTATTTCGCTGCTGATCAGGCGGTTCAGACGCACGGGGGGCTTGGCTATGCGGTGGAGTATCACGTCGAGCGGTATTGGCGCGAAGCCCGACTGCAGCGGCTGGCGCCGGTCAGTCAGGAGATGACCCTGAACTACATCGCGCAGAACGTTCTTGGCCTGCCCAAGTCATACTGAATGTCCACTTTTGACCCGAGGGGAAGTGGAATTGTCAGCAGATGGCGCGGACGTAGGGGTACGGGTTGACGGCTCGTCCGCCTCCCGGATGGACTTCGAAGTGCAGATGGGGCGTGCCAGCGTTACCTGTTTGGCCGTTGCGGCCGATCTGTTGGCCTTGCGAGACCGGCCCACTGCTGCCGACATAGCTGCTGAGGTGTGCGTAGTAGTACTTCGTCCCGCTGTTTCCAGTGAGCCAGGCGGCGTTGCCGCCGAGACGGTTGCTGGAGAACCGAACGGTGCCCGATTCGGTAGCGATGATCGCCACACCCGGCGCAGCGATCATGTCGACCCCCTGGTGGCTCCGACCACCCGAGCGCGGAGCGCCCCAGGTGTCAGCGAACCCGTAGTTGCCGACAATTGGGCAGACCATTCCTTTACCCGCATTCGACGGTGGAGGTGATGTTGGCGCACCGCCACCTGAGCTGTTGGTCGCTGTGTTCCTAGCGTCTTGCCGTGCGGCCGCCGCCTTGTCGGCCGCAGCTTTCGACGCGGCAGCCTCCTGGCGAGCGCGTTTCTCGCGTTGACGTTGCAGCTCATGCTCGATTGCATCGTCGATGACGCGCTGCGACTCGACCTTTTGTAGCTGGACGATCTGGACCTCGGCCTGCTTCTCCAACTCGGTGAAGTTCTTTTGCGCTGCGGTTTGCTGCGCCTTCTGCCGTTCGAGCTTTGCGCGAGTCGCACCAACGTCGACGATGATGGCGTCGAAGTCGTCAAGTTCGACGTTCGCGGTCTCGATCGTCACGGCGGCGAGTACATCTGCAGTCAGCTGGTCGGTTGCATCGGAAAAATCGCCGAGAAGGAGGAAGCTGGATCCGCCCGACTGGGTGAACCGCCGGATCGCGGACGCCTCGAGTGACGTCTGCATCTCGTTGGCCTGGAGTTCGACCACTGCGAGCTGGGCTTCGGTTTCGGCAATCCCGATAATCAGCGTGGCGATCGCCGACTCGGCATCGAACATGGCTTGGGCGGCGGCATTTGCTCGGTCTCGGGCGGCCTGGATCTCGCGCGCTGCTTGCTTCGCCTCTGCGCTGCCGTGGTCAGCTCCGACGGTCGACCCGACACCGACAGTGGCGAGGCCAAGTGCCACAGCGATGATCACAGAAGCGACACGGGGCCGCGAACGGTAGCGGCGGCGCGGAAGTCGGAATGGGGCTGATGGCAACACGGCAACTGACGGTAGTTCGGTGAGAGCGCCAGATGGGGGCGGTACGCGATTCCGGTTCAGTTGTTGTTGTTGAGCGGCTGTTCAAAGCCAGTGATTGACAGTTTCCGACACCCGCTCAGCAACACGTTGCAGCATGCTTCGGTCGGCCCACTGTGCCGGGTCGAGAAGAATTGTGTGATCGAGGTCTTCATCGAGGTGTTGGTCGAGGACCTGCACGACAGCAGGATCGAAGATGACGATATTGGCTTCGTCGTCGTGACGTAGCGAACGTTGGTTGAAGTTCGCCGATCCGACCGATGCAACGATGCCGTCGACGGTCATCACCTTGGCGTGCATCATCGACACCTCATAGGTTCGAATCACGACACCCGCATCGAGGAGGCGTTGGTACGACGCCTCGCCGGCGATCTGGATGAATCGCTTGTCGGCGTGCTTTCCCGGCAGCATGATCTCGACGGACACGCCACGATCGACAGCGTTGATCAGCTCTTGCGACAGCTGGACACCGGGGTTGAAGTAGGCCGACGCAATCCTGATGCGGCGCTGCGCACAGGCGATCAGGGTGATCATCAGCCGCCAGATGTCGTTCGATCCGTTTTCGGCGGCAGCCTGGACGACAACACAGGTGGAGTCGCCTGCTGGTGTCATGTCGATGAGTGGTTCGGACATGGGGTCGAATCCGCTGTGGTTGCGGTCGGCCCAATTGTCGATGAAACCGGCCTCGAGACCGGCGACTGCAGGACCTCGGACACGAAGATGTGTGTCGCGGTATTCGTTCTTATTTCGAGCGTTGCCCGACCATTCGTCGGCGATCCCGACACCGCCGATAAAACCGGCGTTACCGTCGACGACGAGGATCTTTCGATGCGTGCGGTTGTTTGCTCCGTTGAGCTGCGGGATCTTCTCGTCGGTGAACGGCCGGAACCAGCGAACGTCGCAGCCGGCCCCTTTCATCACCGACACGAGGCCGTCGTCGAGCTTTCGTTCAGCGAGCGCGTCGATCAGCACGCGCACACGGCAGCCACGATTGGCCGCGCCGGCGAGCGCTCGGGCGAACTGGTCGGCAACATGGCCGGTCCAGAAGACGAAGGTGACGATGTCGACTGTTCGTCTGGCATTGTTGATCGCATCAAGCATTGCTGCAAAAATTTCGTCGCCGTTGCGCAGCACCTCGATCGAGTTGCCCTCTGTGGCGTGGAGGCCGAGGAGCGAGTGCACGCGATGGACCCACTCACGTGTGGTCGCCGTTGCATCAAATTCAGGGGTGCCGCCCACTTGCGACACGCCCATCAGATGACAGCGCCCAGCCAGCTACCGATCACCCAGGTGACGGAGCAGGCAACCACGGCCCAGCCGACCTGTCGGCCTGCAGTTCGAATCATTGAGCGTTCGGTGAACCGGGCCAACACCGCACCGACGGTGGTGGCTGCAATGAGGCCGAGGATGGCCGACGAAATGACTGCTGCATTGCCCTCGATGAAAAACCAGGGAAAGAGCGGGATCAATGCACCGATGGCAAACGCCAAGAACGAGCTGATCGCAGCGGCGGCCGGGTTGCCGGTCCCGTCAGGGTTGACGCCCAGTTCTTCACGAGCGTGCACGTCGAGGGCAATGTCGGAGTCTTGGTGGACCTGTTCGGCCATGCGCTTCGCCGTTTCGGCGTCGGCTCCTTGCCGCCGATAAATGGCCGCGAGCTCGCGGGTCTCCATCTCGGGCTGCTTGGCAATGGATCGCTTCTCAATCGCGAGTTCGCGCTCAACGAGTTCGGCCTGAGCTTTCATTGACACGTACTCGCCCGCGGCCATTGAGGCCGAGCCTGCGAGTAAGCCCGCAACGCCTGCAACGAGCACGTTCGAGCGGGTCGAGGCTGCAGCAGCCACACCCAAAATCAGCGCCACATTGGAGACCAGGCCGTCGCTGACGCCGAACACGGCAGCCCGCACAGTGCCACCGGTGACATCACGATGCCGGTGGACCATATAGCTGGGCCCGTGGTCGTGGTCGTGACCCTCCTCGTGACCCTCCTCGTGATGGTGATCACGATCAGAATGATCCGCTGCAGAGTGGTCGTGGACCTGCTCGCTCATAGTTGCCAAGGTACTGCCAAATCGGCCGGTCGTGTCACGCTCCGGTCAGACCGAAATGTGACAGGCAACCAGGATGGGTTCGTAGTGTTGGGATGGGGCCTTGGCCAATTTCTGCACGTTCGAGCAGTGCTGCAAGCAAGGGGACGCCGTCATTGTTTCCCCGGGCTGTTTGGGCTCGACCTCTACGAAGCACCGAGCGATTGCTGACAAAGTGGATTCGTCGGGGCTGCTGGTCACCCGTGGCATGGGCATGACCGATGCGATAGCGTTCCCGGGGATCACTGCGGACTTCGATGTCGTCAAGGTGGCGGCCGTCACCGCTGCGTCAGTCGACACGAATCGCCATGTTGCGGCCCACCCCTGCGAGATGGTGTCGGCCGCTACTGCAGCTGGCTCATTGATGGGGGCGTGTTGAAACAACTCACCGGAACGGACGTCAGCTTCTTGCTGATGGAAACAGCGAACACGTACGGGCACGTCAACGGGTTGTCGATTTACGAACGGCCGTCGCCTGACTTTGATCCGTTCACTGAAGTCCGCAATCGACTCGGGATCATGGTTGGCCATCTCGAACCACTTCGCCGCAAGGTCGTCGAAGTGCCGTTCGAACTCGACCGGCCGTACTGGGTCGAAGACGCCGACTTCGACCTCGACTTCCACGTTCGCCACATCGGTCTCGCACCGCCGGGCGCTGTTGACCAGCTCGCCGAACAGGTCGCGCGCATCGTGGGTCGTCGGATGGATCGTGCGCGACCATTGTGGGAGGCCTATGTGATTGAAGGTCTTGCCGACGGTCGTTGGGCGCTGTTACAGAAGACCCATCACGCCACGATCGACGGCGCCTCTGGCGTGATCATGTTGAAGATGTTCACCGACGATTCGCGTGACGCGATCTACCCACTCGAACATCGCGAGTGGGTTGGCGAGCAACCGCCGAGCCGAGCCGAGATGTTGCAAGCCGCGGCGAAGAACCTTGTGATCAATCCGGTCAAGGGCATGCGTCTCTCGCTGAGCGTGCTGCGCGATCTCGCTGATTCGACGAGCGTGAGTGGGCTCGTCACCCAAGTCCGCAAGACGCTCGGTTCGATCACTGCAGGGTCATCCGGTGATTCGACCTCGTCGGTGAGTTTCCCGCTCACGCCGGCACCGTCGACGCCGTGGAACAAGGCGGTCACGCCGCACCGCCGGTTCGCGATGCGATCTGCTGACCTGGCAAACCTCAAGCGTTTGAAGGACGCTACCGGCGGCACCTTGAACGATGTTGTGATGGCGATCTGCACCGGAGCGCTCCGCGCATATCTCATCGAGAAAGATCAGCTGCCCGAGGGGCCGTTGCGAGCAATGGTGCCCGTGTCGATCCGCACCGGTCTGGAGGAGGATCCGTGGACCAACCGCGTGTCCGCAATCGTGGCCAACCTGCCGACGTACTGCGACGACCCGATCGAGCGTGTTGGGTTGTGTCGAGACGCGATGAACGCGGCAAAGGGCCAGCTCGATCTGGTGCCTGCCGACACGCTCGGCGAGGCGGCCGATTACACGTCTCCGGTCGTCGCTGCCGCGGCGATTCGGCTGGTGTCACGACTCAAACTCGCCGATCGCCTGAATTCGCCTATCAACGTCGTGATCTCGAACGTGCCAGGGCCTCGCGAGGCGCTGTACTTCGCCGGGGCGAAGCTCGATGCCTACATTCCGGTCTCGACGATTTCCGACGGCATCGGCCTGAATATCACGGTGCACAGCTACGAAGATCGCCTCGACTTCGGTCTGATTTCCGACCGTGAACTGATCCCAGATCTCTGGCACCTGGTCGATTTGCACATCGACGAGATCGCCCGCCTCTTCGAGGCAACTGGTGCCGAATGGGCCGTCGAGCCTGGACCGAAGCTGATGCGCAACGGTGGTGATGGCGTTGAGGCGGTTCCGGCGAGCAGTGGAGTTGTCAAGAAGATGATCGCTGATCGCGCCGCTGCAGAAATTCAGCAGCGCAGGCGAACCGCCGTCAAGAAGGCGCCTGCCGTCAAGAAGGCGCCTGCCAAGAAGAAGGCTGCCGCAACGAAGCCGACGCCTCAGAAGAAGTAGTTCGATAGCCACTGTCGCATTGAGGTCTGACCTCGGTGCGACAGCTGGTCAGCTCGGGATCGCAGCTTCCCAGTCGGTGAGTAGCTGCATGATCTCAAGTGAGTCGTCGAGCCGCGGGCGGTTGCCATCGTTCGCGTCAGCGACTTTCCCGACAGCACCGCCTTACGGGAGCATGCCGCAGCAAAAGCGAGTTCGTGATAAATCCGGTCCCGAGGGCAGCCCAGCGCAGCATCGGATGGACACTCTGCGAGCTACTCCGTCTTCCAGTCGGGTCGCGGGGTCCAGACCTGGCGGGTGGGGTCGGTGCGTAGCTCGACGACGCGTAGATCGCCGGTGAACTCGTACGCGCCTTGGTAGTGCTCGTAGGCGACGGGGGTGCCCCAACTTTTCCCGATCGCGAAGCCTTCTTGCACCATCGAGTAACCCATCGGCGTAATCCGCATTCGTTCGTTTGTTGCGACCACAGCGCCGTCGACCGACATGACTGCACGTCCCCAGCCCTGCTCGATGGGTTCGTAGTCGACACGCAACTCGATCGGCTGCCCGGTCGGCAGCGGCTCGGCACTGACGAGTGCAGACATTTCGATCTTCAAGACGTTGTGGATGTAGTGCGCGCGACCGTTCTGGACGAAGAACGACCATCCGGCCAGCTCGCCGCCCTGGCAGACGATGACGCCGGAATCCACACCTTCGTGGCGATCGGTCAGCGTGAGGCGGGCCGTGAGTGAGTGCGGGCAGTTGAGGATGAGGGGGAGTGATGGGTTCGGGATTGGCGTGCTGCCCGGGAAGTAGCGATACACGTCTCGGTCCTCCGATGCGGTCGGCCGGAGCGGGTCGATGAATCGTTCGCGGCCGCGGTCGTCGAGGGGTAGGACGTTGTGCGCACGGGCCTCGTCCCACCAGAGAGCGACCAGCTCGGCCAGCTTCTCCGGGTGCTCGGCAGAGAGGTCGTGCGCCTGGCTGTAGTCGACGTCCTGGTGGTAGAGCTCCCACGGGTCATCGGCCCAGTCGGTTCCGGGCTGGTGCCAGGTGACTGCGGTCCAGCCTTCGTGCCAGATGGCGCGGCTGCCCAACATCTCGTAGTACTGCGTCGTTTTGACGTTCGGTGCGTCGCCGTTGCTGATCGTGGGGGCAAAGCTGTGCCCTTCAAGCGGCTGCTGATCGACGCCGTTGACTCGCGTCGGGACCGGCAGCCCGGCGATGTCGAGCAACGTCGGGTAGATGTCGGTGATGTGGTGGTACTGGGTGCGAATCGCGCCGTGGTCAGCGTCCGAGATCTTGGCCGGCCAGTGGACGATCATCGGGTCGGTGTTGCCGCCGCGGTGCGTGTCACGCTTCCACCTTTGGAACGGTGCATTTCCCGCCTGACTCCAGCCAATCGGGTAATGCGGGTCGGTGTGGCGACTCCCCATGTGTGGAATGTCGGCGAGCATTTCGTCAACCTCCATGAACATCGTGTTGCGGAACCGCTCGGTGTTCGTCGTGCCGTGTTTGCCGCCTTCGGCCGATGCCCCGTTGTCTGACAGAAAGATCACCGCGGTGTCGTCGGCGACATCCAATTCGTGCAGCGCGTCCATCAATCGACCGATCTGCGTATCGGTGTGATCGACGAACCCGCAGAACGTCTCCTGCAGGCGGGCGTAGAGGCGCTGCGCGTCGGCGTCGAGCGACTCCCATGCGGGCACGGCGCGGCTGCGCGGCGGAAGGTCGGTTCCTTCGGGGATGATGCCCATCTCCAACTGGCGCTCATAGGTGGCCTGGCGATGGACGTCCCACCCATCGTCGAAACGGCCGGCGTAGTGGTCGATGAATTCGGGTGGAGCGTGGAAGGGGCAGTGCGGTGCGCCGAAGGGGAGATAGAGGAAGAACGGACGGCCCGACGACACCTGCTGCTGGTCGCGCAACATCCGGATCGACGCGTCGACGATGTCTTCGCTGACGTGGTAGTCGTTGGTTGATCCGTCGGGGTTCTTCCTGCCGGTGGTCGGCGTCTCGACGCGATGGTTGTCGACGGAGAGCATCGGATGCCACTGGTCGACCTCGCCGGGCAAGAAGCCGTGGAATCGTTCGAAGCCGAGCCCGAGTGGCCGGCGGTCAAAGGGGCCGGCAGCAGTCTGCTCCGAGGTCGGCGTCAGGTGCCACTTCCCGGCGCAGTAGGTGGAGTAACCGGTCTGCTTCAGCACCTCGGCGATCGACGCGGCGCTCTTTGGGAGGAACGCATTGGCGCCGGGGAAGCCGCTCGCCATTTCGGCAATGGTGGCAAAGCCGACCGAGTGATGGTTGCGGCCCGTGAGGAGCGCAGCGCGGCTCGGCGAGCACAACGCAGTCGTGTGGAAGTTCGTGTACCGCAACCCCTTGTCGGCCAGCGCCGAGAGATTCGGGGCCTCGATCGGGCCGCCGAAGCACGACAACTGTCCGAAGCCGAGGTCGTCCACCATGATGACGATGATGTTCGGAGCGCCTGCCGGGGGCCGGAGCGGGGGCGGCCAGTCCGGAGTCGACTCGGCATACGTGTCGTTGACAATGCCCCGGAACGGAGCCGGCTCGGGTGGGAGTTGGTCCATTGGCGGATTCGAGAGTTCGTCCATGACCCCAGCGTGCCAGACCTTCGCCTCCTGACCGAACGTGCACTACGTTGAGTTGACCGCTCAATCATGTCGGGACGACTGGGGAGTCCATGGCAATGAAAACACACATCAGTGCACCTCCGCCATGGATGATGGCACTTGAGTACCGTGCATTCAGCGAGCGCGCCGCGATGAGCGCAGCGCTCCCGCTGCTGCGTCGGATGCCGAAGGGCGACGGCCATCATGTGATCGTGCTGCCCGGGTTCACTGCTGGCGACAGATCCACGAGACCGCTCCGCCACCTGCTCCGTGACCTCTGCTACCACTCCCACGGCTGGCGCCTTGGTGTCAACCTCGGTCCGACGCCCGAGATCCTCGATGGTCTCGGGGCCCTGCTCGAACGCGTGCATGCCCAGGCCGAAGCACCGGTGTCGATCGTTGGTTGGAGCCTCGGCGGCATCTTTGCTCGCGAGCTGGCGCGTGCCGCCCCCGACAAGGTTCGTCAGGTAATCACCCTCGGTAGCCCGATCCAGATGGTCGCCGAAGACGGTTCCTCAGCGCAGATACTTTGGAAACGTCTCCAGCGGCTGCATTCGCCGGACTTCGCTACGTCTCGGAGCGTGCGCGCTGGCTACCTCCCGCATCTCAAGGTGCCGTCGACCTCGATCTACTCGAAGACCGATGGTGTGGTGCACTGGCAAACGACGCTCACGCGTCGCACCGAACGCTCCGAGAACATCCGTGTTTACGGGAGTCACTGCGGCCTGGGATTTAACAACTCCGCGCTGTTCGCCGTTGCCGATCGGCTTGCTCAGGCCGATGGCGAGTGGAGTCATTTCCGGGCGCCGCTCTGGATGCGCGGCGCCTACCCGTGCTCCGACGACCTCGACGTCGATCGTCTCCCCGGCGACGGCATCTCGGTCGCCTGAGAGCGATGGAGGGCTGGTTCTCGTCGAGCAGATGATGGGGTTCGTTACAAACTCGATGTCGACACTTTGATCGTCACAGTTTGGTCTGACCGAAGTGTGACGCTTCGGGCTGTCGAACATGAAAATTGCGGGTCGATGTTCAGCAACGCTGCGGGCGCGTGGACCGGCTCCGCTCGGATGTGTCGGGGGAGCGGCCAGTACGTTTGGCTGATGGACTTTGATATCCCGGCATCGACGCAGCAACTCCTCGGCGAGCTCGATCAATTCATTGTTGGCGTGATTAAGCCGATGGAGGACGAAGACGACAACATCCGATTCTTCGACCGTCGTCGCGAAGACAGCCGGACCGACTGGGATCGTGACGGCCTACCAAACGCCGAGTGGGAAGGCCTGCTGCGCCGGATGCGTGTCGCAGCTGACGAAGCCGGCTTCTATCGACAGCAGTTGCCGGAACGGTTTGGCGGCAAAGACCTGGGCAGCCTCGAGATGGCAATCGTGCGTGAACACTTGGCCCGTAAGGGGCTTGGCCTCCACAACGACTTGCAGAACGAGAGCTCGATCGTCGGCAACCTCGTCACCGTCTTGATGATGGAGAAGTACGGATCACCCGAGCAGCAAGCCGAATGGATCCCAAAAATGCTTGCCGGCACGGCGCGCATCGGTTTCGGGCTGACCGAACCGCTCCACGGCTCCGACGCCACCTGGATGGAGACCACGGCGACCCGCGATGGTGACGAGTGGGTCATTAGTGGCGAGAAGTACTGGAACACCGGCCTCCACCACGCCACGCACGACTACATCTTTGCCCGCACGTCCGGTGAGCCAGGCGACGGACGCGGCATCACCTGCTTCATCGTGCCGACCGATTCACCCGGCTTCAAGATCGAAGAGTTCATGTGGACGTTCAACATGCCCACCGATCACGCCCATGTCCGTTTGACCGAAGTGCGGGTCAACGACGACACGATCCTCGGCGAGGAAGGGCTCGGCTTGATGACCGCCCAATTGTTCGTGCACGAGAACCGGATCCGCCAGGCAGCGTCGTCGCTGGGCGCCGGGTTGCACTGCATCGACACCGCCGTTACGTACGCCAATAATCGCACGACGTTTGGCAAGACCCTCTCGACGAACCAGGCAATCCAGTTCCCGCTCGCCGAACTCGCCACCGAAGCCGAGATGCTGCGTGCCCTCATTTGGAAGACGGCGTGGCAACTCGACAGCGGCGTCGACCACATGGAGATCACCGACAAGGTCGCAATGTGCAACTACCGCGCCAACCGCTTTGCCTGCAACGCCGCCGATCAGGCCATGCAGACGTGCGGCGGGATGGGCTACAACCGGGCCATGCCGTTCGAGCACATCTACCGTCACCACCGTCGTTACCGAATTACCGAGGGCTCGGACGAGATCCAGATCCGCAAGGTTGCTGGCAAGCTCTTTGGAATGACGGGCCGGGCCAAAGGCTGAGCGGCGCAGGTGATCGGGTGTGGCTCAGAGGGTGGCGTCGGTGACGGTAACGGAGAGCACCTGGCCCTGGGCTGCGTGGCTCACAGCGGTGGCGATGTTGCAGAAGAAGACATAATTGCCTGGCTCAAGGTCGAACTCGATGCTCTCGGTGCCGCCGCTCTGGATGTTGCTCGTCCGCCCGAGGAAGTCGGCAGCCAGAGTTGCTTCGTCGATGGCGCCGATACCGTTTTTGGGGAGTGCCTCGTAGCTGTCGCCCCGGGCGATGCCGAAGTGGTGTGGAAAGTTGCCGGCGTTGGTGACGTTGAACGTCATGACGCCCGGAGCCAACTCGGCGGCGGCAGTGATATCCCACTCGGCAAGCGACACCTCGACGATGTTCCCGACCTGTTCGACAGGAACGATTACTTCGGTCACCACAGGCGCTTCGGTGGCGATGGAAGCGGGCTCGGAAATGGGGGACTGAGTTTCAGGCTGCTGTGGGATTTCGCCGTCGGCCTCGACCCGATCTGATGGAGTCGCAGCATCGTCGCCCCCGCCTCCGCTGCATGCAGAGAGGATGAGGATGGAAACGGTGGCGATGAGGGCGATGCGACGCATCAGCACACTCTGACATGCCTGCGGTTCGAGAGCGTGTCACCGGTTGATGGGGACGAGTGCCGGCACGCTCCAGTCGCCGGGCATCTGGTCGGAGTGCTGTGCGGATCAGGTCACCCCCCGGAGACCTGATCCGCCACAAGCGAGTCGACCCGACAAGATCTAGTCGACAGCTGGATGTTACCGGTGCTGTGCCATAAGTCGCACCGCGCGTGCTGCCCCGAACAAGCACCACTCTCGGCTGCACACGGACCTGTGATCGGTGGATCGCATGGGGTGAGAAGAAAGCGGCACCGTCCAAGCCAACCGGGTGACCAACTGGGACTGGCTCGATTCGGCCTGGGGCAGCAACGCGCCGGATGGTCGAAGGGATGCCCAGACCCAGAGTCAGAGTTCCGCCGAACCGCCCGGCCCGGTGATCGTCGCGGTGAGTGCGGCACGGCTGGCCGCCACGACGACGATGTCGAGGCCGAGTGCAGCAAGTGGTCCCATGACGCTGAACGGCAGCGGGTGGTGGACCGCAAAGCTCTCGAGTTCGACTCCGCCGGGCTGCGTCGTGCTCGGCAGCGGGGTGTCGCCCCAGTCGATGATGAACGGCAGCGTCGGCGACGACGGGAAGGTCAAGACCCAGGCGAGCAGGTCGCCGTTCGGGGCTTGCCGACTCATGTCGTTGATCGGGCCCGGGTCGTAGCCGGCGTCGAAGCAGCGGTCGACGAGATCCTCGATCGTTTCGTCGTCGGCGGGTCGCACCGCAAAGCCGACCAGACCTGGGTCGTCGAGGTCGTCGATGCCGAATGGCCGGGGCATCTCGGGGTCGGGTTGGCCGGGGTCAGGGGCGATGATTTCGAGGTAACACTCGCCGAATGAGACGAGCGCGTTGTGCGTCCCGAGCCCGACGTGGGCGCCGCCCATTGCTGGCCGAATGCCGGTCTGTTGTTCGAACCAGTCGATGCCTGCGTTGAGGTCGGCGACTGCGTACACGAGATGATCGATCACGGCCATCTTACGATCATCGCAGCCGAGCCCAGATTCTCTAGTGTCAACCGACATGAGCACAACGCAAGAGTTCGCCGGCAAGGTCGCACTGATCACTGGGTCGTCGAGTGGTATCGGCGAGGAAACTGCCCGTCGCCTGTCGGCACTTGGTGCAACCGTCGTCGTCAACTCGTCGCAGTCGGTCGAAGCCGGCGAAGCGGTTGCGGCAGCCCTGCCGGGTACGGCTGTCTACATTCGCGCCGACATCAGCAGCCAGGACGAAGCACACGGCCTCATCGACGCGACCATCGAACGATTCGGCCAGCTCGACTTCTTGATCAACAACGCTGGGTGGACCACCGAGGTGCCGCATCACCAACTCGACGATCTGACCGACGAGATCTTCCGGAAGACGTTCGACGTCAATGTGTTCGGCACCTGGTGGCTGACCAAGCGGGCCATCCCGCACTTGCGCAAGAGTGACGATCCGAACATCGTCAACATCACCTCGATTGCGGGTGTCAGGCCGGTGGGCTCGTCGATGGCGTATTCAATGACCAAGGCAGCGCTCAATCAGATGACTTTGCTGCTGGCCAAGTCGTACGGGCCGATCCGCGTCAACGCCGTGGCACCGGGCCTCGTGGCCACACCGTGGACCAAAGACTGGGATGCGATGCATGCCGCTGTCGCCGCCACCGCTCCAATACCGCGTTCGGCGACACCGGACGACTGCGCCGAGGCGGTGCTTGCGTTACTCCGCAACAAGTACGTGTCGGGCGAGATCTTCGTCGTCGACGGAGGCCTGACTCAGAAGATGTGAGGCGGGCTCAGCGCGTCCCCATCTCGGCCAACCACGCCGGAAGCCGTGTGGGCCGACCGCCGTTGGTCGTGCAGCCGTGCACGGTCACACCGGTCGCGTGAGCGAGGCGCTCGTCGTCTGAACCGACGGTGACGAGGTAGGCCATCTGGAACGTGGCACGAGTGACCGTCGCGAGTGAGAGGTGCACGGTGATCACATCATCGAAATGCAGCGGCTGGCGGTAGGTGACGAACGATTCGAGGACGGGCGACTCGAGGCCGGCATCGCGCCACTCGGTGAACGGATGACCGACGTGTGCGAGAAACGCGACCCGGGCCTCTTCGAAGTAGGCGAGGTAGTTGCTGTGATGCACGATCCCCATGGCGTCTGTTTCGACGAACCGCACCCGGATCTGGTGAGTGAACTCATAGTCGGCAGGTGAGGTGGTCGGTTCGACAGACAGGCGCACGCGCTGATTCTTGCACGCGCCAGTCAGGCAGCAGGCGCTCGGTCGCGTCGCGCTCGGTTGTGTCACGTTTTGGTCTGACCAAGGTGTAACCGCGCGATGACGCGAAGATAGAGGAGTGACGCCAGCTGTGAAGATGTTGGAGAGCGCAGGCATCGGGCACGCGATCTGCGAGTACGACCGGCATCTGTCCGGAGACGGTGAGCTGCGGGAGTTCGGCAAGGAGGCCGCCGAAGCGCTCGGCCTGTCGGCCGACGAGGTCTTCAAGACGCTGATCGTGGTCGTCGAAGGCGCACCCTGTTCTCCTGAAATGGTCGTGGCCGTCCTCCCGGTCAGCTGTCAGCTCTCGATGAAGCTGATTGCGGCAGCTGCTGGGGCGAAGAAGGCGACGATGTGTGACCCGGCGGCAGCCGAACGGTCATCGGGCTACGTGGTCGGTGGGATCAGCCCGTTTGGTCAGCGCCGTCAGCTGCGAACTGTCGTTGATGAGTCCGCTCTACTGTTCGACACGATCTATGTGAGTGGCGGCAAGCGAGGCCTCGATATCGGGCTCGCGCCGGGTGACCTGATCGGCGTGCTCCACGCGATCGTTGCCCCGGTCACTGCCTGAGGACGAGTGAAGCGCGGTCGTCGTCCGGCTGTTTGGGGAGGGCGATCAGCGGGCGGGGTGGCGTTGCAGGGCTTCGATTCGAGCGACGCGTGTTCGTGCCGCCGGATGTGAGGATGCCAGCCGTGCCCGCCATCCGATGGGACGGCCTCCTGCGCCGGTGGCAAGCACCTGGCGCAGCGCACTGGCCAATTCGGGGCCGAATCCCATCGCTACGGCGCGTTTGTCGGCTTCGAACTCTGAGCCGTGGCTGACGAAGTTCCCGAGTGCATCGCCCGCACGCAGCGCTGCGGTGAAGACCCACGACACGGCCTTGAAGAAGGCGGCAGCGAACCGTCCTGCAACTTTGATCACCGATGAATGGCGCCCGAAGCTTTGCGCTGCGGCCTGCGACACGTTTTCGAAAAAGAAGCCGATCCGCGCGAGGAACACGACAGGCCCCGACAACCAATGAGCAATGGTGATCGCCACTGTGTGGAGGCCGAGGTGGTGGCTGAGCTCGTGGGCGAGCACACCGCGCAGCTGGGCCGGTGTCAGCTTGTGGGCGGCGAATGAGGTGACGACGACGAGGTGTCCACCGCAGGCGAACGCATTCAACTCGTCGGACGGCAGCACTCGTAGCACGTACCGATTCGGCGGCAGGTTGTTGGCCTGGGCGATTTCGGCCCACGCCGGAGCGATCAGGGCAGCTTCTTCGGGTTGTGCGGGACGTGCGCCGAGAATAGGGGTCAAGACGGCGGTTTGGAACGGCCGAACGAATAACAGCAGGCCGGTGGCGGCGAACACAGCGACCATCCAGCGGAAGGGCACCCCGAAGACCATGTTGATCGGCAACCAGAGCAGGCTGAGGGCGAGCAGGCTGAACGGGGCCATTGCGACGACCGGGACGAAGGCCCAGATCGCTGACCGTTCGACGCTCCTCGCGCCCCCTGACCGTGCCATCAAGTTACATATGATAGAGACTTCGGTTTGCTCTGAATCTCGACGACATCGATAATCTCACCGTTCCTGTTCAGCGCCACGTGGAGCGTGGTGAGTTGAGGTGGAGCCCGTGTGTCATCTCTCAACAATCCGAGCAAGAGGCCGGTGAGTTTTTCGGCCACCCGAGAGCCAACGCTGGAAGCTGAACTCGCTTCATCTTGCGGTAGCGGGGGCGGCATCCCTGCGATCTACGCTTGTCGCCATGCCCGTCGACAGCACTGCGATCACGCGTGATCAGCGCATTGAGGCGCGCGAGCGAAATCCGAAGTGGCAGAACGATCCGGTGCGGATCGAGATGCTCGAGTGCATCAACTGCGACGCCTGCCTGCGGGCCTGCCCGCCGAACTTCGGTGCGATTTTCAACCATGGCGCCGACGTCGTGATCATCCCCGAGCTGTGCAGTGGTTGCGACAAGTGCATCCCGGCGTGCCCGGTCGACTGCATCTACCCGCACCCCGACTGGACCTCTGAGACTGCGACGTCCAGCGGCTCTGGTGACTGGTGGGAACTGCCGCACTCCAACAACGACCCCTACGTCTGACTGTCCCATTCCCCTCGGGTCAAAAGTGGACATTTCTGCGAGTTGTCGTCGGCTGTTGGTTTGTTGTCATCGCCGGAACGGACCGCGACAGCGATCACTCCTGCCGTAACGGCAAGTAGACCGATCGACGCGAACACGAGCGTTGTCCGTGACCAGGCATGTTTCATCGGAGCGCTGCCGACCGGATCTGAGTCGAGACGGAGCGATGACGCTCGAGCATCGGATCTGGAGGACATCGATCCGTCGCGCGCCCAAGGATGAGGCTCTTCTGTTCGATCTGCTTCTGCCGTTCGCAGGCCCAGCGGCTTCGAACAATGTAGTGAACTCGGTGGTGCCGCGTCGGCTGAGCGGCGCTGAGCCAGTAGAAAGGTGGGTTGATGAGCGAGCCCACTGTTCTTCCCGGCTGTGAACCCATGAGTCATGACGGCAGCCGAGATGCTGGCGTGCTGGTGATTCACGGATTCACAGGCAATCCGTCGTCGCTTCGGGCGCAAGCCGACTCGTTCGCCGGGCTCGGCTATCACGTCGAGCTGCCGCGGTTGCCCGGCCACGGCACGACCATCGACGACATGTTGGCGACCAACTGGGCTGACTGGTCGGGCGAGGTCGAAGCCGCCTATCAGCGCCTGGTCGTACGCACCGCCAATGTCGTCGTGATGGGCCTCAGCATGGGCGGCACGCTGACCCTGTGGGTCGGCTTGCAGCATCCTGATGTCGCCGGACTCGTCCTGGTGAACCCGGCTGCTGCGAACCAGGCCGACGATGCATTGGCGATGATTCAGGAGATGGTTGACGACGGCATGGCCGTGGCCCCTGGAATCGGTTCCGACATCGCTGACCCCGATGCGACCGAGATCGCCTATGAAGGAACGCCGCTCGTCCCGCTGCTCTCGCTGTACAACGATGGCGTTGCGCCCATTGCTGATCGCTACGGCGACCTCGCGATGCCGATTTTGCTCTACACCTCGAAAAACGATCACGTGGTCCCGCCCGCGGCGAGTGACCATCTGGCAGCGACCGCTGGCGGCGCAGTCGAACATGTACTACTTGAGCGGAGCTTCCACGTTGCCACGCAGGACTACGACGCAGCCGCTATCACCGCCGGTGCTGCAGCCTTCGTCGCACGAGTGACCGGAGCATGACATGAGCCTGTTGAGCAGTATCCCGTCGCCGTCGTTCAATTCGTTCGACATTGGTCCACTCAGCCTGAACATCTATGGGCTGGCCATCGCGTGTGGCGTGATTGCCGCAGTGTGGCTGTTCGGCAAGCGCCTCGAAGAGCGAAACGCCGGCACGGCGGATGATGCGAGTTCAATCGCAGTCTGGGCAGTCATTGCCGGTGTGATCGGAGCGCGGCTCTATCACGTGATCACCGACTGGGATCGCTTCACCGACAACTACGCAGCCATCCCGAAGTTGTGGGCAGGCGGCCTCGGGATCCCGGGCGGCCTCGCCGCGGGTATTCCGATGGGGCTGATTCTCGCCAAGCGCAAGGGCATCAGCATGCCGATGGCAGCCACGTGCGCTGCGCCGGCAATCCCGCTCGCACAGGCGATTGGACGCCTCGGTAACTACTTCAACCAAGAGCTCTACGGCAAGGCGACCAACCTGCCGTGGGCACTCGAAATCAACGACGCCCATTTGCTCACCGGCTTCGCCTCGGGCACCACGTTTCACCCGACGTTCCTCTACGAACTGCTGTGGAGCCTGGCGCTGTGTGGCGTGTTGCTGTGGATCGATCGCAAGTGGCGGCCCGGTCTCGGCCAGTTGATGGCGATGTACATCTTGGGCTACGGGGTTGGCCGGTTTTGGGTCGAAGGCCTCCGCATCGATCGGGCCGATGATCTCGCTGGCCTTCGCTGGAACCAGTGGGTCGCTATCGCCATGGTCGTTGGCGGCGGCATCGTGCTCGCCATGATGCGCCGCAATCCGATCCTCGTAGAGACCGACCCGCTCGAAGATCGTGACGAGTTAGTCACCAACGTCTTCGACAACGGTGGAGTTGGCGAGGATGCGGCTGCTAACGCAGACCGGCTTGACAGCGATCTTGGACCCGTCACCGCCGACCCCGACGGCTGAACCACGCCGGAGAGCAAGGCCAAATCTGGACACGCGCCCGAGCTCGTTCACGGTCGGCTGCCTATTGTATGCCTCCCTGTTTTGTGTGAGCGATTGCGGCGTCGTTACCCATGTCTGCTCACACAAAATCCTGCGCCTCGTTTTGTCGGTACGGCCCGGTCTGGCTTGCGTTCAGCGATTCAGGTGCCGGACACTTGGCGGACATCGGGGATCTGTCTGGAGAGGACCACTGCGGCGTTGGCTGAGAGCTTGTCGTCGGTAATGAGAACGTCGGCATCGCTCAGGTCAGCGAACGAACTGAGGCCCGTGATGCCCCACTTGCTGTGATCAGCAAGCACGATTTTTCGAGCTGACGCCTGAATGAACGCACGGTTTGTGTCCGATTCCAAGATGTTCGGTGTGGTGAACCCGGCACGTTCGCTCATGCCGTGTACACCGATGAACAGCGTGTCGACGTGTAGTGCAGCAAGCGCGGTGGCCGCGATCGGGCCGACCAGCGCGTCGCTCGGCGTACGCACACCGCCGGTGAGGATGATGTTTCGATCGGCCCGCCAGAACTCGTTGAACACTTCGGCCACGCGCATGCTGTTGGTCACGACGGTCAGGTTGGGGATCGCAGCAAGTTCGCCGGCGAGCCGCCAGGTGGTCGTGCCGGCCATCAGGCCGATCGTTGCTCCGCCCCGGACGAACTCGGCCGCAGCACGGGCAATGGCTTGCTTCTCGGCCGTTTGCGTATTTGATTTGGCGTCGAAGCTGGGCTGATCGGCTGCGTGGTCAGTCGAGACCTTGGCGCCCCCGTGCACTTTGACGAGAGCGCCGGCCTCGTCGAGCACATCGAGGTCTCGGCGGATGGTCATGTCGCTCACATCTAGCAGCGTCGCGAGTTCGGTCACTCGAACAGAACCGCGTGTTCGAACTTCGGACACGATGAACTCATGTCGTTCCTGTGCCAGCGAGCGGGGCACCGGGAAAATGCTGGTCGCAGCGTTCATGCGGGCGGTCATGTGCGCCATGTTGCAACATGACGGCCTCCAAATCAACAGCTCTGCACAGAATGTGTCTGAAATACGCGCAGATCAAGAGATTGTTCGAACATCGCAACGCCGCGAATCGGACATCGCTATTGTGGGGCGCCCGGTGTGGTTTCTTTAGGATGCCTCACTGTGATGATTCGCCTTTCCACTGGTGCCAACACGAACGCGGCGACCGATGTCGTCGTTGACATCTCGACTGGCGCCCCGACGATCGTGCACTGGGGTGCGTCGCTCGGCGCCGCCGCCGACCTCGACACTGTGCTTTCGGCTCTCAAGAGACCGATCGTGCACGGGACCTTCGATGAGATCGCACCGATCTCGGTCGTCCCTGAACATGGCTCGGGGTTCGCTGGAAGGCCCGGTCTACTCGGTCGCCGTGGCGGCGGCAGGGCCTGGGCGCCCCGCTTCTCGAACCCGACGCACACCCTTGACGACAACACATTGTCCGTCGATTCCACCGACGAGGTCGCCGGCCTCGCCCTCAACGTCACCATCGTGCTTGACGAAGCGCTGCACGTCTGGGCGACCATCACGAACACAACTGATCGTCGTTACAGCCTCGATGGGCTGACCACCTCGCTACCGATTGCTCAACAGGCCAGCGAACTCCTCAGCTTCGAAGGCCGCTGGTCGCGTGAGTTCCATCCCGTCCGCAGCGACTGGACCAATGGATCACTGCTCGTTGAGAACCGGCGCGGCCGAACCTCACACGAGTGCCCGCCGGTCATGTTCTGTGGGCAACACAATTTTGGCGAATGGTGTGGCGAGGTGTGGGGTGCCCACGTCGCGTGGAGTGGTAACCACACGATGTTCGCCGAGCGGCTTCCTGACGGACGTCGTTACATTCAAGCCGGCGAGTTGTTACACCCGGGCGAAATCGTCCTCGAACCCGGCCAGTCGTACACCACGCCCGAGACCATTGCGGTCTACTCCTCACACGGTCTCACGCCGGCGACGCACGGCTTCCATCGCTCGTTGCGCGCCAGGTCGAACCATCCGGTGAAGCCGCGGCCAGTCCTGCTGAACACGTGGGAAGCGATCTACTTCGATCACGAGACCGAGAAGCTCAAGGAACTCGCCGACGCCGCTGCCGACCTCGGCATCGAACGGTTTGTCCTCGATGACGGCTGGTTTGGCTCCCGCCGCGACGACACCAAGGGCCTCGGCGACTGGTGGGTTTCGGAGAACGTCTACCCCGATGGGCTCGAACCGCTCATTAGCCACGTGACCGGGCTCGGTATGGAGTTTGGCATTTGGGTCGAGCCGGAAATGGTCAACCCCGACAGTGACGTCTTCCGTGCGCATCCCGACTGGGCGTTGACCACCGACGGATACGAACCGGTGCTTGGCCGCCAACAACTCGTGCTCGACCTCGGCAACCGCGAGGCGTTCAAGTTCATCTATGGCTCCCTCGACAAGCTGCTTGTCGATCACGACATCTCCTACGTGAAGTGGGATATGAATCGTGACCATATCCAGGGGTCGAATCAACACGGGGCGGCCGGGACCAATGCGCAGACCATGGCGCTGTATCACCTGATCGACAAGCTGCGCCTGGCGCACCCGCACGTTGAGATCGAATCGTGTGCATCGGGCGGCGGCCGTATCGATCACGAGATATTGAAGCGCACCGAACGTGTCTGGACGAGCGATTGCAACGACGCGCTTGAACGTCAGATCATCCAACGCGGTGCGTCGATGCTGATCCCGCCGGAGCTGATGGGTGCCCACATCGGGCCGACCAGATCGCACACCACAGGGCGCACACAGACACTGTCATTTCGAGCGGCTACGGCGATGTTCGGCCATCTCGGTGTCGAGTGGAACGTCACCAAGCTGACCGACGAGGAACGCCGAGCACTCCGCGCAGTCATCGCAATACATAAGGAGCACCGCGAGTTGTTCCACAACGGCGACTACGTGCGCTTCGATTCGGACGAGCAGTTCAATGCGGTCGGCGTCTATGCCGTAGACCGAAGCCAAGGCATCGTGTCGTTCGCCCAGCTCGCCACGGCACCGAGCCAGACGCCGCCGCCGCTGCGGCTCCCTGGCCTCGACGCCGACGCCGTCTACCGCATCGAACACCTGGGCATCCCGGACGAGAGGTGGGGCGCGGCGCGGATCCAGCCGAGCTGGTTGGCCGACGGCGTACTTCTCACCGGCCGGCAACTCTCGGCCCACGGCGTGCAGCCGCCGACCCTGCACCCTGAGTCGGCGGTGATCTTCAAGCTCACACGCCAGTAGCTGCTTGCCACGAAAGTGCCCAGCTCGCCGCGACCACATTCGTCAGGTCGTCGCTGACAGGACCGACGCTCTACGTTGGCGAGGTGAACACGGCGCTCGTCGACTCACGGCGGGCCTGGCTGACCGTCGTTGCAGCATTCTTGGCATCAGGCGTCACGCTCGGCGTCGCTTACAGTTTCGGAGCTTTCTTCGAAGCGATGAGTGAGGAGTTCGGTGCGGCCAAGAGCGCAACCGCCGTGATCTTCGGGATCACCACGTTCCTCTTCTTCTCGCTCAGCATCATTACGGGCCGACTGTCGGATCGGTTCGGCCCGCGGATCGTCTTGGTCATCGGTGCTGTGGCGATGCTCGTCGGCTTACTCGCCACGAGCCGCGTGAAGTCGCTCGGCCTGGGTTACGTCACCTACGGAGCAGGCGTCGGGATTGCTGCAGCGTGTGGATACGTGCCGATGGTGGCGGTGGTCGGCGGCTGGTTCGTTGAGAAACGAGCTGTCGCTGTCGGGTTGGCGGTTGCCGGAATCGGTGTGGGCACGTTGGTGTTGTCACCAGTATCTGCTGCACTGATCAATCGGTGGGGCTGGCGAGATACGTACGTCTTCTTCGCAGTAGGCGGCGCCAGTGTCCTCCTGCTGTGCATTCCACTGATCGACCGCCCACCGGGTGATGGAACGCCCCAGCCGTCCCGATTCGCCGATGCACTCGCAAGCCCAGTTTTCCGTCGAATCGCGATGTCTGCAACCGCCCTGGGGTTGGCGCTGTTCGTCCCGTTTGTCTTCGTTGGTCAGTACGCAAAAGAGCGCGGTGTCGGCTCGGTGCAGGCCGCCGTGCTCGTCGGCGTACTGGGTGGATCGAGCGTCGTGTCACGGGTGGGGTTCGGCTCGCTCGTTCGGCGGTTCGGATCGTTCCGGCTGTATCGGGCCTGCCTGGCAATCCTCGGTGGCAGTTTCCTGATTTGGTTCGTTGCCGGGAGTTCCTACGCAGTGCTCGTCGTGTTCGTACTCGTGCTCGGCGTTGGGTACGGCGGATTCGTCGCGCTCAGCCCGATTGTCATTTCCGACCGATTGGGTGTTTCTGGGCTCGGCTCAATCCTCGGCCTGCTGTACACGTCTCCAGGTGTCGGCGCGCTCATCGGAACGCCGTTCGCCGGTTGGGTCATCGATCAAACGGGTGGTTACCGGTGGACGATTGCCATCTGCTTTGGGTGCACCTGTATGGCGGTTGCGTTGCTCACCGGGTTGCCGGTCGACGCGTCAGGACGCCTTGAGCGTGCACCCAACGCACGCGGCTGACTCAATTGACAGTTGACTGGAACTTCCGCATCAGCCACGGGCCGGCTTGGACCGGTTCGTGCTTTGGTGCACGTCCCTGCTCGACGCATGTCGGGAGGCACTCGATCGTGGCATCCCAGTTCGCCATGTGGAAGAAGGCCATCGACTGACGCGCTGAGGGGTCGGCTGCGGTGACGCGATGGACTGTGGATCGCCAGCGATCATTCGTCCACTGGGCGATTGAGTCGCCGAGGTTGACGACAAAGCTGTTCGGGTCGGGCGCGATATCGATCCACGACCCGTCTGCCGATTCAATCTGCAGTCCTGCCACGTCATCGGTCCGCAGAATCGTGAGCGTCCCGTAGTCGGAGTGCGCGCCAGCGCGGAGTGCATCAAGTTCGACCGCACCCGTTTCGATAGCCGGGTAGTTGAGTGCGCGCATCGAGGTGATCGGACGATCGATCAGCGGATCGAAGAAGTCTGCGGGCAGGTCGAGTGCGATGGCCATCACCGACATCAAGTGTTCGCTGACCGCTGCGAGCGCTCGGTAGTACGCAGTCCACGATTCGCGGAGGCGTGGTGGGTGCTCAGGCCACAGGCTGGTTGAACGAATCCATGCGTCGTCGGTGGATGCCGGAGTCGGATTGGCACCGCAGTCAGGGCCGACCGACAGTGATTCCTTGAGGTCGGGCGGAGGGGATTCGGCTCCGGTCGACTTGGCGAGCGACTCAAACCCGAAAGGTGAGAATCCGTACGGGTAACCGGGCTCGGGGAACTCGATCCGCCGCTTCTCATCCTCGGCGAGTGCGAAGAACTTGGCAGCATCGTTCCATGCTGCATCAGCGATCGACCGTTCGATCGACTCGAGTGGGATGCAGAAGAACCCCACTTCCTTGCACGCTCTTGCCATGCTGCGGGCCTGCTTGTCGATTGGGGCCGTCAGATCGATCAGGTCCAGCTGCATCTGTGACTCCATCGGGGCACGATATGCGAATGGCCGTCCGCCACTGCGATTTGCGGCGCGCTCCCGACAAACCTGCCTTTCCCAAACATCCCCAACCAAAATGGAGACCGTACTGACGCGCAGGCGATGCGAAATGGTCTCAGTTCCGGGAGGTTTCGAAGCCTTTGGCGAAATCGGGACCGTAACGACGGGTCCGTGGCGTGTTTTGGTCTCCATTTTGGGAAAGGCGTCGGGATAGTGAATTTCGGTGGGCGCCGGAGGGGGATAGCCTCCGGCAAGTGCCAGATGTCCCCAAGATCAGTGCCGCAGACGTGAGCAAGGTGGCCACCTTGGCCCGACTCTCTCTAACCGGCGACGAGTTGACCACGGCGACCGCCGAACTGTCGGCGATGCTCGACCATTTCGCCGACATCGATGCGCTTGATCTCGACGGAGTTGAGCCGATGATGCAACCGACGCCACTCGCCAACGTGATGCGCGAAGACATCGAGGGAGAGACGCTCGATCGTGACGAAGTGCTCGGTCAAGCGCCCCTCACAGAAGACGGCCGTTTCCGTGTGCCGCCGATCATCGGGATCGAAGACTGAACGGCATGAGCGATCAGCCAACCACCGCCGTCGATCTTGCTGAGAACGTCCGCAACGGCAGCACCAAGGCCGTCGATGTCGTCGACGAATACCTCGCCCGCATCGATGAACGCGACGGTGAGATCAACGCCTTCAACCTCGTACTCACCGATCAGGCACGCGAACGCGCTGCCGAGATCGACGAGATGATTTCCCTCGGTCGCGACCCGGGCCCGCTCGCCGGAGTCCCGGTAGCGCTCAAAGACAACCTCTGTACCCGAGGCATCCCGACCACGTGCTCGTCCAAAATCCTCGCCGATTGGAAGCCGCCCTACGACGCCACCGTGGTCACCCGACTGCGTGACGCCGGAGCGATCTTCGTGGGCAAAACCAACCTCGACGAGTTCGCCATGGGATCGAGTACCGAAAACTCCGCGTTCGGCCCGACTAAAAACCCGCATGACACGACTCGCGTTCCCGGTGGCTCGTCGGGTGGCTCGGCCGCAGCCGTGGCTGCGAACTTTGCACCCCTCAGCTTCGGCTCAGACACCGGTGGATCGATCCGGCAACCTGCAGCACTGTGTGGCGTGGTCGGCGTCAAACCCACCTACGGCGCAGTCAGTCGACTCGGACTCGTCGCATTCGGCTCGAGTCTCGACCAGATCGGCCCGTTTGCCCATACGGTGCGCGACGCAGCGGTCGCGCTCGAAACGATCAGCGGCCACGATCCGGGCGATTCAACGAGCATTCAGCAGAGCCCGCTCAACCTCAGCCAGGCCCTCGACCTCGGCGTGGTTGGTCTGCGGGTCGGACGCATCACCGATCTACCGAAGGGTGCGAGCCCCGACGTTGAGGAACGCCTCGAGGCGGCCTTCGATGCGCTGCGCGAGGCAGGTGCTGAGATCATCGATGTCGAGATACCCGCATTCAGTTATGGCCTCACCGCCTACTACCTGATTGCGCCTGCGGAGGCCTCAAGCAACCTGGCGCGTTTTGACGGCGTTCGATTCGGCATGCGTACACCAGCGCCTGACACCAACTCGATGTACACGGCCACGCGCACCGATGGCTTCGGCGCCGAGGTAAAGCGCCGCATCATGCTCGGCACGTATGCGCTCTCCGCCGGTTACTACGACGCCTACTACGGGCGTGCGCAGAAGGTCCGCCGGCTGATCGCCAACGACTTCGCTGCGGCCTACGCCAAGGCCGATGTGCTCCTCACGCCGGCATCGCCGACGGTTGCGTTCGAACTCGGTGACAAGAACAGCGACCCGCTTGCTATGTACCTCTGCGACACGTACACGATCCCGTCGAACCTCACCGGCGACCCGGGTATGAGCATCCCGTTTGGCACCGGCGAACACGGCCTGCCGGTCGGCGTGCAGATCCTTGCCCCGGCACTCAAGGACGATGTCATGTTCCAGACCGCAGCGACGCTTGAACGGCACATGCAGAACCACCAGGATCAGAACGTGAGCGGATCATGAGCATCACCTACGTGAATGACGACGGCTACTACCCGTTAAACGAGGAATACGCTCGATGGGAACACGAGGGCTACGAGATGGTCGTCGGCCTCGAAGTGCACGTCGAACTCGCCACGCGCACCAAGCTGTTTTCAGCCTCACCAAACCGCTTCGGTGACGAGCCAAACACGAACATCGACCCGGTCACGCTCGGCTTGCCCGGTGCACTGCCAGTGCTCAACAGGCAGGCAGTCGAACTGGCCATTCGTCTCGGCCTTGCACTCAACTGCACCGTCCAGAAGTCGACGTTCGCCCGCAAGAACTACTTCTACCCGGACATGCCGAAGGCGTACCAGATCAGCCAGTACGACGAGCCGATCAACATCGACGGCTGGCTCGACCTGCCCGACGGTTTTCGTGTTGGTATCGAGCGCGGTCACCTCGAAGAAGACACCGGCAAGTCGACTCACGTCGGTGGTGCCGGGGGCCGAATCCACGGTTCTGATTACTCACTGATCGACTTCAACCGTGCTGGTGTTCCATTGGTCGAGATCGTCAGCCGCCCGGACATCCGGCATCCCGAGCAGGCCAAGGCGTACGTAACCGAACTGCGCGGCATCCTCGTCGCCGTCGGTGCTTCTGATGCGAAGATGGAAGAGGGCTCGATGCGCGTCGATGCCAATGTTTCGGTCCGCAAGCCCGGGGCTGACTTCAACACGCGTTGTGAGATCAAGAACGTCAACTCGGTGCGTTCGCTCGGCCGAGCAATCGAATACGAGGCGCAGCGCCAGGTCATGCTGCATGAAGCGGGCCAGCCTGTCGTGCAGCAGACTCGTCACTGGGACGAGAACGACGGCCGCACCCACACGCTGCGGTCGAAGGAAGACGCCGACGACTATCGGTACTTCCTCGAACCTGATCTCGTCGTCGTCGACCCCGGCATCGAATGGATTGAAGCGGTTCGCGCGGCACTCCCAGCGCTCCCCGCTGAGCGGCGGGCCGGTCTCGCCGCAATCACCGGTCAGGTGGCCAATTCGGAAGCGATCATGGTCGTGACCGAACGCGGCCACGACAGTTACGTCATGGACGTTGCGAAGCACGGCGGCAACGCAGAGATCGCACTCAAACATCTCCAGCAATCGCCCGAGGCTGCTGCCGTTCCGGCAGAAAATGTTGCCAAGCTGACCACCATGGAAGCTTCCGGCGGGCTGACGGCCACGCAGGCTAAGCAGGTTCTTGCTGACATGGTCGAGGCGGGCGGTGGCGATGCTGAAGCGATCGCAGCCGATAAGGGCTTCGAAGCAATGGACAACTCCGAGCTGGAGTCGATGGTCGACGCGGCAATCGCCGCGCAACCTGACGCCTGGGAGAAGTTCTGTGCTGGCGAAGGCAAGGCGATGGGCGCGCTTGTCGGCGCCGTTATGAAAGCGTCAAAGGGCCAGGCCGACGGCAAAGCCGTCACAGCGCTCCTCAACGTCAAGAAGAGCTGAACGCGTCAGCTTGCAGCAACCTCTGCTTCGTATCGAGCGGTTGCTTCGTCGACGGCTGCCAGCTGCTTGTCGGCGAGTTCAGGCCGTGATTTTTCCGCACGATCTGCTGCGCCAATCAAGCTGCCCACACTGCCTTGGAAACGCGGCATGACGTGGCGCGCAAGCAGTTCGTAGCTCTTTCGTGTCGCTGCGGTGTTCGCCCAGTTGTGGCTCAGCGTCAGATACGCACCGAAACCACCGTTCGACTGTTCGATCAGTTCTTCGATCTGAGCAATCGCCTGGTCAGGCGTTCCGATCACGCCGAGTCCGCCGTTGACAAAGTCGACCATTTCGTCGATGTCGCCACCTTCGACCGCCATCTGCGGAAACGCCGCAACGTTTTGGAAATAGCGGAACCATTGCGTGATCCCGTACTCGACGTCGTTGCGAGCTTGTTCTTCGGTTTCAGCGATGTGCATCAGCCCGACCAGGCGCCACTTGTCGCGGTCAGCGACCTGACCGTGCTGAGCAGCGACGTCTTCCTGGATACTCCAGTGATGTGCCAGCACGTCCATCCCGATGGCTACCGTGGCGCCGAGTGACAGAACACCGGCACCGTACTTTCCGGCCAGTTTTGCGCCCGACGGAGATGCGACCGCAGCGACGGCGATGTCGAATAGCGGTTCCGAGTATGGCCGCAAGTGCAGTCGGGCGTCCTTCAGGGTGAGGTGATCCGAGGAGTAGTTCACCGGCTCGTCGGTGGTCAGGAGTTGCATCACGATTGCCATGTACTCCTCGAGTAGCGGCCGCATCTCGCTGGGTTCAAGCCCGAGCATCGCAGCGTCGGTCGGCAGTGCTCCGGGGCCGACGCCGAGCATGATTCGTCCACGTGTGAGATGGTCGAGGAGTACGATCCGCTCAGCGGTCCACAGAGGGTTGTGATACGGGAGCGACACAACGCCGGTGCCGAGCTTGATGCGCTTGGTTCGCGCTGCTGCAGCGGCGATGAAGATTTCGGGTGACGCAATGATCTCGCTGCCCGCCGAATGGTGCTCGCCGATCCAGGCCTCGTCGAAGCCGAGCTGGTCCATGTACTGAATCAGCTCGAGGTCTTGTTCGAGTGACAGGGTCGGGTTGTGTTCCGGGGGGTGAAACGGGGCCATGAAAGTACCGAATCGTAAGCGCATTGGATGTCTCCTTCATGACGCCGCGCGCAGAGCCCGCAGCGGTGGTTTCCCCGATTGCAAAACGTATGTGCTCATGTGCATCTCGGTCAAGTCGGAGTGATCTCTACGGATCGACTGTCCAGAGCGCGGCGGAATGGATCGCGAGAGAGGAGGCAGTGGCCGCGTCAGTGAGCGGTGATCGCTTCGAGCACGCGCAGTGCGACGTTGATCGTGACGGCCACGACCTCATCGTTGCCGACGATGAAGGCATCGTTGAACGCTTTGTGGCCAGAAGGGTGGACTTGCTCGACGAGGTTGAGCAAATTTGGGGCCCGACGTGATTGGAACGCAATCCAGCCGCCGAGATGATGTTGCAGCGAAATAGAGCCAACCGGCAGGACGTTGCCGTTGACGTCTTCACCGCGTCTGGTGCGCGCAGCACCAGGTTCTGCTTCGTGGGTCCGCACTATCATCACCGCCATGTCCGCTGACAATCAGAACACCCCTGTCGACATCAAGCCGCGATCGCGCGACGTCACCGATGGCATGCAGAAGGCACCGTCGCGCTCAATGCTGCGTGCGATTGGCATGGGTGACGACGACTGGGAGAAGCCGCAGATTGGCCTCGCCAACGCATGGAACGAAGTCACGCCATGCAACATGACGTTGCGCAAGCTTGCCGAGCAGGCCAAGGCGGGCGTCAACGCTGCCGGTGGTTTCGGCATGGAGTTCGGCACGATTACCGTGTCCGACGGCATTTCGATGGGTCACGAAGGCATGCGAGCATCGCTGGTTTCGCGTGAAGTCATCACCGACTCGGTCGAGACCGTCATGCACGCCGAACGCCTCGACGGATTCGTCGGCCTTGCCGGCTGCGACAAGTCGATCCCCGGCATGCTCATGGCGGCAGCGCGCCTCGACCTCGCCTCGGTGTTCGTGTACAACGGTTCCATCATGCCAGGGGAACACAACGGCAAGGCGCTCGACATCACCTCGGTGTTCGAAGCTGTTGGTGCGCACGCTGCTGGCATGATCGACGACCAGGAACTCCACGACATCGAAGTGAAGGCATGCCCCGGCGAGGGCGCCTGCGGTGGCATGTTTACCGCCAACACGATGAGTTCGATCGCCGAGGCGCTTGGGATGAGCCTCCCTGGCTCCGCATCGCCGCCGGCGATTGATCCGCGTCGGGCGGTCGATGCACGCCTCGCGGGCGAGGCTGTTGTCGGACTACTCCGGCTCGGTATCACGTCGCGCCAGATCATGACCAAGGCTGCGTTCGAGAACGCGATTGCGCTGACCTCGGCGCTCGGTGGATCCACCAACGCTGTTCTCCATCTGCTTGCTATCGCTAACGAGGCCGGCGTCGATCTCCGACTTGACGACTTCAACCGGATCGCCGACAAGGTGCCCCACATCGCCGACATGACCCCCGGTGGCAAGTTCCACATGAGTGATCTCGACAAGGTCGGAGGCGTCCCAGGTGTTCTCAAGCACCTGCTCGACAACGGCATGTTGAACGGCGATTGCATGACCGTCACCGGTAGGACGATGGCCGAGAATCTCAACGCAATGGACATCGCCGAGCCCGACGGCGTCGTGGTTCACCCGGTCAGCGCACCAATCCACCGCGAGGGTGGCATCAACATCCTCACTGGCTCGCTCGCCCCGTTGGGTTCGGTTGTCAAAGTTGCTGGCCTCAGCGCCGAGCAGATGCATTTCGAAGGTCCGGCCCGGGTCTACGACGACGAGTCGTTTGCGATGGCGGCGATTCTTGCTGGCGAAATCGACGCCGGCGACGTCATTGTCATCCGCTACGAGGGCCCCAAGGGAGGCCCTGGCATGCGCGAAATGCTTGCCATTACCGGAGCGCTCAAAGGCGCTGGCCGCGGTGGCGACGTCGCGCTGATCACCGACGGTCGATTCTCGGGCGGCACGTGGGGCTTTTGCATCGGCCACGTCGCACCAGAAGCAGCCGACGGTGGCCCGATTGCATTTGTCGAGGAGGGCGACGTGATTCTGATCGATGTGCCGAGCAAGAAGCTCGACCTGCAGGTTTCTGACGAGGTACTCGCTGCTCGAAAGACCGGTTGGCAGCCCAACGCGCCGCGCTACACAACAGGTGTTCTCGGCAAGTACGCACGGCTCGTCCAGGGTGCTGAAACTGGCGCCATAACCAACCCTCTCTGACTGCGCCCATCCCGCCTCCTTCGAAGCCGGGGGTCGATGGCAGGCTGACCGGGGGCGCACTCTGTCGCTGAGCGAGCCCCTAACCTGGCCGCATGAGTAACTCCGGCGGACGCAACTTTCTCGCTTCGGTCATCGGCTGGCTGATCGTGGCCATCATCGTCTGGGTCTTCTTCGGCAGCATCTTCGGAGCGATCAAGTTCATCTTGCGGATGGTCGTGTTCCTCGTGGTCGTCGGAGTGCTCCTGTCCCTGTACTTCCGGCTACGCGGAGACGGCAGGAAATAGTTGATGAGCCAGACCGGAACAGTGGTGCCCGGCCCGGTGCTCGCTCAGTCATGACGACTGCGTTTGTTCTCTCCGGCGGTGCCAGCCTCGGCTCGATCCAGGTCGGCATGGCGATTGCGCTTGCGGATCGCGGCATCGTTCCGGATCTGGTCGTGGGCACGTCGGTTGGTGCAATGAACGGCGCGTGGCTGGCGGGCGGCCGGTCCGCTCATGACCTCGCCGAGGTGTGGCGCACGTTGCGGCGCGACGACCTGTTCCCAACGAAACCGCTCCTTGGCCTTCGAGCTTTCCTCGGCAAGTCGTTGCACTTCGTTCCCGATACGCATCTTCGGGCGACCCTTGCGGCACACCTGCCGTTTGAACGGATCGAAAATGCCGCCATCCCGTTCATCGCCGTCGCGGCCGATGCGCTCTCGGGCGAAGAGGTGTTGATCACCGAAGGAAATGCTGTCGACGCCGTTACCGCGAGCGCATCACTCCCTGCGGTCTTCCCGCCCGCACGCGTCGTCGTCAATGGACGCGAGCGACTGCTGGTCGACGGCGCTGTCGTCAACAACACTGCGATCACCACGGCAATCGACGCGGGAGCGACTGACGTGTGGGTGTTGTCGACCGGATACTCGTGCGATCTCGTCGAACCGCCGCGAACGGCAATCGCCGCAGCGCTCCACGCGGTGAGTCTCATGGTGCAACGCCGCTTCGTGCTCGAACTCGAGGCGAACACGTACGGCGTGCCGATCCATCTGATTCCACCGCCCTGTCCGGTGCTGGTGTCGCCGATCGACTTCTCGCAGTCGTCCAAACTGATCGAGAGCGCGGCGTCGAGCGCACGGGCGTGGTTCGACGCTGGTCAGCCCGGCGCACAGGCGATTCCGCAAGTCAGAAAGCCCGGCTGACTGTCCACGCCAAGGTCAGACCGCGGTGTGGCAGTCGTGTCAGTCGACGAGAGCTTGGTAGACGAGTTGCTGGAGGATTGGTCGGATTGGGTAGGTGCTTGACGGCAAGAGCTGTGTGAGAAAGATGGCCACAATCTCTTCGACCGGATCGATCCAGAAGGCTGTGCTCGCGGCGCCGCCCCAGGCGTACTGACCTGCTGAGCCGATCACCTTGTTCTCGGCGCTGTCGAGCACGACGGAGAAGCCCAGCCCGAAACCCATGCCGTTGTACTCGGTTTCGGCGAACAATGGCCGCCCGAAGTCTTCGAGAATCGCCCCGCCGGGCAGGTGGTTTGTCGCCATGTATTTGACAGTGCGGCTGCCGAGGATGCGCTCGCCGTCGAGTTCGCCACCGTTCAACAGCATGTGGCAGAACCGCAGATAGTCGGCGGCCGTGCCGCACAGGCCGCCGCCTCCACCGAGCATCGTCGGCTTCTTGTCGAGTGGTGCCTTCGGCATGACGGCGGTCTTCTTGTTCACCGGGTAGTACAGCTCGGCGAGGCGATTCCGCTTGTCGTCTTCGACCCAGAACTCGGTGTCGGTCATCCCCAACGGATCGAGGATGCGCTCACGGAAGAACTCGTCGAGCGATTGGCCTGAGACGACTTCGACGATTCGACCGAGCACGTCGGTCGACACGCCGTAGAGCCATTCAGTTCCCGGCTGAAACGCGAGCGGTATGCCGGCCCACACGTCGCAGCAGGCTTCGAGATCCATGCCCTTCGGGATGCCCCACTCGAAGCCGGCCTGACGGTGTAAGGCGTCGGTGACGTGGTTGTTGTGGAAGCCGTAGGTGAGCCCTGACGTGTGCGTGAGGAGATGCCAGATCTTCATCGGCTCGGTCAGCCCTTCGGTGATCGGCGCCGTCGTGGAGCCGCCGCGGTAGACCCGTGCGTTCCCGAATGACGGGATGTATTTCGACACTTTGTCTTTGAGTTGGAGCTTGCCCTCTTCGTAGAGAATCATCGCCGCAACCGAGGTGATCGGCTTGGTCATCGAGAACATGCGGCAGATCGTGTCTGGCTCCCACGGCAGGTCGGTCTCGATGTTCCGCTTGCCATATGTGGAGCTGTGGGCGATCTCGCCTTTGCGCGAGACAACGATCTGCCACCCCGGTAGGCGACCGTCGTCGACGTACTGCTTAAAGTGATCGTCGATGCGAGCAAGCCTCCCTGCATCGAAGCCCGCGTCGGCAGGTGTGATTGTTTGCGCAGTTCCAGTGACAGCCATGAGCAGATGATGGCAGGGGGGCGGTGTCCGTCAGCAACCCTGTGCCAGCCGGTGAGGAGCCTGGTCAGTCAGGCAGCAGTGGAGCGGCGACGGAGGCCGGCAGCGACGGCGCGCCAGCCGACCAGGAAGGTACCGAGGAAGACGGTGGCAACGATCATGAATGACGTTGCGGTGCCATGACCGAAGACGAGGTTGCGGAGCACCATGCCGAGTGCCACCGTGGTGAGCCAGACCTTCACGCCCGTGACAACACCGGTCGGCTGCGTCCATACACGCCACGCGATCCACGACACGGCGAGTGCAATCATGAAGGGAGTAGCGGTCTCGGCAACGCCAATGAGTGCCTCGCTCTCATCGTGGTTGCGGCGACCGATGGCAACGAATGTCACGACCACAGCGGCGTCGAGGGCGGCAGCGATCGGGGTGCGCGGTTGCATCAGACCAGTCTGGCTGGTGTGTGGGTCGGCGAGCTCGTTTGCGTGACGATTTTGGCTGACATGCCAGCCAAAATCGTCACGCAAACACCGTTGAGTAGACGATGGTGTTCAGCCCGGGGCGTCGAAGCCACCGAGCGAACCCTTGAAGAAGAGCAGCGGTGTTGGTGGCTCACCGTCGGCGTCGGTGTCGAGCGCGCCGACGCGACCGAGCACGAAGAGGTGATCGCCCATCGGGTACGTCTCTTCGACCGCGCAGTCGATCCAGGCAACGGCACGATCAAGAATCGGTGCACCAGACGGAGCGGCGTGCCAGTTAACGTCGGCGAAGCGGGCGTCGTCGGTATCGCTTTTTGCGAACTTCCAGCAGAGATCGCTCTGCGCAATGCTGAGCACGTTGACGCAGAAGCTGCCGGATGCCTCGATGGCGTCCATCGTTACTGAGCCAGCCTGGGGAAGAAAGCCGACGAGTGGCGGGTCGAGGGAGACCGATGTGAACGAACCGATCGTGAAGCCGACCGGAGCGGCGCCGTTCATCCCGGTCACGACGGTGACACCGGTGGGGAAGTGACCCATGACCGTGCGGAAGTGGTCGGAATCGAATTCTGCTGGGTCGCTCATCGGCAACGACTCTAGGCAACTGTCTGTGCCGACGCCGCACTTGTACAGTGCCGTTCGATGGTGAGCGAGTTCGATGAAGCGAAGCGAGTGTTACGGACCCGGATGCGCGCGGTTCGCAAAGATCTACTCGATCGGCCCGAACGGTCAGCTCGGATGTGGAAGACGCTGACACGGCGGCCTGACGTGCTCGCCGCATCGAAGATCATGGTGTTCGACTCGATCGCAAGCGAACCTGATACGGCGCCGCTCATTGCCTGGTGCGAGACAATGGGGAAGCTGACCTGCCTGCCTGAAGACGCTGATCTCGATCCGACGTGGCCCGATGTCATCGTCATCCCAGGTCTAGCCTTCACTGTCGACGGCAAACGATGTGGGCAAGGAGGCGGCTGGTACGACCGCTTCCTCCCGCAGGTTCGTCCGGACGCCGTGATGATCGGTGTGTGCTTCGCTCCGCAGATCGTCCGCGACCTGCCGACTGACGAACATGATGTACTCCTCCACGCCGTGGTCACCGATTGACGGGCAGGGCCTGACCGGAACGAGGGGCCGGCGGCTCGTCGTGCTCAGGCGGCGTCAGCGTCAGTGGCGGCGTGGGCGCGGGCTCCTGAGTTGATCTCGGCATACAGCTTGCGGATGCATTCGCTGGCCGTTGTTTTGCACATCGAAGGAACAACGGCATGCACTGCGGCTGCACCAGCGGCCTTGGTGAGACAGCGCGCGAAGTGCGCAGCGACACGGAAATGCTCGGTGTAGGACTCGCCGACCGAGGCCGGATGTTCTGTGAAGTGCCGCGTCATTGCCATGCCTCAACCGTAGAGATTTCAAGCGATCTGCGTATTGCGTTTTTCGCGCCAATACGCCAATTGTGTGCAATATTATGTTCTTTTCTGCACTAAATCTGCAAGAATCATCGATTGTGGACTTACTTGATCGGGAAATTGTGCGTTTGTTGCAAGAAGACGGGACGCTGAGCGCCCGAGAGTTGGGTGACGCTGTCGGTCTGACAGCCACGCCGTGTTGGCGACGCGTCAAGGCGCTCGAAGACGCTGGTGTGATCGTGGCTCGAGTCGCACTGGTGAACCCGGCCGCGGTCAACCTAGGGGTGACCGCACTCGTCAATATCCGCACCAACGACCACGGGCCGGATTGGATTGAGCGATTCCAAGCTGCGTGCGATTCGTTTCCGGAGATCGTCGAGGCGTATCGAACCAGCGGCGACATTGACTACACGCTCAAGGTGATGGTTGCGAGCATCGAGGCGTATGACGCGTTCTACAAGCGGTTGATCGCGGCCGTTGATCTGTACGACGTCCGATCCATCTTCGTCATGGAGGAAATGAAGCGCACCACAGCGTTACCGCTTGATGGGTTTGGTGTGTAGATCGCGGATGCGGCCCGTGGCATTCGCCATCTGCGTCAGTTGGAGATCGGCCGTCGTCTGAGGCGGCGTGCGAGTTCGTCGACGGCGGGGTCGGTCACGGCTCCTGATCGTCGGGCGAGTACGAGCTTTCGTTCGAGAATCTGGTCGCCGACTGTCATGGCGCCGCGCTCGGACTCGCCCTGGCTGCGCGGCAGTACGGTCCAGCCGAGTCCGAGGAGCACCATCTCGCGGAGCACGTCGGGCTGATGCGACTCGGCAGCGATCGTGACGGGTGCACCCAGCGCTCGGAGGCGCTCGACCACCAGCCTGCGCGTGTGCGAATCCGATGGGAACAGCACCCACGGACCCCAGCTCTGCGGCGTACCGATCATGGAGTTTGGAGGGCCATAGACGATCATCGGTTCGCTCAGCAGCGACGTGGTGTCGACACCGGCGATCGGCTCGGGCGGTTCGACACACACTGCAAGATCGAGTGCGCCGCGCTGCACGTCGTTGAGCAGTGACCTCGACGACGCCACCGACAGCATGAATTCCACGTCAGCTCGCTCGGCTCGGAATGCTCGAAGAACGTCGGGGAAGTGGACGACCGCTGCGACGTCGATCATGCCGAGGCGAACTCGGCCGCTCTGTGCTGTGCGGAGACGTTCGGCCCACGTGCTCACATCGCGGGTCAGTGCTAACACTTGCCGCGCATGCTCAAGAACGGGCGTGACAGTCGTTCGCAAAATGCGACGTCGACCGACGCTCTCGAACAGCTCGACGCCAACTCGACGTTCCAGCTCGGCGAGTCCTTGAGAAAGTGCCGAGGCTGATACGCCGACTCGATCGGCGGCAGTGGCCCACGTCGGGGCGTCGGCCACTGCGACGAGATACTCCAACTGTCGGATTGAGATGTCGGGCAGCCCGGAAATTGCATCGTTCACCCTGCACATAATACTTCAGACTTACTTCACTGTCATTAATAACGAAACAGCTCCGCTTATGTTCTTCTCATGACCGCACGAACAGTCGCCCCAGCCACCGGAAAGCTCGGTGTCCTCACGCCCGGCATGGGTGCCGTGGCATCCACCTTTATCGCAGGCGTGATCGCCGCACGGGATGGCATTTCGCCACCCATCGGCTCCGTGTCGCAGATGGCCCATATCCGTCTCGGCACCAAGGACGAGAATCGGAACCCGCTGATCAAGGAGTTCGTTCCCCTCGCTGACCTCGGCGACATCGTCTTCGGCGGTTGGGACCCGATTTCCCCGAACGCCATGGAAGCAGCCAAGACCGCTGGCGTGCTGCGGGGCAATGATCTCGATGCCATCTCGGCCGAGATGGAAGGCATCGTGCCGATGTCAGCCGTCTTCGATCAGCGCTGGGTGAGTCGCCTCGAAGGTATCCGCGTCAAGGACATCACCAACAAGTGGGATCAGGCCGAAGCGCTGATCGCCGACATCGCCCGATTCAAGCAAGAGAACGGCTGCGACCGTCTCGTCATGGTCTGGTGTGGCTCGACCGAGGCCTACCAAGAGCCGTCGGAAGTACATGCAACCGTCGCATCGTTCGAGCAGGGTCTGCGTGACAACGACGAGAACATCTCGCCGTCACAGATTTATTGCTACGCCGCACTCCAGAGCGACGTCCCCTACGCCAACGGTGCTCCAAACCTGACAACCGACCTCGACTGCATCGTCGAACTGTCGAAGAAGAACGGTGTGCCGATCGCCGGCAAGGACTTCAAGACGGGCCAGACCCTCATCAAGACGATGCTCGCACCGGGCTTCAAGGCCCGCATGCTTGGCGTGCGCGGTTGGTTTTCGACGAACATCCTCGGCAACCGCGACGGCGAAGTGCTCGACGACCCGGAGAACTTCAAGTCGAAGGAAGTCTCCAAGCTCGGTGTGCTCGACGGCATCCTGCAGCCCGAGGTCTACCCCGACCTTTACGGCAACATCGACCACGTCGTTCGCATCAACTACTACCCGCCCCGCGGCGACAACAAAGAGGGTTGGGACAACATCGACATCTTCGGCTGGCTCGGCTACCCGATGCAGATCAAGGTCGACTTCCTCTGCCGTGACTCGATCCTCGCTGCGCCAATCGTGCTCGACCTCGCGCTCTTCATGGACCTTGCCCACCGCGCCGGCGAGAGCGGAGTGCAGGAATGGCTGAGCTTTTACCTCAAGGCGCCACAAGCTGCCGGGGACTCGCCAGCCGAGGCTGACCTGTTCATTCAGCAGACCAAACTGAAGAACACCCTCCGCGAATGGATGGGCGAGCTCCCCGTCACCCACTCCGAAGCCGGCTGATTCGGTTCGGAGCGGCCGATCCCGGCGGTGCGAGAGCTCCCAAGCTCAACGGCGTCGCCTCGCGCCTTGACCACTCCGCTCCCGAATCAGCGATCTGATAATCCCGAGCTTCTGGGGACTCGGTGTGGGTTATCCGAGCCTGAGTTAGGGCGACTAACGTAGGGCTGATATGGCTGCGATCTTGATGAATGGAAATGCACTGCGCGACGAGATCATTGCTGGGCTGCGCTCGACGGTCGAGGCGGCAGGCTCGCCTGCCGTCTGCCTGGCCACGGTGCTCGTGGGCACCGACGGCCCCTCGCAGCGCTACGTCGGCAGTAAGCACAAAAAAGCCGTCGAGGCTGGCTTCCAGGCGCGTCACGTCGACCTTCCCGAAACCGCCACGCAAGGTGAAGTCGAAGCCGTTGTGCGCGAACTCGCTGCAGACGATTCGGTGCATGGCATTCTCGTCCAGTTGCCACTTCCTGACGGCCTGGACCCTGAGCCTGTGCTCGACCTGATTCCCCCAGAAAAAGACGTCGATGGACTGACCGAGCGGTCGATGGGCCGCCTGATCCGTGGTCGTCCGGGTCTGGTCGGCTGCACCCCGCTGGGTGTCATGCGGTTGCTTGAAAAGTACGAGGTGCCGACTTCCGGTGCTCGTGCGGTCGTCATCGGTCGGTCGACGCTCGTCGGGCTGCCGTTGTCTCTGCTACTCAACCGCAAGGGCGTTGATGCCACGGTCACGATGGCACACTCCCGAACCGCCGATATGGCAGCTGTCGTTCGTGAGGCTGACATCGTCATCGGCGCGGCAGGCCAAGCGCGCATGATCACGGCAGAGATGGTCAAGCCAGGAGCAGCGGTCATCGATGTCGGCGTCTCCCGAACTGAGGCAGGGATCGTCGGCGACGTCGACCCCGGTGTCGCAGAGGTGGCGCGTTGGCTGACACCGATGCCGGGGGGAACCGGTCCGATGACGATTGCCTGCCTCATGGAGAACACCCTCACTGCAGCGCGGCTGCAGGGCGCCTTCCCTGCCTGATCGCCTCCCGGACTGGGCGGCGCTTGATGTGTTGAAACGGTGAGTGACCCAGGACGTACGACCCAAGGACTGATTTGCGCGATATGATGAGAGTTATGGAACTCATGAGCGTGCCAAACACAGCCCTCGTAGTACTTATTTGGTAGCGCGCCCAGCTTCTGCTGCGTGTGCTCCTCGACCTCCCAGACCGGGAGGTCGTTTGCTTTTTCACCATCATTCGACTCCATCACATTCCCTGAACTGAAAGACCCAGTCACATGACTGATTCACCAGCAACACCTGAACGGATCACCGGCGCACAGGCCCTGATTCGATCGCTCGAATACGAGAACGTCGACCTGATCTTCGGTTATCCCGGCGGTTGCATCCTTCCTGCGTACGACCCGTTGATGGACAGCCCGATCCGCCACGTGCTCGTGCGTCACGAGCAGGGTGCCGGCCATGCTGCCGAGGGGTATGCGCACGTGTCCGGCAAGCCGGGCGTCGCCATGGTCACGTCGGGGCCGGCAGCGACCAACCTCGTCACGCCGTTGATGGACGCCTTCATGGACTCCATTCCAATGGTGGCGATCACGGGTCAGGTTCCAACAGCCGCTATCGGTACCGACGCATTCCAGGAGTGCGACACCGTCGGCATCACGCGGTCATGCACCAAGCACAACGAGTTGGTCCTGTCGGCCGACGAGATCCCGATGGCGATCCGTCAGGCCTTCTACATTGCAACCACGGGTCGCCCAGGTCCCACGCTCGTTGACATCCCGAAGGATGCACTGACCAACGAGATGGAGTGGTACTGGCCGACGGACGAAGAGGTCCAGGCCTCGCTGCCTGGCTACCGACCGAACACCAAAGGTCATCCGCGAATGATCAAGGAAGCCGCCAAGCTGATCCTCGGCTCCGAGCGGCCGATCGTCTACGCCGGTGGCGGTATCTTGAAGGCACGTGCTGCTGAAGCGCTGCGCGAACTCGTCGAGTTGATCGACGCGCACGTCGTGACCACCCTGATGGCGCGCGGTGCATTCCCTGACGAACACCCACTCTGTCTGGGTATGCCGGGCATGCATGGCAACGCAACGGCGATCACCGCGATGCAGCAGTCCGATCTACTGATCACACTTGGCGCACGTTTCGACGACCGCATCACCGGCAAGGTCGACGCGTTCGCACCCGAGGCAAAAATCATCCACGTCGACATCGACCCAGCCGAACAGGGCAAGGTCCGTCGTCCCGACGTGCCGATCGTTGGTGATGCCAACTACGTGATCCTCGAGATCATCCGCGAGATCAAAGAGCTTTTGCAGGGCGGCACGCGCCAGGCCGACACCAGCGCCTGGAAGAGCAAGATCTCGGGGTGGCAAGAGCAGTTCCCGATGACCTACGAGCCGTCCGAGCCCGGCGGGCTGCTCAAGCCGCAGTACTGCATTGAGCAACTCAATAAGTACGCGCCGAAAGGCACAATCGTTGCGTCGGGCGTTGGCCAGCACCAGATGTACACGTCGCAGTACTGGAAGTTCAACGACCCCTACACGTGGGTCAACTCAGGCGGCCTTGGAACAATGGGCTTCTCGATTCCGGCAGCGATTGGTGCAAAGGCAGCAATGCCCGACCGCACCGTCTGGGCCGTTGACGGTGACGGTTGTTTCCAGATGACGGCAACCGAACTGGTCACGGCGACACTCGAAAAGCTTCCGATCAAGGTCGCGCTGCTGAACAACAGCTTCCTCGGCATGGTCCGGCAGTGGCAGGAGATGTTTTACGACGAGCGCTACTCCTCGGTGTTCCTCGACAGCGCGAACGTCCCGAACTTCGTGATGATGGCCGAGTCGATGGGCTGCGTCGGCATTCTTGTCGAGTCGCCCGAAGAAGTCGGCCCAGCCATCCAGAGAGCAAACTCGATCAATGACCGCACCGTCGTTGTCGAGTTCCGTACCGATGCCACCGAGGGCGTGTTCCCAATGGTGCCGCCTGGCACGAGCAACAGCGATCTCATCCTGCACCCGACACAGAGCGATCCGACTCGGGCGCTCCAGCCCGAACCGAAGTCGATCGACACCAAGTTGAAGGACGTTTACTGAGATGGCTCGAACCAGCGATGTCCCCGGTGCGCTCAGCGCCAACACTTCTTCGGCCAACATGAACCACCACATTCTGTCGGTCCTCGTTCAAAACCGACCTGGAGTCCTTGCTCGTGTGGCCGGGCTGTTTGCACGGCGTGGCTACAACATCTTCAGTCTGGCTGTGGCACCGGCAGAAGAAGAGGGCCGCAGCCGGATCACGATCGTTGTCGACCTCGACTCGGCACCGCTCGAACAGATCACGAAGCAGCTGTTCAAGTTGATCGACGTGATCAAGATCTCTGAACTCGATCCATCGCGCAGCGTTGAGCGCGAGTTGCTGATCGCCACGGTCAAGGCTTCCGGCCCCAAACTGGCTGATGTGTCGACCTTGGCTGAGATCTTCGAAGGCAAGATCATCGCTGTTGCCGAGGACCTTGTGACCGTCAGCCTCGAGGGTCATCCCGACAAGCTTGACGATTTTGAGGATTTACTCGGCCGACATGGCATTGTTGAGCTGCAGCGGACGGGTCGTGTGGCCCTGCCCAAGCTCGATCGAAGCTCGCGTCATCGCTCCGCTCACTGACATCTCGTTTTCCATCCCAACAACACCGAATCCCCGGGCCGACATGGTCCGGGTTCCCGAAAGGTAAGTCACAGCATGGCTGTCACCGTTTACTACGCAAGCGACGCCGATGCGTCGATCATCCGCTCCAAGAAGGTCGCGGTCATCGGCTACGGCTCGCAGGGTCATGCCCATGCGCTCAACATGAAGGAGTCGGGCGTCGATGTGATCGTCGGGCTGCGTGATGGTTCGTCGTCGAAGGCCAAGGCCGAGGCTGCTGGCCTCACCGTGATGTCCGTCGCCGATGCTGCCAAGGCTGCTGACGTGATCATGCTGCTCGCTCCTGACACCGAGCAGAAGGCTGTCTACGACGAGCACATTGCTCCGAACCTCGAACCCGGCAATGCACTCGCATTTGCGCACGGCTTCAACATCCGTTTCGGCCGCATCGCTGCGCCGGAAGGTGTCGACGTCATCATGATTGCCCCGAAGGGCCCCGGCCACCTCGTCCGGCGCACATTCACTGAAGGCGGCGGTGTTCCGGCGCTGATCGCCGTCGAACAAGATGCCACGGGCAATGCTCGCGCCGTCGCCATGTCGTATGCCGATGCCGTTGGTGGTACCCGTGCGGGTGTCATCGAGACCACCTTCACCGAAGAGACCGAAACCGACCTGTTCGGTGAGCAGGCCGTGCTGTGCGGTGGCGTCACCGCACTCGTTCGCGCTGGCTTCGAAACGCTCACCGAAGCGGGCTACGCCCCCGAGATGGCGTACTTCGAATGCCTCCATGAAGTGAAGCTGATCGTCGATCTCATGTATGAAGAGGGTATTGCCGGCATGCGATACAGCATCTCCGACACCGCCGAGTACGGCGACCTCACTCGCGGTCAGCGCGTCGTCACGGCCGATACGAAGGCCGAGATGAAGAAGATCCTCTCTGAAATCCAGAGCGGCCAGTTCGCCGACGAGTGGATTGCAGAGTCCGAGTCGGGCCGCGCGAACTACCATCGCATGCAGGAAGAGGGCAAGCATCACCCGATCGAAGCTGTCGGCGCCGAGCTCCGTGCAATGATGCCGTTCATCAACGCCGGCAAGCAGAAAGTCGCAGAGGCTTCGGGCGGCGACAGCTGAACGAGGCGTCGTCCCTCACGGGGCGATATCCCTTTCACCTCGGGTCAAAAGTGGACATCGCTGTCCGATCCACCTCGGGTCAAAAGTGGACACTGGCCGACTGCGACAGTCCGTTGTCAGAGTGGACGTATGCCCTACGCATTAAGAGACCAAGAATCTTCAACGTTTTCCACCTCTACATTGCCGTTCGATACATCCATCGAAATCCGCTGGCGTTCATTCCGGTCCGCAGCCTGGCGGCGTATTCGTACTCGAGTCTCGGCGTCTATTTGGCGCGTCGGCCTGCCCCGTCCTGGCTGACCACCGAGGTCGTGGCACCGATGGTCGACTCAGCTACCTACTTGTCCGAGGTCGTCGATGTGCTTGAACGACTCGCTCGGGGTACTTCAGGACACCCAGTCTGCAACCGTCAGGAGCGAGCAGGGTGAAGTGTCCACTTTTGACCCGAGGGAAAGTGGACGCTGAAAGGTCTTTGAGGACCCTCGTGACCTTCTGGTCGTTGCATCGTTTTCTGCGCGACGAGATCGACTCCGGTTGATGGACAAGTTCGTCATTTCTGTTTTTCCGTCGCCATCCCTCCCGGTTGAACGAAGCCGAAGTGATTGACAGAGGGGGTGCTCTTCGGGGCCCTCCTTTTGTCTTTTGAGCGGCAATGCTCGCAACGGATGTGGTCATCGCACATACCCGACTTGTTTGGTCGGGTATCGGGCACTATGGTTCGACCGCATGAGCGACAACTGGGGATTCGAGACCAAGCAGATTCACGTAGGCGGCGAGGCTGACCCGGCGACGGGTGCCCGAGCTGTACCGATTTATCAGACGACGTCGTACGAGTTTCGTGACACAGAGCACGCCGCGAACTTGTTCGGGCTGGCCGAAGTCGGCAACATCTACACGCGCATCATGAACCCGACGCAGGCTGCGCTTGAAGAGCGCGTCAACGCGCTCGAAGGTGGCTGCACCACGGCAATCGGCATCCCCGGCACCCTCGTAGTTGCCTCCGGCCAGTCGGCGTCGACACTCTCGCTGCTCACGCTTTGCGAGTCGGGCGACCACATCGTGGCGTCACCGTCGCTCTACGGCGGTACGTACAACCTGCTCAAGTACACGATGCCAAAGATGGGCATCGAGGTCACCTTCGTCGAAGACCCCGACAACCTCGAGCAGTGGAGCGCCGCGATCAAAGACAATACGAAGGTCTTCTTCGGTGAAGTGCTTGCCAACCCGCGTAATGCGATGTTCGATATCGAGGGCGTATCCGCTGTTGCGCATGAGAACGGCATTCCACTGATGGTCGACAACACTGTGCCGACGCCGTTCATGGTGCGTCCGCTCGAACTGGGTGCCGACATCGTGGTGCACAGCCTCACGAAGTTCTGTGGCGGTCACGGCACCTCGATTGGTGGCGCCATCGTCGACGGCGGCACATTCGACTATGCCGCCTCGGGTCGCTTCCCCAACTTCACCGAACCCGACCCGAGCTACCACGGTCTCGCGTACTTTCCTGCGCTTGGCCACGGAGCGTTTGTCCTCAAGGCCCGCGTCCAGATGTTGCGCGACCTCGGCATGGCGATCTCGCCGTTCAATGCGTTCCTGATCCTGCAGGGTCTCGAAACACTCTCGCTGCGTATGGAGCGTCACTTCTCGAACGCACAGACCGTTGCTGAGCACCTTCTTGCACACGACAAGGTCGAGTCGGTTACCTTTGCTGGTCTTCCTGACAGCCCGTGGTACGAGCGCACCCAGAAGTACAGCAAGGGCATCGGCGCCGGTTCGATCGTCGCCTTCGAAGTGAAGGGCGGTACAGACGCCGGCAAGAAGTTCGTCGAGGCGTGCGAACTGCACAGCCACGTGGCGAACATCGGCGACGTCCGCAGCCTCGTCATCCACCCCGCGAGCACGACCCATAGCCAACTGTCGCCCGAAGACCTCGCAGCTGCTGGGGTCACGCCGGGCCTGATCCGGTTGAGTGTCGGGCTCGAGACAATCGCCGACATCATCGCCGATCTCGACCAAGCTCTCGCTCAAGCCTGATCAGTCGGCACTGCGACTAGATAGACAAGAACTGGTCGGGGATCTGCGTCTCGCGACGCCAGTCCGGCCTACGTGTCGTCGCGTTGGTCGCGGAGGAAGTTCTCGAATTGATCGCCGAGGTCGTCGGCGGTCGGAATCTGGGCTTCAGCGCGGCGGTCGAACTCGGCTTCGAGCATGCGGACGTACATCCGGAGCTGGTCGTCGTTCGCGATGATTTCGTCGTGTACGTCGCGCCAGTTGTCGACCTGCTCGCCAAGGTCGGTCGTGGTTGGAACGTCGAGCACATGGCTGAGGTGTCGAGCGAGCGCTGAAACCGCCAAAGGATGCTCGGCGTTCATCAGATAGTGCGGGATACCGACGCGCAGCGAGATCGACGGAATGTTCCGTGCTTCAAGCTCGGCATTGAGGACGCCGGCGACTCCGGTGATGCCCTGGTACGACGGCTGGGACAGCCCGAGTCGGGCCGCCAGGTCAGGCGTCGCCGTGCTACCTGTGACCGGTGGCGTGCGGGTGTGGGGGATTGCTTCGGCCGAGGCGCCGACCGTGACGACGGCCTCGCAACCCATCGCAACGGCCACAGTGATGACCGCATCGACGTAGGTGCGCCAATTGAAGTGCGGTTCGACGCCAATGAGCCCGACGACGTCGCGTTGTAGCTTGCCGTTGGGGCCGGCGATGCCACTCCGCTGGAGTACGAAGTCGTTGCTCGGCCAGACAATGTCGCGAACCCCGTCGTCGATGGTGACGTGCGGACGCTGCTGCGTGAAGTCGTAGAACGGGTCGGGATCGATCGAACCGACGACGACAGCGTGGTCGGCCGAGGTAAACGCATTGACCGCAGCCGTCGCCGCGCTCGCAACATCGAACCACCCTTCGAGTCCGACCAGCATGACCGGCCGCTCGAGCGAGCCGATGTCGCCCATTCCGAAGCTCAGCACATCGGTTGACTGCATCTGCTCAGGCTATTCCGCTCAGGTTAGAGAGCGGCGACGACGTGATCGATGCATGCTGTGAGCGCCGCGACATCGGCGCTGTCGATTGCTGGGAACATGCCGACTCGCAACTGGTTGCGGCCGAGCTTGCGATATGCGTCGGTGTCGAGCACGCCGTTCGCGCGCAGGATGTCGCTGACTGCAGTTGCGTCGATCGAATCGTCAAGATCGATGGTGCCGACCACGTTGGAGCGGTGCGCCGGGTTGGTGACGAAGGGTGTTGCCCAATCACGTGACTCGGCCCAGGAGTACAGGATCTCAGCCGAGGTGGCGCTGCGACCGGCCATGCCGGCGAGGCTGCCGTTCGCGAGCATCCAGTCGAGCTGCGTATCGAGCATCACCAGGGTGGCGAGGGCTGGCGTGTTGTACGTCTGGTTTTGCGTCGAGTTGTCGAGAGCAATCCGCAGGTCGAGCGAGGCGGGCCGCCAGCGATTTGAGCTACCGATCTCGTTGATCCTTTCGATTGCTGCCGGTGAGCAGGCTGCAAGCCAAAGGCCGCCGTCGGAACCGAAGCACTTTTGTGGTGCAAAGTAATACACGTCGACTTCGGCGGGGTCCCATACGAGGCCGCCGGCTGCGGAGGTGGCGTCGACGGCCACGAGCGCGCCGTCGGTGTCGGCGGGGCGACGGAGCTCCATTGCAACGCCAGTCGAGGTCTCGTTGTGAGTGAGTGCGTAGAGGTCGATTCCGGCTTCAGCAGTCGGGTCGGGATGACTGCCAGGGTCGACCTTGATCACGGAAGGCTCGCCAAGGTGTGGCGCTGTGGCGCAGGCCTCAGCGAACTTCGAGGAGAACTCGCCGAACACGAGATGCTGGCTGCGCTCACGTACGAGGCCGAATGTCGCGGCATCCCAGAACATGGTCGATCCACCGTTGCCAAGGATGATCTCCCAGCCGTCGGGCAGCGAAAAAAGCTCGGACAACTTTGATCGCACATCACCGACGAGGTTCTTCACCGCAGGCTTGCGATGCGAGGTTCCCATGATGGTCGTGCTGGCGGCGACGAGGGCGTCGATCTGCTCGGAACGGACCTTGGAAGGACCGCAGCAGAAGCGCCCGTCCGCTGGGAGCAGGTCAGCAGGAATGGTGATGGTGGGGGTGTCAGTCACCGCCACATCATTGCGGTCGATACTGAGAAGTTGGCCGGACTTTTCAAAAAAGAAGGCCAAAAAAGAAGGAAGGAGTCCGAGATCAGCCTTGGGTCATCGGGACGATGTAGGTGACAGCGGTGCCGTCTTCGTCGCGTTCCTTCATCAGGTCGCGGACCCGTCGGATCAACTGGCCGGTTTCGGTGTGGTGGTAGAACCACGTCTCGAGCTGGCGGGCACCGGTGTTGTCGGCGAGCTGTAAGCCGGCTTCTTCGTAATACGCACGGACGTCTTGGCCAACGGCGATCGTGGTCATGGGGTCCCACCCGATGTCGGCGAGCGACGAGCCGTTCTCGATCTCGATGAGCTGCTCGATCAGGCCTGCAATGCCGTCAACGCCAGCGATTCGCCCGACAAGGGTGCGGCCACCGGTTGCTTTGAGATTGCGGTCGTACGCATGACGCAGGCCTTGGGCCTCGTCGATGGCGGCGTGGATGTTGGGATTGTGCCGAGGCGGGAGTGGGCACGAGGCAGGGGCCTCACCGGTCTGATCTTCGATCGATTCGGGGAAGTCTTCGAGGACCGGCACGTCGGTGCGTTCGAGCAGGCCGAACATCGCCATCAGCACGCTGGTCTGGAACTCGGCGTCGTTCGGCTTGCCGAGCGGCCGGCCGAGTGGGAAGTTGACGTTCAGCATGCGCGGCGGCTTGGCCGCTTCGGCCTGGCCTCGGACCAGGGAGATGCCGATGGTTGCGAGACCGGCTTGTTCGAACACATGGGCGAGCACACTCACGGTGCGCGTACAGAGCGGTCAAACGGGAGTGAAGATCACGATGTCGACGCCGTCGTCGATCAGTATTTGTGCTGCGGCTGGGCCTGTGTCCTGGATGATTGCCGAGAACGTGGCGTCCATCTGAGCGCCCATGAACGACAGATTGTTCGTGGCGACCGAGCCGATGACCCCGGCGTCGACCAGTTCGTTGAGTCGATCGGCCGGATACGCGGTGTTGAGGTCGGCAGTGAGCCCGGCGCGGTCGAAGTTGGGGGAGAAGTGGCTGAGCTGGAGATCTCGAGCCGCGTTCGGCAGGACGGTGAACGAAGCGTCCATCCACAGCTTGATGTCGCCGGCGGACCGAAGACCTGCGGTGGTGCAGATCGCGACCCTGCACTCGCTCAAGGGCTTGTTGAGCACGGTCGCTGTCGGGGTGAGATCAGGGCTCGGAAGCCCACTCACGTTCTTCCGGATCATTGCGTCAGCTGCCATGGTGTAACCGTAGCGTTTGTGCGCGCAAGGACTGACGGTTGAGTTGTGAACAATCGAGGATGGATACCGGCTGGGGCGCGGTCGTTCGAGGCCGTAGGATCTTCCAACGTGAACCGTCCCATGACCCGAACGTCGGCACGTCTTGCCGCCATTGCTCCCTCGGCCACATTGGCCGTCGACTCGAAGGCCAAGGCCATGAAGGCCGCCGGTGAAAATGTCATTGGCTTCGGTGCCGGCGAACCCGACTTCCCGACGCCGCAGCACATTGTCGATGCCGCAATTGCGGCGTGTGCCGATCCGAAAAACCATAAGTACAGCCCGGCTGGCGGCCTCCCTGAGTTGAAGCAGGCGATCTGCGACAAGACGCTGCGTGACTCGGGCTTCGCTTCCGAGCCCGCCAACGTGCTCGTCACGTGTGGTGGCAAGCATGCGGTGTACACGGCGTTTGCCGCACTCTGTGACCCGGGCGACGAAGTTCTCTGTCCGGCCCCGTACTGGACCACCTACCCAGAGGCGATTACGCTCGCCGGTGGCGTTCCGGTCATCATCGACACCGACGCCGAGTCGGGTTTCCAGGTCACGATTGCGCAGCTCGACGCCGCCAAGACCGACAAGACCAAGGTGCTCCTCTTCGTGAGCCCCGACAACCCCTCAGGTGCGGTGTACCCGCCCGAAGCGGTCAAGGCGATTGGCGACTGGGCTGTGGCCAACGGCATCTGGGTCATCACCGACGAGATCTACGAGCACCTGACCTACGGCGCTCATGAGTTCTCGTCGATGCCGGTGCTCTGCCCCGACGTTGCGGACCAGTGCATCATTGTCAACGGCGTCGCCAAGACCTATGCGATGACCGGGTGGCGCGTCGGCTGGCTGATTGGCCCGGCCGATGTCATCAAGGCCTCGACGAACTTCCAGAGCCATGCCACCTCGAACGTGACGAACGTCGCGCAGCGTGCAGCAATCGCTGCGGTGTCTGGTCCACTCGACGACGTCGTGATGATGCGCGAAGCGTTTGCTTGCCGTGCCGTAACCATGCACCGGATGCTCAACGCGATCGATGGTGTGACCTGCCTCGAGCCGCAGGGAGCGTTCTACTGCTACCCCGACATGACCGGTCTGCTTGGCAAGGACATCCGTTCTGCTGATGGGGCGGTCAAGGTCGCCAACACGACGATCGAGCTGGCCGACATCATCCTCGAAGACGCCAAGGTGGCCTTCGTTCCCGGTGAGGCATTCGGCCTGCCCGGCTATGGCCGTTTCAGCTTTGCCCTCGGTGACGAGGACCTCGTTGAAGGTATTCAGCGCATCGCCGACCTCGTCGGCTGACGCCGCGTTGATCACCAATGTGGCTTCCTGTGTGAGATCGGCGTCGTCGAGTAGATGATCTCGGACGTGGCTCAGTCGATGGGGTCGACGTCGACGTACTTGCGGCTCAAGATGTCGACAGCGACCACGACGATGATCCCGACGACGGCCAGAACGATCGGCAGGACGACGTTGCCAGACGGCGCCGACAGCGTGGTGGTGTTGGTGCCGTTGGGCCAGGGCCAGAGCACACGCATCGAGCCGAGCATCAGGCCGATCATTGCGGCGATCACCCAGTTCCGGTAGTGCTCAAGGAGCCAGCTGAGTAGCGTGGAAAAGAGTGCGAGGCCGACGACGGCACCGACGATAAAGGCGCCGAGCGAGACGAAGTCACGGTCGTTCACCGCCCCGAGCACTTCGGTGTACATGCCCATCATGACCAGCAGAAACGAGCCGGAGATGCCCGGCAGGATCATGGCGCAGATGGCGATCGCTCCGACCAGCAAGAAGATCAGCGGTGATCTGGTGACGACCTCGGCGGCGTTCTGATCGACCACGGTGTCTGACTTCAGGCCGAGGAGGAGGAACAGGCTGACCCCAACGCCGGCAATGATGCCGATTGCCGTCGCATCGACTCGGTCGAGCATGCGGTACGCAACATAGACCGTGCCGAGCACGAGCCCGAAGAAGAGGCCAGACATCGTGATTGGTTCGTCGTCGAGGAGGCGTTCGAGCACCGAGGACAGAGCGGCGACGGCGACAAGAATTCCGGCGAGCAACGACAGGAGCCAGACCCACTCGATCTCGCCGAGCGTGGCCTTAAGTGCGGTGATGTCACCGGTGAGAAGCTCTTTCAGCCCGCGAGCGCCGATCCGAATGTTGTTAATGAGTCGGCCATAAATGCCAAGGACCAGCGCGACCGTGCCGCCGGAGACCCCGGGCACGATGTCGGCGGCGCCCATGGCGAAGCCGCGAACGAGTTGAGCTGCGGGGGCCGGAATGTTCACGCGGTGAGACTACGAGCACCGGCCATTGTCACCACCAGAGGGAGTGGCGCGATGCAAGCCCGGTCGCAACGACGAGGATGACACACTCGGCGACCTGCTCGACGGCACCCAGGATGTCGCCAGACACTCCGCCGAACGCTCGACGAGCCACAGCCGCAACCACGATGGTGCTGACCAGGGCAGCGATGGCAAATGGTCCAACCCACCACCCGGTCACCAGGGCTGCGATCGCGAGCGCGCCGGCCATGCCGATGACAGCACGCGAGCGGGTGAGCGACCGGGTGGAGTCGGCGCCGAGGCCATCCGTTGACACCTGGTGAGCGAATCCCATGACACCAACGGCGGCACCGCGGCCGAGTGTGTGGGCAGCGATCAGTGCTGCGAACGCGGCCGCTGGCGCCAAGGCTGCGATGCAAGCAATGCGCAACACGATGGTTCCGCACATGGCGGCCACGCCGTAGCTGCCATGCCGCGAGTCTTTGAGGATCTCGCGGCGACGCTCGGGAGTCCATCCGCCCATTGCATCGGCGGTGTCAGCGAGACCGTCTTCGTGGAACGCCCCGGTGACGATGATGCCGAGCAGTACGGCGACTGTTGCGGCCACGGCGGGCGGGGTCAGTTCCATGAGGCCGGCTGCAACTCCTCCGATGGTGGCGCCGATCAGTGCACCTATGACGGGGAACCAGGGGACTGCCTTCGCGAGATCCGGTGCGGCGCGCAGCCGAATCGGAATGCGCGTCAAGAACTGAGCGGCGCCCAGTGCGCCCCACGTTGGAAGCCCGTCGTTCACGCGAAGAACTCGGCGAAGGTCGGCACCTCGCTGATGCCGGCGCATGCCATTCGAATCAGCGGAACAGCTGCCATCGCACCGGACCCTTCGCCGAGCCGCATGTCGAGGTCGAGCAACGGTTTCTTGCCGAGAAGGTCGAGCAACTTGCGATGGCCGGGCTCGGCGGAACAGTGGCCGACGATGCAGTGCTCGAGCGAGCTGGGGTTGATCATCGCCAGCGGGAGTACTGCGGCAGTGGTGACGTAGCCGTCGAGGACCACGGGGATCGACCGATGCCGTGCAGCGATGGTCGCAGCGGCAATTGCTGCCAGTTCGGCCCCTCCGACCTCACGTAACACCTCGATCGGATCAGTGATTCCGGCGATACGGCGCTGTGCAGCCTCCACGGCGTCTGCCTTGCGGCGGAGCCCTTCGTCGTCGACACCCGTGCCGCGGCCGACCCATGACGCGGCCTCGCCACCTGCGAGCGATGCTGCGATGGCGGCAGATGGCGTGGTGTTGCCGATGCCCATTTCGCCAAGCACGAGCAGGTCGCAGTCGAGTGCATCGATGGCCTCGAATGCCTGTTGGACCACCGCATCGAATCGTTTGGGCGTCATTGCTGCCTCGACCCGAATGTCACCGGTGGGTCGCCCGACGCCGACATCGACAGCCCGAAGCTTGGCGCCAGCGGCCCGCGCGAAGGCGTTGATCGTCGCTTGGCCGGCCTCAAACGCGGCGAGCATTCCGGCGGTGACCTCAGGCGGATACGCGCTCACTCCGGCGGCGGCGACGCCGTGGTCTGCTGCGAAGATGATGCCGGCTGGTCGCTCGATGGCAGGGCGATCGGTGCGCTGCCAACCTGCGACCCATGCTGCGGTCGCATCGAGCCATGCAAGAGCCCCGCCCGGGCGCAAGATCTGGGCGGCCCGCTCGACGACGGCTTGGTGGGTGGCGGTGTCGCACGGCGGCAGGTCGGCGAGACGGTCGTGCAGCAGGGTCATGGCGTGGAGTCTGCCGGATGGGTCATTCGAAATTGCCCAGGAGCGTCCACGGATCTTCGAGCTTCGTCGCGCGGCCGGCGACGAGGTGCAGGACCGTGTCAGCAGCGGCGGCCCACTCTTGGTTGACGAAACCGTGAACGTCCCGGTAGCGGCGCGCGAGGGCATTGTCGGGAACGATTCCGAGCCCCACCTCGTTCGTGATGACGACGACGGGATCTCGACGCAACGCCATGCCGGCAGCATCGGATGTCGCCCGGTTGCGGATGTAGTGATCGCTCCGGCCGTCCCACATGAGGTTCGAGGTCCACAGCGTCAGGCAGTCAATAATGACGAGACCCTCGGGGGCAGCTTCCACTGCAGCTGCAAGGTCGAGGAGTTCCTCAATCGTTTGCCAGTCGGCGGGGCGCTCCTCGACGTGACGTTCGATGCGCTGACGCATGTCGTCGTCGATTGCAGGTGCCGTGGCAATGAAAGAAACTGGGCCCGAACGCCCAGCTTGGTAGCGACGTCCGATGTCGACAGCGAGCGAGCTCTTACCGCTTCGAGCCCCGCCGATGAGAACAGTCAGTGACATTAACCCTCACTGTCGTCCGTTAGAAGTCGATGCCGCGCATGGCACGAATGCCGCTGGTGTAGGCATGTTTGATTTCAATCATCTCGGTGACGGTGTCGGCAAGTTCGATCAGTTCAGGAGCAGCGTCGCGGCCGGTCACGATGACGTTGACGTGGCGTGGCCGGTCGGCGATTGGGCCGACGATGTCGGCAATCGGGAGCCAGCCAAACGACGCGAGGTAGGTCAGCTCATCGAAGATCACCAGCTGGTGTTCGCCGGCCTCCATCAATTCGATGGCCTTTGCCCACCCCTCGGCGGCGTGCGCCTTGTCGTTGGTGAGGTCGTCGGAATCCCAGGTAAAACCGTCACCGAACGAAAACCAGTCGACGCCGAGCTTGCGACCCATTTTTTCTTCGCCGACGTTCCAATTGCCCGACTTGATGAACTGCACGACGGCGACGTTCCAGTCGCGCGCGAGCGCACGGATCATCATGCCGAACGCTGACGACGACTTGCCCTTGCCGTTGCCGGTGTTGACGATGACCAACGAGTCAGCGCGACGCAACCCGTCGGGGCGCGGATCCTCGGTAGGTGCTGTGTCAGGAGCGTCGGCTGGAGTCTTTTCGGTGGGAATTTCGATCGTCATGGAATGTGCAAGGTTACGGAAGCCTGCAGTACAATGTCCAGCTCACGTCAAAGTGAACAACGTCGTACAACGCAGCGAAGCCTGGTGAGAATCCAGCACTGTCCCGCAACGGTGGTCTCGGAGTAACCCGAGCAAGTCCGGTCGCCTGCTCGTACGACGCGACAACAACCCTCGAGGCAAGGGAAGGTCGCATTTGGTGGTTTCGTGCCGCCGGATGAGCCCAGCTTGTCCTCCATTATCCCTCGACATCGAGGTTGGAGGAACAATGCGTTCAACAGAACGGTCCACCCGCAAGAAACTCATCGGCGTAGTCGTCGCGCTCGCCTTCGTGGTAGCCGCGTGCGGCAGCGACGATGCCGAGACCACGACCCCCGAAGAAGCCGAGCAGCCCGGCGTGCCTGAGCGAGTCATTTCGCTCAGCCCGACGCACACCGAAATTATGTTCGCGATCGGCGCCGGCGACCTGCTCGTTGCGGTCGATCAGTTCTCGAACTTCCCGGTCGAAGCACTCGACCTTCCGAACGAACTGTCCGGCTTCGAGCCGAACGTCGAGGCAATCGCGGCGTATGAACCCGACCTCGTGCTCATCGGTGGCGACTTCTCCGGTCTTGGCGACCAGCTTGCAGCTATCGGCATCGCATCGTGGGACGGCCCGGCCGCTACGACGATTGATGACACCTATGTCCAGATCGAACAGCTCGGTGCAGCGACCGGCAACGTCGGAGGCGCAGCTGAACTGGTGCTCGACATGCAGACCCGTCTCGCCGCAGCGATCGCTGCAGCAACACAGGTCGACGGTTCGTTGAGTATCTATCACGAGCTCGATCCGACGCTCTTCAGCTCGGATTCGACGACGTTCATTGGTGAGATCTACACCTTGCTTGGTCTCCAGAACATCGCTGACCAGGTTGAGGGCGACAACTTCGGGTACCCGAAGTTGAACGCTGAGTTCATCGTTTCTGCGAACCCAGACCTCATTTTCCTTGCTGACACAAAGTGCTGCGATCAGACCATCGACACGGTTGGAGCGCGCGACGGTTGGGATGTCATCGCTGCGGTCCAGAACGGCAACGTCATCGAGATGGATGACGACGTTGCCTCGCGTTGGGGCCCGCGCATCGTCGACTACGTCGAAGCAGTCTCGGCAGCGGTTCAGGCTGCCGCCGTTCCGGCGTAGTTTCTCCTATATGTCTTCTCTCGCAACGGGTTCCGAGCAGGCGTCGCCAGCGCGTGGCCCGTTGCGAGATGGAGTCTGGTTCACGGGTGCTGCCGCCGTGCTGCTGGCAGCGATTGTGTTCGGTTCGTCGATCGGGCCGGCCGGGCCCGATTGGTGGCGGGTGCCACTCGAACTCCTCAATCGTCTGCCGCTGATCGACTTCGATTCAGGTGTCACCGACGGCGAATGGGCGATTGTCTGGAAGATCCGGATGCCGCGTGTCATCCTCGGCGGGCTCGTCGGTGGCATGTTGTCGATCGCCGGAGCCGCCTACCAGGGCGTGTTCCGTAACCCCCTTGTCGACCCCTACCTCCTCGGTGCCGCAGCCGGTGCTGGCCTTGGGGCAACCATTGGTCTGACGTTCGGCCGGAGCGCCACCTCCGGCTGGCCGATCGACCCCGTCCCGGCAGTTGCATTCGTCTTCGCTGTCGCAACGGTGATGGTCACGTACACGGTCGGAGCAGCATTCGGCGGCTCGCGCACCGGTGTCACGCTCGTCTTGGCCGGTGTCGCGGTGGTGTCGTTCACGTCGGCACTTCAGGCGTTTATCCTGCAGCGCAACCTTGACGTAATTCGCGAGGTGACGCGCTGGTTGCTCGGCAGCCTCACTCGATCGAGTTGGGCAGACGTTCGGCTTGTCTTGCCCTATGTCGCCGTCAGTTCGTTGGTGTTGATCGTGCATCGCCGACATCTCGATGTGTTTCGTGTCGGCGACGAAGAGGCCGCAACGTTGGGCGTTTCGGTCCCCCGAACTCGGCTGGTCATCGTGATCGCTGCAACGCTGGGAACTGCTGCGGTGGTGTCGGTGAGCGGACTGATCGGCTTCGTTGGCCTCGTCGTGCCGCACGTGGTTCGACTCACCGCAGGTGCAGGGCACCGTCGACTCCTGCCACTCTCAATGATGGGAGGTGCCGCATTCATGATCCTTGCTGATGTCCCCGGGCGAATGCTGACACGGCCCGCAGAGACCCCGATTGGGATTGTCACGGCGTTCGTGGGTGCCCCGTTTTTCCTGTATCTCCTCCGCACGAGGCGCGTCGGCGCATGAGCACTTTGACGCTGGAGGACGTCGCAGTTCGTTACACCAAGCGTGGCGTGTCGGCGTTGGCCGGCTATTCCGATGTGATTTTGCCTGGCGAGTGGCTTGGCCTCATCGGGCCGAACGGGGCCGGCAAGTCGTCGCTGCTGAAGGCGATTGCCGGATTGGTCCGCTCCGATGGTCGTCTCGCTGTCGACGGCGTCGTGCTCGACGATCTCAACGACCGGTCACGAGCGGCGCTCGTTGCCTACGTCGCCCAGGATCCGTTGATTCCCAACGACATGACCACACGTGAATACGTGCTGCTCGGTCGGACGCCGTACATCGGCTACTTCGGCTCACCGACCCGCGCCGATCACCGAGTCGTCGACGATGTACTCGAACGTCTTCGCCTCGGTGAGTTCGCCGATCGCTTACTCGGTGAACTGAGCGGGGGAGAGCGGCAACGCATCGTCCTCGCTCGGGCGCTGGCTCAGCAAGCGCCGATCCTGCTGCTCGACGAGCCGACGTCAGCCCTTGACATCGGTCACCAGCAGCAGGCGCTCGAACTGGTGGCCGAACTTCGTCGCACCGAGCGAATCACCGTGATCAGTGCGTTGCACGATCTGACGCTTGCCGGCACCTACACCGACCGCTTGGTCATGCTGCACCACGGCGCTGTCGTCGCGGCCGGCGACGCCGCCGAGGTCCTCACGGCCGACCGTCTCGGAAAGATATACAACGTGTGCGTCACGGTTGAAGTGGACGTCGACGAGTTGGGCAATCGGCAGGTCGTTGTCGTCCCGCGCCGGGGTTTCCCGGCACCATGACTGCCCTCCGTCCTGCCGATGTTGCGTCATCGGCTCCGGCGCGAAGGACGATGACACCGTTGCGCAACTCGCCGACGCCGTCGAGGAGCATCTCGACACGGATCTTCTCCGCCACCTCATCTCGGCGTGACAGGTTCACCAGAAGCGGAGGTCGATGTCCCACTTGTCGGTGATGATGTCTCCGTCGACAACCCACATCTGCTGGTGCTTCGCAACGGTGGGGTCGACGTGCGCCGGGAGCAGCCTCGTGCGGTCACCGACCTTCCAGTCGGTCAGCTCGGTGGGCGACAGCGTCGTGTGCTCGTCCGAGCAAAAGAGCACCTTGCCGCCAGACCACGAAGGGTTGCCGTGGTCCATGCCAAGTGATTTGAGGCCGCAGTCGACGACGATCCAGCCCTTTGGGTTCACGGAGATCACGGTGGCCAGCACACTCAGGGCACACTCGAAGGGGAGGTCGAGTTCGAGGTACTGGGTGTCCATCAGGGCATAACTGCCGGCCTGAATTTCGGTGCACCACGTGTTCGAATCAAACGTGCCGGTACCGCCACCTGACACGATGTCGCCGCCGACGCGGTCGGCTGCTTCGAGCAAAATCGCTGTGGCCGCGCTGACCTTGTGGACGCGTTCGCTGCGGTCGTGGACCATCATCAAGTGGCCCTCGTAGCCCATCACACCGCGGACCTCGAGGCCAGCCGAGCGTGCCTTCTCGGCGAGCCGCGGTGCGTCCTCGATCGAGCAGCCACAGCGGGGGAGGCCGATTTCGACGTCGATGAGCACACTTCGGATGCCACCAGCGATAGCGGCGTCGAGGGTGACGTCAGAGTCGACCGCAACGGTGATGTTGGCGTCGTCAGCTAACGCGCCGAGGCGGGCGACGTCGAGCGACTCGTTGGCGAGGAGCAGGTCGTCGCCGAGGCCCGCCCTAACCATCCCCTCGATTTCGAGGGGAGTGGCTGCACAGAAGCCGGTGTGTCCGCCATCGGCGAGACGGCGCGCCATGGCGGTCGACTTGAATGCCTTGACGTGAGGGCGGAGCTTCTTGCCTGGCAGGACGGCGTCCATCGCAGCGCAGTTTGCTTCGAAGATCGATGTCTCAACAACGAGGGCGGGTGTCCGAAGATCGTCGATGGTGGTCGGATCCAGTTCGCTGGGCACCCGCCCAAAATAGCAGATCAGTGCAGGCTGGCGAGAAAGGAGTTGAGCTGCTGCCGTTGGATTCGTCGATGTGATGGCGACGGGTTGAGGACGGCCTGCATGCTCAAGCCGTCCATCAGCGTGAGGAACTCGTCGGCGATCACCTTGGCTGAACGGCCGGCCTCGATTTCCCCGGCACTCTGCGCCTGTTTCGCGTAGCGCATCAAGACCTTCGTGAGCTGGCGACGTTGGTCGTGATACCAGACCGCAAGGTCAGGTGACCCAACCGATGCAGCCACAAACGACAACTCAGCCTGGGCTTCGCCCAGCCGAGCGTCATCGAGCGGGAGGAGTTCGAGCATCAGTTCGCCAAGTGCATTCAGTCCGGAAAGCCCGGCCAGGCGAGCGGCCAGTCGCATGCGGATTCGCTCGTAGAACCGCTCGAGCAGTTGGCGGACGAGGTCGTCCTTGCTGTCGAAGTAGTGCGACATCGCGCCCTTGGCTTCGCCCGCAGCTTCAGTCACACGGCGTGTGGTCAGCCCATCGAGGCCGTGCTCCAACAGCACCTGGCCTGCGGCATCAAGGATCAGCGCGCGACGCTCGACACGATCCACGATTTTGGGCACTCGCCCAACTTAGCGTCTGTCAGACCTTTTCCATGCGGGCGAATGGGCCCGCGGGGAAACGGATTTTGATCTCATCGCCTGCCGCAACGGTTCCGTCGGCAACGACGATACCCATGACGCCAGTGCGTCCAATTTTTGGCCCGTCAGGATTATGCGGATCGTCGATGAACATCATCTTCATGACGCCGTCACCGACCGACTTGATCTGTGGGCACGGATGACGGAGCCCGGTCAAGGCAACGAGGGCCGTATTGCCGATGCGGAGCATCGAACCGACGGGCAGGCTGATGAGGTCGATGCCGGCGGTCGTGATGTTCTCTCCGAGTTGGCCGGCACGGATGCTGTGGCCAGCATCAGTGACCTCTCCGAGTAGCTCACTCATGACCAGGTGGACTTGACGGAGGTTTGGCTGGTCGGGATTTGCTGCCACGCGTGAGCGGTGCTTCACCTTGGCGCCTCGGTGGGCGTCGCCGTTGACGCCCAGCCCAGCAACCAACTCGATCAATTCGCATGTGGTCTTCGAGAAGGTGTGCTTGTCACTGCGGTGGACTGCAGCCACCGTTCCAATCAGATCAGGATCCATTCGCTCAACGTAGAAGACATACCATTGCAACATGGCTGATGCGTATCCAGATTTCCCCGGCGTCGACGCGCACGACACCGTGCGTTCACCCGAGGCTGAGCGAACACACCGTAAAGAGATGTGTGCCCTCGGATATCGGATCTTTGGTGCCCAACGCTGGGGGCAGTTCGGTGACGGTCATGTCTCGGCGCGCGACCCGATTCTGACCGATCATTTCTGGCTGCTCGACTGGGGCATTCCGTTCAGTGCAGCCACGCCGGAGCAGCTCGTCCTTGTGGGGCCCGGTGGCGATGTTGTCGATGCCGATGGCAACCCGACGGGTGCGGTCAACACGGCGGGATACAACATTCATGCGCCGTTGCTCGCAGCCCGTCCCGATGTGGTGAGTGCATGTCACACGCACACGCAGTTCGGTACGCCGTGGTCGGCGAACGTCGAGCCGTTTCGTGCGCTCAGCCAGGAGTCGACGGCATTCGTCTTCGACCAGGCGCTGTTCGACGACGAAGAAGTCGAGGTCCTCTCTACCGACGGCGGCAAGCGAATCGCGGCATCGCTTGGCGACGCGAAGCTGTGCATCCTGCGCAATCACGGACTCCTGAGCGTCGGGCGCACCGTCGAAGAGGCTGTCGGCTGGTTCGTGATGGCTGAACGTGTGGCCGAAGTGCACGTGAAGGCACCGAACGGTCAGGCAATCAGCGACGAGGCGGCGACAATCGCTGCGGACACGATGGCGATGGACCTCACCGGGTGGCGTGTGTTCCAGTGGCTTCGGCGAAGCCTGCCCGACAACTGATCGGGCCCTATGCCTTCAGCCGTGGCGTGGTTCAGAAGCCTCGACTTGGATCAGTAATCGATGGCGGCGAACTCGCGGAGCTTCGACACGCGATGGCGGGCGTCGATCATGCGGACCGTTCCACTCCGCGAGCGCATCACGAGGCTTTGCGTGCGTGCGCCTTGTTTGTCGAAGCGCACCCCCCGAAGAAGCGCGCCATCGGTGAGGCCGGTTGCTGCAAAGAAGCAGTTGTCGCTGGTGATCAAATCGTCTTGCATCAGAATGCGGTCGAGGTCGAACCCGGCGTCGGTCATGGCAGTCATCTCGGCGTCGCTTTGCGGAGAGAACTGGCACTGGATCTCACCGCCCATTGCCTTCATGGCGGCAGCGGAGATCACGGCCTCAGGCGTGCCGCCGATGCCCATGAGTACGTCGACGCCGGCGTCTGGCCAGCAGGTTGCTACCGAGCCGTAGACGTCGCCGTCAGTGATCAGGCGAATGCGGCAGCCGCTCGAGCGGACTTCGGCGATCAGGTCAGCGTGGCGCGGCCGATCGAGAATCACGCAGGTGAGATCGCCGACTTCCTTGCGTGTTGCCTGAGCGATCCAATGCAGGTTCTGTGCGGGGCTGGCGGTGATGTCGATAACTCCGACCGCATCGGGGCCGACGGCAATCTTGTTCATGTAATACGACGGGCCGGGATCGAGCATTGAACCGCGATCTGCAACGGCGATGACTGACAAGGCGTTGGTCTTGCCTTGCGCGGTGAGCGTCGTGCCGTCGATCGGATCGACTGCCACATCGACCTCCGGCTGGCTACCGTCGCCGACTTCCTCACCGTTGTACAGCATCGGAGCATCGTCTTTTTCGCCTTCGCCGATGATGACCGTGCCAGTCATCGTGACGGTCGAGAGTGAGAGGCGCATTGCGTTGACGGCTGCGCCGTCGGCGGCGTTCTTGTCGCCACGCCCGACCCAGCGGGCAGCGGCGAGGCAAGCTGATTCGGTCGCTCGCACGAGCTCCATCGCCAGGTTGCGGTCAGGATTCTCGCGTGCGGACATTTCCGCACATTATCGGTCGTGGAGAGATTGATCCAGACCGCTCGCCCCTCCAGAGCTGATAGCCAATGTGCCGCAAGGTTTCCCGGCCGGTCGTAACATCGCCGTGTGCATGTCCCGCTTGAGCTGTTGACCGCCGGCCGCGACCTGACCGAGCCAAAGATTTCGCCTGATGGGCAGACAGTTGCCTTCGTGCAACGGTGGCGTGGAGCGGCAGCGATCATGACAGTGCCCGTCAAGGGCGGTCCTGAGCGCGTCCTGAGTACCGGGCCCGACCCGGCCCCAGGCCGGGGCACTGGCGGTGGCTGCTTCGACTGGCGTCCCGACGGCACCGGTGTGGTCTACGTGGCCACGGACGGCGAGCTGTGGTGGCAACCGATCGGTGGTCGTCCCGAACCCATCACCGAACTCGAACGTGAGTGCCGGGCCCCGTTCACTGATGGCTCAGTCGTGGTGTTCGTCGTCGACGAGGCCGAAGTATGGGAAGTGCAGTTCGGGTCAGGAGCGCTGCGTCGTCTCGATGATGGTGCGGACGCATTCTGTTTCGATCCGGAGCTGGCACCCGACTCATTAACCGCCGTCTGGCAGGGGTGGAGCCCACCGGCCATGCCGTGGGACGCTGCGCACTCTGTGACGTGTGCGCTGGTTGACGGAACGTGTGAACAGTGGCGCCCGGAAGGTGCCGCGGTCCAACAGCCGCGCTTCACCGGCGCCGGGAGCACAGCGGTTGTTCACGATGCCAGCGGATGGCTCAACGTGTACGTCGACGGCATGCCGGTTCTCGCCGAACAATTCGAGCAGGCGGGGCCGACGTGGGGTATGGGGCAGCGCAGCTTTGCTCTCTCGCCTGACGAGAAACTGGTCGCACTCTGCCGCAACGAAGGTGGCTTCGGTCGACTGATTGTTGTCGAACGGTCGACCGGCGCGGTCACGAACATCGGAAAAGGTGGTCACGGTCAGCTGAGCTGGCACGGCAACACGATCGTCGCGCTGCGGACCGGTGCGGTAACACCCACGCAGATTGTGGCGTACGACGTGAGCGCCTTCGATGTCAAACCGCCCCGCACTGTGTTGGCCGTGGGGCCTGCCGATGGCTGGCAGCAGTTCAAGCTGCCTGAGCCCGAGGTGATCAACGCCGATGGGTTGTTCGGTCGGAGGTACGCAGCAGGCAACGGGAAGTTGCTGGCATGGGTGCACGGCGGGCCGACCGACCAATGGCAGGCCGACTTTCGGCCACGAATCTCGTACTGGTGGAGCCGCGGCTGGGACGTGCTGGTCGTTGATCCACGCGGGACGACCGGGCATGGCCGCCAGTTCCAGCAGGCGCTCAACGGTGGGTGGGGGCGCTTCGACGTCGACGACACAGCGGCCCTCATCGCACATGGTCACGCTGCTGGCTGGGCGACTCCGGCAACCAGCGTGGTGATGGGTGGATCGTCCGGAGGTCTCACCGTTCTCGGCGTCCTGGCCGACCATGCTGGTCTCGTTGCCGGCGGTGTGGCCTCGTATCCGGTCAGCGATCTCCGGGCGCTGACCGAGGTGACGCATCGCTTTGAAGCGCACTATTGCGACACGCTCGTGGGTGAGCCCGCAGTCGTCGGCTGGGAGCGGTACGACGAGCTCTCGCCACTGCACCGAGCTGGGCGCATTGGCGCACCACTCCTGCTCTTCCACGGCAGCGACGATCTCGTGGTGCCGGTCAGCCAGAGCGAGGCTGTCGTCGAAGCGATTCGGTTGAGCGGCGGCCATGTGGAGTTCGTCGTCTACGACGGTGAGGGGCACGGATTCCGTGATGCGGCCAATGTTCGAGATGAATACGAGCGGACCGAGGCGTTCCTCGCAGTACTGACGCCCTGACCGCAGGTAGCGTGTTCCCGTGGCATTTGTGAGCAGAAGCGGCGGCGCCGAACAACAGAACGAAACCGCCGGTATCGGCGAACCGATTGATTTTGACCCCAACGATTCTGCCATCGTCAAAGTCCACTACAACGTCGACGTCTGGACACTCGACCAGCAAGCCGAGCTGGCTGAGGCGATGGCCCAAGCGCTGGTTCCCCATGCGTGGGACGGCAGCGAGCTCGTCGTGCCCGAAACGCACGAAGCTGAGGTCGACGCCATCTTCGAGCGACTCGAAGAGGAGCTCGGTCCGTTTCCGATTGTGCTGGAAGACGACGTCGAATCGACTGAGTTCAATCTCGACGAGTGGACCGATGCCGACCGCACCGTGCTGAGCGAGGCGCTTGTCGAATCAGAAGTGCCGCATCGTTGGGAAGGCCACGCCGTCGTTGTTGCCGCAGAAGCCGAAGACGCTGTCGACGATCTACTCGACGCAATCGAGGCTGGCGAGCTGATGAACGCCGATCAGTCGGGTGACAACGAGCCGCCGGAAGGCTCGTTGAGCACGATCTTCCTCGCTGCCGACAAGCTGGCGAAAGATCCGCTCGATGCGAAGTCCCGCACGAAGTTGATCGAGCTCGCCCAGGTCATCGACAAGAAGCACCCGCCCTACGCACTTGCTCAGCGCACATGGGCGAGCGCCGTTGCCGGGGTCGAGCGAATCGTGGAGCGGGTCATGGCTGATGCTGAAGGCTCCAAGGATGACGACGCCGACGGCTCGGACATCATCGGCTTGGCACAGGAACTTCGTTCGCTGCTGCGGCCGTACGTCTGAGTTGACGAACCGACCCGATGAATCACTGACCGTGCTCCTCGCCGAACTGGAGATCTTCCACACACGGCCGACGGTGCCGACCCGCCGCATTGCTCTTGGCCACATGGTGCTGCCGGTCGATCCGGCGCCCGGTTTCGGCGGGCTACTGCTCGGTTCGGTTGTCGCTGCACATCTCGGAGGCCTCAACGATGATCAGGTGGCTGATGTCCACCGGTTGATCACCGAGGTTGGCCAGGGAGGACGAGTCGTGCAGCCGCGGCTTCGCCACCGCTTTCAGGTCGACCGCCACGGGCTCGCCGTCAGCAACCATCGTTTGATCGGTAACGGCGACGAGATTTCGTTCGACTTCAACAGCACGGGTACCGATCTGAGCCAGGTGCTCGGAGCGATCTATGCAGCCGAACGCCTGGCGCCCGAGTACCGGCGCAGTCTGGCGGACTTACTGCAGAAGGCGTCGAGATGGCGTGGACCGATTGGCGCAGCGTTCATCGCGTACCTCGCCGGCTCGCAGACGATCACTTTCGAAGCGCTCGCCGACCCGCTCGGGTGGGCGCTCGGCATCCTCGGATTCGAACTCGGCACCAAGCAGCCGTCACAGCGGGAAGTCACCTCGGAGTTCCGCAAGCGGATGCGTGATGTGCATCCCGACCACGGTGGCGATCAAGGGGACGCGGCCAAGGCGATGAGCGACCTGGCTGAAGCCCGTCGCATCCTGAACGCCAAAAGCTGAGTCAACCCCCATGGCCACCCCGAGCTTGTTTCTGTATCCGGGTGCCGGGTCGGACCGCAATCACGCCCGACTCCTCGCCATCGAAGACCGAGTTGCGGCACGAACCAGCCGACTCGACTTCCCGTACCGGAAGGAAGGCCGAAAGGGGCCGCCTGACCATGCACCGAAGTTGATGGCGTCAGTTCGCGACGACCTCATCGGGGTCTCTCGCCGACGGAGTCCGTTGATCATCGGTGGTCACTCGATGGGCGGCCGGATGGCATCGATGATCGCCGCTGATGTCGACGAGGTCGGCCCGGTGAAGAATCTCGCGGCGATCGTGTTGTTGGGCTACCCCCTCCATCCGCCAAAAAAACCCGACAAGCTGCGCGTCGAACATTTCCCCGACATCACCGTGCCCTGCCTCTTTATCTCCGGCACCAAAGACGAGTTCGGCACGCCCGCCGAACTCGAGCAGTGGACGGCGACGATCCCCGCACCGGTCCAACACATCTGGCTCGACGGCGCCCGCCACGACCTGAAGGGTCGCGACGCCGTGATTGCTGACGCCGTCGCCGAGTTCGTACGACGAATTATTTGACCGTTGTGCGCCGGACTGTCACACCGAGGTCAGGCCTCGGCGCGATGCGCTCGCCGCCGCCGCCGATGATGATGGCGACAGATGCGTTGCCAGGAGGTCGGCGACGTCGCGAGTGGCGGAGGTGGCCGGTTCGTTGGCGCGCATCAGCGCATGCCATTGCACCGGGAGTCCGTCGGTGCCGCAGCGCACCGCTGCGAGGCGGCCTGATTCGATCATCGAGGTCATGGCCCAGCGGCTGAGGACGCTGAAGCCTGCGTTGGCTGCCACGAGTTCGGCGATTGCGCTGACGTGTCGGATGACAGTGATGAGCCGTGGCCGTATTTCTGCTTTGCTGAGGAAGCGTTCGTATTCGAACCCTGGCGTGGCCACCCGGCTATAGGTCAGATAGGTCTCGTCGGTGAGTTCGTGGGGTCTGACAGAACTGGGGTCGGCGAGGCGGTGCGTCGGGGCGACTATCACCGCCAGTTCGTCGACGAAGAGCGGCACCGAAGCGAGTGCTCCGATCGGATTGCCGGGGGCGAGCACGATGTCGGCCTCGCGCAGGTCCAGGCTTCGAGCGGTGGCTGCGCCCATCACGACGAGTTGCACATCGATGGTTGGGTGAGTGGCCCTCAGTTGGCTGTGGAACGGCGCGAACCAGTGGTAGGTCTCGTAGGTTTCGACTGCGACGCGAACCGTTGCGCTGTATCGGCCCGCTGACCGGAGCACGTCATCTTCGCAACGTTGCAACTCTGCGAGCGCGAGTGTGGCGGCTTGCTGAACCACGGTGCCCGCCTCGGTGGGCTGCAGTCGGCGACCTGGCCCGCGGTCAAACAGCTTGACGCCCATGCGTTGCTCAGCGTCGGCCAGTCGATGGCTGAGCGCTGACTGGCTGATCGATAACGCAACCGCTGCGCTGGTCACGGTGGCGTGCTCGATGATCGCTGCGACGGTTTCGTAGTGTCGAATATCGAGTCGAAGTGCCATCTGAGCAGGTTACATGCACACTGCGCATGTGTTTTGTGTTCAACATGCGTTGGACAGATAGACCCTGTTGAGAGGCACTATCGGGCTATGCACAAAGAAATTCAGTACGCGGACGCAGAACTCGGTTGGCTTGACGACCTCGTCGACACGACCCGCTATCCGCTCGACGACCCAGACTCGACGGTCTGGACTGCGCTTGTCGACCAATGCCGGAGTGAGATTGCCGAACATGGATGTCTCACCCTTCGCGACTTCCTGCGACCGCAAGCTCGACGGAAGGCGGGCGCCGAGATTGCCGACCTGGCGCGTGGCGTGCCAATCCGATACGAGAGTCGCACCGTCTATTCTCGACCTGGACTCGAAGCAGAACTCGCCCTTGATGACCCGCGCCGGCTCACCTTTCGCCGTGGGACGGGCCACATCACCCGCGACATGATCGGGCCCCACACCGTCGCGCATCGGCTCTACGCGTCACCCAAGTTCAAGGCCTTCGTGAAGGACTGCGTCGGTGCCGAACGCATCTTCGAGTACGCCGATCCACTCGCTGGCCTCATCGCCACGGTGGTGCCGCCCGGCAACGAACTCTCTTGGCACTATGACACGAACGAATACGTCGTCACCCTGATGACGCAACAACCCGATGCTGGAGGCCTGTTCTGCTACGTCCCGAATCTGCGTCGGCCCGGCGACGAGAACATCGATGGCCTCGGTGCCGTGCTTGCCGACCCGGAACACCCCTCGATCCGCAAGGTCGATTTGCGTCCCGGCGACCTCCAGATCTTCCTTGGCCGCTACTCACTGCACAAGGTCGGCGAAGTGACCGGAACCACCGATCGCCACGTCGCCGTGCTCAGTTACGCCGATCGACCCGGCGTGATCGGCCCCGTCGACCGCACCCGTGCTGTCTACGGCCGGGTCACCGAAGCCCACCTGGTCGCCGAGCAGTCCAAGCTCGAGTCCAATGACGGACTGATGTTGTGACGGCCACCGCGCCCGACACCACTGCGCCCGACACCACTGCACCCGGCACCACTGCCCTGGAGTCGGGTCGACTGGACCGGCTCCGCGCGGCGCTCGCCGCCGCCGACTGTGATGCCGGTGTGTTCTATGATCCGATCAACGTCCGCTACGCGACCGGCACGTCGAATATGCAGGTCTACTCCCTGCACAACCCGTGTCGATACGCGTACGTCCCCGTGGAGGGACCGGTCGTACTGTTCGATTTCAAGGGCTGCGAGCACCTCTCCGACGGGCACCACAACGTCGCCGAAGTCCGCAACGCCATCAGCTGGTACCACTTCGTTGCCGGCCCCCGAGTCGACGAGTTCGCCACTGATTGGGCCCAAGAGATTGTTGCCCTGCTCGGCCCGAGCACGACGGGACGTCGACGACTCGCTGTCGACCGCCTCGACCCAGCCGGACTCCAGGCGTTGGAACGTCACGGCATCGACGTCATTGACGGACAAGCCGTGGCCGACAGGGCCAAGGTCATTAAGACACCCGAAGAGGTCGCGGCGATCCACCTCGCAATGACGGCCTGTGACGACGGAGTTGCACGAATGCGCAGAGCGCTCCGCCCGGGCATCACCGAACAGCAACTGTGGGCCCACCTGCACGCTGCAAATATCGAAACCGGAGGCGAATGGTTCGAAACCCGACTCCTCACATCCGGCCAGCGCACCAACCCCTGGTACCAAGAATGCTCGAATAAGGTCATCGACAGCGGAGAACTCGTTGCCTTCGACACCGACATGATCGGCGTCGGCGGCTACTCGATCGATATCTCACGCACCTGGCTCGCTGGCGACAACGCACCCACCGACGAACAACGCCGGATCTACGACGCTGCTTACCAACAGGTCGAACACAACATCGGCCTGATGCAACCTGGCACCACCTTCCGAGAGATCGCCGAACGTGCGCTGCTCCCACCCGAGCCATACCACTCGCTGACCAATGCATGCGTTGCCCACGGCATTGGCCTCTGCAACGAATACCCGCTGATTCTGAACCAAGATCACTTCGACAGCGGCGGCTATGACGGTGTCATCGAAGCAGGGATGGTGCTCTGTGTCGAAAGCCTCGCCAGCGAAACCGGCGGGCGAGAATCAGTCAAACTCGAACAACAGATCCTCGTCACCAACGACGGGCCCGTCGTGCTCTCCACAACACCGCTTACCGACACACCGACATAGCCCGCTGTCACACCCAAGCTGACCTCGGTGTGACAGCGTTAGCCGCCGGTGATGATGAGGGCGGCGTCTTCGGGGTTGAGGTCTTCGAGTTCTTGGTGAGCAGTCTCGGGGTAGGACGTGATGACGATAATTGTCACGACGACTTGCGCGAGGGCGAACATCCCGATCACCGTTCCGTACGACCAGCCAGCGTCGATGAGTTGCCCGGTGCCGATCAGGCCACCGATTCCACCGAGCAGCGCGAGTGCCGTGATGATGCCTGCGGCACGCGTGCGGTTGCCGGTCGGGAAGAGTTCGGTGCGGTAGACCGCCATTGCCGGAAACACCATGCTGCCGCTGATGCCGGCAAGGAACGAGAACCCCCACAGGATTGGTCCGCCGAACGCAAACGCCAGAACGACGGCCAGCGTCGAGAGGGGCAGCGCCACCGCGATCAGCGGTTTACGGCCATGCGTATCGGCGAATCGGCCACCGATGATCAAGCCGAGTGCAGCGGGTGTGCCGACAACGAGTGAGAAGAGGCCGATGAGCCCTGCCGAGTAGCCGCGCACGTCGCTGAGATAGCTGTTCTGGAAGAAGCTCGCGGGCGAGATGAAAATGTTGCCGATGAACGCCACAGAGCCGAGTAGCGCCATGCGTTTGCGGTCGAGCGGGACGCGTGGCGCCTTGCGTTCGACGGCTGCGGCGGTGAAGCGGCGGGTCTCTGGGAGCCGGCGGGTGAGGTCGAGGGCCACGATGCACCAGATCGCGGACACCACGTAAACGAGGCGCCACGCGCCTGGGCCGAGATCGGCGAGCGCCAATGACGAGACAGCGATTCCGGCGCCGAAGCCGCTCGCCATCGCGAGGACGCTGATTGCGTAGGCGCGGGTGTTCTTCGGCATCTCTTCGGCGGCCATCACGCCGACCAGGAACGAGAGGGCGATGCCCATCGGGCGGGCGAGCGTCTGTGTGCCGACGAGCACGGCGAAATTGGGTGCCGCTGCACCAAGGATGGACAGCAGTGGCGCAATCCACGCGACCGCGACCATCACGCGGCGGCGACCAATCCGATCGGCAAGCACTGCTGCGGGCAACGCCACGATGATGCCGGCGCGCACGATCGCTCCTGCGTATCCGACACCGGAGTCGCCGACCCCAAAGTCGTCGGCAGCGAACTTTGCGGTCTGCGTGAACAGGGTGTTGATGAAGGCCGCGCTCATCGATGCTGCGGCCAGCAGACCCATCACGAGTACTTGCGTAGCGTCGAGCCGATCGGGCGGTGACCACCAGCCACGGTGCGACACTCGGCGGTGGAGTACCTGCTTGACAGGGATGCGGAAGAGCCAGCCAAACCACGGAATCGTCAGTCGGTACGTGGTGGTCTCGGTGATTGCATCTGAGCTGACCTCGACGTGTCGCTGGTACGTGGAGAAAGGCCCGTGGACCTGACTGAAGACCTGTGGATCGGTCGACGACGCCTCTTCGAGGACGAGGTCGTCACGGGCGACCGTGATCGATGCGATGTGTTCGTTGTCATGCGGCCAGGTTCGGGTCACGATGCGACCGCCAGGCTCCACGAGGCGAGCATACTGGGGGTCATGAGTACTGGAGCCGACACCGAAACGTTCGTCGTGCGTGGCTCGGGTCCGATCAAGGGCACCGTCCACGTGCCGGGCGCAAAAAATTCGGTACTGAAGTTGATGGCGACCACGTTGCTCACCGATGGCACGTTCGAATTGACCAACGTGCCAGACATCGTCGACGTCACGATCATGGGTGAGTTGCTCGCTGCACTCGGTGTCAACATGCAGCGGCCAGCGCCCGGCCAGCTCTTACTGACCAACACGGGTCAGATCACGCCGGTTGCTCCCTTCGAACTGGTCGAGAAGATTCGCGCGTCGATCAACGTGCTCGGGCCGCTCCTGACTCGGTGTGGGGAGGTTCGCCTGTCGATGCCCGGCGGCGACGACTTCGGCGCTCGACCGATCGACATGCACATCAGTGGCCTCAAAGCCATGGGCGCCGAGTTCAAGTTCACCCCCGAGTACCTCGAAGCCCGCTGCGAACGCCTGCACGGTGCTGACATCACCTTCGACTTTCCGAGCGTCGGAGCCACCGAAAACCTGCTGACTGCCGCGGTGTTCGCCAAGGGTCGTACAACGATCGACAACTGTGCGCGCGAGCCCGAGATCACCGACCTCTGCAACTTTCTCGTCGCAATGGGCGCCGACGTTTCGGGAATTGGCACCTCGACGCTGACCATCGAGGGTGTCGAGCGTGATGCGCTCCGCCCGGTCAGCTACTACACGGTGCCCGACCGCATTCAGGCAGCCACCTACCTCGCAGCCACCGCAGTGTCGAACGGCGAACTCAACGTGCTTGGCATCCGGCCCGACGACATGACAATGCTGCTGGATCGCTTCGGTGACATGGGTCTGCAGATGTCGCCGGTCGAGATCGACGGCGCGTCGGGGC